>Ga0126337_10000017_pt1 | contig 47396 bp, 14 predicted proteins | sample DipCmetagenome_FD_92527 | JGI IMG/M metagenome (GOLD analysis project Ga0126337, IMG submission 92527) | Coral microbial communities from La Bocana,Puerto Morelos, Mexico - Diploria C A metagenome | ecosystem: Host-associated > Invertebrates > Cnidaria > Coral | place: La Bocana,Puerto Morelos...
AGCGTGTATGTGTCTAGAGCGTTATGCATTATTGTATTGCGGAGTTAGGGCAGTGATTAAGAGGTTTAAATAAGGGACAGAAGAAAGAAATTTATTTTTGCAACAAAGCCAAAATGTTCATCTCTTTCTTTCTTTTTCTGCTTATACTGATGCATGTATTTCAGTGCAAAATAGTCGTAGCCTCAAAGAGGCCTTTGATTGTGTGTAGGAAGACTTTGCCGCCGGACTGTTGTTATGAATATATGAAACATGTCCTTGTTCACACAAAGCTGGCCGCGGTCCTGGAGAAGTACTTGTCTGCCCCCTTCCTAAGGTCGATATATCCCCCTGTGAACTCTGCCGAAAGGCGTGCTCTGGGACCCTAAGTTGCCGTAACTTAAGGCGACTTTAGGTGACTTTAGGCCCAAGAGTAGCCCTGCTGATTTCAAGGCAATCAGTGTACACCTGTGATCGCACGTTCGTTTGAAAAGATAGTCGATAGCACATTCTAAAATTTGCTTTAGACCATTATGTGTCTTTACAGAGGCCGGTAAAGACGCTTAAAGTTCAACTTTACGTCTTCGTAAAGATATGTAAATTTCTGTAAATACGAGCTTACGGCAGCTTCACGGCGGCTTTACGGAACAGTAAAGTTGCTATGAATTTTATGGTTAATCATCGCAGTTATACACACAACTTGAGCAGTTGTAAAATTAAAGCCTGAAAAATATTCAGGCTTGAACGGGACTCGAACCTATGACTTCTGCGTTACCGGTGCAGTGCTCTACCGACTGAGCTATCAAGCCATCTGGGAGCTGGTCACATTGTGAGTTCGTAATATACCCGTAGAAGATGAAGAATGTAAATGAATATATGAAAGATCATATATTTGAACTGCGGAGAAAGATATGATATATCTTAACCTACTTTAGACGACTGATCTAGACGACTGATTATCTGAACTGAAGAAACAAGCATTTACATAAGCACTTTTCCTAGTAGTTTAACTTCCAAAATGGCCAAATATCACAAGATATGAATATGTGTTTTGACAAGCTTGTGTTCGTAGCTTTATGTCACGCACCGCCATAACTGCGTGGGCTCCCAGAGGAAGCAGACTACTCAGCTGAAAAGGGGTACACAGGTATAAATTTACCTCTTCTCATGTCTAATGAGGATAAAAACATTAGTGACTCTTTAGTTTTGGATTTAAGAAAATGATGACGTCACGTGCAAGCCAAGAATTCGCGTCTTTTTGGCCCTTTAGTGCTCCAGGTCCCTTTTCTTACTCGGACTCTGACGAGGCACTGACAAGAACGAGATCTCTGCTATCGGCCAATGGTCTACTTACCGACAATCATAATAGCGGAGCTCCTACGCGCCGAAGGCGAGCGAGCCACCATACCTTCCAAAATTTGGTAGCCTATTGATCTAAGATAACATTTTTGGTTTTAACGTGACTGCCCGTATGTCCGTTCGTCCACACGTCCGTGCGCCAAGCCAAGTACCTTGAAAAATAGGACAGTAGTACTATTATCATAGGTACAGCTATGATATTTTTATATTGGACAATGTCTTGGTAAATTAATATTTGGCAAAACAAGGTACCAATTGAGGTGGGTTTAGAACTCATCGCAATAGCGGTTTTTTTACTTGACCGCTGACCAAGTCAGGTCTTACTTTGGTGGAGAAGGAGAGAGTATGTGTTGATTTTGGCGCAAATTAACCCCTGGTGCGTTTTTAACTTTTCTGTTGCCATACTCCTTGCACAATCGTCTCTTGGAAAGTCCCCAATATATTGCGTAAGTAATTTCAATAATCTTGGTTACGCTTATTGGGTATAGTTTGTTAAAAATGAACTGCAAAAAATAATAGTGAAACCATACGCTAAACAATTATTCATTTTTGAGTTTCTGATCCAAGAAAAACAAAGTAATCCTTTTTTTTCCTTTATGGTTAATTGTTGCAATCAGGGGCTCCGATAGTAGACTTGGCTCAGTCTATATATTATATAGATATATTATACAATTCAAGTATGACAATTAGCCTACACGACCTCGGTACACCATATTCCCTTGAGGGTAAAAAGAAACTTACACCTCCCTACGTAAGCAAAAGCACATGATAAGTTATGTTAATATTACTATATTCTTTTTTTTCACTCTTACATAAACCTTTTTTCGTACAGGTAGAAAAAATATCATCCTGTTTTGAATACAGTACATAGGACCCGGGTGAGAGTCAGTTTTCGTCCTGTATTGACATTTCCTTCTACTCTGAATATCGAAAACAACTTTCAATTAGCATTTAATGTCTACTGTTCTTTAGAAAGTTCTCACATGAAGGGAATTTTCTGGTTTGGTGAGAAAAAAATATTGCATTGAGGAGGTAGTATATATCGCATGTTAATTAAAATGATACCCGAGAATACAAAACCCTGGCAGATTTGCATGCAGATTGCCAAACAACATCCAAAAAGCTTTTTTTAGATTAATTTACTTATTATTATTGGTACATCTTCCTTTTCTTTTTCTAAAAACGTTCCCTGCGTTAAAAGAAGTCAATTAAGTTGGTAATAAAACCAGAAAGCATTGAAAGAGTCAGTAATGGTTTATTTCCTATGGAGAATACAAAATTGTGTATCTTTTGTAATGGAGCATTTTTAAGACACCCCGCGAGGGTTGTTTCTGTTAGATGGCCATTACATTTCCCTTAAATGACGCTGAAAAACAAAATTCTAATATTCAAGGATGACACATCTGCGGTTTGTATCCGCCCTACATAACAAATAATGCTGTTATGCTGAGTAACATCACTTTTTTGCTTCTGAGGATCAAATATCCACGGAAAGATCACCGACCTGTAGGTATGTTATAATGATCAGATAGAGCATACTCTTTTAATCGTACACTGAGATATTAATATGATATTCATTTTTCATTTTTCATATTACATGGGAAAGCTACTTCGTTGAAAAGACGAAAATAATTAAGGAACAGTGAGAGTCAAGGTAGAGTTTGAATTTTATTTTTTGACTGAAATTACAAGCAATTGAAGGAACAACGAATAAATTGATTAGTGAAAAGAAAACCCTACTACACTCCCAACCCTCGAATCACTGATCAATTTCATTATACTGATGCGATATAAAAAGAATCACAAGTGATTGAACGAGGTGAGAAAATGATGGACAGTCCCTAGCATAACTGTTTTATTTTTAAATTTTTATTTTGGAAAGGAAGGAAGCCAAAGTACTCAATCTCGTTATGTCGTTTAAATGGCATGCTAGCTATTAACTGAAAAATTAACTAGAAAACGAGTGCTGAAGCCGAAAGCCGGTTTGGGAACGACTTCTTGATAGCTTGTTACAGTCTAAAATAGCTAGTTACCGTTTAAAAGACTGCAGTGAAAATCAGGCGTAATGAGAAGAACGCGGGAAGAGCAGATTCTCTCAGTTTTCCTCCGTCTCTTCCGCTGTATGTCGTTCATCCCCCCCCCCCACTCCTCCATTGTCTTACAGTAGCTTAATTCCTCCAAGAAATATGTAAATCGAATTTACTGTCAGTTAGTCAAATTAACAAGACAATGAGAGGAAACAAGAATAACAAGAAGAGGAAAACACGTTTCCTCTTGATTTAGTGGCTCTAAGTGCACAAGACGGATTTAGGAGCTTTCTGTTTACAAGACAGCTTGCGACAAATTTACATAGAAGCGGCAATGTCTCTGAAAACTCATTTGCGTCAATTTTAACAGACCTGGTTTGACACTTTCATATTTGGTGTCAATGACGGTCCGACTAAAGCGGAGATCAGTTTTAAAACTGTCACCTTGTCGCTATCTGTTTTATTTTGACGTGTTTTAATTGCCGACAGAGGATCAGAAAGAACCCTTCGCAACACAAGTACAACGTCTAGGACTTCGCAGTGGCAGACATTCAAATATGGAAATGAAAACGAAGGACAAAAAGATACTTCCGCAAAATTTTGAGATTTGAATTCGGCTTGTTTTTGCACAATGAATCAGTTTCTACTTCAAAAGTTCAAGGTTTACTAGCATCTATCCCCGCCAAGTTGCTGAATTCCACAGAAATAATGGCAGCGATTACCAAATAGCCTCCTTTTCTCCAGGTTTCATCTGGATGCCGCAGACAGTATCTATCTGCATGGACAACAGGACGAGATCTATATTTTGCAAACTAGTCGTTGCGCAGGTAGGTGCAAAGAGAAAATCAAATCGATATCACAATACAAACATTCCTCACCAACGCCAAGCACAAAACGAATTTGACCTTCGTTTTAAATTTCATTATTATGCGAAGAGATTATTGGGCCTTGTCTTACCAAAGTTGATGAGAAGGGGAAGTTACTCGCAACAAGACGCGGAAGACCCTATTTACATGCATAAAAATCAGCTACACATACAAACAAACATTAAAGCATGCAAATATATTAATTTAGATTTCTCCTTGTCACCTACACACTAATCGAGCAATCCAGTGTTTACTACAGGGAACAACTTTTTATCTGTTTTTTTTGCTTACTTATAAAACCTCAATACGCTATTCTTGCTTTCAGGCAAAACTAACAAATCATTCGATTGTGCAAAACGGTTTCCTAAAGCTTCAATCAACGCCTAAAAATATTTGTTCAGTGTACAGATATGACGAATTTACATTAAGAGGACAAATGTAATATCAACAAAGGTATAACAAATATGGTAGTCTTCTTAACTTCAATGATTTCACTGACAACTAAGCACTCCGCATACATTAAAGTCTAAAAGCAGGCGTGATTTAGCGATACTTTCATCCAAATCACTATGAACGTTCGTCTGACAGTAACCGCAGGTCACATCGAATTTTCCACATTCGATGAATCACGGTACACACTGATATCTCTAAACTGATGCTAGCATGTAACGGGTTTCCAAGCCACAAGCCTCACGACTGGCACGCCAGCTGTCACACAAGATTAGATCCATTACGAAGCAACACATCTTCCACATGATGCAACGTTTATATTTGTCAGAAATGTTTAAAATTGCATTTGCTTGTCCAGGTACTGTTTTTAGTGACAGTTACGCACGCATGGAGTTCTGGAGCTGATCACTACTGGCCTTTAAATGAAATAATATATAAACGAGTGTATGATCATACAGATCACAACCGGTGGATTGGGAGTATTAGAGGTAATTAAAATACGAGAATGGCTAAATATTTCACCTCATTAATCTGTGTTACTTTTGTTAAGTACTGCTCGCAAATTCCATGTCCTTACAAGTGAAGATATTGTTGACGTCATCTCCCGCTTTTTCACGGCTGTTTGTGTTTGGGTGGTTGTTTGCCTATATAATAACAAGAACGTTAGAAAATATGAATTTTATGTTCTCTCACTGCTTCGCTGTGCCCACTCCTGAGATATTGCTCTTGCCACTTGAACATGCTGAATTCATAACATCTCGCCACCGTGTAATATCCTATATATATATTTTTGTGGTGCTATATTATAACTGATGAATATAAAACTCCAGGTGACTTTTGGATTTCTGGTTCTAAATCTTGATGACGCCACGTAAAAATAAAGAATTTATTTCCACAGGAAATGCTGAGATCACGTGGTCTCCTCCTCAACTCGCCCTAGACCTTTACGATCCAGATTCGTGGCTAGATCTGGGAGTGAGATCCAACTCTTGTTATGTGGACGTAAAATACTGCAATCAAACTGGTGTTTCAATCGCGGTTTGGGTATCTTTCTGTGAAGCTAGCACAACACGAGGATTGATTGAGTTTGGAAGTGGTGACTGCGGGATCACGCTCTTTCGTACATCCGACAATGAAATCAATGCCACCATTAGAAGTATGGAATTAAGGAGAACTTGGCGTGTGCAAAGTTTGAATGCAGGCATTCGTGATGGGATGTGGCATCACTTCGCGATGACATGGAACGCTACTGGAGAAATTCATCTCTTTATTAATGGTTCAAGGTACAAGTGTAGCCATCCTTTTAAATATTACTATTGATCCTCGCTAATTCCATGTGATCAGTTGACACTTCTATACAAACTAATTAATCGGTTGGTTGTTTGAAAGTTGAGCTTCAGACAGAGCTGAGACTGCGGAGAGAACGGGTAAATTATGAAAATTTGCTTTTAAAAATGTTTTTGTTGGTTAGTGGCAAGCCTTTTTCCATTTTTACTGTAAACAAATACACGAGGACTTGATTATGCGCCGCGTGGAGCATGTTTGCACCACATACCAGCGGCCATAACTGATCTCACTAGCAGTAGTACTCTGAATTCAAAAAAACAGACATGTGATCAAACCTAAGAAAATATGCATGCGAATATTGACAAGGCCGCTAATGTGTGCTTCTTTCTCTGCCTCATAGGCTAAACAATATAAGCAGAGAGGTAATTTCAAATGTGTCTTGTGCTGGTAGAAACTGCACCTGTGACTGGTCGATGAAAGTAGGCACAATGACCCGCCTAAACTCGGCCGTCCAATCAAAGTCGTCCGTAAAGCTTGCCAGGCTAATCCTCTGGCATTATGCAGTCAGCAACGAAACGATTCTTAGGTCATCGAAACAAGTTCAAGGCAAGAATTGTTTAAGTTTTGATTTCCCTATGCAATCACCGTTTACTATTATCACTACCTTTATAGCAGTAATACTCCAGGCAATAAAAGATAAGGCAAATAAAACGCAAACTGCGATGATAGTCATGGCGATAAAATGCATGTTGCAAAACAAAGTTCATTTACTTGACGTTTCGTAAGTTTCGACATACATCTTCAGAAGTGACTGTTAGGAATAGCACTAACAACTAAATCTAATTTCAAATAAGTAACTAATTAACGACAACAATGACAGAAGCATAAGAAATGTTATGTTTTCTCCCATACAAACCCACCGAAGTAAGTCATAGCAATTATTCGGGACAATTCTGTCCAAGGGGAAAAGATGGCATCAGGCTAAGCCTATGTTAAACACCAACCGGTGAGACAAGGCCAGCCGACAACACCGTGAACTACGTGTCATACTTTCCTTCCGCCGGCACAGCAGACTGGCGCTCTACCAACTGAGCTAAACAGGAGGATGGGAATGGACAAAGTATAAAATATCTTGATATGCGCACATGACAAAACATTGCTATTCACCACTAGTATCAACAATCCAATTTTTAACATACGTCATCATTTTCTATTAAAGACAAAATTAGAATGCTCGAGAGTTGTCTAATTTCTTTATTTTCTGTATAGGATTATTTTTCTCAAATAGGGGATGCTACAGTGGTTGGATAGCCAGTTTGCAATTCTGCTATTGGATCGAGCCTCGCCCTACACGAACATGGCATGAGTCCAAAAAGACTTGTGATGAAAAACTAGCGAATCTCGTTAGTATTGGAAGTCAAGAGGAATACGACTTCCTAGAAGAGGTGCTACATAAGAAGCCAGTATCAAGCTGCTTGCATATTGGCTTGCAAACGTATGATACTAGCTCTATACCGTCTTGGGTAGATGGAAACTTGTGGGATTTCTCCAAGCTGAACATCACTTTAGAGCAGGAAAACAAAACAAACATGTGCGTATACCGAGATGTGGATGGATTGTGGTATTTGACTAAATGCAGCACGATATGCGGTTTTATCTGCAAGAAATATAGAGGTAGGTGTTATCTTGGTAGTGTTCCTGCGTTGCTCGTGCAACAAACACAAAAGGGAGAGCAAATTATAGTTAGTTTCAGTGATTTTTCCAGGAAACCTCAACAAAATTCTCTTTAATTGCTCGCTCGTGACTAGGACAGCCTAGACTAGACTAGGTCTAGTTCTCTGTTTCTATCGTTTAGTATAAATCTATTAGCGTTCTTTTACGAACGGCGTGCTCTGATTGGCTCTGCACTCAGTAGAGCTGAGTAGCATAGCAGTGTGCGCTTAACAAATTGGCGGCCACTTATTTGAGTTTTTCAGGGGTCAGTGAAGAGGATTAGGATAACGTTTACATTTATACTGAAACAACTGGACTATTCGCTCTCGATTTCTATGCGTGTTAGTTGACTCTCGGGCTGCGCCATCGTCATCACTCATCTACTGGATAGCGATTTATCCAGCAGACAGCATTGTCAAGTCTAGTCTTTGAAGAGCCAGGGCCTGAACGTTAATGCCTCAGTTATTTACCAGAAATTGGTTGGCTTTATTGATTTATATGTCATTACATGCAAGTCAGTACTGAATATATGAAAATGAAAAGTTTATTTTATTTCTGGATCTCTACCAGATTCTTTGTATTTTGTCATTCAGTGAAGAAACCGTCCTGCACTGAACACCCGATATCCTCTTCCTTTTCGTTTCAGCTGGCGTGTTTAGAAACGCGGAATTCCATTGCCGTGTTAGAAGATACAATTACCAACTAGTGGGCCATCGGTTGACTATCCGATGGGTGCAAAACGAACTGGCTTGTGCAATCGACTGTTTGATCTATGGCAACGGTTGCAAATCATACAACTATAAACACAACGACAGAAATGGGCAGAACCTTTGCGAGCTGAACAGCTCAAATCAGCGCAATAACCCCGCGAGTCTAGTCTACAGTATTAGTTTTCAGTATTGTGAGAGAGTTTCCTAAGACGTTCTGAAATATAGGAAGTTAATTTTCATGTGACTGAAACCACGTTCGTAGCTCCCAAATTAACTTGTTCTGTAACTCTTGCACTACAGCCATGAACAAATAGTGTTGGGAAATGCGCAAACACTTAAAACTCATTTCTGCAATAACTACAAAAAGGTTTTCTTCACCCCGGTCTTCCCTTGCAGTATTTGAAAATGGTAAAATACAAACTTTCGTTTAATGAGAATAGTTTTGCCAACACTGCCCAGGATCGCGGTGGAAAATAGGCCTCAGAGTAGAGAATTAACTTTTCCAACACTAGTGACCAGGGTTGTAGTTCATAAAACTATACTCAAAACAAGGGATATATGACTAATGTCCTTACATCCTTGTTGCCTTTCCTTGTTCAGATCACGTGATGGTCCATTTGGGAGGTAATAATTGTTCTGTTTGTACATAGAGCACTTTCATAAATGGAGGCCAATTATAAATTATTTTGCAAGTACTAAATGTGCCTTACTAACCTTGAAGTTAGCAGTTCAAGAGAATTTTAACTTTGAAATGATGAAATGAGGTTAGTAAGGCTAATCCAAATGCATACAAAAGAATTTTAAATAGGCAGCCATTTATGAAAATGGTCTAAACTCACATGTAATCAGTTGCGTGTAGCAAATTGCGCAGTTGTAACCTACTAAATGAATCATCATGTGGTCTAAATTAAGTGGAAACAAGGGTGTAAACACGTTTGCGGAATACGTCTATTGGCTCTCGCAGCGGAGGAACAAAGGCTTCTCTGCACAAGAAGAGTGAGATATAGTTTACTAAATGGGAAAGGCTGGTTAGAAAGGAATATGTGGTACGAGGTTAGTGATTGCAGAGGCATGGCAAACAGATCGAGTGGAATGGCACTAGCAGGGTGGGGAGAATTTGAGACAGTTATGTAAACCCGAGAATTCTCCCAGTCCCCCAAGTTTAATTTTCCAAGCCCCCACTTCGACTTTTTGCACAACAAGCAATCATTGTACAAACAATAATTATCTACCGTTACATCGATATTAATTAAGTGGATCGTGTACTTTGGTTTATTAATAGAATAGATAAATAATTGGTAAATAGCTAATAGCCTTTGAACAATCGGAGCCGGTTGGCTACCTTGCGTCCTGATGATACGAACCAAGACGATCCAAACATCTTATGAGAACTTTTAATTTACTTTATACCGCTGCATGACAGTTCCAATTATACACAACTCAAAGGAACTGAACAGTAATTGATTTAATTTTGGATAACTTAAAAAATACTAAACGTTAAGTAGAAGGACCAAACCATTCCCTTTTTACACATTTGAAACGATTATTTTACTCAAACAACTGCACAACAACATTTCAGATTTGAATGGTTATAAACAGGCCCAAGTCGAGCGCTAAATCAGTTGATAGTACGCGCGATTTGCACGTGCCATTATAGCAGAGTTGCACTTGACAGAGTTTTTTTTTCTGGACAATCATGAAGAAAACTGAAATCATAAACTGCTTAACCTATTATTTCTTTCCACCGATTTTGTTATAGTTATGATTCCTGATTAACGAATCGGATTCCCGCTTCACAGTGGTCCGATATTGTAAATCATTTTTATGATTACTTGTTCCTTTAACTATCATTTGTTAATTAAATGATTAAATTAATTTCTTAATGACACAAATAATATATTCTGACTTCTTTTAAGATAATATTATCTTACTTCTCGAAATTTTTTGCGCTATCTTTTATGATGAACTTCATGTAAAGGTTAAACTATCTACGCGAGACGGATGTTATGATAAAACGAAATCCAGCATAATCCCTAAATCAACTGTGTCCTATATAAATAACATCCAATAAATCCAGAAACAACTTCAGTTGGTGTCGTAAGATCTAAACTCTCAACAGCAAGTACTATTTAGTTCTACCAGTGCCAATCGATAAACATTGCGGTTTCATTTTGACATCTCCTCAGTACTGCTTGGGGAATCCAAGCTAATCCAGAACACCCACAGAACAAAGTAGATTTCACCTGATACACATACATCAATTAATTATTTTAGCCTAAATTTGAAAGAGCATAAAGGATAGCTACAAATTACAAAATGTCCTATTCTGATAACAAAGATACCTTCCAAGAAGCTAAGTCTTTTATAAAAAGATTCCTGTTTAAATATTTCTATATAGTTTAGACTTCTCAGCAATATAGTTTCATAAGTATATCCTTAAAAAGAGAACGTACTAAGTGTGAGTAATTTACTCTATAACATGGGAATACTAGTCTCCAATGAAACTGCTTTAAATTTCAACTAACGATTACAATCACTCGGTTTATCGTCGACTATGTATAAAACATCAAGTCTGTTTTAAAATTAGCTCATCTCAACTACTCGATGTATACCACGTCACTCACAGGTTCTTATAGTACTGCTCGTGAAACCTGTTTTATAAAACTTACAGTGTTCTTGAATTGCAACATTATTTATTTCAAACACACACCGAAAACCTATTATTCAGTCTCATAAATAACCTCCGTTTTGTTTCTTAAGGGCAAGTGGCGACGAGTTAAATCTGCAAATAATTTCACATGCGCTTTGCCCGGATTTTATTTATTCCCGGAGCGTTCAGTTCTAATATTAAATTGATATATGTTTTGTTAACGCAATTAATGACCTGTACCTGCGTTTGTTCATAGTACTAACTATAGGTGGTATTCGCTACTTTTCTCCGCCTCGTTGATTTTCATGGGAATCACGGGAATGTCAATGAAACCCGTGCACGGTTTGTCGAAGCGGGGAATGTTACATGGCAGGTAACTCTTGCATAGGCGAGGCGTCAAGTTTCGTAAGTAGGAAAGTGCAATAGAACTTGTCAAATCCTACACTCTGCATTGGCCTTGGCCAATTACAAACACTGCATATTTAACTCCCAGGGGCACTTGTCTGCTAAGTAAGCGGATGTATCAGAGCCAAGGGAGTTCGACTGTACTCGTTTAGTTTCGCTTCTTAAACAGGCCACACATTTGGCACGTGACCGGTCCGTCATCTCCATAGTCAACAGCCACCTTGTCGGGCACATCTCTTAAAAGTGATTCACTACAATGACCGTTCTGAATGGCACCAGATATCTCGGAGTCTGCTTCACTTTGCTTTCTCTGAACTGCAGCATACTCTACCTTATCTTCGAACGACATATTATCGTAACCTGAAAGTCTGTTTGCAATCTCAGTTATTTCTTGTTCTTCTTTAGTGGGTGTCCTCTTCGGCATGTCACGTGGGATGGAGGCTAAGAGTTCGCACAGGTCAAGGTCACTGGAATCAATGTCAGTTGTTCGCCAGCCTCCCATGTTAACACCTCGCTCTTTGATATCTTGATTGCCTAATGAGTCTGGTTTTTGTCGTCTTCTTTTGATGACCGTCTTGTCTTCTGATTCGCTGTCCACGTTTTCAAACGTCACACGTTTCTGGGACTTTCTTTTCTTTTCAGGCGGACTCGACTGGAAATCATCTGTTTCGTCTTTAGAGGAGTCACTATATGTAACGTCCCTGATATGAAAAAGATTGAAAACAATAAAAAGACACCAGTTGAACTAAGTGATTAGGTAGAAGATCATAAGTTAATATATATTTAGAGTAAAAGAGTTCTCCTTTCATTTCGCATCTCTCATCATGACGAGAGAAGAAAAACCAGAACTCAGTTAACAGACGCCAGATGGTGAATTAGTGAAAGGTTTAAGGGATAATTTCATTTATTCTTGACTTTACTGGCCTATTAGTGATTTTAAGGCCTGCAAAAGCTTACCATTGACATACCCTGCAAATACAAATTGCCCGTAGGGGCTACCAGTGATCGACTCCTAGAGCAAATCTGTGGTTGGAGTAATTCATGAATAATTTATCAAGTAAGAGCAAAGGAAATCATTACCGTGACGACGTTTGAATATCCCATGCTAATTAGTTAGTACAGATTTTTGCGATTTATTTTCTCTGTTTTTCTCCCTAGTTTTAGTTTTAGAGAAGATATATCAAACACTCAACACAGTGTTTGACCCATATTTTCAAATACCTAAAAGTTTGTCAAAAATACTTCCTACGCGTTGTATTTTCAACTTTCTTTCTAAACACGGTCTTTCGTGTTTGATCTGTTACACGGTACTTGTACTCGTTCTATAACTTTTTATAACAAACCTTCCTTACCTTGATTTCTGTAAGTGTTAATTGTAACATACAATTCTCCTAACGTGGAGCGCTTACTTACATTTGAATGCCTGGGGCTGTGGAGCTGATACATCTCTCGATTAATATCTTCCTTACATCCAGCTCATCCTCTAGGTCGGTGATCGTTCCTTTGATTTGAGCCAATTCTCCCTCCAGCCTCTGCCTGTACTCCATGAATTCGCATATTTCACCTTCAAGTCGGGAGGTGTCCTGCATGTGAGAAAGGAGATTTCCTTTTAACTGACTTCTGCTATCATCCAGCTCATCTGGGACTTTTGAGGCGCAATGCTGACAGGTGGTGACGCCTTTGTCACATTCTTCCAGCTCGTTTTGAAGCTGTGTCTTCTCGTTTAGTAGTTGTGTTATCTCGTCCTCTTTGGTAGCAAGTTCGCATGAAAGCCGAGAAAGCTTGCTTTCCAAGTTGTCATAAAGAAGACAGATATCGTTCCCATCGCCGCCGATTCGGCCGTCGTTGTTTGTTTTCCTTTCTCGTACTAATTCCTCTTTCAATCGAGACAGTAGACTGGAGAGTTTAACGCGCTCGGCCTTACTGAGCCGCGGTAACACAGTGCTGCTCTTGGAACTGTCCATCAGAGAGTCGCCTCCGAGTTCACTTTTAACTTCATAAGTGGGCTTGATCTCAAGTTTTCTCCCAAGCACAGCGCCAGAATTTGGTGCGTCGTGCATTCGACTTAACGCGTCCTTGATTGCGAGGATTTTAGCTTTCAAGTCCTCGTACAGTCGTAAAATTTCTGTTTTGTTCTCTCTTATTATGCTCACATCCGAAGGATTTAAAAAACATTCATTATCCGGAAGAAGGGGAACGACAAACGAAGTTTTCCACGAAAGAAAATCGCTTATTTCAGTGCTGACTTCACTGCTGGACTCTTCAGTTTGGGTCGAGGTATCATAGGAATCAGTAGATGTTGGTCTCGATCTAAATCGCTGAACGGCCTTCGCATCCAATCCAAGAGAGGCGATTATCTTATCAACATGACCGCTCAGGTCTCTTTGCAGAGTTAATACACCATTTATCAGACCTAGAATTTCCTGCTTTAACCGATCAACTACGCGGCTAGCTTCGATAATCTTTTTCTCCAAGGATTCTTTCCTTTCCTTAAGCTCTGTAAACTCTACTATTCCGTGGCCCATCTCATTTCGCACCGATACCGATTCTCTCTCCAAATCGGTTAATCTCTTCTCCAGAGAGGCCTCGTTTTCTCTATGGAAGGCGATTTCCGAACGCAGTTCCTTGGCCTTTTCGCTACAAAACGATGCGTAAGTTCTCATAGTGGTCACTTCAGCTGATTTCAGATTTATCTCTTGCAGCAGGCACGCGTTTTCTGAGCGACACACTTGAAACGTTTTCTCCACAATAGACAAATTGTCTTCTAGAGTTTTTATTTCTTGGATAAGCTGTTCATTCTCTTTCACCATCCTGGCGTTTTCATGCTGAAGTTCCTCAAGGACAGTTTGTAAATCTGTGTGCTCACTAAGAAGGTGCTCTGTTTGTTCGTTGGAAGCTTCAATCATTTCATCGTTTTCTTCTGAAAATATCTGGGCGTTTACACGTTGAACTGCAATGTCACCAGGACGCTCTTCGCCAATCATCAACGTTGATGACGTGGAATCACTTTTCCCGTCTAGTTCACATGCGTGTTCATTTCCCTTCGTTGTCTGTGGTTTGCTTGCCCGTAGTTTTTCCAGTTCCCGTTGTAATACAGCAAGTTTTGCAGTGAGTTTCTCTTCTGTTTCGGCAGATCTTAGGAGTCTTCTCTCACGATGGGCTTTTTCTCTTACACTGTCATCAAGCTCAGATCTTAACCTGCATACCTCACTTGAAAGATCCACTGACTCATTTCTCAAATTTAAAATTTCTTGATCTTTTTCAAGCATCTCTCTTTCCAATTTCAAAATGTTTTCTCTGAAAGATTTCAGTTCCAAAGAAAGGTTCGAGTTTTCCTTTCTCAACTTTTCTAGTCTGTCTGCAGTCCTTCCAGTGGAATTCCGGGCCGTTTTCTCCTCTCTCCGAGAAAGCAATTTCTCCTGAATTTTGCAGTTTTCTAGTTCCAACATCTGTGTCTTTTCACGTAAGTCAATTTCAGATTGTTTCGCCACAAGCGCTTCACGCTGTGAGAGTCGGAAGCGTTCTTCTGCATCCTGAAGGCTGGAACTTAGTTCCCTATTGCGAGCCTCGGCATCTTCCAACTTGTCTGTTAAAGTTTTGATGTCATCGCGCATGGCACTCCGTACATTCATATCCAGACCTTTCACGGTTGAATATTGCTGCTCTGCTTGTCGCAGCTTTGTCTCGAGCTCACAGATTTTCTCGCCAAGTTCCCGACTGCGCGTTTGAGCCTTTGTTAACTTCTTCGTCATTTCTTTGCAAAGTTCAGCACGAAGTCTTCGCTCATATTCTTTCACGCTTAGGATTTTTACTTGCTGTTCTTTCAGCTTAACTTGCAGTTCAATAATTTTTCTCTCGAGGGTTTTCTTTTGATCTTCGTCTTTCTCATTTCCAGTGATACTTGAAGAGGGTGACGGGCTACTTGTTTCGTTTATTTCGTATATTCTCTCTTCCAGCTGAATGATCCTGAGGTTTAAAGCTTTGTTTTCGGCAATTGAACTTTCCAGTTGCTTTGCTATTTTGCTACTCTCAAGCAAATCTGATCCCGTGAAGGATGCAAGTTTTAGTTCACTTTGTTCAAACTTATCTTCGAGCTGTCTGAATTTCAGTTGAAGCCTTGCATTACGTTCTTCTGCATCATCAGAGCGTTTTCGTTCTTCAGAGAGTTGTGTTCGTAGCTTCCGGTCATTTTGTTTTAGCAGTCCCGTCGCTTGTTCCCTTATCTGAAGTTCATCTTCGAGCTCTTCTACGCGTGTTAAAAGTTCCGTTGTTTCAAACTCTTTTTCTTCCACTTTATCCTTCAAGTCGACCTCATCAGAGTTTCCTAATTGAATTAAATTGTTTAATTTCTTCTCACTTCTGTCAAGTTTTCTTTCGTACTCAAGAATCTTCAAACTTAGTTCGCTTTTTTCGTCCTCTGCCTGCTCGTATCGTTTCCTTAACTGCTCGTTCTTTTCATAGAGACGTTTGTTTTCAGCCTCGAGTTCCTCCGTGGTGTTTTCCAGATGCACGGAAAGCTTCTCGCGGCTGTTTGCACTGTCACTCAAACTCTCCAGTACCACCCCTTCGTCCACCGATGTCAAGCGCCCTTCACCACTGGGCCTCCCTGAGAGGGGTGGAGAGGGGAGAAAATCATCGCTAGACTGACTTGAACATTCAAAGTGACCGGATGTCATACTGCTAAGCCCTGGGAAGAAATAAGTTAATGGAATTGTAACGCATTTTCCTCGCACTAGAATCTCAGTCCCAGGTAAAAAGGATGCGTAAGGCTTTATGACTTCATACAACATTGACGGTTACCGGTTTCCGGCAATTTCCAGCAATGAAAAAGTGTAAAGTTGTATTGATCTATCAAAGAAGGACTGCAAACTCTTCCCATCAATCTTTACTGACCAAACCATCAAATAATAACAAAAAATAATGCCAGTTGCTTTTCACGATTGACTTAATCAAGGACCGCCTACAAAACTTAGCAACATTGGGACTTGACGATGAAAAGGTAAAAAATATGAAACCCACAAAGTTTAGGATGACCTCGTTGGGAATCGAGACTTGTGCAACTTATTAGTCGGATAAAGACAAATTGATTAACATCAACTGAAGTAAACGGGAAAGATACTTTCTTTCATGTAAGAGGTGTAAACAATTTCCTGAAATCGAGAGCTTTGCATTACAAAAAACTATGAAAGATTGCCTCGTGTAGTTGTTGCTGCTGGTGTCATTAAAAATATTATTATTGTTGTTGTTGTTGAGTCGGTTCTACAAGAATGTTAAGCTAACCATACCTGAATAATCAAATCGGGTTTGCTGCTCTGCCAAGGTTTTCATCCGGGACTCCATGTCGGCTTTATCTAATAACAAGACGCAGTTCAGAATGGCTTTGTCCATGAGCACGTGACACAAGGACTGCTCGAGCTTCACTGAATCGACAACAGTTCCATCCCCGAGTGCTGAATACAAAAAACAGAGCAAGATGTTCATCAGTTAAATCTACGAAAACGACTGATACTCTTTTCCAAAGCAGAAACTGATATTATCCGTAATCATTACACAAACAGATAAGAGATAAGTTAAATTGATAGAGTACATCTTATCTTTTAGTCCAAACTTTCCTTGAATAAAGAAATGAAGTTTAATGTACGCTGCTAATGTGCACATTTATCATGATTATATCTGCCAAGACACCTGGCCAATTAATACAACAATTAAATATCTATGACATCTGTGTTTTTTTTTTCAGGACGTAATAGATACAACAGAACTGAGAGTTCCCTGCTTCTTACTAAAAGAACGTTTTGCATTGGCAAGTAATTCGATTTTAAATACAATCTACTCTGTCTGTCTGTCTGTCTGTCGAAAGAGTGTCCCAGCAGTGCAGATAATTCATCATCCACCACCCGACCGTCTCTCACCTTCCTCAGCGTTTTGAAAATGCATTTTTTTAAGACTGCTTGAGTTGTTGATGAAATAATTCAAGAGTGCTTTTGTTACCCCTTGGTTAAATGGGAATCCAAACACACTTTCGAGTGCCAAAAAACTGGAGTTTTAGTTTTTCTCGGGACATGTTAATCCTGAGAAAGAATGGGAGAATGTAAACCGGGGAATGGTAGGGTATTCCCAGAGAAAGGCTCGACTAAAAATAGACAAGTTTCTTGAAGGTTCTATTAAAACAAACGCCACACGATCTTGGGTATCCAAAACCCTTAAAAGTCATACATATATTTCCTTTAATAAACCATTTGGAAGCTAAAAGAAAACTCCAAACAGGTTCTAAAAAATGTAAATATAAAATAAAATGTAAATATGTAATTTGTCTACCCAGGGGGCACCAAGGAGTTCACAAGAAACTCGTTGAGAAATGCCCGTGTATTTATTAATTTTGGATCGTATTGGAATTTTGAAAAGTTGTTTTTTGAGGAGAGGGGAAAATCAGAGTACCAGGAGAAAAACCTCTTGGAGCAGAGAAGAGAACCAAAAACAAATTCAACACATTTCGGGTCCGCGAATCGAACCCGGGCCACATTGGTGGGAGTCGAGCGCTCTGACCACTGCGCCATCCCTGCTCTGGAAACGACTTCACGGGTAGACTTGCTCAGCTGTAAAGATTATGTAAGGTATTTATGTCCCTCGTTTTTATCATGTCCTTTGATGGTGTTCTGTTTACATCACTAATATATAAATGACACCTAAGTAATACCTGAAGAAGTATCCGGGGACTTGACAAGACGTTTTAGAAGTTCATACAGCCGCTTTTTGTACTCTTGTAAACCTACGAGAAAATAACAAGAAAATACCATCCTTAAGTTATTAACATATCAACATGGGATTATCTAGGAATCCTTGTTAACACAATTGAGAAACAGCCTCGGGACAATCTATGCACCCGTTTAGCCTGTCACCATCTTGAATCATGATTGATGAGTCGCTGGAAGGAATGACAGAGGGAAAGGTTACAAGAGACGCAAAAAAAATATGACTTCCTGAAAAAAATCTAACCTTCAGAATAGAAAGCATATGCCATGTCGTTATGTTACTGTTTGTTTTAATGAAAAGTTTCCAAGCACCCCTGACCGCTTATCCGCTGAATCTAGAAAACGTAATGATGAGTTGTGCTCATGCAAAGATATGCTCAGTCGCTCCATACAAAATAAAGAATATCATTTATCAGTTTTCACTTATGTTTTAGACAAAGCTTGTACTCAATTGTACTCATTTAAGATTGTCTATGGGTGGTAATTATGGGTCTGCAATAAAGATGATGGGTCAAGATAAGACACAGTTAATATGGAACATATCACATGAAGAATATTTCTTCCGATACTATGAGCGGTATTTGTGAATGAAAAGTTATAAGAAGGTATATAAGAAAGCAAAGTTCTAAGAAGGCATACAAGAAAGCAAAGTTCTTTACCAGTACATCATCTATTTTACCATACAGTGTTTGCTGCAAATCGTGTTACAGCAGGTACATACACAAACCAATGAACAAAAACATTCTACAAATCACTCGTTGTTTTATTAGATACCGGCTTTAAATCTTGTTTCAATCAAAATGACATACTTAAAAATAGATGAATAGGCACATAAAAAAAATAACTGAATAGCGCAAACTGGTTTATTTTACTTATTTACCTTTTTGTGCGAGGAGATGGGTATTGAATGACAAATGACAAAATTAAATTCTTCAGTTCAGGAAATATCTTAATCAGGGATATGTACGAGCAACGAATAGAAAGGTATATTGAATTTTTTATAACATCCTGGAGGGCTAAGATGTACGTAAGCCCGACAGAAAAGGACTGAAAATAGTTCATTTTTGCGGTTTTATTCGTTTACTGATTTTTTTCACATTCAGCTTGGAACAAAATCAGAGAGATTTTCTAAAGCAAAATTTTTAATTATTGAATGTTTGGGGTTGCATTATTACCGATAACTAAAGTATATGCTGAAGCATCTTTTAACCTTTTGACTCCCTCAGGAAAACCACATATTTTGTAAAACGGTAACTATAGACCCAGAGACCACACATGATATCTGTTATTTGTGGAATACCATGGATCAGATCACTAACAACCATAGACAACTTCAGTTTGAAATGAAAAGCATTCAAAACGAAAAAAGGAAAACGTTTAAAAGTATCTCACGTACTCCTTACATAGTTGAGGAATTCTCCTAAACGAGAGCTCAATACAAAACTCTTAATGTGTGGGTTTTTGTCAGATATTAACTCGACCTTAAGATGAAAAAGTTGCACAATTTGCAGAGGTGGTTAATCAAGTCTCATATGTTATGCGTTTAAACGACGAATCTGTTCAAGTGCTTTTTGCTGTTTAAATTTAATACGAATTGACCAAATATTAAGCGTATTATGGTATTTTGTGCCATACGTTACTTTTGGAAGTGAGTGTTGAACTGCTTGAAAGTTGTTTGTCGACTAACGGAAGGGGCATATAAGCAACCCTTTCACTTCTTTATTCCTGAAGGAATTTGGAAGTTACGACTTAAATTTTCAATTGACTTGCTGAACGGATAAACACTCATCAGTTCAGCGTTCCACCCCTATTGCTGAAGTTTCTTGAAAAATATATTTGTGGGTTTTTGTTGGCGACGCGCTGTCAGTATGTTTGTTACAAAAATGTATGTAAGGACCAGACACAACCTTGACTTTGCATTAAATGTTTGAAACAGACAACCAGTCGGCATACACCGTATATTTGTGAAGAAGCTGCTAAGTTTCTGTAAAAATTAAAGCATACTGACAAATCCGAGTGTTAACATTTGTTAGTATTTCAGGTTTATTGCAGAAAATACAGTGAGTGGAACCTTGACCTCAGTCCCGAACACGCTCGATCACACAAGGTCATAATATGCTACTAAATGGTAATAAATGTAGATAAACTAAAGCATAAACAAACCTTTCTCGTTTCCGTCCAGCTTGGTGTCCAAAAGCCTCGAAAGGAAGCCAAGAGCGGCGGAATCAGTTGTTCGCTTCAGTTTGCTAAGTGACTCCCTAACGCGAAGCACTTTGCGTTTGTACGAGGACTCGGCCATCGGCGTGCTGTGCAGTGATCCGTTATCTGAAATAAGGACACGCGATAACATGTGATGAGGTTATTATCGGTAAATTGAGCCAGATGTGAAGAAAATGACTGATAGTTCGACTTTCCACATTATTAGCAAGTGTATATGGGTGACGGGGTTGCTGCTGAGCGGGAAAGCCGGTTTACTTTTTACGCTCTATTCTCAGGCAATAGTCGAATTGTGGCGTCAGCAAGTTAAGAAGCCAACGAACACAAAACCTGAAAGATAAATGTCCATTCATCTCGCGAGAGTTATACCCTTTACCTTGCCAACGAACAACTATGACTGTTCAAACTATATATGTTCAAAGCTGTGTTTGCAACTGACCCATTTAAGCGTTAAACAACAAAGACGTTTAACCATGACTCCTATTGCCTATAACAGCATTCTTTCCTTTACTACTTAGACTACTGTCAATTGTCCTGTTCATTTATCAAATGCTCTCCTTTATCATGCAAACACTAAACACGTACACAAGAAGAAAAGAAGTCGTGCCTCATTCACAAGAAATGTATATGGCTCAAGGGGGGGTCGATTTGCACGCACAGCAGGGGCTTGTGTATAATGCCCTCCTCTTGCCTCCTGCATTGCGTATTCGACATAACGCGACATCCGGGACTGATAATATGACCAATTCCTATGGTTTACTAACAATGACGAAGAACTTCGTCTATAAACATTACTAAAAACCTTTCAACCTGGTTCCTGAAGGGATAATATCTAACAACAATTATGCTAATTGTAAGAGTACCTGCACTCTGTGTTGAAGAGGAGTGAAGCGGCACTGATCGGGCTATGAATACCATCAGAAGCACATGACTAATAACACAACTAAGCTACTGGAATCCTATCACTGACAACTTCTGGACGCCATCTTGACTCGAATGCAACGTAGGAAATGGCAACCCGGGTGCGAGAAGATACTTAAATTCCGGTTTTTCTCGGTGCACCAAATCAGCCCATATCAACGCTTTGATTTCTGGATTTTGGAGTAGCACAATTTTTAAGTAGCACTGATGCATCTAAACGCGACATAGAAATAGTCAAACCACACCAGCGGCGCTCATGAGAACAGCTCGTTTCGCAGTATTATACCTATGCTGAGTACCATATTGAGAAAAATCCGAGGAAAATACATTCCTGTAGCCACCACTTGTAATTTGAGGTCAAAGCATTAGTGACATTAAAACACTCGTGGCATTAGTGACTTTTGATGCAACACTGCCGGGCTTCTGGTAAATTATCTAGTCACGTAGTCTGGGCGTAGTCAATATAACGGTAATACGTTCAGTATATTACCGATGACTAATTCCAGTAATGCTTATAATCCAGTTAGGGAGAGGTTCTGTTTATTTTATGTCGAAAAACGTGATGCATGGTGATTTAGAGGGGCTGCAGATTCTATTAGCTTGGCTTGATTTTTTAATTCCTCTTATCCATTGTTAACTTGTAGCGACTACGGATTAAGCTGCTTAAAATGTCTTGGTAACTTAGAACAATAACAATGAAAATACGAAAATATTTGCTCTTGTAATGAAAACAAACAGGTTAGCTCGTTAGTGTTTTTCTTTGTCAAAGCCGTTCCTTATACGGGATCACGCCCGACGTTGGTAAGCTGTTGAGTCAACAGTACTTCCCTAAACCGATTACAAATACGATGGTAACTTCAGCTAATAACCCACATGCTGCCACCGGACGCTCTTACACCGCCAAGCGTCGACCATTGTAAGATTTCCTCTACAATTAGAGATTCAAACCTTGACAAAAATTCCCGTGGTTATTATTTTGGAGGAATGAATTTTAAACCAATCTTACAAACTCTAACAGTATAGAAAGGCAGTGTTTGTTTTGGGAATGGTCCTAAGACATTTATTGGATATAATAAACAAGACAGACGTCTTCACCTCGTTCCAAAGATAGGCTTGGCAACTCTGTATTCTCAGTTTTAGATTCTAGACTTCTAAGCTCTATCTTTTTGCCATTTTCCTCACTAGCAATGGTACTCTTTGCGAAGAAGTATTCTGTCAGCTGATGAATATTTAGAAACAATAACGTTAGGCAGTGGGGCAATACATGAAGCGGAGACTAAGCCAAAAACACTAACAACACCTATTCTGGCTAATAAACTGAATAATTTAAATATCTACCTCTAGAAGTGTTTCTGCGCTGTGCAAAAGTAAATCTTTGTCAGTTAGACTGTACAATTTACTGCTTGTGACACTCTGGGCTATTGTAGTTGGATCAAGTCGTAACAGATCTTCCAAGCCATAGAATAACTCCATAGAGATCAACTCTGCAAGTAATACTGCCTTGGTCTGATTCTTGAGAGCCTTGTCTTCCATAGTCGCCGGCAAATGAACCTTCTCTTTTGGACCACAGGATTCCGGGGTCACCTGATCAATGGAGAAAAACAAACAAACAAAACATCTATTAAATCTGCTACTTTAATTTGCAAATTATAGAGGAAGCTAGTGCCAACTTATTGGGCTGTGACTGGGTTTTATTCCTGATCATCTCACACAAAAGGCGACTCTGGCATCACTGAATCGTTGCTTATGAGCAAAACTGCCGAGCAAACTGTTACATCCCGATGAACTTCATTATTTATGCCTCTGCCTTTTTCAGAAAAGACACAATGACCACAACAAAGAGTCACGTTCATAACAAGACAAGCTGTTCTAGAACTTCGTCTGTTTTTTACCCGATTTATTTATTATCCTTAAATACTGCCCAATGACATGTCTGAAACTGTTTTTATAACCTCTTTAGAGCTCCCCTTGACAGAGGTTCTGATTGCAAATTTCCAACAGTGATATCATATTGAGGTTAATATCCTATTAGTATTATAAACAACGTGTTTACCTGTTGCTTTTGTTTCTGTTGTAGTCTTATATCTCTCTCTGCCTCCAAAGCCATGATATAACTCTCGTATTCTGACTTGAGGCGTCGCCACTCTCGTTCTGAAAGAAATACAGTACTTCTAAATTTGTCGTCAATAGAAAACTACAGATTGACGGAAGTTTAATTGACAGAGATCTAACTTAACCAGAAAAAATTCGCAGACATCAAGCTTATTAAGAAGGTGAGGTATTAGCCGTTCAGTGGACGTCAAGCAATAAATTGAGGGAATTAAATGTCGATGAATTACTCCAAAATTCAATCTATAGAGATCATGCTTATCCAGAGCAAAATCTCAGACATTCAGATCGTTCAAGACATTAAAACTTGCGTTTGAGACACTGTTCAACGTTGCCCTCATCGCACAGAAGCAAAGCAGTTTCGTGCATTTGCCAACCTAAACAATCAACTCCATGAGTTCCATTTTAAGGTTAAGTTTTGTTTTGTTCCTGGTCAGGGCAAAACCTAAGAAGACTACGTTGTGAAATCAAACGTCAATCAATTAACACGGAGTAATTCTAAAGCGGAAGCCCTCCGACAGTAAATCAAAATAGCGTCGGTAAAGTGTGAAACTAGTAAGACAGTGATTTAAACAAGCTCAATCTCGCAGTACTAAGCACCCACGATATACGGAAGAACAACCACAACAACACTCAATTGGATAAAAAAACGAAAACAATCTTTGTATGTCGCACAAACTTTAGCCAGGGTAAGAAAAACAGTACTTATGTTATTGGTAGGTTAATCCTCCCCTAGCAGTCCATTCATCATTAATGGCCCTAAATTGCAAATCCACAATTGTAATTTGCAATAGCACAACAAACAACCTGCACTCACGTGGACGACATAAATTGTACTTTACCAGGTAACCACTGTAAAACAGTTTTGTTTCATATATACTTCCAGCGGAAAGTGTGGAAAAGCGTTAGCCATCAAGCGCTTTTCGAGCTGACACAAAATGCGGACTGATGGCCCATGACACTTGAACAGAAGACTGAATAACTGTAGTAAGTTCTGACAATCAAAAAGATAGGAGACAATCTCCTTATTTCCCACCCCCGCTTCCACATAAGATCAAATAGCGGCTGCGGTAAAAAGGTTTGGGAGACTTTGGATAAGATTTAGATAGTTGCGCAGTTTCGTGGTTTTCACGCTTTCCTATATGATAACCTTTATGTTTTGCCGGTTAAATAACACTACATTTCTTTTTTCACTTGGAAAATGGAACGACAAGGCGGTATCACGGCAAAGGATTCTACTTCAGTGGAACTGTATACTGATATCACAAATACTTAATGCTCGTGAGCACTCTCGAGAGTGTCTGTCGAGAGGGATTCTCGTGGAAATTGGCCTGGTATCCTACATTTTCTCCAATTGTTGCAAGGGTCAGAAGTCTGGCATGCAAATCTTTGTCTCTCCTTCGTTCAGTTCAGATTACTTCATTATATACAGCATGTTAATACAGTTTGATGTATGGCTGAAGTTTGTGCGACACACAAATGATATTTATAGTAAATGAATTTTTTTTTTATCTCATTTCCGTCTGCAACGTAGTTCACAGCGTGATGCAGCGACATCATGCCACTACCGTCACACTTGTTACTCATACAAACCTGTGCTCACAAGGTCAAGTACAACTAATCGTTGATTGCAACTCGACAACAAACATAAAGTTATGCGTAAAATGAAAGGCAGAATGACAACATATGGAAAAAATCACAGAATTCTGAACAAAGTAAATACAGAAAAGAAGCTGTGATAGTAACCAAGCCCACCGCCTAAGCTTTACGAGTGCAGCATAAGATTTTGAAAAAACTATTAACCTATCCGATAGTGATTTAGTTACGTCTTGGAGACGTGACCTTTCCTTACAATACGGGAAATTTGCAAGCCTATTTTGCTTTGGCGACTAAGGAAGGCTTTACTACCAGTAATGACTTGTTGTTACGACATGGTGCCCGCTAACCAGGCACAGAAGCGCTTTACAACAATAGCAAGCAACCCACACTGTCGCTATTGTAGTTACAAGTCTGTGACGCTTGGTTGCTATACCTTTAGCCGCGTGCTCGAGCGTTGCTCTCTTTCTAACTCCCCCGTTCCTGGTTGCTGGAGCGTTCTTCCGATTAGCGCATTCGGTTCCCGCCAAGCGAAACGGCGCTGATAGAAACACTTTACGTTGTTTAGCTTCCATAAATCCACCTCTTTGTCCGCCTAAAAGCTGTTACAACAACAATGTTGTGCCATAAAAACTAGGACAAAACACTGAAACCAAGCCTCGAGACACCTCTGAGATCAACTGAGCTTATCTGGAGCCGGTAATGGGCTTCTGTCGAGCAATTCGCAGTTTAACAAAATCCGATTCGAGCCGTCTCAATGACAGATTAAAGGTTCCCAACAGTAATTTTGACTTCGCCGGATTCAGTTTTTGTTTTCCATCCAGAGAGAGCGACTGCGGGGTGCAACTGTTATAATGAGCTCACATTCGGCCAAGAATCTAAATTCTTAACAACAGTTAAATCGGGTGCACTACAAACAGTATTTCCCAATTGGATCAAAGTTTCCGTGCATCATAGGATAATGTTGGATAAGAGGATTTATCAGCTTACCGAGCGTGTTCAAAGACGCTGCATTTCCATGTTGATGTGTTTCTCCTGCAGTTGCAGTATTCAGGCATAGAAACTGCGTAAACTAGGATCATATGGTGGGACAACAAGAGGTAAGAACTATATTCAGCTGAGTCATGGCAGGTGTTAAGAATTTTCTTTTACTGTGGCGAGTTCAAGATGCGTAAAGCAACTGTGTTTGCAAGTGGCAACGTAGGCATGTCAACCGAGAGTTCAAGTGAAACAAGCAGAACACAGCACGCAAAGATAAATGTTGTGTTTTAAATCGTCTTCTATTCTTCCATAAATATCAGGACTCTTTCATCCATGGACTAACTATTCACAGATTTTCGCAACTGAGGGAATGTTTCCTCTTCGAAAGGTTTATTTGTGCACAGCCTGTGTGGCGTGCAACATAATTGCTGACACACCAACCATGCTTGTGTAACACCTTGGAGAGTTATCAGCAAAGAAATCAGTAAAAACATTTTTTGAGGATTGCAATATGAATTGGTGAAAACAGGGCGGATGGGCGTTGAATAGTTTGGCGTAGGAGCCTGCGTCCTTTGATCGAACAAGTGGATAAGGCCTTCTAAGCTATAATTAAAATGAACCGCAAAGCGATAAATAGCTCGGTGTACATAAAAAAGGAGGAAATCCGAGTTTTCGTGTGGTAAAGGAAACCCTGTACTTTGAGGTTTTCACTCTTGAGGAAATCCTAAATGTTGGCTTGGCTATACTGACAATCACGTCTTGCGCTAAAAACTTATCTAAACAAAACTCGTTCCGGATAAATGTTTTTAAGCAGGAACAAAAACTTCTACTACATTGAGTGGATTTTACCAAGGAATAATAAGATGTATGAGGACAACGATAAGATTTTCGCCCGTTTTACTGAATGCTCTAGAAATTAAGAAGTGATGTGAAAAAATGTGGGCGTTTATATAGGCCACATTATGTGAGGAAATGAACATGATATTCACAAGATAATCTACATTGTTGGTTTTCCTTCATAGATGAATAATGGCCATTCATATTTTGTACAATGCAACAAGTCATTAGGTTTTCGCAAGATAACTTTCAACTATAGTATTTCTTATACTTTGTGTCGATAGAGATCGTTTCTTAAAGCCGTCACTTACTGAACCCACTGTATATTTCTAATTTCAATTTGCGGGGATTTCTCAAAAGTGACCAGCATCCAGTTTCTCCATATACCATGTCGGTACATTTTCTAGCGCAAAGGCCACAAATTATCCCAACTGTGATAGGAAGACTGATCAGCGAAGGAATTTGAATATCGACAGCGCCACCTTAAAAGGTTAAGTGAAATTCACGACAAGCTGTCTGTTAGGACTGTTCAGTGATTTACAATAAATTAGTCTTATCTTTAATATATTGTCATGTTATGTTCTCATCGTCCGTGGAATGAATGTTTTTGTGTTATTATCCTATAATCCACTTCCGCACCCTAAACCGTGCAATAATTTCAGATATTTTATCAAATCAGTGCTCACTGAATTAGTTTAGAGAATTACGTTACGCCGCTACAGTCCATATTTTTTGCTTGTAACCAGAACTAGAATTGGAAGAAACGGCCCGACTTGCAGTCAAGTTAAAACTAACCAGTGATAAGAAAGTAGTTAAAATTTGCCATAGTTCAGATAATAGTTAGCACTGATCAGTAAAAAATAAACCAAAGGAATCTAAGTTATCCATGATAAAAGACTGACAAATCTATCTTTAGCCTACTGTGGAAGGACATTTGACATGAAATCCTTCAAACGATCGTAAGTGATATTCCAACGAGTTAATTTTTTGAAATGGCGTAGGACCTGTTACATAACACGTTTGACCAGATGAAACTGCAATTGAGACATCAACAGCAATCCTGCTCCCAAAGAAAGATCATAGCTTAAGGAGAAGAGAAAGGTTGTGACGCGAGTAATTGAGTTTATAATGCTATGCTATACAGACTCACACCTGTTTTACTGTTTGGTCCAAAGGTCCAAATTTCTTCTTCCAGTTGTTGTCTAGGTTATTTTTGTCGTGCATGATCCGCTACTAAAATTGATAGAAAAGGTTGAAAGAACGTTCTTCTCCAAATGAGGTTCCCAGAGTTCGGTGAAAATCAGTTATTGCGAAATGCGCCCTCAGCAATAGTGATATCATTAATTTCTACAAACAGAGGTATCAAATAGAGGTTGGGAAAATTATTATTTTCCTTATTTACGCTTCGACTCTTTTAGGTTCTTTTTCTCATTTTAAAGTATTTTAAAGTTGTTTGAGCAAGAAACAGCTGTTGCAAGTTGCCCGCGAACAGATAATATGCTATTGCTGTTCTATTGGTTCACGGTCTGTTTTATATTCTAAAATGTTCAAATTCATATCGTTCGTTCAATAAGGTTAGTAGATGACCTTTGCACTGGTAGACGCGGTGCCTAATGGCAGCGGATGAGAGGGTACGTGGTCGGGCACTCTTAATTACGTCATTATCTTGGTTGCTCGGGATTGCTTTGTCCCGCAAGAGAAAGCTTTTCCTAAGGCATATAATAGAGTTTTTATTAACCAAGCTTGTTCGGTCAAGACTCCTGCATATTGGCCTTGTTCTTTTTTTTGCAAGTCTCGGTCCATCGACGTGCAGAAAAAGAATTAACTTGGCCAATATCCAGCCGTTTGGCATCACGCTAGGCAAGTAAGTAACTTTATTTTAGCCCATTCAGCAACGAGACTGGTATCCATAGGGGCCCTGGGGAATAAAGATATGTACAATTTATAAAATCTCGAAAATTAATTACAATTTAAATATTTGAAATTAGATTGGTCCCAGGTGGATTTATGGTTGGAGTAACCCTGCGATGGACTTGCATAACTAGCATCTCATCCAAGGACTAGTGGGAATAAATGTTACAGAAACTGGGTGAAGCTTTTGGAACCAGTTAGCCCGACGTCGACGCTTCTATTGCAACAAATTCTGGAAGTAAAATGAAACCTAAATTGCTTCAGCTAGAAGTAACAATGACATCGGCATAACTCGCAAAATTTATAATTTTGCTGCTAATTGGGCATGACGTGTTTGCGGATAACTTCAAAGGCCTTGTTTAAAAAAAATTGTTGCTCTAAAAATAGTTACGTGTAAGATCTTTTTATAACGTGTAATAAAAATGGCCTTAAAACCCTAACGACGAACAAATTTTTATCGGTTTATAGCCAGCACTCAGCATGACATGCGGTCACTAGCATAAACACTACTTCTGTTATGTAAAAGTATAAAGATTATCAACATCATTTCTGCTGAAAGAAAAGCCAGTATCGATGATTGTCCAGAGCAGTGGCCTTGCGATTTACATCTATGCGAGCAAAAGTTCCGGTTAAAACGTAAAGCATATTATTCAGTCTCCAAGTTTGATAATTCGATGTATTAAGATTTAATTAAGTAAGTTGGGTACAATAAGAGCATAATCGTCAGAGAAGATCACAGAACATAAAATGTAAGTTATGGATCGTAATTACGGCCTTATATACGGACACATAACAAGAGGATTAAGTCTAAGTAAGTAAGTATGGATCGTAATGCAAGTGTAACGCAAGCCGACGGACCTACTTATTGAAACGAAGAGATAAATAAAGCACTATAATGAACAAGAAACAAATTTTAATGCTAATTACTGCCCGGGAAATAAAACGGGACGGTCGATCTACCGATACATTGATAAGTCATTTCTGGAGAGTACTATTTAACATAATAAAGCCGGGTTTTAATTGGCACGAACTAAAGAAAACAAAAACCACAGGCGATATTTGTCAGTTACTATTGAGCACAACAAGAGCACAAGTACTAAACCCTGCGCCCCCGACAACGACGCAAGAATGCTATTTTTGTCTTGTCTTCTTTGATTTGCTAACAAATACAGGTCAAGAAAATAAGCGCGTTGGGCATTGAAGCATAGAGGTACATGCGGTTAAAAGCATGGTTAGTCACAATATCACGCGACCACTAAATTAAAAGGGGTGTAAATTGAGCTCCTCAAGAGATATGCTGTGTTTATCGTAATTTCTAACTGCACTACACACAAAGCCCGCGGCGATATGTTTGCATAAAACAACATCTAACTCCATGTTCCTAGATGTTGTTCTAGCTCTCTCGTCACCGTTATGGAGCCGACTTGGATTGTAATTAGAGATGTATGTGATTTAATAGCAAGCGAGAGCGAGTGACCCATTGAGCTCTTTCATCTCCGTACACGCCAAAACCGCAACACACTGAAAATGTGATTAACAAATAATGCTGGGAAAGGCTCATTCAAAAGTGTAATCGCGCCTTTAGGGAAGCATACTTGAAATACTCCACCGCTGTAAAGCTCAAAACCGCCGCTGTGAAGGAAAGACCTGGAATCTTGCGCAAATTTCTTGAAAATACATTAGTTCAAGCGACAACATCCCAGTGCAACTGGAGGAATTTACTAACCTTTTCCTTCTAATGTTTCACTGAGCTGCTTGGCCATTTTCTGGTAGTCAATCTGCAAAGGCAACAAAGAATGTCTTTAATCAAACACATAATGTGTAGCGGCCGCTTATGAGGCAAGAAGCGAGCAGGGCGACGAAACAATACCACATGTTCTTATGGATAATGCAGGCCACTTGTACAAAATGTCTGGCTGTCAAGAATATTTGCAATTCGAGTCTTCAACCTTCTCGTTTGATAAACACAGAAGGTCAACTAACGACTCTGATCGAAAATAGAATGTAGCTGCAAGTAAACTTTGAGAAAACGTTCCACTAAAAAGTTAGCAGCTTTCCAAGTCATGAGAGGTTTGCAGAAGTCTAGCAAAGATTTTCTTGCCTGGAAGATAACTCCAGCACTGAAGTTCCATTCTTCCAAACGCATATGAACATGAAATGAATGATGCTATGGCCCCGACAAAACGCATTCCAGTGGAGAATCGTGCTGAAAGTACGGAGAAACCACGACGCAGAAGACGAAAGACAGACGGCATACGCGTGATAAGTAAATCAACAACGAATGAATAAATTTTAACCAGGTGACGATCAAACAATATAACTGTTAACAACTAGGGCACGTGCTTCTTGAGAATAACGAGCATATTTCCTCCAGTGTCTTACCAACATTCTTTATCTGTCAACAACAAGCGCCAGTGACTTCTGCTGGGGTTCGATATTTATGATTTATCTAATTTCTTCCATTAAAAAAAAAATGACCCAAGGCAAGTATCAAGCGCTCTTGAATCTTTAATACTTCGTTGTGTTATAATGATTCCGCTTTTAATATCTTATACAATGCGCTTTTAAGTGTTTAAATGACTTTGACAGATATAGCCGACCAAGAGTTGTTGGTGATGCGCTTTCCAGTAAAACAATTAGCCCCGAAACACTGCGGGACCAAAAATCTTGCAAAATTCGTTTGACTATATCCTTTCCAAAAATGCAAAAATCTACGTACACTCGCCGATCGATCTTAAGATACAAAACTTACATAGCATGATTCAAAATAATAACAATCAAATAATTCTTAGGGATTATTAAGTATAATTTCTTTTGTGATCTGTTAATTATATATTTTTCAGGACTGAAGCCGGCTTCAACAAAGCTCGCGGTAGTAAATTATCCTTCCTGTTTTTTTAAAAAATTACTGGTTTTTGTTAGTTTTGCCCTCAGGATATATATACCTTTTTTTATTAACTAGCTAAATACTACATGCTAATGGTACACTTTGTTCAAAAAACAGTTCAGTCCCTTTTAGGATGAAATCCAGCAAAATAGAACTTTTCAACTTGAATTGATAGATTCTAAGTCCGCATCTCAGAGTAAATCGTAGTTAATAAATATACAGAATACAAACGCACCGACATGTACTTTTATACCCACAATCACCTAATACCCCAACCATTTTGGTTTATTTTTTTCGATAAGATCTTCAGTGGCAAGTTTTAATGTCTTTCTGTGGGACTAGAAAGCTTTATAAAGCCACTATGGAATATGGCGCCATCATTCAGAATTCCCACGTTCTGTACCGTAACTCTCGTAACGGAACGTTCTAGACAAAACTGTGGAGCTTTCATGGTGGCATTAGTTTTTGCCTGGTATCTGCAGAATGAAGGACATGTAACAACGTGCTTAGACTTACAAAAACATGCTTTCTACTCAATCGAAACTAGCAAGGTTATCGCAGACATTACGAAAACATGTGTTTAGTATGTTGAACATATTTACATAGCAGATCATAACATGTCAGAGGGCGGGGACAGTGATGGGTTCTGTGACATTCCTTGGCTATCTGAAATCTAAAAATTGAAAAGGAACTTTGATGCAAATTCAGCGTCAGTCTGATACATTAGGGACATTTATCACGTAGTCTTAAATCTGCCCAAGGCCGGTGTAATACGATTTCAGATACAACTTTCTCTTCTTTTCATACTATAAACAGCAAGCAATTTTGAAGAAAATCGTTTTGTTTGCAGCCAAATTTTGAAATGACTTCATGTTGACAATCACACGAAACAAATGAGTTGCTCCGTTACAGACAAAACAGGAAGATTATTATCTGATAACCAGCTTCAACACCGCAGGCTATATTAGAACCAAATGGCCAACCAAATATAAATTATAAACACACCGAATGCAAGAAACCGGCCTATCTTACAAGTAAACAGTACGCCCATTTTGTTGCTTTAGGATCAGAACACTGCTATGTATGTTGTATATCAATATTGAACTGTCCTTGGAAACTTTGATTCCCAGTTGGCAAAACTTACACCGGACTTACATCAGTCTGATATATGCTCTGGATGGCATCAGCTCTCTGTCTCTTCGAAAGCAAAATATATTACATGCGGACATCTACGCTAATATGCTGATGTTGAGCAGTGTGCCATCCTATCTACGGTTCATTTGTTACAAATCAGTATGTGTCTTTATATAAATATTGAAAGATTGGTAATATGCATAACCAACTTTCAATATTTATATAAAGACATTGTGATTAGCTGATAGTGACTGAAACACGGATTTATACAAGTAATAAACCAGATGCAAAGATTGATAATAAATTATTCGACACATTGCCTGTCAAGTCACTTGAGTCCTTCGATGTCACGAAGATGTCAGATACAAAACGGGCTTACTTTCAAGAAGTTCATATGAGGGGCTTCAACATCAACTGGTGCGACATAACAAAATAATGTTAGTAGGGTGAACGTCCTTGCTCAACATATCATAACAGCACGAACATAACGACATATAAGGAAAAACTGAACATTTTCAGTTATGTCGTTGTGTCTACGTCGTTGTGATGTTATGTTTTTTTGAAACAAATGTGAAAAACATTGATGTAACAAAGAACCAATGAGATGGGCGTCACAATTGTTGATCCCAGTCTGCCGCCAGCATTTTTCAAAAGATCAAACGCATCCACACTTTCCTTATAGCATTTTTCCAGTGTTTTTCCTCCATTTTTATCGTCTTCTTTTTACTTAAAACTCAGTGTCGTGTCTTTATGTCAAAGTTCGCATTACCGAAAAAAGCGATTACGGCGTTATGTGGTTATGTCGCTTGCTCGAGTTTGGCCTTAATGCGGCAAGTCACGACAAGTCACGACATATTCACGTGTCACGTGCTAATTACGGTACACGAAGAACAAAGTGCATAAATTATTCAAGAGTCGTAACCTTTTAATCATTAAAAGTTCCCTCTTTTCATGAGCTTACTTTACAACATAAGAATTTTTATCTTAAAATAGGCTTACCTCGACATTTATTTGTGCAACGTTATGAACTTTCATTGCTCGAAGGCCAAACTTCAGACTGCAGAGCGTCTCGTTGACATCACGAAATGAGGGAGAAACACAAACCTAAAGAGGAAAAGATCGATTATACGAGTTTTTACAGCTATGCCGAGAAACCAAAACACTTCCATACTTTGAAAAATTTGTTGGATTCTCTTCAAATAAATGTTTTTTTTTTTGTCAATTTCAATTTCTTAATTTCTGCTTCACATCCGAACGGAAGGCACTATGCGATAGTAACCTTAAGCCGCCATCATACATTATCGCAGTGTGCCGTAACTTGCACTCGTGCGCGTGAGTATGGCATATGTACGTGTACCTCACGTGCACCTTATTTATTCGACCTAGACATAGTACCTTTTAGCGGATGCCACGCACTTCTAAGTAACCTCTTTTTCTATTCGTTCTTATTGCCACGCGACTCCATTGCTTCAGAGCTAGGGTTCATTGTTTCGGTTGTCTGTTTATTGTCTTGTCAGCCAATCCTGTGAGATTGTTACGAGAGGTGCGTGGCGCCTCCTTTAATTTTTCGAATGAGTCGAGGTTGGGTAGCACTGCATTAGGCCCAGGTCAAACGTTGAATTTTACATGAGACGAACTAAATTGCAATTTTGAGTCGATCCAAACGGGTAAAGCTCGACTGTTGGGTCAAACGTAGAACTTTAATTCGAATTTAGATCGACTAACTCGTTCTATACGTCTGCTTCAGTCGGACCAACTCAGTTGAGTCAAACGTTGAAATTAATACCATGAACTTAATTCACTAAGTTAAGTTCGTCTAATATAAACGTCGACGTTTGACCTGGGACCTGATTGAAGGTTTTAACTGATATAAGTCAATAAACAGCGAACAAGAAATCGATTACCTTATTCTTCTAAGAATTAGAAAAGTACAGAATTTATTCTTGACTTACAATTAAGCTAGTTTTGGAGTTCCCATCCAAGCCGTCCTGCAGAAGCCTCGTTAGTGTGGAGTTCCTGTACGGAATATGGCGCTTTCTTCCCTCGGCTAAAGCTTGTATAACATTCCTGAAAAGATTGATATTTCATCTTGAAACGCTAAATAGGAAAAACAAACTATGTTGCTACTTGACTTGGCGACGTTATATCCTGTTATCACACCAGTTAACGAAGGACGGAAACAACTAGGTGCCACAATGCTCATAACAATCCTTTTGGATTTAATCCTAAGTTGTACTTCATTGGTCAAATCTGAAATTTTAGATTTATTGAACAAAGAAAATACTTTGTATTTGCGTTAATAAGACAGCTCCTGATAAAACAAACAAATCCAAGGGAGTGGGCTTAAATTATGGATCTGGAGTTCAATATTTTTTCTATATCACTGGATCGAACATTATGATATTCCCGTGCTTCGTATCTCATAAATACTGATAAATATCAATTAAAATTCATCATCAAATATTACAATTAACTGATGTTCTAAACTGGGGAAACGTACGGCGCGTGATAAAGAGCGACTCTCTCTCGCCAGTGTAGAAATTAAGATTAAGAGGAGACTCTAATTTTTCAACGGTTAGTTATATCATTATAATTGGACAGTATCACATTTTGAAGTCTCGAGTTCAGTCGTTAACGAACCCGTAAATCAATATAGGATCAACATGTACATTAGTGAACAAACAAGGCCAAATCTCACGACGAAGGAAATTGATGAATGGTGAACGTAGGCGAGTTGTGACAACCCCGCAGTCCCTAAAAAGTCCGTTATCAGGCCATGACAGGACCTGGGACCTGGCTCAGCCGAATCAAAAACACTGCATTTTCTCCACATACCCCAATTCCAATAGTGAGGAATTTATACTCTGCGCTTCCTGGAGTCGTTCACCTTCGGCCTTGGTTTTCTTCACCCTCTCGCTGCCTGCCAGATCACAACTGCGAGAAACAAAATTAACAATAGCCCGCGAGGCTTCAGTAACTCTGTCACTATTTAACAACAACTGGCCATGAAAAGGTGTAATAAATCTTTCTCGATTACGAACCCTTTCCGCCGTGGAGCCGGGCGGAGTTATGAAATTAATGAATGAAAAATACCCGGCGTCTTCTTTATCAGGCGACCAGACCTACAGCGTCGTGATGCATATTGCATTCCGACTGGATTCAAGAACAAACCCCCGCCTCTTCAGCCTCTTGAAGTAGGAAAACAGAATATCATCTAAAATATTGACAATTCATGTTTATTGATGTACAGCTGTATTTTGACTAAAAATCCGACGATATTTTTTGCTATATTTTGAGCGACTCCTGCGCAGATCTGTGAATACTAGACTCATAACTGAGGACGGATTAGGTGCGGTTTGAGCACCATACACTGTATTCAGTGTACAAGATTGTTTGTAAACGTCGACGACATACCTTTCGCGCCAAAAAATGCCCTGATATTTGTGTTTCGAAAACCCCCTTTGGGTTAAGAAAGAATAATATAGAATATTACATAACCTTACATACTGATAAACCTTCATGTTTATTGAGAAAGTTGATCCTTCATGTTAAAGTTGTGTCAGTTTGTTGTTTATTCCAGCGACCACTGCTTTCTATAAATTGCCTTGCAGTGGATATCGATACAGGGGTTTTATTGAATAGGAATTCAACGCTCGTACCTGCAGACGTTAATGAAAGATAGTTATTAATCTGACTGACGCAAACATTCCTCCAAAGCTCGCGTCACCCTACGCTGATAAACATCTTTCCCAAACAAGATTTTAATAATATGCCAAAGTTGTCCTCATAACACATCCTGTTTCAATTTTTCTATATCTTGATTACGTGTCAAATGGTACAAATGCAATTTCTCATTAGAAATCAATCTTCCTAGTGATTTTCCAGCTACTCCATGCCTAGGGCAGGGTAGAAATCACGTATCTGGGTCCTCCTGTCAATAACAGTTGTATTCCGTGACGAAAATTCCTGTAAAAAATCTAGAGTAAAAGAATATCTTTCGTGCGTGGTTAATTTCTTCTTCCGTTGTCTTTTACCTTACAGACAACATCCTTGTGAACTCACTAAGCGAGTTTTGCGCACAGAAAATCTCAATATCGATAAGTATGTGGTTTCCTTCGATGGAGACTACAAAGACAAATCGGTCGCATGAAAAAGTCCGGGTAATATCAAGCCTCGTTTGATAATGTGCGACAAAGATAGTGCCGTCTAGGTACAATGATCTAGGCAGTATAGTTATCACCGCAGCCGCGAATTCAAAACGGCAACGATGATCCTGCGACGTTGATCTATCTTTGATTAACGAAGTGTTTCCGTCTCTGTGTGAACTGGTTATCGGCGATATCACGAGGAACGTCGCTGGACAACAAGTAGCCAGCAGGTCGCTTCTATGACCGATTTTTGTCTGTTTTAGTTCAACTGGTCCGAACCCGACCAATCAGCTCCATTCATTGACTGAGTTGCGCAGTAATTTTTTTACAAAACATCGATTTCGTATGCTATTTCTTTCTGGAAACAGTGTGTCGGACTACAAAGAACCTTCAAGAACATTATTGCAGAGAAACACTCACAGAAACAAATGAACAGTTAAAAGGCAGCAAGAAAATTGCAGCGTGAGCCGCATGATGGACAATACAAGAGAATTTCACGTACACATAAAGTTTTCCTCTGACTGCGGCTAAACCACGAGTTTGAGATGAAATCCTAGACAGCATTTCTTCGTCTTCCTTAGAAAGAAAAGACAGCAAAAAATTATGAGCTGAAACACCACTGAAATCAAGCAAGATGTGTGCAGGAAACCCATTGGGATGAATGAAAATTCATATCAGAAATCGCGCAACTTCAATTAAATGAAACATACTCTTAAAAAAATCATTTACAATTTCATTAAATATTCATTTACTATCTATACAGTTCTTTTACGTACTATATAATACAAAATTAGTTATTAACAACAACCTGTTTTTCAGGAATACCGTGAATTCAAGATTGAGTAAGAGCTTTAATTTTTTTTAAATGAGCTAGCCTCCGTAAGGCTGGATGTTCAAGGTGGTTGTACCACTGTAACTAAAACTATTTTTGAAATAGTTAGTTCGTAGAAAAGTCCGGGTAATATCAAGCCTCGTTTGATAATGTGCGACCAAGATAGTGCCGTCTAGGTACAAAGGTCTAAGCAGTATAGTTATCACTGCAGAAATAGACAGTTAGTTCGTAGAAAGGGAACAACTAGAGAAGCGTGGTACATTTCGTTTAGCTGGGTGGGTTGTTTCAAATGAACATATAATGTAACAAAACAATAAGTAATACTTACATCGTACTGGTAATAAGAACCAACGGCCTCCACTGAGCCGCTTTCACTTGAATACTCAGTGTCAGAAGTCCCAGACATGTAGTAAGACTCGTAACTACTGAAAGAATCTGTTACGCCTGCAACAGAATACAGCATAAGACTTGATAACAGGTTTTAAAGAAAGGATTACTGGCAAGTCTGATCGAAAACAAATCGAGGATAATACATGCGTGCGCGTAGATGTGGAATATCTCTCGATATCTCACGAGTGAGATATAATGTTGAAAACGAGAAGAGATATTACATATCTAGGAGCAATCATGTATTATTTTGTTTATTAACATGCCGATAACGACGTTTTTGACGATTTCCGAAAATGTCCTACCAAAGACAGCCGAAGATCGCCGGAGACGTTTGAAGAAATCCGAAGATGTTTCGATCATACGCCAGCAAATATAAGGGTCAGTGAAGTTATCGATAACTTTACTAGTATGGATAGGAAAATACGCCCCCTGAGCCCCGGATGTTGTTTCGTATGTATTTTACGAGTATGGTATTTTCCATAAAAGACTCGTGTTTATATAATAAACGACGCATATAGATATATATTGCACAAAAAGAAGGAAGGACAGGAAAATAGGAAGGAAGGAAAAGAAAAAGATAAACTGACTGATGCTTGCAATGGTAATGATTAATGCTATCCTAATGCTATCCTTATCATCTTGTTCCCAGGTTTCCTCTTTTCGCGAGGGAGGTATGAGTAAAGACCCAAAAAATGCGAAACTGGGGCAAAGTAACAAAGACGACAACTTATCAAGGAAGGAATCAATAAGTTAATATAAACAAACAAACTATCAGACAAACCTCCGTAGCGACGTGGAACACTGAGCCTCTCAATCTTGAGCAGACAAACAGCATGTGATCTGAAAATGAAAATGAAAATGCAAATGATTAATTAAAAAAAATTCTTACAAGTACTGGTTATGTGCGGACAGCGGTAGTGGACAATCGTTGAACAAGCGTTTTTAGTGAGATCCCGGGAGTCAGATCCCCAGTCAGAACAAATACAGAAGCGAAAATGTGGAGACACAACAGAGGCGGATTTAAGTTTAGAAATCTGTAGTTCAATTTAGTCATAACTTTTTCCAAAAAAAAAACTTGTTCATTTAGCGATGAAACCCCAATTTGAGCAGACAAGTACATTCTTATGTCCCAAACTTTTTTTCAGTTACTTAGGATATGTTTTTGTGGGCAATGTTTTGACTCGACTTGATTTTTAGTGCAAAATGTTTTCTTTCCTTTTTAGTAATTTAAAAATATTTTAGTAGTAGATAGGACTTTTCAACGAAATAATGGTTTCGTTCCTGTTTGTCTTCTTTTTGTTTTGGAATATGGTTTTCCTGTCTGCACCTACTGCACCTTATAATTGCATCGTATGAAACTACAACGAAGTAAGAAAATTGAGATAAAGAAACGTTTCATAAAATGCTTGTCAGCGTTACACTAACCTGCTCGACTGTCTGTTCATTTTAGTTTCTGCAATGGCCAGCTTCTTTTTTCCGGATTTTAGTAGACTACCAATCTCATCTGGACATTTCACAAAGTATTCTGACAAGTTCTCAACATATACTCCTAAGACAGGTAAAGAAAACGATGGTGGACAATGCTAGAATCATGCCTACATTATTTGGTATTGGTTTTCCGAATGTCGAGTCATGACATTTTGGAATATGAACTATTTTAAGTTTGCACGAAGGAGTGAACGTCGTAGAGTGCTAATTGAGCTAAAGAGGCTGGGAAGAGTCAGCGTTTATATTAGTCCAGGTTCAGACTGATAATGCACCTAGACAAATCAATCTTCATATATGACGAAGACAGATTATCTTACATAAATTTGAGACTAGCGATACGCTGAGACAAATCAAATCATGCCTTGTATATCACAAGGGTTTCTGAGAGGGGTGTACATTCATTTCAAACCAAGAGAATAGAAGTGACCTTTTCGTATTTTAATAACTCTACCTTTCTTAGGATGTTCTCTTAAATAGACTTCAGGCCCTGATTTTTCGGCTCCGAGCAAATCGTAAACTCTTTCCTGGTAAATCTGTAGATAAGAACATGTTACCTACAAGGAAAATATGACAGCTTAGTAACACAGTAGGCGAGGTACGTTGACAAACGCAAACGTTTCTTTAGTATGTTAACTTTTGTGCGACTTGAGCAACCCTGTTAATAGCCTTGCTTGGTCATGCTCCTCTCCACCGGAACAAGTTGAGGGAGCATTCACTTTACTTAATGTGACGTCGTCGCACAGGGCTGCTTGATCGCGGCAACTTTTGATTGGATAATAAGAATCGGTAACTCTTCGTTTGATTTTGTAATTCAACAATACCTGCATAATAACTAAGACGCTTACAGGCAGTCTTGTACTTAAGTCAATAAGGTCTGTGGAATATCAACACTGACTTTATTTGACTTACCGCGTAGGAATGGGCTGCGTCTTTACCGATGAGAGCAAAGATATGAGCCACAACACTGGTCGTTAATCCATCAGGAGCCATCAAAGTGTGCGTCTTACCTGTAAACGTTTTAAAACACGTTAAAAAGTCTCTTTATGTACAGATAAAAATTGAAATGGGCAATAACATACCTGCCCCTGTTTGCCCGTACGCCAATAAGATGCTATTAAGGCCTGTCATGGAGGCTTCAACTAGGGGTTTACCAACCACTTGGTATACCTATAGTGAGACAAGAGAACATTTATATCTGACAGTTCTTCTGGTCCTGAAAAGTCTTCATGTGTTCGTTTTACTGTATATTGTACAGCCTTTAACAGGTCATAAGAACTAACAACCCGTAGCTTGTAATAAAACAACTTCTATAAGCCCGAAATCCCCAAGAAAAGAAGTCCAAATTAAAACAGATTAGGAATTTATCACAAAAGATAACACGTACCTCCTCATTAGCGACATCAGGGGACAATACTTGATCAAACTGAAAGATCTTCTCTCTTTTGCCATCTACAACACGAACCTAGTAAAAACAACACGACTGAAGTGAAACGGCAAACCAAATTCCTCGTAAAGCATGTTATGGGCCATAAACGAACCTCGTTATTTCATTGATAGTTCCCTTGATTCTAAATTGTTACGTTAGTTCAATGTACACAGGGAATCATTTACAACTAATTAACAATTATTCCATGAAACTGGATATGAAGTGATAAATAACCAACGAGCGCGTAGCGCGAGTTGGTTATGATTCCAACAAGGTCGAATGGAATAATTGTTTAAGGTTTTTGCCGCCGATTTTTATTTCAACAATTTTACAGAGCGGAAAATTTTTAAACTTGGCGCACTATTTTCCATATTAGGTAAAACTCACAGTCGGAGTTTTTGAGCCAATTAGAGAGCTAGAAATGCAATAGTCGGAGTTGAGAATATACTAATAACTCTTATTGAAATATTGTATATATCCATACAAAATCTTCCCCAAATTTCCAAACACAAAAGAAAAAAACACAACTTAGTCACTGAAAACAGTCAGTTTAAAATTATCTCAGCTATTGTGCAGCTTGCACAGATTAAATCAAAGAAGCAAATCAGAATAAGGCCCAGAAAGCCCATGGGAGCACAATGAATCCTTGACTGTCCTCGTTATTTTGATCTTAAATAATGACTGACATTAATGTCTAGTACCAGCAGCTATAGCTTTTAGAAGCAGTTTTGTTTCTCTAACTGAACTCAGTCTAAAACTGTTTCGATATCTTGTTTGTTTCTTATTATATTATCACAGTTCTTCATTAACATTCGTACCTGAGTTAAATCGTCATCCTCTACATTCACAGCTCCTTTACCGTTCAAACTTTTGACGTCACTTTGAACCAAAGGACGAATTCTGACGTAACCTTGTACTCTGCCTGTTGTAGGGTCCTCAAACATATCGGACCCTTAAATTCAAGGTTTAGTAGCCATTATTATGATTTATTCTTGACTTCATGTTTCTATGTTCTGCACTCTTAAAAAGCATAGAAACGAAGTTACAAAATGCTCATAACTCAAGTAGAACCACGAGTCACAGACGAAGGGCTTCAATACAACGTTTTGGGAATTTTTGATGTCATTTCAATTTCCATAGAGAAAAAAATATGTTCAATCTCTAGCAACTGATAGCAAATATTTCCTTTTACACCTTGGTGATCAAGTACAAATAGTTAAAAACGAAATCCGATAGGAAGGCGGGCAATTTCAGTTTGTAGTGGTCAAAAATTTCTCATTATAACGCGTGCCATTTCACCAGTACTTTCAAGTGTTTCGTATGAACTACAAAATTTGTTTTCGATAATTGGTATTGTAAGAAATGATTTCTTTTTAGAAGATATTTAAAACAATCGCACAATAGTTTGCAATATGATGTATTGAAATAATCTTTGTACAAAATTTTGGTCCACTTGTTACTTGAACGTTCGGTGGAGTCCTTCTTAAGCTATTATCTACGATTAGTAGATACCGGTAGAGCATTTTACAAAGTATTAACCTCACGATGCCACGAAATCTGGGCCACCCATAAAACTGAAGTGCCTTTTCCGCTTTGAAAGATTAAAGAAATATTTACAGGATTAATTGGAACCCTAAAAATTCTTTCTATATCTTCAACGGAAACTGGTTACAAAAGTACGCTTTTCTCCTGAAACGACAACCAGTTTTTAAAATAAGCGCCAATAAACCCCAAAATCGTACATGCGCCAAGCTTTTAGCAAATAAAGCAAGATACCCGGCCATGGGGGGCCGTGTCAGTATTTTTAGATTGTAAATGACAAGATATGTTAACAATCTTGTCTATTATATCCGTATCAGTGTTCGGTTTCCTATTCTGGAGATCTCATGAGGAACCGTGCTGATAAAACATTCTAATGTCAAGGACAAGAACATTCGAAAAATGTTGGTGATGACAGGCTGCGTTTAGACGAAAACAAGTTGCAACTTGAGAATTTGAAGTTAGTTACCCAACTTTGAGTTCTGTCTACAACATGCGAAGAAAATTGACAAGAGTCGAAAAACGTCTGATTTTATGAAAATATTTATTGAAGTCGACGCAAATCTTTATCGATCTTTCGAACCCAGCTGACGGAGAAACTGCAAATTTGTCAGTACATCGTAAATCAATTTGCAATTTGCAGGTGTTTCGGATGGATTTAACAAGGTTACTACTTTAAAGGATGCCTTAAAATTTGTAATTGTCATTCATGGAGATAAAATATCAGACATAACAACTGACTGAGGGACAGTTCCTATCTGACTTAGTCCTTTATCACCACTGAAGGCTACCATCTGCGTTTCATGGTTACTAAAAGGATTTCTGTTGTTGGAATATCAATTAAAACTGTTCTTATTCAGTCTCAAACGCCGATATTCGTTAACCCTTCGACTATTCTAGTGACTTTAATGACAATTTACCAGTTATGAAAGACTTATGAGAAAATTCTGAAAAGCAGAAATTTGAAAAATCCAATCTGAGGGCATGCTTGGAAGTGTTTTTTAAACTCTATTTCTTTACTTCGGCAGAGTCTAAATTCCATTCCGCAGTTGTCAAGCAAAACTAGAAAGTATATTTTTTGTCATCTGGGCTATTCAGTTGACAATATTTCCGAATAAAGACTGTATCTGAAGAAAAGCACAATACGTTTATTCGCCAACTACTGTATTTTATGGAATAAATTAAACAGCACTAATTTTCGTCAATAATACACTTCACACTGCGAAAGGAATGCTTCGACTCCTTGGATCAGAAAACCGAAACTCGTAGCTGCGTTTCAGGTAACCGCTCGAAACCGACATCTGCAACAAATGTTTTCAACTGGAAACAGCTTCAATTAAGAAGCGAAGTGCCCCAAAATCCTATTATACTTTAATTTGATTTGGTATCTAATAAACCCTACTTTTACTGTCGAGCGTAGAATGTGTAATTATCACGAATAAATAATATTCATTCTCAAGAAAAACAACATAAATTAAACAGCCCACCTTGAGTCCAGTTCCTCTGTCGTCTCATTGTGAATATTTTCAAGGCGCTGAACTTCAACTTTTCTGCCGACGATGAATCATCTTGTGTCCCAAAATGATTGCCACTTTCTCCAAGTTTCTCGAAATATTTGTTTTTCTGCCGTGTGACAAAACACCGAGAGACAAGTGAACTGCCGGTCGTGTCGTTGTATGTGAAATTAGAAATGAAATCTGCTACGGCAGAAACAAAATACTCTATTGAACCTCATTGGCTGAATGGCAAACACTAGGCTGTATCAATAGCTTGTCAGACTTTCATGACAGTAAACCAGCGTTAATGTCGGTATTTCGGTAGTAGACGATGTATCAGGTAATACTTCCCTTCAGCTGATCGTGAAACTTGCCAAACCTTTAACTCACAGTGATGGGCTACAAAAAAAAAAAACCAGTCCACCGATAGTCTCCCCGCAATGAAACAGAAATAATTCAAGCGAGAATCTATTTAATGAATTTCGATGCACTTGACATTTTTCAAACGCCTGTTTATTCTTCCATCAGTATTAATAGGTTGACGACTGACACAGGTTGACCCTGCGTTATGAAAGTTCAGCAGTTCCAAACACTAAATTTTCTTCCTTCGTATCCTCGTCAGAGGAACTTGCTTCTTTTTTTACTTACCTATAAACCTGTCTTAAGCAACTACCTGAACCAACTTCGCATTAGTTTTTCTAGCTGTGAACTGTTTTAGTTGCACAGTTTGCTTTTTTGCAACCTGTGCAGAGCAAGTGAAGCATTCGGTTGAATATTTGTCATTTTTAAAACGCCTGACATTTAAATTAAGTTTCCATAACATTGTCACTGACTAAGCAGAATATTTTATTCTTAACCCTCAATATAAGGTTGGGTAAAGTCTGTCGGAGTAGTTTTAGGGAATAAAATATGTGAATATTATAAAAGCAATAAACCACTCTAAAAAAAAACTATCAAGTTAAGTGATTCTGATTGGCTAAGTAGGAGTGCAGTTTTCCTGTACTGACCAGAGCAAATTTGAAACACCAGTAGAAATGACAACTAAGATATGCGAAACAATATTCGTGTAAAGTTATAATTGGAGTAAATAAACACGTGTAAAGTTTCAAAGAATAAAAATTGCACTCGCCCTTTGAGCTCACATCTGTAAAAATTTACTTGTGCTTATTTATTCGAATTCCCAATCATGTGATTACCTAGATCAATTTCCTAGTAACAAAATTTTAGCCAATATGGAAAATGTACATAGCTTAAATAGTCAAAAACACATGTTTTATTTTAACAAATGAAGAAGCCTAAGCCGTGTATTACACTGTATAAAACACGGCTTAGGCTTCTTTAACAGAAAAAAGCGTGCTTCATTGTTTTTCCCTACATTATCTCTATATCATAAAGCAAATAAAGAAGCCTAAGCCGTGTATTACACTGTGATAAAACACTCCGTGCATTTGAGAACACGAGGGAAATGCAGAGTGATTTCTACATTTCTCGAGTGTTCTCAAATGTCTCGCTTCTTTATTTGCTAAATATATATCAGTAATTCACACATTAGTGCACCTTACCCAGAACTACAATTAGCCAATCGGTAGCCTTGATTTCCTTCGATATTACTGTTCTATCGCCAGATTTTAATCAGAATTTTCAAGCGGTAATTGCATGTAGGCTTTTGATAGATGTCAGTCTCAATTGAACTCGCCTTTGGAAGAGGGTCTCAAAGAGCTTAAGGTAAATATCTTGGCTTTTTTTAAGGTTAATAGGGATCTTCGAAGGTAATTATCATTGTTTAATAGGAACTTCCATTGCCGGTTTAAAAAAGTTTGAAATTTACTTTGATTACTGTAAGACATATTTATTGTCGTAGGACCATTCCGGGATAGAAAAAGCCGGTATTGTTTGAAGAAATATAGACCAGTATGGCTTACTATAAAACAGTTTATACAGGTAACGGTTGCAATCGTTCGATTTGTTCGCCTAAAGGCTAAATGTTTGGCCCGCCACTCCGTTGAGATCCTTCGGAAACAAAGCAAGCCGGTCCATTGCATCCGTCAGATCCGAATCTACAGACCCTGCAGATCATTGGATGATGATGACGATGATGATCAGGCCGGGCTGGATTGGCCATACGCTGAAAAAAAAAGCCATCCAGGCCATAAGTTGGAATTTACAACGGCGCGGGAGCGAACTACTAACTACTTGTGACATAGTGGAGACTCACAGAACCTAACTCCAGTCCATAAGTTTGTCCAGTGAGTTCGGTAACTGAAAACGTGCAGTCTGGGCCAGAAAACAGGTATCTTCTACAGATATGAACTTGATGTCACTGTACAGGGATGAAGCGTCTGATTCAAAACGGCGCTATCTCACCAAGAGTAGAACCGATCTTCCATTTCATAATTGTTTTGGCTCTTTTGGCATTTTAGAGGTCACTGCTCCTTTACCCGCCAGTGTTCTTAGTTGAGGTATTTTGAAAACATCACCTGAGTGAAGAAATGAAAAATTGATAAGGACACTGAACTATAATAAGAAAGATGTGTTTAGCTGAAGAAGACTTTATTTAGGTAGGTTAAGTAAACTGAGCGACAAATACTGCATTCTTTATTTCTTGTTCGAAATAGTTGTGTGAATACAAGCAAAGAACAAAGTGTCTTGCCATTATTTTGAGCAAACTTGGCGCAAACACAACATTGTTTTGGTTATGGATACTAGGGCATGCGCTCAGCAGCGTTTTTCGTTTTATAGCACAGTTATCATTATAAGCAAAGAGCGAGGCGTCTTTCTTTGTGCTGTGCAAACTGGCCGAGCACACTCTCAACATTGATTTCTTTTTGTGGATGTGTAATATTGCTAACGATGGAAGGCGATGGTCAGTCATCGTGTTTCGTAGTGGCGTCTTCAACCTTTTCATCGAACTAAAGCTGCGCTCAGTAGCGCATGCCGACACAGAAAGAGCGTTTTTACTGCTGCCTAGATTCCTGGGTAGATTGCAGTATTAGCTGCCGTCTAGAGTTCCTATCCATGTCTGTGGTAGTGGAACGGTTGACTACCTAATAAACCAGCGGTGTCTCCATCTGTTCACTTCGAGTTTGAACTCTTCCAAATCACATAAAAGCAAACCGAAAAGACCGATGTGTTCGAATCTATTGTATAGTCAGAGCTACAACCAGTGACAAAATTGTTGAGACACGCCTTCTAAAAGACAGCTAATCCTACTAACATCGACGCCCAATAAGAAGTCGACTACATCTAACCAACATTCACCCCCTTTCCCCATTTCAAAGTTGTTCATCTG
>Ga0126337_10000018_pt1 | contig 47268 bp, 51 predicted proteins | sample DipCmetagenome_FD_92527 | JGI IMG/M metagenome (GOLD analysis project Ga0126337, IMG submission 92527) | Coral microbial communities from La Bocana,Puerto Morelos, Mexico - Diploria C A metagenome | ecosystem: Host-associated > Invertebrates > Cnidaria > Coral | place: La Bocana,Puerto Morelos...
ATATATATATATATGAATTATATATGCATGCAATACATGATACTTTTGTAGAAGTATCAAAAACACAATATCAACAAACCTCACTCCTTCATCCTCTATCCAACGCTGCGCCTTAGGAGGTTGTGCAGTGCCCAGATTCTCCACACAACTGTCAGCCAAATGGCGAAGGGGGCTCAAAACGTTGGTGGTTTCAACTAATTTGGGTTGATATTGGGTTGATACGGGGTGAAACCACTACACGTGCTTTTTGGATTGATATTGGATTTCAATATCTAGTTGGTGCTCGAACCAACCCAATTTGAAAAATATGTGCTTTTCAGTCAAATTGGATCATTTCCCATTTGCCCATTGCCGGATGGTTTCTTCTTGTGCCCACGGTTTCGCCGTTTCGGCCTGAAATCTGTAGGAAGTGTATCAGTTGGAGCCCAGACCCTCAAGGTGCGATCGTCTGAACCTTGGCCCAAGTATGTGTGGTAACGGGCCAGCACAATAGGAAAAATGTGGAAAGTATAGTAGGAACTTTTGTTGTGAAACTATGAAACTATATATATTAAGTACTGCGTTTTCCTGTGTAACTCTTGAAAGAAAACTCTCTGGAATTTCCTGAGGTCCCTAACATGTTACAAAGTGAGAGCCTTTCGAATCAAAAGATAGAGACCAAACCTGGCAAGGTTCAACGGCGACAGATTTTTTCTTCATGAAGTTGATCGTTGATTCATGGGTGTTTCCAAAAATAGGGGTACCCCAGAATGGATGGTTTATAACGGAAATCCCTATTAAAGTGGATGATTTGGGGGTACCATCCTTTTCGGAAACACCCGTATGTTGATTTACGTGCCTTTGGAGGATACAAACACCCACTAGTTGGTGGTTGAACCAACCCATTTGAAAAATATGCAACCGTCAAAATTGGGTTCATCTTCCCCAAATAGGGGTGAAAATAACCAAATATTTGAAACCACCACCCAGTCCAACAAAAAGCCGGATCTATAGTTATACATCTAAAACTGAAGCCACGCTGCTTTGTTGAAATTTGCCAAAAAATAAACATTTTAGGGAGACTTTGAGGAAATAAGGATTTGTACATTGGCATGCAAATGCACGATGCATATTGCTTTGAAGAAAGCATCATCTTATCTCAAAACTTACTTCTTGGACTTGCTTGACTCAAAAAATGAAGATTGACAAGTCTTTACTCGGGAATTTGTGGCGACATACGCAAGGGTAGAGGTTGTTAGGTCATTGACGTCTGCGCCTGCTGATATGCGATTATATGATCCCTCTGTGATCATGTTTTCTATCCTCCGCAAGCTGACAGCACGCTCACAGGCACCAATTGCAGCACTGAAGGAAACTTCTGTGACTTGCAACTGGCTGTCTAAAGCTTCTTCCAAAAGTGCTAAAGACATTTGCCAACTGGCATTCTTCTCACATGCACTGATAGTTGCATTGTAGCTAATCGTATTAGCTTCCACGCGACTTCTGTGAAGCTCATGAAGAAAATATAAGGCAAGCTGCCAATGTGCTGCCTGCAACCAGCAAACGTTTCATGGACAAACATGCAAACTATTTTCTTGATGAAAACTGTCAAAAAGCAACCAAGTATCAATAGTATCAAATGTTATTCAGGCTGAGGTTTTCAGGCACTTCACCAGCCTTCTCACAAGCCGTGATAACTGCACTGTAGGTAATGATGTCATGTTCCTTGCAACAGATGCGAAGCGGGGAAATCAGTCACTTGCATAGAGTCAGACTTGGTGAAACAATGTAAATAACCTTTACATCCACTGTCCTATGCATAATCCTGACACCTAACCTCTACAAACCTACAAACCATGCAAGTCTAAAAAGTTATTGCGTCCCAACTATGCCACTTATCTTTCACATATTTCGATATATTTCGTACATCGACAAAAAACTCATCTCAACCATGACCTCCAGCAATTGGCTCGAGCTTCTAGGGTGAATTGCATACTTTTCTCCAAGACTTCCATTGCCTTCATCCATTGAGCTGCTTTTGCACAAGCACTGATGGCAGAATTGAAGGTGATCAGATCCTGTTTTTTTTTCAGACTTATATAGTTCGAGGCAAAGTGAAGCAATGATCTTGAAAACTTGGAAGATTTTGCTTTGAATTCCTATTGCTCCTGTAATGTAGTCAAATCAATGTCAAATCATGTTGCTGTTTTTGTTTTCCCCGTTTTTTTGCTGTGTGTTCTGCCACGCATCGAGATGATCGAGATGCTCGCAACGCGCGAGCAAATGCAAGGCCTCTGGCCATTGCTCTGCTTTTCCGCATGCGCTGATGGCTGCACTGAAGCTCAAGATGCTGGCGGTAAGGCCTTGGCCTCGGGATATTTTTTTGCATGGAGATGTGATGTTTTGTTATCTGATGATTTTCGATGTTCAGGAGAGATTGGAAACTGGTGCATGTCGTGAAGTGTTGAAGATATTGACATATATTGACATATATATCTTGGCTGACAAGCGTCGAACGATCTCACAAAGCATGATGAGAGCTTCTTCCCACGCTGCTGCTTTCTCACATGCGCTGATGACAGCATTGTAAGAGATCACATCGGCTCGCAAGCTTTGTCTTGTCTCCTCCAATACCCACAGCGTCATCAGCAAAGATATACTATATGGAAACATATGGAAACTGTATCTAGAAACCTTAAGCCTATCAAGCACATGAGTGACGTTGAAAAAAAGCCTCTCGAGCTCTGTGACAGCTCTGAACACAAAAACGTAACGACTCCTCCAGCAATGCCAAAGCTGACTGCCACTTGCCATTCTTCTCAAAGGCACTGCTGGCTGTATTGTAGGAAATCCTGGTTTCAAACTTCCGATTCTTCCAAGGGTGGAAAGTGGAAAGATGTCACAAAGTTGTTGCTGTGTTTGTGAAAATCACCCAACAAAACCCTCTTCTACGCGCGAATGTTTTGAACCGACCGTTCTGACGGTGGTCCCCATCTTCAAAATTTCAACCAAGATTCAAGCTTGGCTGCAACTTGCTACACAGTTCACAAAAGATACATAGAGCCAAAGTCCATTGAGATGCTGCAACACATGCACTCATCAATGAATTGTATGTGATCACATCCTAAGATCGAGAGTGTCAAAATTTGTTCTGCTGGATCCCGACAACCCATGCCATGGGACGTCCGGTATATTTGCCTACATCGTACCATAAACAAAAAAACACCTATGAATGTACCAGTCCCATGGCTGGTCAAAAATTCCCCCCCAAAAAAAATTGGGGTCAAGCTTTCTGAACAACCACGAGGCCGAGTGTCTGCTGCAAAATCTTCCAACAACGTCATCTCCATCACCCTGGCAGTTGATCGATCGCAGGATTTTTGCAGCACCCAACGTTGGTGGTTTTTTTCCCAACCCATCTGAAAAATCTGCGGGAGTCAAATTGGATCATTTCCCCAGGTAAAAAGGGGACCAAACATAGAAAAATACATGAAAATACAACATATTTGAAACCACCACTTGGGTTTATTGGTTTGCATCTTAACCAAAGAGTGGATTGCCAAGGTAACATTGCCAAGTAACATTGCTGCCTCCTTCCACCGTTTGGCTTTTTCACAAGCAGACATCGTTGAATTGTAGATGATCAGGCTTGTGCATTCTCCTAGCATCACCAGACATTTCAGGTACCTAAAATGGAGGTACTCACCTATACAAGCTGTATGTAAGGCTTATGTAAGGGAAAACCCATCCCCAAAATGGCCTTATAAGGTTCAGTACCTCCATTTTAGGTACCTGAAACTCCTGGTGATACCAAGGCATACAGCTAATGAGAGTGTAAACCAACAACAGTTCCTATGGGATCCTGGCTCACCGAACGTCAAAGGATGAGGCGCTTGGGGTCGGAAAAATCACCTCCACAAAGCAGGGTATTTAGGTTCCATTACCATTCTCAGAAGATGATTGGATCTCTTCAATAGTAGGGTTCGTAATATTCTTGTGTAGAACTTGGGCGTGGCCCCTCCCAGGGTTTCCAGTGATGCACAAGGACAAGGAGTGAGTATCCCATTTTTAGGCTCCGGGACCCCGAAGAAAAAAAACAAAAAAACCTTCACTTGCCACTGTTACTATAGGAACCGTCTCCCGTCTCCTATCTTGGCGTCCATCAAAAGCAACAGAGCTTGCTGCCACTCGGCCGCTTTCTCAGAACCAAGGATAGCAGCACCGTATGAAAACCTGAGGCAAAACGTGATCCGGTGCAACTTTTCAAAAAAAATGACAAGATTTTTGCGGAGTACCCTTCCAGATCCATCTTACATCAAATATTCAACCGTCATGAAAGAACAATCAAAAGATTCTGTGGGACACTATAACCCCATTGTGCACTCATTCATTTCTTTAGACATCTGTGTTTCCATCCTTTTCCATCAGCAAACATGTCCCAACAAAAACATCGGGTCCCCATTGAAACACCAAGACTCATGTCTGCTGCATATCTATGATCAGGAATCACCTTAAAAGTGTCGTCATGAAGCATCGGAGCCGACAATTTCGCAATTTTTCGACGAAGTTTCTTCAGTTTAGTTCCGAAACAATCTTGACCCATAAAATCAATATGGTATATTTACCTACATAATATACCTACATAGATGGTATGGATGATTGTTATGTTTGTAATTTGTGAAGTTCCTTTCCCACAATTCGCAAAATATAGACATATCGTGACATACCGATATACCACTACCACCTAAAAAGTTTGCAGTCATATGCCTTCTATGTGCTTATAGGATATTCTAGGAAAGGATTCATTCTAAATGCGGGTTGTCTGCTCAAAAGCCTCTTCAATGGTGGCCACCCATGAACATGAAATCATTTGGGTATTTCCAAAAATAGGGGTACCCCCAAAATGGATGGTTTATAATGGAAAACCCTATTAAAATGGATGATTTGGGGGTACCACTATTTTCGGAAACACCCATTTGGAGATATACACAAAAAAAAAAACGTAGAACTGAGCTTCAACATACTTGAACAGGTTCCTCTTTGGACTCTCCCCACTTCATGACTCAATACGTACTTTTTTGGGGTCTCTCCCAGTCCTACACGGTAGGTTTATACAAGTATCAGTCAGTCTCTATCATTTCATTGTAGATACAAATATCGTTACTACAGATTAAAGATGATTAAATCTTCTATATCCAACGTGATGAATTGTGACGGATTCTTTTAAATGTACACGCTTTTTGTGTGCACTGAGTAATCTAGTAATAGGCTGACCCCTTGACCCCCCCACCTGTAACATCGCCAACGCTCGTTGCCATTCGAAAGCTCTGCTGCAAGCATTGATGCATGTGTTCAGGGTCAACAAGTTGGGTCCTATGGACACAGTCCCAAGATCACATAGCAAAGCCAGCGTTCTCTGCCATTCAGAAGCCCTTCCAGCGGCATTCATTGTAGTGGTGAAACTGACAATGTCAGCTGTTTCAACGCCCAAGTGTCTTCGTTGCGAAAGAAGATGTATTGCAAAAGACCAATATGTTGCCCTCTCACACGTTCCAATTACCAAGTTGTATATCGTCACATTGATCTTAAGCTTCTGCTCTAAGCTGGTGTATAGCCAAAGCAACGCCTGCTGCCAGTCTCCTTTTGATTTGCAAAGCATTATGGCATCATGGGTGGACCTTGATGCTGGGGTTGACATCATCCTTGGACCCGAGGAAGATGAAGTTTTCTCGTTGCTTGGTGAGTCAGGTGAGTCATACATTGCACGACATGTGAAGTGAATCCCCATGCCATGCAACATGACATAACCCCATCAGCAGTCATGGCTTCTATCTTGTTTTCCACGTTTTCACCCAGGTAGCTATTCTTCCAAACAGCCAGGTTGTTATGGCAGGCCGCTTGTTATCCACATGACCCACACGAGCCAGGAAGGACTCGATGTTTTCCACAGATCCGAAGTCGGGCAAACGAATCAAAAGAGAGACAAATTCTCTGAAAAACTTTGAGCTGACAAAAAGTTTCTTGAAAAACTTGGTGCATAGGTGATGTCAGTAAACTCTTTCTTGAAACAACTTGGGTAAGAAACTAAGATTCTAGAAACAAAAAAAGTCAGTTTTTTCCATTTTTCCGTCGCACGCCCGAAGTGCTCTTCAAGTGAATTCCCGAACAGTCAACCACTGGCAAAACAAGCCTTAGAAGTTTCCACAAATTCCAAAGCTGACTTTTACGCAAAAAAACACATGTAGCATTATAAGCTATACCCATACTATCCATGTATGGTATATTTACCTACATTTGGTTGATTTTTTTGGTAAATGTAGGTAAATATACCAGTCCCATGGATGCTATGGCAATGTTAATAGCTTTCCAACGCGCCAGCTGTACCGTGCTCTCGTGGCCCTCTAGGGTCTCCTTGCAACACCAGTCATCTCCATCAGGGCCCCAAACCTCTCACGTCGGCTGTCAGCTGCTGTCACGTGACGGACGAAAGCTTTATATGGGTGTTTCCAAAAATAGGGGTACCCCCAAAATGGATGGTTTACAATGGAAAACCCTATTAAAATGGATGATTTGGGGGGACATATTTTAGGAAACATCCATATTTACTGACTAGTTGGTGGTTTCAACCCACTTTGAAAAATATGAATCAAAATTGGAAATCTTCCCCAAATAGGGAGTGAACATAAAACATATTTGAAACCACCAACCAGCTGAAAGCTTTATATTTGAGTCTCATTCATTCAACGGATCTATGATCTATGTATTCGGTATCTTTAAAGGCATATTTACTTGTTCTAGCTCCTGCAACGTCAAAAAGAATCTGCCAATTACTATAGGTGCCTTTTGTTTTGATTCACATGCTTCGGACATGGTAGTTTGATCATTCAAAACCACCAAGAAACAACTGTCCGTGCTGCGAGCTTTGATTGTTTTCCACAAAAAAGATGTTGACTTGAAAAAATAGATCGAACTGGATCGAAATAAACGGACCGAAAAGCACAGTTATATCAAATTATATCTATAGTTGGTGGTTTTTCCAACCCATCTGAAAAAGATGCTTATAATCAAATTGGATCATTTCCCCCAGGTATCGGGGGCAAACATGCAAAAATACAATATCTGAAACCACCACCTTGGTATCAAGTTGTCCCTTTTTGTTACTCGATTGGACCTGCACAAGTTGGAACTTCAATCCACCGAGTCCACCACCGCTCCGCGCCTTGATGGTATTATCATATGAACAAGAGAAAAGGACATCCTGTGTTGGGTGCCATTTCACCATCTTCACATCCTGCTTTCGTCAAAAAAAATCGTGGGAATTTTGCAAAAAAAAACACATGGATATTGCGTTTATATGTGGTTGTATTGCGACATGTTGCTGTCAACAAGGTGAACCTATGATGAATCAACCATGAACTGCTCCAACTGGTTAAGGTTCAGGCTACAAGTTTGAGGTTTTTGGAGAAAATTAATCTAGAATAAGTGATGTGCAAATCCTCATTACTTCTCACTTGTTCAAGACTGGAACCCCGTCTACAACGATGTAACATAGCAAGGAGTCACCAAAAATGGCAACAACAACCTTGAGGTCAAAGTCTGACCGTTTGACGCTGTTCAACACATGAGGTTTTTAATCCGATTCCAACAGTGGGTTTTTCTGCAAAAATAGGGGTACCCCAAAATGGATGATTTATAATGGATAAACCATATCAAAATGGATGATTTGGGGGGAAAACCCCACTATTTTTGGATTTCCATCCAGTCCTGGCTATGAGACTGCAATAGTGCAACACACTCGTACTCATCTGTGTCTTCCGCATCGTAGACCCAGATCTGGCAGCAACAAAACATCGCAGGCACCCTCCAGGAAACGATCACATATGGATGGAGATTCCTGGTTCTCTTAATAGGTGGTATACCTACCATATAATCACCCAATTGGCAGTATAGACACCAGAAACAGCTATTGAACATATCCCCTACCAAAGCACTTTTGAATATAACTTTCTCTTTCCATCCTTTTCCCAAGGTGGGATATGTTGGTTCCGAGGAGAGTAGCCATACAAAAACCTTGTTGTCATGATAGACCTCAACATTTCAACGAAAAAAATGCTCAAATGGGAGAAACATCTCCACATCCTGAACAATCGAATTAAAAGAAATACTGATATCAATATCTATAGATTATGTAAATTGCTGGTCATTTCGGATAATCTACGCATCTATAAGTCTCCCAAATGTCTCAAACAAAATGTTGAAAAAACATGTCAGAAAAGCAGAGCGGTCACCTGGAGATGAGAATCAGGCGAGGCATCCGACAAAAAATCCAACGAATCTTTGATCCGACTTGCTTGTTTCGTTTCGTTTGGAAGAACAAATTACATTTAACATCTGAAAGTTTCAGAAATCATGAAGCTGGTGAAAAAAACATGGTGCTACAAACGAAGCTGTTGGTGAGATGCGCACGGCTACAAGATGCCAAGAACTTGTCTGAGGAACTAAATGCAGCTGACCTAAGATGCGCTCGCGCACTGTCAACAAATAACAGGAGTATCTGAACAAGTTCTGCCAACTTCATAGAGGGTGGTCTGATAGAAGGAATGCAGTGGTCAATTGGACGTTGGACATATCAAAGATTTGCGAAGTATGTCGAAGAGCAAGCAGCACTGCAATATCATGCAATATCAAGATCCACACTTCACTTCATTCTCATGACCACTCAGCACTGTGATGCACTCCAAGCGCATGATTCCTGCAACCAGAAATCAGTTGGCCTTTGAACATTTCATAGTCATTTCATGATCTATTCAAGCCTGGAAAGAGCATCAAATTTGACCGATTCTTCCCATCAAATTTGGTCTCCAAATTTGCAGGTCGTGCTCCTTGAGTTTCGACTGCACGCCATACAGAGATGGATGCCTTGCTTCCCAACTGGCCCATGAGATCCATGAGCCCAGGGCCGAGATGACATGACAAAACAAGATACAACCCTCATAGACACTGTTGTGTATATTTGAAACAATTTTAATAATATTAACAATATGTACACAAAAAATAACATGTAAAACATTGCTTAAACTTAAACAAACTAAAATGATATTCACAATCAACGAATTCGTGAGGTCCAAAAGCACTAGCTTTAATCGCCACCTTTCCACCTTTCCGTCTGCATCGACAAGTTACATCAAAGCTTGCCACTGCCAGCTTTATACCGTTGGGATCCCACTGGCGTTTCGGATGGAGTGATGGATGCGGAAGGATGGTGGTTTCCCAAGCTGGGAGTTTGTACGGGATGTACGTGGTCCGTCACGGTGCTCCCAGAATTTGTGGCCAATAATTTGTGCCATGAAAAAATAGGCGTTCTGTAAATATGACCCAACCAAAATCACATCAACTTACACTTTTTAAGTTCACCTTTTCAAAAAAAATCGAGATTCGGAGCAAAGCTTATTGAAGCCTAAACTGCCACCCCCTAAACAAAAACAAGATAAGCGGATAAGCGAGCATGGTGGCACTGCTAAGGCACGTAAGGAGCGACCATGTTGATCCGAAGCATCTACCTCTTCTAGTAGTTGCCAATCCTCAGAGGGGCAGCAGGAGTGTAACTCCCAGGAATTCATAAGCAAATTGGTCATGAAAATTATATCAAACTTCAAGGTAAGTAAGATTGAAAAGGAATCCCCAAGAAAAAAGGTAAAACCATGTAAAACCTGAGAAACCCATCTCTAAGCCATCAAAAATCCATTTGAAGACTTTGAATGAAACTGTCCAACACAAATCTTGCCTTACCACCACAAGAACAAAAGACCATAACAACACACTGTTTGTATTGCCGACTCTTTCTGGCGGTGTCTCTCAAAAAACATCTGTGCAACCTTCAAAACCCTGTTGACATTCCGTTATACTGTTGGTTTATGACGGGATCCTTATAATGGGTTTTTAAAACAATCCCTAAAACAAAAACAGTGCTTTGTATTTTCATCCCCTTATACAAACAACGAAAATTCCTCACTGGTTGGTGGTTGTAACCTAGTTGAAAAATATTATATAGTCAAATTATAGTCTCATCTCCCCAGGGATCGGGGTAAAAATAAAACATATTTGAGTTGCCACCTCCAAAAATTAACCAGGGGCAAGAGTTTTAAACTCGCACAACTCATCTGAGGTGATGGCAGGTTTATTACGCTCTTGACCCCATAATCGGATCTTCAGATCTTCACCTGATGATGCCAGCATCGGCCTGCTGCTGCAGAAATTTCTGAGAAAAAAAAACACACCATGAGAAAAGAACAAAAACAACGGTTGCAGTTGAAATTATCAAATTCTGCAATTTTTATATATTTCAGTATATATGAAATTTTCATGATCATTTCATATAGTATTTGTGTTTTGATACCATTTGCATCCATTTCACTTCCAAAACCTGTCTTTTTTGTCCATACTCCATAGTGCCGCTTTCAGTTCAAGTATACAGACAATTGTCGTCAAAGTGTGGTTTTTGTGAAGAAAAACTGTGCGGCTTGCCGAAATAATGCCTCCCGCACTTGTGTGCAATACAAGTCTTGTGCCCGAAACTAGTATCTAGTAATGAAGTCTTATGCGGGCACTTTTGCTCACCGGAAAACTAAGTCTTTAAAAAAAGCAGGACCATACAGGACCACACCTCCATCTGCAACATCCAATTAACAAAGATTCCCAATCCTTTTCAAGACCAAAAAAAAACAAAAGTCGATGAAACCTTCAGAAACAATTCCCATAGGATCCATGGTCATGGTATATTTACCCCGCATGAATGGTTGATGTTTATGGTTTTCATGTAGGTATACATATGGATGTTTCCTAAAATGATGGTACCCCCAAATCATCTATTTTAATAGGGTTTTTCATTATAAACCATCCATTTTGGGGTACCACCATTTAAGGAAACACCTATATACCGTTCCCATGGATGGTATGGGATTCGACTCCGACCTTGCCGCCTTGCCTGGAAGAAGATGGTCTCCATGCTACATTCCAAACTCGCTCCTCGTGGCCCCTGGTTTGACCGGTAACGATGGAAAACGGCGGCCGGGGAAGCTGAGAATACCGGGGCCCCTGGAAAAGTCACGTAAAACACGGTAAAACATCTTCCCAATTCACCATTTTCAGGTTCAAGCTACAGTAATCTTCCAGGGTGTATTTCAACGGGGAGAAGACATGTTTTTTTTTCATGTCAGACTTTGATCTGTCCAGGTTTCAATGCAGCTTTGCTGGGCCTGAGAGTACAAACCTTCCGCAAACATGGCGTAGCCATTGGTCTATCTGAAGGCTTGTCTGTTTACTGCTGCCATCACACCCTCTATTTTCTGCTGACCTTTTGTTTATGATGACCATTTCAGGCACAGGACGACCTAGTTTCACATGGACCTGGACTGCAGGATATCTGTCACATGATGTGTTCTTGTCACATTTGTCGACTTGGACAACAAAAATGACTAAAAAAAAAGCTGTCAAAATTTCCCGAAAAATTCAGGTTTAATGATGGACATGTTGAAGCTCATAATGCGGAAGAAGGTAATGAATCAAATCATATGGATGCCAAACGTGACCTCGCTCAAATCCTGCAAGTGCGGACTGCCATCAACAAACATATTCATCGAAATCAATAACTCCACATCAGCTAGCCAACAATCCACCAGGAATACGAGGGTACATGATTTGATGATCTACTGATCTGTGCCACATACTTGGGACCCAAGTGTTTTTTGTGTTGCATTTATTACATTTAGCTTACTTTAGCTGGGAAAACAATTCCAAACTAATTACTCTGCGCCATGAATTCAAATGAATTTCCATTGTGATTCGCTTCCGGCCAGGCACATCGCCATACACAAAACCATGGTTGGAATGACTGTTTTCCGCCGTTTTCAGCTGCATCCGGCTTTAAACGGATCAACAAATTGGTCTTCTGCAAGAGTTGGCCCAAGCCTTTTGCCTCAACAACCCTTTTGCAATCAAAAAACACACCATCAAACATCATCAAACTACATCAAACTACTACAGACATGCAGCTCATATTTGCATGGATAATTTGCTCCTTACATGTCAGGTATGTCAGGCAATATATGGTATATGAACAACCCCAAGGGTTTGCAAAGAAGGAAGACAGACTTCATGATGATTGAACACTAAAAAAACCAAACACGCACATCTGAAATTGTCTTGCCACCAAAAATGTCTTGACTTCGAAAACTATGCACATCTTCTTCTTGGTTTCACAGTGTATATGTTTGACTGTACAACTATGATAACAATATATGATTGTCCCTTTGTCTGGACACCTTATTTCACAAAAATGATTTTCAAAATCTGTTCGCCTATTTTTTTGGTATCATCTCTGTGATATCCATGACTTGCAGTGTATATCAGCGTATCATATTCATTTTTCTTGATATTCTGTTTGTTGAGGTAGTCAAGAAACAAATCTCAAGGATATCAAAAACGTAAAATCTCGAAACGAACCCAACGGATTTGTCTCAATTGAATCCAAGGAACAGAACCATCGATTAACATGTAGGCGCTTTGTCGGCGCACCTCAAATGTATTTCAAACGTTTGGGGATGTTGTTGGAAATCTTGGACTTTTCATACGTGAAGATGTTCAAACAAGTTCTCAAAATTGTACCCTCTAGGGAACTAACCTTCTTCAAAAGTGCCTTGGTAGGAAATATGTTTTTTTTCTCAAATCCACTTTGCTTGTTTTGCAGGTTTTTGCAGCCTTTTTGTTCACCACCTTGGCATCTGAAAAAAGGTCCAGAGATTCGTTGTTTCAAACAATGCATTCCAAGGAACTTGGTAGAGGTCCGTATTCAGCTTTCCTCCCAAACAACCACTTGGAGCATGAAGGCGCACCCAGTTGCCCATCTGCAAGCAGGCGTATGTTCATAACACCCCTAAAAATTAATATTTTGAACCTGAAAATGATGGATTTCCAAAAAGGGGGTCCGTTTTCAGGTTCCATGTTAATTTTTGGTGTAAGCTTGCAAGAAGGTGTTTTTCTCCATCTCATCCCAATGAACTTACTAAACGCAAAGGCATCAATACGAAGGCGAAGATACTTTAGACTTCAATCAAAACAAGCAAAAGGTTTCAATTTCAGAACAAATGTCAACGGCAACCATGTCAATACACAACACTCAGGAAGGTGGCAGGTATAGAAATTACCTATTTTGCAATTGCATTTATTACGAATATGTGATGGCTCACTAAAGCGACCAGAATACGAACCTCAAAACGCCTTAGTAAATTTTTATCACTTGACCTGCCAAGGTCAAATTGATACCCATAGGATCCATGGGACTGGTATATTCACCTTTCTATTCAAAACAACCATTCATGTAGGTACTGTAAACAATACCATTCCCATGCCATGGATGGTATGGGATACATAACCTCTTCCCAAATCCACATTCCCAGCATAGAATGCTGGCGCCTCTTCTGCCACAGCCAATAGTTGGCCTTTACCAAACACCTAGAATACAACGAAGGCTTCACGTGGGCGAAACGTGAAACAACATCTTTTCTGAGAAAGCAACACACCAAAAACGTGCACTTGCCATAGCTTAAAATAAATAGATGAAACAACTGTTCTCTCTGAATTCCATTGGCTTTTGGTTGGCATCTGAAGCAACATTGATGCATCCTGAACCCATCTAGATCGGTTGCATACTTAGTAGCTGACAAGCTTGAAAAATCGCATGTTCAAGAATTCATCTTCACATTATCATCTAATTGGGTGGTTGAACCACCCCTTTGAAAAATATTAGTCAAATTTGGATCATTTCCCCAATTTTCGGGGTGAAAATTCAGAAATTATTTGACTTGCCACCTAGTCATGACTCCATCCATTCAATTTTTGTGACCCTTCAGGATTCACCCACCGCTGCTATGTCTCTCTGGGGACCCTCCTCCAAAAATTTCCCGGCGAAACCAACAATCGGCATGGAATTCCGCAACAACGACCAACGAGTCACGACTCGTTGGTCGGATGATTCCGGGATGATATCAACGATATTATAAACCCCTACGATTGGGTTGATGACCATCCCCAATTACACGGAAAAACAATGGAAGTTTAGACAAAAGGCGCGTATCAATGGATGATTCCCGGATGATTCCCGGATTGGGGCCTCCAAGACCTGCGCTTCTAAAGTGGGACTTTCTCTTGCCACCACCATACTGTGGGTTACTCGCCACAGGTGAAAGTCCACCAAGTCCTCCCCCGAAAATTTCGTTAAGACATGTGAAACAAAACTCACCCAAAAAAAGGTGGAGTATTTACCAAAATAAACAAAAGGCTGTACTTTTTGCCTCAATGGATTTCAGCTAAATTAAATGAACATCTTGGAAAATTGCTTATTTATTGTCTTATGATTATGTTTGGATAGTTTTTTGCTTGGAAGGGTTTTTGACATTTTTCGAATTTTTCAAAATGACAGCAGAGTTTCCAACGGTTTCATGTATGACAATTTGAAAGGAAGCATCCCACAGTTTCGATCGCGCACCTCCTCTGGTGTTCTCAGTACCTGCAGGTGGAACCAGGCGGACCACGGAGGAGGTAACTCCGATTTGTCCCGCGGAAAACTTCACCTGTTGGATTGCTATTTTCTTGAAGCTTTGAGCTGATGTTTTTGGGGCCCCAAAATGGACGTTTTTTGCAAACTCTGAAGGTCGTAGTCGACGCAGTTGGTTTGTAGACATTCTGAAACACATCTAAATCTATCATACACACGACTCACCAAATTGTGACCCAACAGTTCCAAGAAACATGTCAACCCACAGGATGTGTTTTTTTGCCCTCAAACTAACCTCGCAGTCGGAACCACAATTCCAAAACGGAAAAACGCCTGTTTCGGATTCGCTTTTTCAAGCTCTTCAGGGCTTTTGCCAGGACTTAAGCTTTCATAGACCTGCCCAGGTTGACCAGATTTGACCAGATTTTCATGGTCAAAAAACTCAGGGTCAAACTCACTCATTGGACATGCAAGTTCATCAACGAAAAAAACAGAGGTTTAGGTGGATGTTGTATTGTTTTTTTAAATATATATATAATTACATATTATAAATATATAGTATATATATATACATATTATATATATTAAATATATATACATATCATGTATATATATATATATGTTTTGTCTTAAATATATAGGATGATTTCAAACACACAATATACACACACACACCCCAAACAAACATGTCCCCTGAAGAGGGGGACACCACTCAAAAGGAAAAGGCTTCCAACTTCCAACCACAATTTTTAAGGGGCCATTTGGCTGTTAGTTGGGGCGACAAGTTTGCTGCCTTTTTCTTGTGGAAACCAGTCGGATTTCCTACAGGTTGATGGTTCAGAAATCTCTATTAACAACCACCTGGGATGGTGCTAGAACCGTAAATAATGAGGAATTCAAACTACCTTTGCTTCAACTGGTGAGTGAGTTGAACGCCGGATTTCTGGTTGTCATCAACGGTATCAGCCATCGGCAAAAGCGCCTCTTTGAGCACCATCTTCGCTGATGGTCGAGAAAAACTGTTGATACCATGAAGGTCCAAGATCGACACTGCAAGAGCCTGAGGTAGCAAGCAACTTCCCCCCAAAAAATACGTATGGCTTCGTCATTATATGAAACCAACCCAAACCTAGTTTGGTGGGTGTTTTTTTCCCACCCATCTGAAAAAAATATTGCGCCGTAGTCAACTTGGGTGATTTTCTTCCCCAAGTTTGGGGTTGAAACTTCGTTGCCATCACCTCATAAACTCCATGAAACTATTTTTCAGGGAAATCCCTCCAAAATTACCAATACAACATGTGCATCAAGTTTGATTTCCCCCCCAAAAAAAAATGCGTGTCGTTTCATGAATGCTGGGATAACCCTTGGGTTTTGTCTTGGTATCACATCAACCTACAACTGTTTTCGTATGAGAAAATCCATCGGTTCGTGAGGTTTGCTGCAAAGATACTTCTCCAATGCTTTCCCATTCATAGATTCCATATGGAACCTGACTGGAAGCAGTATTGATGCATTTGGGTGAACATGTGCTGCCAGGATATGGCCGAATAACATGGTCCGAGTATGCAGCAGACACTTTGCTGATAATCCTTCCCCTTAATGCCATCCAAAAACTTCCACCAAAAACATGTTTTTTTCTCTGACATCTCGTTTAAACCAGTGAGTGCATTCAGTGTTTTTGCAAATTAGTAATCACTACTGTTGATGGAAGAAATCCTGCACCACCTGACTTGTATGAGACCTTGTAAATAATGGGATATTCTCCATACCAACTGGTGCAGGATTTTTTCCATCAACAGTATGGTTGATCATCGGATGGATGGAAGGTCCTATGGGAAAAAGACGGGAACTCAAATTGAGCGGCAGGCAAAACTCAAACGGGGCATAGGTATGGTTTTTGGTAGTTGGCTATATCTCTTTACAGTGTTTGGGGCATGTACTTATGATGGTACACAAGTCAGAATGTATATATTATATAAACATAATATACATATGTATATATATATATACATATCAAATTGCAATTGTCTGTGTTCATGATTGATGGTTCATATTGGGGTTCTTGCCTGACGGACCTAATGCAGGCCATGTGTGGACGGCTTACTGTGGACATCACGGCACATACAAAGACTTGAGGGAATACAAGGTACAAGGTCTACAAGGTTTACACTCAAACATACATGAAGTAATTGTATTTCAAGATATTGCAAGGCATTGCAAGGTATTGCTTTTGGCAGTTCACTATATCGCTGTCCATCGTTTTGGAGCCATTTTCAAGACAAAAGAGGGGCTTTTCCATGAAGAATTCTTCATCAACTCGTTTGGATTGATCACAAGCCCTCAAGCCCTGCCTGACATAGCATCCTCAGTAAAGCGCACATGCTGTCATGTACTGACATCAAAGCATCTTCAAATGGGAAAACCGTACCAGTTGAAAATGCAGCATTTGAACGGGAAAAGTCGCGATTTTTGCACTCGCAACTAGAAGGAGATCAACCGGTAAGGTTAGGATATTGATCCCTATATATCCCCATATAGATGTCCAGAAATTCATGTTCACTCTGGGAAATTCACACATTCAATTTTTTTGGGGGGCCATTCCAAAAGAAATACCCATCAATCATAAGCAAATTCCTTCCAGTGCCAGGCCAAAGATCTAATAAATAAAGGTTCTACCATGGCAAAACAGATGTATTTCACGCATCAACATACATCAACATCATCCCAAATGGGGGTTCCTTTACCCTCCCTGAAACTAACATATATAACCCCTGAAAATCGACCCCTGGAGTCCAGGAGATTCCTATTGGAAACCACCATTTTTTCAGGCAACTGTTAGTTTCATCATCCAAGCCACACCATTCAAAAAAAACCATTTGTTTCGGAGAAAAAACAACTTACCTGCCTTCCACAGCCCACAAACAGCCACCATGATTGCCCCAAGGTACGGAACATTCATCCCTGGATGGATGCAGCGCTCATCCAACCCTGCTGGATCTTCTACAGGATGAGCCTCCCCACGGGAAAGGTGACGTCGACCCGGATGACGGTCGGTCCATCAACTTCACCCCGGATCTTCATAATCTGATGGGACGTCTTTTTTTTCAAAACAAGGCAAACCGGGCCGCGTTATGTATATATATATATATGCGAAGGTTTTTTTTTGAATTGTTTGGTTGATCATTTTTTTGTCCCTCAAAAAACACCCTAAGTTCAGAAAAAATGGTTCAAATGTTTCGAATCTCTCACGTTTTGATGACTACACTCCCCAAAAATTAACATGGAACCGAAAAAAAATGGATGGTTTCCAAAAGGAATATCCTATTCAAGAGTGCAATTTTCAGGTTCCATCTTCAATTTTGGGAGGGTATCACGGTATCACCACTTTCTACCGAAAAAATTCCCAAAATTCCCACTTGCTCCAAGCCTGGCGGCCGATGCTGTAATGGCATTCCAACCTACCATGTTTAAATACAGGTTGGTTCAAAATACCACATGTACACGTGGTGACCAAACTCTCTACAAATATATCATACACCCCTTGAGTCACCATTAACGGCCGGAAAAACATAACTAGTTGGTGGTTGAACCAACCCATTTGAAAAATATTCGTCAAATTGGATCATCTCCTCAGGTAGGCGCAAAAATAAAAATATTTGAAACCACCACCTTGATAATCATGGAGGTTTGGTTCAGATCATTTTCCTTTCTTTTCATGGGTGATTTATCTGTAGGTGAACCAGCCGTTCATCTTTTCAGGGTGTAAAGGCAACAGTTTGGTGAAAAAAACACACTTGCAAGCAGCCAAGAGGCGTATAGGCATGACCTTGTTGCGTAAGTTGTTTGTTTAAACGGAGCATGGAGTGTGATGGCGACCGGGTCTAGAAGCAACAAACAACTCCTGTCTTATGTTGTTACGAAATATTCATAAACATCACCAATAACTTCAACGCTATCCGGGATACCCATCAAGACTGCGAAATAAAATTGATCCAGAAACAACATCTAACAACCTTTATTAACTTTATCATGCAATGTTTCGTCCAACTCTTTTCAATTCAACACCTAGGTCAGGGGTCATTATATGAAACCAACCCAAACTTCACGCACATTTCATTTCATGCACTATTTTTTGGGTCAAAATCAATGAAAATTACCTGTGCAACATTTGTTTTCATCAAGTTTTATTCCCCCAAAAATCGTTTCGTCCAAAAAATTAATGATGCCTCTTCAGAGCCAGCAAACAAACAAACAGCGTTTTCTTACGTCGTTTTTTTTTGGCCAATTTAATTTCCACGCCATGTGTCTGAGACCGCAAAGTGCTGCCACACAGGCGCGTCCGCAACTTTCAGTGTCCTCAACTTTGAAGGAATCGGAATTCTGGGTATTAGCACTACCTGGAAAACATATGGTAAAGTAACCTTTTTTTTAGGCAACTGGATGGCTGGATGGCTGGTTTTAGTTGGGTTTGACGGAAATTGACAGCAACTTCGTTTTCCAGGTACAAGATCATTTAGATGTATTTTATGTATTTCTTAGTAGTTTTGCGACGACGTCCCAAAAAGACCGTAGTAGTTCGACGCATTTGTTTCTCCTTGCAGATTGGAAAACTTTCAAAGGTATTTGAAGGTTTCAATGGTCAAAGCTATCAAGAGAACTTCCAGGGTTCCAAACTGCCGCAAGCAACGAGCCAAACGGCAACATCCTTCGTACCGCGATCCCGGCCTTCTCCGCGCTGGGAGGAAATTCACAGCCCTGAAAGTCGAAATGTGAACCATTCAACTCGCAGAATTTGGCGAAGGCTACATTCCAAACCTGCCGGGGAAATTGGTGAAATTGGCACGGTGAAGCACGGTTCATGAAGGGATTCCCTAGAATGGCTTATTTCAATCCCGGGTTCATATCAAAATTCCTGTTCTCCGAAAGTGGAATCCTTGTTTAGATGGAACTCTGCTTCTTACTGCTTTCATCTGCAAACCCCTGTCCAAACAAATGTTCATGCCAGTGAAGCCTTTTTTCGCCATTCTTTGGCCAGTATTTTCCAAAATGTGTCTGCTCATGTACATCTCATGTACTACCCAAGTAAAAGTGCTGCCGCACAACAAACGAAAATTGTTTGAGCCATCTTTCAGTCAATGGTACAGTTACATACTGACATCTCCTGCATATTTAAAAAGCTTGACATGAAATCTACTATAGAATCGGCAGGCATGAAAAGGAAAGTCTAGCGCCAAACAAGCGCAAAACTAGTGGTGACTATGGAGGAAGCTTGTCTCTGCATATATAGAGGACTCCGCCTTTTAACGAACAGGACATTTCACTATGCACCATGAATTTGAATAAGTGCTCCATGGTCATAAATTTCAATTGGAGCAGGTTCTCTCAAATTCGGACACCAAATATATTATAAAATATATAAAACTGGGTAGTATAATCCCCTACAGCAAAATCATCAGCGTCAACTGGTCCAGTGACTCTATTTTTTCTAACCAAGGTCCAGTTTCATTTGTTCTTTGCCGCGAAAAAAACGATATTTGGATCCTCATGGTTCATTTTCTATACCCATAGGATCCATATATGGCACGTTTGCTTACATTTAGTTGGTTTGTATCGTAAATTTGTAGGTAAATAAACCAGTCCCATGGATTCCTATTGCGATAAGGATCCATATCCTTCCTGAAAGCTGAAGATTGGATCAATTTTTCCAAAAAAATCTGAAAGATCAAGAACCCCATAAATTTCGCAGTCATAGCCCCTAAAAATAGGGGCTTGCTCCCAAAAGGAAGGCCTCATCTTCCAACCATCCCATTTTTCAGGGGCTACTGTTGATGGACAAAATCCTGCACCACCAAGGATGATGATTATCCCATTATTGATAGGGTTTTAACCATCCCAAGTGGTGCAGGATTTTGTCCATCAACAGTATGTCAACTGTCGGGGGTTTTTCACAGCGAAAAACACCATTTTGGAAGATAGAGACCCTGCCTGAGACATAAGAGATGGAAGTCGATTTCCGTACAGCACACAGCCACGCGTGTGGGCATGTGCATGCATGTCCAAGTAGAAAAGTAATTGACCTGGCACTGAAACAAGGAATGTTCTTTTATAAGAATATCTGCAGCAATTGCCAGGTAGTAACAAAGTTGTTACATCTGTTTTCAATTCAATGATCTAACTGAAAGCCATCTCAGGATAATGATTATATATTCTTCATTTTTCACATGTTCACTTTGCCCTACTATATGTACAAACTTCATGCTCAATGGCCTCCCCAAAAGTATCCGATTGCCTTGTTGCGTCCAATGCTTCAACCACTCCAAGACCCAAAAGACACCTCTGGAGACTTGCAACTTGCCGGCCAGGATTATGACATCAGATTTGCTCCAAATATTAGTTACTGTTGCAGTAAGACCTTTTAGACTTCTCATTGTTTAATAAAAAACCATATAAAAGCCGCCTTTTTTAAGATCCCACCATGAAGGTGAATGAAGATCAATCAACATGATCATTCAACTTGCTGCTAGCACAGAATCACCTCTTTGGCAACATAAAAATTAGGACCACATATGACTTTGCTACCATGTCTTTCAATTTCTTTCTATTCCCTCAGACTATACCCTCCTTGGAACTAATATATCCCATCAAAAATCACTTTTGCGTCGATGATTTTCCTTTTCCCGTTTGGGGGGCGGGTATGGACTCCTTCCCTGGAGGGTATGACATTCGATTCAATACTTTACAGCACTATTTTGAATTTGACCCGACACTGGGTAATCATCGCAACTAAACTTACTAGAGGTTCACAAAAACAAAAAAAACTCACAAAAATCCTTGACAAAAAAAACCACTTAACAAATCATCCACAAGAAACCCATCCACACAACCTTTCCACCGCAGTTTTTTTTTGGTTGTTCAGTGCCTTCATGGTCTCCCGGATTTGCATCACCATAACAACGGTTCAGATCCAAACCCCCGGCGTTCGCACGAGTGTGTCCCCTGAACATTTTTTCCAGCACATTTTGTTGTCCAAGCAATGAGAAAGCGGTACAACAAATGGTATGAACATATATAAAATATACACTTTAAACACAAATATATACACAAATCTCATTAAACAATAATTGTGATTCTGATTGATTCTGTACGGGTACCTAAACATGGGAAATCCATCACCATTTCTGAGGAAATACGACGGTTTAACGTCAAGTACTTGCCAAAACAACAGCAGCAAACTATAAACTCGATCTACCCAGACTGTATGAACCAACAAAACAGTCAACATGGCTGCAAGCTGCAACGGACCATTGTTCCAAAATCTAGAAATGATATGTCCTGGCGATGCCCACACAACCAATAGCAATAGCCATGAGAAGTTTCCGTATAAACACACATGTGGAATCTGCATTTTCCAATATTCTTTTCGCAAAAACTCCTCAAAACTCATCATGGATTTTGGGGCCATGCAACTTTGGAAAGTCATTTAAAACTGGCGCTTTTTTGTTTGGTGTTTTTCGTTTTGCCCGCCTGGCAACTCCATCGGGATTGAGCATTGGCACCATCTTGAAGACAAATTGCTGTCGCATCAGCGTGGCCCGTGGATCATCACTGATGAGAAAACGCAAGAAACCCAGAAAGGCGAATTGACCTCCCGGGACGTGCTGTGCCACAAATTCATGCATTTTGATGCAACCGGCGCAGCTGAGCTGCTGCGACATCAGGTGGTTGTTGCAACGATGGAAACTCTCTTTTCAACCAATCCCAAACACTCCAATGTGTATGGTATACATTTACCCTACAATGTGGCTAATTTTGTTGGTATAAATGTAGGTACATTTTTGCCATACATTGAATGTCTCGAAATGAAGTTCATCCAATATTTTCGTATCTGCCAACCATGTTCAACTTCGCTGATCCGAGTCTTCTGCAAGTCTTTTCTCTTGTCTTTACAGATATGTTCTGGAACTCCAAGCATTGGAGGAAAGGATGTTTTTTCAGCATGAAGCAGCGACTGGTTTGTTGATGCGGCGAAGGTTTCACGAAGGCACAAGTCTAAGTGGTGCACCTCTGACAGCACATTTGGAACTTTGATTGGATATCATGTCTATCATATAGTCATCATATTTCATACATATGTTTTTTTTGTCCGGCCTAAACGTTGTAACAGTGGATTCGCTTGTTAAAAGGTTAAACAAACATAATATCTTTAAAAAAAAGAATATAGACTATTTATCCACTTTTGCAGGGTTTACAGTAGGATCTTCAGGCAGGCCCCAACATATATTATGTATTTACGATTCTCAGTTGGATTATTGATTCGGTCAAAGGCATGTCCACTGGGAAACCGTCACCGGTAAACGAACATAGCAATGGAGAAAACCTTCCGTTTTCATGGTATTTACCCGGAAAAATGAGGATTTTCCACCGGCCTTTGTTGGTTTACTTGTCGAGTATATTTATAATTTCTACCTTAAAAATCGAAATCTTCGTTCCAATCAAATCCTATCATGTGGAAATTTAGCCATATTTCAGCTGGCTGAACTCAACCCCGCCTGGTGTTTCTCCCGGGTGGACCCTTGCAGACACAAAAACAATGGGCCGAGACATGTATCGAGCAGGAGTCTCCCCATCCACTGCAACAGAACAAGTACGAAAGCCTGACGTGGACAGAGAGTTTTTTTTATTTGGAGGTGTGAATCTGTTGAGTTGGAAATGGACGGATATCTCAAAGAAACATCAAAAGAAGAAACGAATGAAAAAAAATGGGACAGTTTTTTGGAGCATTTTGAGGCCAAGATTATCATCCATTTTTGCTGTCAAACTCGAGTTTCATGCTCGCAATTTGATAGTGATCAACGTGCAAAAACCTCTTGATTGGGATGATGGATGATGCAAAGACATTGGCTTTGCAAAAACACAACCAGCATCATCAGTACATGACTTCGAAATCTCCACTGAGAATCCATGCTATGAAGACCTAGATCAAGATGTACAAAAACAATCTTGCGGAAACCCCCTGGAGTGAAACAAAGATGTTACACATATACACTGCTATATAAAATCTAGATTCAAACTACTTGTCTGCTCCAAAGCAATTTGTCAGAATGAAATCATGTGACCTTCTGGTGGTGTTTCAGCTTGCTTTGGATCTCCACAATCTTCTGAGACAGTCAGCAAGTCCACCCGTCGTCCTTCCTGCGGACCACGAGTTCAGCAAATTTCACAAACCATGCGAAAAAATCGATGCACCACCAGGCTGGTTTGACAAGATCCAACGGAACATCATAACGTTAAGAAGCTTTTATGGAAAATGCTATGGCATCATAATAGGAAGGAATTTGAAATCATGGAAACGTTTCTTCGGGGCATGGACCCAGTCATCCAGTCATCCAGTCGAATCTGAGACCTTAGTAAGGCATAGTCGCTGACGATGGAAGTATACGCTATCTCCACAACGTGCTTCCCATTGAAGTTGCGCTTGATCACCTTTAGCAAGTGGCCTCAATTCTTTTGTTTGGCGCTTGGTTGGCAGCTGTGAATCATCATGAAGTGAGCGAAAGCTGTGAAGCTTTACGTCGACAAAGAATAAACAAGATGTCATTTAAGTATATTCAAACAAAGTGGAAGCATCCTGTCACATGCTCTAAATTGAGGATCTTACATCACGCATTTTAAATCTATAGACAGTATTTGTTTGATCTTTCATATCCAATCAATATATCCAATAAACAATTGCTTGACCTCCTTCATTCAGGGCACAATGCTTCCTCTTTTGGCGGAGCTTCAGCTTCGGGTGTCGGTGCTGAAAAGCCATCTGGAAAGTCATGGCCTACCATGAGAACATGACCTCGGTGTCCACACCGAGGTGAACTGAAAAAGTACCATGACCAACCTTTACCTTCAATGTGCACCTAATTGTGATGAAATTTGGCAAACCCGTGATTCATGTTCATGCTGACCTATGACAATGCCTAGAATATTCATTCTGTGACAAAACCCATGAGAATTTTGGACAGGTCTGTATTGAAAAAGGCCTGTCTAAATCATTTCAAGGATACCATTTAGCAGCACCCCAAGGGCCTGGCAGGGGGCGCAATTGTCTCTCGATTTTTCACTCTCGCATTCCCAACTGGTTGGAATCCATGTTGGAGGCTTCATATGGGTGTTTCCTTAAATGGTGGTACCCCCATTTCACACCCCAAGTCATGATCATTTTTAGTAGGAAAACCCATGGTTGTTGGGTTTTCCCACCATTTTAGGGTTCACCCCCATATGTTTCTGTTTTTTCGGTGCCGAGACACTTTTCTGACTCAAACGTTCTGAATCTCCCACAGATGTCATCAAGCGATCTGAACCCAAACGTTTTACCAGCTTCACTAACGAAAGTTTCTTAATTCCCAGGGCTTCTGCAATTGCTTGTCTGACTTGCAGCATACTCGCATCCTTTCCTGAAAAAAAAAGCGGGAAAACGACATGGACAAATTCTGAAGGCCAAAAAAGTCCACTGTATGTGACATTGTATGTGAATAGTTGATCAATTTTATACCATATATGTAATATACAATATGTATCATATCCACAATTTATCGTCAGGTCATAGCTTTTTCCTGCCGGTGATTTTTTTCAACAATTCACAACTTCCAATGCCTCCGGGAGTCATAACCCTCTCGCTTCGTGTCTTTCAACAGATTTAAAAAGTGCATATCCAAATCATTCCAAATCATGTTCAGCTACAGCAGCCATTTCCGCTGGTCGTATGCATAAATTGTCAGCACACCATGGCAGTATATATCCACTGCGCTGCTGATCATACCCTAGTGTTTCACAACAATAGCAGTTGATCAATTTCACCTCTATGACTAAGAAAAGAACGAATCTATGATTCATAGCCATGATTTCTCGCTACTGAAAGATCCACTTGTTTTTTCAAACTTTACTTGGAAAATGCTTGGAAATCACCATTTCCATCCATGAACAAAAATACTTTGCCCAGGTATGGAACCTTTCCAACCTGATTTTCGGCATAGATAGAAAGGCCGCCGGGATTCGGACCCAAATGTACATCTTTTTTGGAGGCTCAAACGCACCATGCTCCACGGTGACCTTCACCTGTCGCCAGTGATGGAAAATTGGTGCGATTTTTTTCTCAGGTTTCAACATGTCAACATGTCGCTGCTAACTTTACATCTCAAAAAAAAACACTAAAACATTAACAATAGGTAGTAAACCCAACAAAAAAAAGAAACCAGAGATGCCAATATGACTTTCCATGACATTTCCAATACTTTCCCATTTCTGGTCGCTTGAATCACAAACTAGATCACCTTTGACCTTCTTGTTTAATCATTTTCCATCCAAAACCTTAAACATAAAACAAACCTACTGAAAACGGTACCTTCAAAACCCGCCCTTAGGCTTTGTTTGTCTGTTTATTTTTCAACAAAAAAAATCCAGTTCCTTAGGTTTTCTAATCATTCGGCAGCGTCCCAAAACCGCACGGTTGAAAAAACCGCGGGTAGCTGCTAGCGGTTTGCACCTTGGGAGGTTTCGTCGGATTTCGTTGGCTCAAGGTACCAGAACCTCCTCCATTGCGTTCGATTCGAGACATATAACTTGGAATGACTTCACCTCGGTCCGTGGAACACGTGGAACACGTGAACTCGGAGGTTGTGACACTTGTCGGGGCTTTTAAAAAGGTTTCTACGGAAGTTGGGGTTTCGGCCCCTAAAATCGAACACGGTGAATCACTTATGAATTGCATAAATATGTATAAATCACCGAGCTGTTGTGGGAAAAACATCATATAATTCATGATATTTGGGATGATATTTGGATGAAAGATTGGAGTGTTTTGTTGGATGGGAATAAAGTAGTGGCCGTTTTTCACCATTTGATGTAGGTGAAAACTCCACATATTCGTCGCATCTGGGTTTGTAAGTCGTAGTGAGTATCGATTTACAAAAATATACAATACACTGTAGAGCCGTCCCAGGAATATATAGTTAGTTCATAATCACCAGTCATCACGTCAATCCAGAAATTTGCAGAGCAAGATACCATCACATTTAGATTCGAAGAACCGGCCGAGTTGATCCAAATAAGCTTGCATGCTGGCATAGTTGTACCTTGCCAGTGTCACGGCAACTCTTACACCGACTGTTTCAAAGACCCTTAAAAGAGCAAACCCAGGCCCCAATGAACACGTATGAAAAAAACGTGATTTCACCCACCCCTTCGTAAAGTTTGATGCCTTTCCGCTTTCCTTTTCTTTGCCGGTGCTGATCATTTCAAAGCCGATACTCGACAGGATGCCAACACCAACCAACCAACCAACAAACTAACAAACAACCAACCAAGCAACAAACAAACAACAACAAACAACACCAGTCACCAGTCCTCTTTAAAAAAACCAACACACACACGTATAATATATATAATATACATATGTATGGCTTATTATCAAACCAAAAAAAAACAACAAAAAGTGTTTCAAACGGCGACTCCGGGAACCAAAAAAAAAAAAACATCACCAGAATCCCATCACAACCAAAAAAGTCAGTCACACCAACAAATTGTCTCCAAGATACGGAGGTGAAAAAGCAAAGTATGTAGTGATGCTATGCTCGACTTGAAAGTCCCAAGCGATGTAAAAACTCTTCCTTGGGATACGTGAAAGTCCAGGGTACGTGGTAGGTCAGATGTCAAGTCGATGGTTTTTGATGGTTTGTCAGATGGTCAAATGTCAAGTGTCGATGTGCTTTTCTGTGTGCTTTTTTGGTGGATTTGGATTTTTTAACAGATTTCTTGGGCTGAATTTTGGTGGGTGGACGAAAATAAAATGAAGAGATACTGAGATGACATGGAGATGACTATTTCAAGAACATGGACATTTTCTGTCTTTGTGTTTGGAACTGCGGGCCTTCTTTCCTACGTCATCAAAGAGTGTCAAGTCTGTCAAGTCTGAAGCTTTGCACAAACGTGGCATTCACAGCACCTGCACATGAAATCGCCTTGTCCAGCTTGTCATGTTAAGATCATTGAATATCTCGCAAAATTCGTTTAATACCGATGTCTATGTCTATAGATGGATGACAGAAAAATGGATAAGATAGGTTGATAGAGAAATAGACAGGTAGATAGACAAATAGACAAACAAACAAAAAAAGAAAGAAAGAAAGAAACTGATAGATCCATAGATGGATCGACGGATGGATGGATAGATAGATACAGTAGATATTTCACACATTGACATGGATGCTACTGTTCTGCTGCCCTGTGTCCGTTTCTTCTCACCTTCCACCAGCTGACGCACATGAGGAAGCAGCAATTCATCTTTCAACCGACATGGGCTCTTCTTTGAATCCTGCAGGGAACTTGGGAACACACAAAAACACTGATCTGAGTACTGCTGTTGATTGTTCGGAAATCGGGCGATCACCACCTGGGATGGTGCTAAAACACTGGAAATAGTGGGATTTCAACTACCAACCTAACTGGTGAACGCCGGATTTCTGAACCATCAACAGCAGTACCTACTGTTTGAAACCGAAACATCGCCCTGAAACCACCAATCTCCAAACCTTTTTTGCCACCAAACTGTTTCATCGCATCGCAGAGTTGGGTGGGACTTTCTTCCCAACAAAAATCCTCCGATGGTCCACAAAAGAACCAGCTAGGATGGTACAGGTATGCAACCCAACTGCTAAAAAAAACAAGTGAAAACAAAAAACATAGGGTACATATTACAAACATTTCTGAAAAATTGCTAATCTCAACTGCTGTCATACATCTGCGTTTTCAAGCAACGACTCCAAACCCTCCAATTTTTCCAAACTGCCTCAAGTGACTTCTCGTCCACATGTTCCTGCAAGCGTTGGACCAAAGTTGAAGCTTCAAGATTTTTTTCAGCACTCGATCCCTAAAACGAAAAAAGCGAGTTTACCCCTAAAAAAATGGTAGTTGGAAGACGATCCTTTCCTTTTGGGTTTCTGGCGTTCAGCCTATTTTTCCAGGGATAAACTCGCTGTTGGGTTTAGGGATTGTACACAATCAATTTGAATGTTTATCTTGGATCTACCACCCCAGGTTGCAATCGTCACCACCGTAACGTCTTGGAGCTTCAAAATCCCAATCTCCTGTATTTGCCACTAGTCTGGTTGGGGGGGTAGATCCAAAGCTTATCAAATTCATTCAAGTTCAACATCAAAAACAGACAGGTACATCATGGAGTCGGAAGAAACGGAACAACATAGAAATTACTAGAAATACACACATGATCAGAAAAAAAATAACAAGAAAAATACCAATACCATCCAATATCTATCAATATCTCATATCTGTCTGAATTTGATCTAATATTTCATCTTATCTTTCAATTAACCCCAACTCAATTCAATTCAAAAATCATGTCCAAACCCCCTCTGTCTCTTCTCATCTTGCTTTATTTTTGCTCCCCCCCCAAAAAAAAACAAAAAAACACAAAACAAAAGAAACAAATCAGGATGGACAATCCGCCACATGTTCCACATCTCCGCAACATCTCCATCAAACCGCTTCCCGAAACAAACTCCACTCCTCGTGACACGAAAAGTGGCATTCCTCTGCTAAGCGTCGCCATGAAGGACTTTTGGAGTTTCCAACTTGGTATACAAAAGGACGATGACCATCCAAGTTGTATAGATCCGACATATTGCCTTGGTTGGTTGGGTTGTTTCGTCGAGATGGATGGTGAACATTTTTGGGGAAAAGGGCGGGAAACCAATGAATGGCAAATGTGGAGGAAAATGAAGTAAAAGTGGACTACAAAACAGAAATGAAAATACTGTATTTAAGGTTGCCCTTCATGTAAAACAACTGCAAGTGTGTGTTGAATGTCATGGGCATCCGAAACCATCGAGAATCAAAATACATCCGGTGCACACTTTGACTCCACATACTCGTGATTCATGGTGAAATCTTGCACAGTCAGACCTGTTTTGTGGAAACTTGAAATTTTTCAATGTACAAAATGGATGAACAACACTTTCACCGAACTTCTTGACGTTGCTTGAAGTCTTCCTCTCAGATCTGATGGCCTGAAGAGTTGACTGCGGCTTTGCGCAACCAAACGGATGCGGCCTGGCAGGAGATGATTGGTCCATTTCTTGTCTCCTATTGACATGTGAAGACAGGATTTACTTCCATAGACGCATAAAAAATATTAAAAAACTCTGAAGTTCATGCCTTCTCTTTGGCCTTCCAGCGTATTACAGGAAGGCAGCCGACCTGCAACATGCATGATTCATGATCAACACCTGCCCTGGGAGTACTTGATGGAGCCAAGGCACAGAAACCCACACTCGAGGTGTAAGTCCTAGCGTTTTTCAAATTAAGGAATACATGCAACACAGTCACGGAGGTGCAATGAAAAGTTGAAATTAAACTTGATATTATATATTTACATATATCTGCCATTCAAAAATCCAAGTCTGCGATTTTGAAATCAAAGATTGAATGGATCCAGGTAACACTAGTCCAGCAATTTGGCTCACGGCTGTGCAAGTTTCGATCACAGTCCTAACGTTGAAACCGTGGAAGATTGGATCGGTCGAAAGCTATCCTGACAAAGTTTGGATGGGATGATCAGATGTGCAGGAGACAACTTCAACTTGGTGCTGGCCTCCTCTGTTTTTCACTTCTTGTAATGATTATGATTCTGATCCAACTTAGCTTCGCTTTCTAATGCAATGAGGGAATCTCTGGAGCTTAATTGAGTAACTACATAACTACATGTCCATGGCTCCATTGGAAATCAAACCCAAGTTTCAAGTTACTGTTCTTGTTCTTGGATCAATGGGGAATTGCACGGCAACAGAACCTATGGATGAAATGATGTTAGAGCAGGTTCTATGTTCTGTGGCTCTCTGAGACTCTTCCGTGCAAAAAAAATGTGTTTCGATCGGAAGGCTTGGCACGAAACATCTGCAGCCTGAATCTGCATGTGTCGATGGCTTTGGGATCGCCAAGCAGGAACCTTTGGGCGAAGTACCAAAGTGACACTGAAGACTTCTCCTGGCATGCTAGTCTCCAGCATTCATGCATCTCCTGCTTCCAAAGAAGAATTCAACTATATACTATATAACAAGGATTATCAAAATGCTGGGAACCACCTGTTTTCCAAGATTTTGCTGCCATTGACACTGCACAATCATGCAAGCTGTCTCCCGAACCGCAGCAAATGGCCCGGGCACCCCCCCCTTGTGCCTGAGCTATGTTCGCCATGTTTGAACTTCCCCGCAATGCACTTTTGATGAATTCAAGGCACTGGTCCCCTCTGTTTCATGACAGTCGCAAACATTATACTCTCGGCAGTAATCATACTGCACGGAAAAGGTATTCATGGCTCATCAATCAGCGGATTATCAGTTGCTTATCTGCACTTGTTAGTGAAATGTTTGATGCTGAATCTTTCCATAGGTCATCTAAAATTCTGCTCGATCCAAAAATCAGAATGTCCCAAAGCAGCCGGTTAAAATTATGCAATAAGTGGCTTAGCAACGATTTTGAAGCTTTTTGGTTTCACAACTTCATCAAAGTCGACTGGCAAACATATTCAGAAGGCATGAGAAGTCCACTAAGCAAGAAGTAGAGACGGTAGAAATATGCAAACCTGACGTTTCACCAAATTTGGTCACCATTTTTTTGGTTCGAGGAGGAAAACACTCCTCAATCTCAACATCTCTAAAATGCTGAGATCTGTGAGACTGACCGCGGTCGACCTCCAAGCTTTTCTCGGAGGTCCGACGTCTCGTTCTGGACATCTTGGCACCTTGAAGCTGCAGGTTTTTGTTAACATTGCCTGTATACAATTGATGAACTTGGCACTCCCGTTGGTGGTTGGAAATTGGCCTCTTTGATGAAATGATCATCCAAGGTATGAAAGTAGCTCGAAGGGAATCTTCTTATCAAACGAAGTCAAGTGCATGGAACAACATGCACCAACCTCAAAAATTGTACAAAATTGAATGTTGACAACACACAGTCAACAAACCACAAACCTCCTGGAAACTCGGTTCCCCAAAATCACTGGTTCAACTCCTGACCTTCAAAGTGACTCCACCAGCTCGTGGGCCTGGTGGTGTGAGAGATTCTGACGTTTCGACAGAGAGATGTTTCAAGGAAAAGTCAGGAGGAAAATGTTGGATGGTCAAATTGTCAAATGGTCAGTTCATCATGTTCATTTGTGATGGATTGGTCTACAACTGCGAACACATTTTAGATTTTTAGATCCGTCAAGCTTCCCTTCCGTGTGCCTTCTCTGTGAGCTTCTTGGCCTCCTCCTTGTCCCGCATCTTGCCTTCGTGGAACATGCATCCAAGTTCAGCCAAACCACAGGAGCCATGAGGAGCAAAAAAAGGCGGATGGCTCCAATCTTAGAGATCGACTGTCCAACTCTGCCCTGACAAAAGGCAGTTCTTCTTGAAGCTTTGCCTCAGTTGCCATTGGCAAAGAACACAAATATGTTGGAAAAAAAATCTAGTGCCATCTGCAGGCGAGGTGTGCCAATTACAATCTCATTTGGATCCCGAGCATTGTGAGCGAGAGCGTCCTATGCTGGACATGGGCTGAAAACGTTACAACAGATTTCCATCGCTGACCTCGTTCATTCTACTTATGAAATGTAACCATCTGCACACAACACTCAGATCTCACTCAACCCAGGAAGACAACGCAAACTTTCAAATCTTACACGGGTTTTGCTCCAAAATCAAAATTACGCATCATGGACAAAAACATCGGAAGACACCTGCCAAAGACACCAAAGCAATACAAATGACAGGAAATCAGTTTTCTGTTTGGAAGTGCATGGAACTGCTTCCTGGATTTGCTGCTCCAACTCAGCCAGCTCCTGCTGCACCTGGACAATAAGAGCATCAAAATCAACGAACAAAAGAGAACCATTTGGTTGCAGAAAAAAAAGAGACCAAAATGCAAAAATCTCCCAAAAAGTCCAAACTTTGAATGTAAGTTTGATGAAGTTTGTATCTTTTGTGCCTTCTGGGCTTGTTGCTCCCGTTCCAGTTGAGCCTCAAAAGCTGAGAGAAAATGTCCCACAACTTTGTTTGCAGCATCTGCATGTCAACATGTCAAGCATGTTTCACCAAGGCCCCAGCAGCCAACAATTCATCTCTTTCTTTCGTCAACTGGACACATGGAGAGACTCTCCGGGAAAAATGGTAAATCAGAAGGTCGAGAGCTCTATGGAATCAAAGTGTTTCGATTTGGTTGGAGTTCAGGCCTTCAAGGTCTTCAAGTCTAAACAAAAATCGACATGCAAACGCTTCTTTTTTTGACAGGCACACTGCTTTGAAACATTTTCCATCGAGGTCAGATCAATCTCTTTTTTTGACAGGCACACTGCTTTGAAACATTTTCCATCGAGGTCAGATCAGTCTTGATCTTCTTCCCTTCGTCTCTTCTTTTCTTTTTTGTCTTTTTTGTCCTTCTTGTCTTTCTTGTCCTTCAAAAGCAAGCAAAACCACCCAATGCTTCCATTTCATCATTTCATACGCAATCACAAAAGGCTTTGAGGAGTTGGCATGAAAATCGTATACAAACAGAATGCAAAACAAGCAAACACTGCAAGCAGTAAATGTCCTTTTTGTCTTTCTTGTCCTTTTTGTCTTTCTTCTTTTTCTCTTTCCTTTCTTTCTCTCTAGGCACCACAACTTCTTCATCGTCAAAGATGCCTGAGATGGGATTAGCGCCAATGTCCTGCGGCAACACTTCAAGGCAGTTGAGTATTGAGTATTGGAATGCAGCGGACATGCACTACAGCTAGAGCCCCTTCAGTCCTCTCCACCTTCCACAACCTCCATGCTTTCATCGAGCTCTGCAGCAGCTTCTTGTTTCTCCTGAATTAAACTGATTATTTCAAAGGCTTCCGGAAAATCATTGGTCCCGTTTTAAGGGAATGTCACCCCGTCTCTTCTGCTCTCAGCCCTGCTACCATTGTGTTTTTTGTGTAAGTCTTTAAGCTGTTGTCCTACCTTCTAGTATGACATGAAGGTATCTTGCGCAATTTCACCATCAGAAAGATCTTGAAATTCCACACTGTCTCTGTGGATTGGCAACAGGAACATTCCAAGTTCCAAGTACTCGTAATGGTCATTGCCTTTTTTTAGCCACATCCTTTCACTCACAACATATTAATAAAAATGTGTATATATATATATTTATATGATCCAACTTGACTCTTGATAATCTCTTTCCAGCAACTATATGATAGCTCGGCAATCCTTCAAAGCACCAAAAATCCAAATAATCTTGGAATTGTGTGAGTTGCAATTCACTTCGTCACTTCGTCCTCTGTCTTCCTCTTCTTGTTGCTGCTCTTGGAGGCAGCTTTGTCTTTCACAGCTTCCAAGTTGCGGCCAAGTCTGATCTGCCTTCCACTCTCCTCAAAGAATCAAGTCTGATCTGCAGATCTGATTTTTTCTTCCAGGTGAACATCAGGTGACTGTATATGCCAGTCACTGGACAGTTGCAACTTCTGAAAAATCACCAGCATATTCTCCCTTATGCATTTTCTTGGCGTTGATGGTGTTGCAAAATGCTTTGTCACCTAAAGAAAAGTGAGGTACAAATTCACTCAACTTTCACATTCAGCGAATTTTGGGATGCCGAGCCATCAAACGAAGCGCTTGATCTTCAGCTTCTAAGTTTCGTTCCGCGTGAAGATCGCTTGCCTTAGCGGCCCATCACGTATGATCCAAGATTCGGTGTTGCCACCACAACTGTTTCTCCAAAAAAATCTCCAAAAAAGTTTATACAAGACTTTTTTTTCATGTCAAATTTGAGTCTTGCACATAATACCCGATATCCAATACTCAGAATAGCAACTTTTGAAGCTGTAAACAATACTGCATGTCTGTTACAGTCCGTTAGGAAACAATGTCAAGATGTTCCCAACGAGCCTGGAAAGCCTCCCTTCTCTCTTTCTGATATCCCTGAAGGCAAATTAGATTCTAAAGGCCATGGGCTTCGCAGTAGTTGTTTGTGCTGAGACAAACAAAACCCGTAGCAGGAATGGTAGTACCAATACTGTAGCCTATACTGATACTTGTATTCCCTCCTTGCCATCGTGCCAAAACTTGATATGAATCTGCAAACACAGATGTCTTGTGTGGTTCATGTCAAAACAACAAGAAGTGGCACACAAACACACACACACACAAATTTGTCAAAACAGTACCAACAACTGAAATGCTCCAGTGCCTCCTGCTTTTCTTCACTCAGCTTTTGCAATTGGAGGTCATTGTGACGGATTTGCTGACTCAACTCATTGGCTCTTTCCTTCACTTTTTCGATCCACTCTCCCAAATACCTTGAGCAGTTCAAGGACACGAAAAACAAGTGGAAAGTGAATCCAAGCTTTCTAAGACACAAGCTCTACTCTTGCCAAAAAATACACAAGATTTTGATTTAATCAATCCAAATCTTTCTTAAAAAATTGTCGTTTAAAAACTTTAAGTACAAATGGCCATGAAATCATTTCTTTCCAAGGCACAGGACATGTTCCTTCGTGTTCGACAAGAAAGCCTTCAATTCTTCAGGTTGTCCACTCCGACGAGCCAAGACTCCACGATCTCGATCGGACATCCCTGACCAAACGTTGGACACAAATTTCCAAGTCGCTTGGGAGGATGCCAAGTGATCCTTAGATTTCCGGGTTGATTTTTGGTGATGATTAGATGCTATTTACCACCTGACTGAACTGCTGATATGAGAATTTTACACAATTTAGTTACATCTAGTCACATGTTTGCAAAGTCCAACACAGGCAGTGTTGGAAGGTCTTCCACGATGCTGATTGCGACTGCATTTTTCGTCCAAAGTGTATAACAAAAGCATAAACTTGACCATGTGCCCAAAGTTGTGTGAAGCTTTAGAAGCAACTTGGGCAAAGTTCAATGATGTCTGATATTGACTGGCTTTCCGTTTGGCAAAGCCATCTGAAACTCTGCAAAGCATCTCTGGCATCTTGGATCTTTTCCAAAGAGCCAACCTTTTGAACGGCGCGCATTCCCTTGTAGTGGCGCATGGTATGCTTCGCCCAGTCTTCCCAATTCTTTGCCTGAGCACTGAAAACCACAAAACATTATGACTCGCTCACATCATGTTTTCATGTTTTGAATGGACAAGAATGCAACAGTGTTTTGCAACATGCCGACCTGATTGATCTTGACGAGCAAGTCAAATGGCCAACTATGGGCCGCTTCACCAAGGATAGCGTCCGCTTGCTCGTAGTCTTTCAAATCATTTAAGGCTTTGGCAATATGTAGGTTCACCTAGGTGTCCAAAAATCCTTGTGTCTACAATCTACAAGCAATCAATATTTGAAGCATTTGAAAGCATTGATGGAACTTTGTGATGTAAAATCTACACTTGTCAACTTTGGACTTCAGAAACTTCTGTGGCTTTGACATACCTCCATGAATGGAGTCGCTGTTCCTATGAGTTATTTAGATACATAACATTACACAACTGTAAGTTTATATGTCCAAGTGTAAGTACTAATCTTGTATGTATGGATTACACAATGGATAATACACCTTTACTTTACTTGTTTGAAAAGCATGTCCGATGAGTTGTCATTTGCCTCCATTCTCTGACCTTCCCTTTCAACAACTCATGTTTAATTTCATCATCTTTCATCTCAGCTTGGACACTGAAACATCATCTGGTTCCAAGTCTTTGGCCTTTTGGTACAAAGAAATCGCTTTCCGAGTGTTGGCGATCCGTTCTTCTGTCTCAGGTTCACTTTCTGCATCCTCACCATCGCCTAGCTTCTTGCGACGTACTCCATGAGTCTGGATGTAGGTGTGAGCCAAATTCAAGTAGAGGGAAGGGTTGTCATCCATGGCCCTGTGATCTCTCACACATTGAAAAGCTTTCCGTGCCTTAGATATGAAGAGAAACAGCATTTCAAAATGGCATCTCCAAGTGATCTTATCATGTTCTCAAAGAGTCAAAGAGTCATGAAAAGAGCATCTTTCTTAAAGTCCACACTGTTCCGTCGTGCCAAGGGACAATCTCTGGCTTGCCACGTCGCGCAAAAACCATACCGACACCCATGGCCGCAGCATGACAATCACTGTCTTTGCTGAGAGCCTTGACATAACGTTCCATGGCCATGCGGAGATAGTTGTCCTGCCACCAAAACGTCATGCATGGCTGGAGAGCTATGACAAAATCTTGACAAATAAAGCAATTTTTCGCATACGAGCAAAAACAACCCGGAGATTGTGTTGCGTCAGTGGGAAATCTGCGCTATTCCAGTGGGCTGAAACGAAACTCTGCAAAAATACTGATATCTTTCATGGAATTCTGCTTGTTCACGACCTTGCAGGGGTTGCAAGCAGGATTGATTTTTTCATAGACCTTTTAAACTTTTCCACCTTGGGGTTGTTTTGGCTCATTTTGACTGTGGCTTTGCATAAGTCATTGGAAGCTTGTGCATTGCGTAGCATCGAGCGTGTGTTAACATCATCGACTCCCCACTGCATTCGCACGGTTTCCAATCCAGTAGAAAAAAACAGAAAAAAACAGTTCTACAAAGGAAGGTCTTGGCAAAATAATCTAACCAAAAGATTGAAAGCTACAGGATTCCACCAAATGTTTTCATCCTAGTGGCATTGAATAGCACAGTCCCCTTGCAACTTATACCATGTTCAAAACGTGTTTCATGTAAAGTCAAATAAGCTAGACAAATACCATTGATCTGCAGGTTCTTTGAGCATTCATGGTAAAACTTTGAAGCATGGACGGCATGTGGACAAACAAAATGAGGCTGAGAGATTGGGTCCTTGGCGGCAGGAAGGGTCTTGTAATGTGAGGCAGCTTCGAAGTACAAATTGGCGAGGTAAACCAAGGCATAGTGTTCCTCTCTTTCACCTTTGCCAGGGCACAAAAAATGAAATCCCTGAGTTTTTCTGTGGCACTCAATGTGTCATGATCTGATACTGATACAACATGATGTCAAAAATACCAGAATTAAACATTCCGTTTGAAAAAAAAGCACACAAAATACACAAAATCACGGATTTTCGGACGTTTTTTGCACTCCTAGCTCATGCACCTGCAGCCTCCAAAGCTCGCTCTCCCCACTTCACGGCATTCGCGTAGTCTCCTAGCGCAGGAGACAGGAGACGAAAAAAAATCTGGTTTGTAATGGCAATTTGTGATGGCAATCTAATGACAAATCTTTGACAATCTCCTGACATAATTTAAGCTGCTTTATGACCAATCAAATATGGCCGTTGATTTCAACAAAATCTTACGACACTTCAGAGTGCCAGCAAAGCCCTCAGACTGAAGTCCTGCTTCTTGCAAAGCTTCGGCACTGTACAGTCTGGCCTGACGAAACACGGATGCGTATGCCCCCTGAAGTCAATCAGATTCTGCTTCACGTCGTTCTCATCAAACAACCGGCCCTGTTTGGATAAATCTTGGTCCTTAAGATGACTTGCTGATATTTAAGAGATCACATTTGCTGCTGGAATACACAGCAAAAAAACAATGTAACTCGTAATGAGGTAATACAATGGTTTATAAGACAAACGTATCGCATTGAATATTTTTCAAAGACTTGCAACTACTTGAATTTCCTGTCTCCTGTGTCTTTGTCATTGAAACATGCCTGGAATGGAGATTCGCTCATGGCCCATCGATAGGATTGCAAGGCTTGATGCGTCCGGCCCAGACTTTGCCACTGCTTTCCCACACGGAGAATTGCATCTGCAAACCATGGATGGTCCTGACGAAAAGTCGGAAAAAGTATGAACATCACCAATACGGGGGCCACCCTTGTGCCGTTTGATAGTTGTTACATCGTGAAAGGGTTTTGCATCTTGACAAAATACACCAAGTCTTTCAATGGATGAGTGTGTAAGCCGCCCGACCATTTTACAAATATTTGTGGATCATGCTAGGTCATATAGTCTACTTCCAAAGTCAATTGTCATTCCACAACTTCCAAAAAGTCGTAATCAAATTCATTATATATTACACCCCTGAAAATTAACATTTCCCCTGAAAAGGCACAATTCTAACAGGAAATTCCATCTTCCAACCATCAATTTTCAACGGATATATTCGATTTCAGGCGGGGCCCAGGTGCTTGTTTCTTCCAAAACAAATCCATCAAAAACATTTCAAATGTTATTTTTCACCAAAAGGTTTGGAATCACAGCAGTCCTCCTGCATTGAGATGTACTCAGACATTGCCTCAGCAATCTCCGGTCCCGTGGGATGACTTTCAGCCAGCCAGGCCCGGTTGAACTTCAGGCAGATTTGAGAGATCTCCAATTCCTGCAGAAATTTTCACCTTTTTTGGTGCTTTTTTTTGGGCTACGACATCTACAACTGTGAAGCATTTTCACAGTTAAAGTCAACAGGAGACTATCAGCTATCTCATCATTTTCTATGAGAATGCACCAAGAACTGGTAACAAGACCAAACTGTCTGACCCTTGCGTCCTTTTTCTGATGGCCATTGGTGCAGTGGATGATTTGCTGCTCAACAAGCTCAAGGCCCTGTTCATAGGAACTTTGAGCCATTGCAGGGTCACCTCATTGGCTGCCATACGAATTTTTGCAAGGCTTCCCCGCAAATACTGGCCAACTCATAGTTGACAACTGATAAAACAACTTCCAGAAACCTAGAACTCAACAAACCACCCAAATCAAGATGAGGTGCCAAAGGTGCTGAAAATGGTTCCCATGTTGTTCCACATCTCTGGTGTTGCTTTCGGCCGATTCTCCGGTATTTCTAGGAGCTTAGCCACTTTCTCGTAGCTGCTGACAGCATCCTGGAAATCAAAGGGTCCCAATTTGTATGATGTAACTGGGTATCAAAGGCACAGAAATGGTACCCAAAGGTCTCTCTGATACACAAATGGCATACAAGGTGTATCTATTTCATCGATCTTTCGCCAAGTTCCAAATAGTCATCTGACAAGTGTTTCTTTTCTTGTCTGATCGTTTAATCAAGTTCAGCTTCCAAGAAAACCAGTGAAGTTTCCAACAAAAATATCCACTTTTTGCCAAATCTTTTCGGTGCTCCTTGGGTTTTCCTCGGGTGTAGGCTTCTGCTTTCATGATCCAGGCTTCCACATCTTCAGGTGCCAACTTCACCAATCGTTCTGATGCTTCACGAGCCTCCAAAAGGCCGACTGCGACTGCAGAAAAAGTTGAGAATTCTAGAGCTATAGAAAAAGCTGAAACAAACAAACCGTTTTTATCGATTTGTTTTTCTCTCGGACTAAGGAAGGTGAAGTTGCTGACCCGCCTTTTGGTCCATTTCAGAATCGTTTTTGGCAAAGTACGCGGTGATCAGAAGCTTCAGCACCTGTGCCACTTGCCAAACATGGCACAAAATGCAGGCACTACCCAAACGTAACAGGATATAACCCTATGAATTTGCCAAAGTAGTAACCTGATTGAAACTCTTGTGGGACAAAATGGGAGTTGGAAACATGTCTTTCAAAGGGATGGAGTCCTGTTAAAAGACTTGTACCACTCAGTTAAAAGATTCTTTGTCACATCAGTGCGTCATTGCTTCAACTGCCTCGCCTCTGGCTCTTCCTGCATATGTTTCGGGGAATTCTCCAGATATTTGATGGCCGGAGAGAATTGTTTTCTCTGAACCAAGCACTGTGCCAAGGTGTAAACTGCAGCATGATGTTGTGGCATTAAATCCACAGATTGCTTGTACTCCCTCATTGCTTGAGGGAAATCTCCTGGAGCAAGTCAAAGTTCTGGTTGTTACAAATAACCAACATAACTCTTTTAAAAACATGTTGAGATGAACAAAAAAACCTCCAACCTCACAAGTTCAAAATCTTGAAAGTTTTGCCAAAAAAACCTCTGTCAAATACATCCACTATCATCCCATTTCTTCATGTCTCTCCCGGAGAACTCCTTTTCGATGTGCGATTCTACCTCGTTGGTAGTGCAGCTCAGCGCGCACTTCTTTGGAGCACGCACCTTCAGCTGCCTTCGAGCAATGATCTATTTCAAAAACATGGATATAGTATATACTCTACCTGTACCATATAAAAAAGACCATGCCAAAGCATGTTGCTTACATACATCAAGAGAACAACAGCCTGAATAGCATAAATTCAAAAGTATTTTGATCAACAAGACAGTAGTTTTTTTTTTGAAAGCTTGGGTTTGTTAGTCGTTTGGCAAGTGGCCTCTTCAAGAAAACTATTGGTCAGCGCGAACTCGCTGGTTTGATTCTGCTTCTCCATCTTGAAGGCATTGTCCGCCGCCTCCATTTTGGCATCTAACGGGCACAAGGTGAAGCTTTGAAACAGCGCCTCGAAAATCTAGGGAGCGGAATAAAAGCACATGGAACACAACAATCGTGAAAGAAAGCAAAGCAAGCTCTGGCTACTTGTTCCGCGATTTTTTTTCAATATTTCATGCCCTCCTTCTCAATTCTTGTGAAGGAGTTGAAAAGCCTTTGGCGGCAAGCCAGTGTCCCCCCGCAACACCTGTAGGAGCACGACAGGATGCTTTGCATTTGCCTTCCTGAGCAACACATATGATGGGTGCTTTTTCCATCAAATGGGAACAGTGGCAAAGCAAAACCCAAGTCAACCACTGTTCCCGACCACCTTAAATTCTGCTTCTACTCAACCTGATGGCCTAACTTCAGTTTTTTTATGTGGTGGTTTCAACCCATCTCAAACATACGAGTCAAAGTGGATCATTGATTCATCCATCCAAAATATTTGTGAACATAAACAATCAATTATGAAAATCACTACCTAACATCCTAAGTTTACCCTCTGTTTCTGTAAATGTTTTTTTTCATACCAAGGTACATAGCTTGAAGCGTGTATTGTCTGGCTTTGGCTCGCGCTTCTTTGCTGTCCGACTCACGTGTTGCGAGATAGGACAAGGCGCAAAGCGCTTCGGGATCTGCTTGCAGATCCACCACGCCCAGGAGGGCCTTCTGAGCCTTGTCCATTCTACCAAGGCCTGGTAGGAAAAAGATGTTGAAAATACTTTAACAAGAATCCGCGATTTGTTAAGCAAATATATGCATATATATATATATTGTAAATAAATGTATATAATTATATATATATATATTTGTTTGTTTAAATGACATGTAAACTTAGATCCAATTTCCAATTCCTGCAACAAGTGCTACTTCAAAGTCGTGTCCGGAGTCCCTGCCTGCAAAGGTTGAAGCCAATGCAAAACGTAAATGTCGTAAAGCAATGACTTGAACCTCAGCATTTCACAGGGAAGAAATGCTAAGCATTTTTGTTGAAACGACACGGATTGCTGAGCTGCGTTAAAAACGCAACAAAAGAACACCACAAGTTGCAACATATTTATTTTTCAAAGTCTTTATGGAAGTCAAGTCAAAAGCTCCGACTTTACAATGCTTTCCAAAATCCTCTCAAATGGTGTCGTGCGATTGTTGGACAACCAGTGGCAACTGGATAAGCCATGGCACGCCATCTGTGGGTTTGTGCGGGGCTGCACGCATCAACACCTGCCACTGATGATTTCAAAGCAGAAAACTGCAGAGTCAGGACTTCCTTCTGACTTGGCAAGAATTCTAAGCTTGATCCTTTTTGTTTTGAAAGTTGTTGGCATTCTGCTTTCACGGCTGGATATTTGCAGATATGATCCGTTTTTTCAGAGATGGGTGAAAAGGACACCACATCATAAAAAGCAACCCATTTAAAAACGTCAGAGTTAGAGATTCATGTTTTTTTCACAAAATGAAGGAACATTTTGGTGTTGCGCCTCACGAAAAGATTGCAAGGCTGTTTGGTACTCCCCGCGATGTGCACTGAGCACCGCTTTGCCAAAATGAGCACGAGGCGATGATGAGCTATCATTCCTCGGGCACTCAATTTGTTCAGACTTTGTGACTTGGTGTTCACTTTCCATCTGTGGATGAACCCCAACAAACGGAAAAGTGATGAGGGATCCCGGGATACCCCTACAGGTGGTGACTGTTCACCAGTTATACCTTCTCATGTTCACAAAACTTGACCTGAAATCGCAGGTGTCCCAAAATCCATGCAAATTTCTAGGTGATTCAAGAGAAGAGCAGAAAAAAATTGGAGTTGAACTCCCCTTTTCGAGCACCTAGGACCTATCTTTCTATCCCAAATAAAACTAACAGCGAGTTGCATCGCAGCGTTGAAGTGATGCTCTGCCCGTTGCAGAGCTTTGGCCCCTCCATCACGTAAAACATAAGAAGCTAACGCGTGGAAACCACGCAGAAGCATCGATTCTAAACCTTAGCTCAATGCCCAAGGCAAGTGCCATTTAGTCACGTCACGGGTGGTGGTCGAATGAAGCAGCCAAGTAAAAAAGAGTTGCGTAGAATGGGATGATGAGGGTCAACATATAAAATCTTTGAAACCACCACCATAGTGACACAATTGTTTCTGTATACTCAAGAAATGACAATCTGACAATCTCCCGCGTCAGAGTTTGATCACATTTGCTTCAGCAATATCTCAACGTTGTCGATTTGGATTTCTGTTTCATCCCAAGGATCTTCTTGGTCGTGTGGGACCGCTCAACTCATCAGCCCTTTCAACAAGGGCAATGGCTTTGCCGAGGAGATCCTGGAGGTTTTGGGGCTACCAACATTTCAAGTGCTTCAACTTCAGTTCTTTTTTTTTACCAAAGTCCCAACGTACAAAGCTTCCACTAGAAATACCAGAAATATCATCAAAAATCCCAAAACCGCCGCATATTTTGATCAAACACTACAGTCTTTCAGTTTTCTCAAACAGCTAATGCGATATGAATTCATCATCAAAAAATCCTGCAGCTGCCTTTATGTATTGTCAAAAAATTGGGAAGTCTTCAAATATCTTCTCTCATCCCTGTCTTCACTGTTTCCAAACACCTACCGAAAAACGGCAGAAAAAAATGGGTCCTCCAAATGGCTTGATGCCGGAGCCTGAACTGCATGACTTAAGTGCTTGGCAGCCTCGGCTTGGAGACTAAGCTCTGCCATGGCTGACAAACAACCCCTGTGTGGGTGATTCTTTTTGAAAAATGCTGTGAAGCATTGACACTTAGGATTGTTTCTAAAAGTGTTTTTTTTTGAAAATATCTGATGGGTTTTGTTTATGGTTTTGTAAAACCTTGGTTTGACTTTGTTGCCAATCTCCAGATTGAAACTGTGGATGGGTCCGGCGGACTTGAGCAAAAAATACCGGTGGATTTCACGGGTGGGCTCAGCCGGTCACAAGTGGACTCTCGGTGGGTGAAAGCAACAAGTGGAATTTCAACTGTCTTCCTGTCATCTCTTTTTTTCCTTTTGATCAACATCTTCAACATTCAAGAAATCATTGTAGAATCACTCGAATCACCAGAATCAAACATGGAAACAATGTTATCTTCACATCCTCTGACCCACCTGTTTCAGTTGACGGCTGTTCTCGTCCAGCTCAACTTTTAACTGTCAAACAGGAGAGGGAAATTTCCACACGCTCAAGCAAAGTCTTCATCTCTCAAGCTTCAGCTTTTTGATGTTAGAAAAATTGCTTGTTTTCTTCAAAAAAGCAATTGTGAATTCTTCATCTTCACCGTCGACACATCTTCAGGTTTTGTCTACCTGCTTCTGGGGATCTTTAGGACCCAATTAAGAGCTACATGTCATCCCTACCGGTGAGACTTTCAGTTTCACTCTCGCACCTTTTCATCCTCTTCTTTGGTATCATTAAAGGTCTCAAGGACCTAAGCCCAAAGAAAAGGCAAAAGCTTCGTACAAAGATGGAGTTGTGGAAGATTTATGAAGAAAGTGATTGGGGTTTGGTAATCTTTTCGTGTGGATCTCATCCACTGATGCGCTTCACCTGCCATCTTCCAATCTGAAAGCTGTTGGACTGAGGTCTTGGCCGTGGAGAGTTCTTTGCGAAGCTTACTCAATTCAGACTCCCTTTTGGGTGAGCATGGAGAATCAGCCGTCAGCCGTTGTGTTTATTTTGTGAATTTTTGGAACATGAAATGACATCAAAAAGGACTCCAACTTGAACATTTCACATGCGATGAATCTCAGGTACGGATTCAATGGCAGGTTATGTAGACACCAAATAACAACTGATCACTGCATGTGTTTTTGTTGCTACTTTCCATGTTCTTGGGGACAGCCTGGGGAGTGCAAGTAAATCTATTGGGAAACATATGTTTCGACAAAGCCGATGACTCAACAACTTGCCAGCTGCACGCATTTCGGACGTCAATCTTTCGCATGCTCCTGGGCACGAAACGGTCCACTTCTGGTGGCAAGGAGTCACCAAAGTCACCTTCTTATCCCTTGAAACAATTACAGAAAACTCAATTCTTTTTTCAGATCCTTCTGTGAAACATTGAAATGAAGACATATTGATATTCTGTAGATCTAGGAGACAAATCCAAATTGAAAATAAGTTTTAGGATTGCCATCAAATCTTATGAACATAAGAGCTGCTTTGCCAAGAAACAGTTCTTCAATGAGACCAGCCTCAGTCAAATACGGGAAACAGAAACAATGATGTAAAGAATTCCTCTAACCTGTTTCACGAATCCCAGAAGTCATCAAGCTTGCATAAAGGAGGCTTCGAAGGTAGCAAAAACGCTGGCAACACACAGGGGACTTTTTGGTTTGTTGGAAATAGCCACAAAACCTAATCCAGAAATCACAAATAAAGCATTCCAACCACTCCAGATGCATGCTATCCGACCTATCCTTCTCATATTCACCAAGCCAATGTTGTAGCAGCTTGGTATAACAATGGCAAGTTGAAGATTTAGGTTTGGAATCTCAAATTGGTCAAGTCACTGACACTTTCTGCGCATCGGATAAGGCATTCTCAGCTTCTTCAATGCGACCGTCAAAGTCGACCAAATTCTTTGCAGCTCGACTGTCCTCATGGGTTGTCACCGAAGAAACCTTCATGTGGGGTAATAAAATCACAATGATCAATGTATTAATACAATAGACTAGTACAGTAATACATTGATACATGTAATGTATACATAATAGAACATGACAATGTTTAACAATAGTTATGTGCAAAATAATACAATGTACATCTCTAACAGATTCGGGGGAGACCCTATAGACACCCTCTTTTGTTTTGGGGGTGGGTTTTTCTCTGGCTCCATCATTATCATTTGACAAAATACATTCATCACATTTGGTCACTCTGCCAACCTCTTGGAGCTTCAGAAGGCGTTTGTGCTCCTGCCAGGAGAACAATGGGGTCGGGATACTGATTAAACATCACAAAAAAGCCACAAAACTTCAGAACATTTTGATATTTTTACATGTCTGTGATACAAATAAAGTGTCGAGAAGACTGTTTTTTTTACCACACTTGACTCGAATCCACGCCTTCATGCCCTCCAACACAGATCGTTCTGCATCGAAAATCTGCTGAGGTTCCACCTTTTTGGTGAATCAAAGAGACGACAAATGGAAGATGCATCATATTTCACTGAATTCACCAACATGTGTCTCAAAAACACAGAGATTTTCAACGTCAACGCCTTCCTTTTGGGATGACATGACTGAGTTCGTCATATGGCTAGATGTTGAAAGTCGTTTTTGAATATCCTGCAGTCATGCAACAGTTTCTCTGCAAAAGTTGATTTCTTGCTCGGAAGCTTTCCATACCACACATATTGGACCACTATGTCGACTGATGGCACCTCACAGCCTGCCAATGGACGAATCTCGTTCCCGCATTGCTCCAGTTGCACCTGGAGACCATCCACTCTGGCAAACCATGGATCAACATGAAATCATCTCAACATTTCGTGTTTCGAAAGTGAATCTTCAAAGTTTCATTTTCCTGGAAGACAAGGGTGAGTCCCTTGAAATGCACATTTTTGGAATGCAAAAACTTCCCATTTTTCCGTGCCTCCATCACAATGGAAGCCAAGCCAGGCATCTCAGCGTTTGCAGGAACTGTTGCTCCACCCATGAGTAGCTCCTGCACTATCAACAACTCAAGTTGGGGTGCCATTTGTTGGTATATTTTGGGTGTGGCCCCCCAACAGTGACCACCAGAATTACCACATAAACCTCCATTTACCACTCTTGCTGGGAGGGGGCCAAGACCAGGATATATTTACGTACTTCTGCTGCTCAAATGGGATGTACAGCAAAAACGACTGCAAGATTTGCGTTTTTGGAAACGCGAAGATACCTTCTCAACTTGGTTTTAAGCTGCTACCTTTCTAAATGACCCAACCTACAATGCAATGTTTGCAGACGCACTCCTTGACGCAGTCTTTGAATTTGTTCTTAATGGCCAATGATATGGGAAGCGCACCATCACCTGCAACGGCAAGAGCAAATATGAAGAGACGTGTGCTCTTCATATTTGGATACTCCATTTTGTCAACAAGTTTACGCACATCCGCCTCACGTTTTGGGGAAACACGCATGGAAGTCTTGCATGATCTTATATTTCCAGTATCTAAAACACATCATTCATGTTCCAGAACTCATGACATCGATGACAAAACGAGCTTCAAAAAAAAATTGCTGCCAAAGATCCATCTGGCTTGGTGACATCTGCTTTCATTGAAACCATCAGTTTGATGGTTTTGGACAAATCATTTCCTTGCCGATGGAGTGGTGTTTTTGTTTTTGGGCCTTTCTGAATGCTTTGTGAAAATGTTTTTTCTTTGTGGAGTTGATCATATTGATACATC
>Ga0126337_10000019_pt1 | contig 46401 bp, 25 predicted proteins | sample DipCmetagenome_FD_92527 | JGI IMG/M metagenome (GOLD analysis project Ga0126337, IMG submission 92527) | Coral microbial communities from La Bocana,Puerto Morelos, Mexico - Diploria C A metagenome | ecosystem: Host-associated > Invertebrates > Cnidaria > Coral | place: La Bocana,Puerto Morelos...
TTTGCAACAACTACAGTTTCAAATATTAAGAAATTTTCTGCTAAAATAAAATGAAATCCAGAACGCCAAGTGTAATCATCAAGTCATATAGCCAGCACTCACTTTCATTATGAAATTCCTAGTCCTATGGATCCTGGTTGCCAAAAATCCGTCGCAAAGTTGTCGTGAACTGTAAGACTTAAACACCTAATTTAAAAGTCGCATTTAAAGCGTTTAAATAAAGCAGGGAAATCGGAAAACATCTGCCCGCAGACTAAAAAACGCCAGAGGTTAAATATACGAACCAATCGCGGTTATTGCTCAATTGTCGATTTCTGGGAATTACACTGTTTACACCTGAAGCTCGTTTTCGGAGAAAAGCATTGAATTTCTTGGTAGATGAACATTGAATAATTTAAAATCCAACAACAGAACGAATCTTCCCTCGGACGCAACACCTCTTCAAAGGTAAACATTTTCACAGATATGGCGAATGATAAGAGTGATCACTACAGCCAACTGAGCTCGGAGATTCAAGAGAAATTCTTAGCAAATCAACAAACGCAGAAAATGTATGATCAGAAGGATGCATGGCGAGTAGAAATGGAGCTCATTATCCAAGAACTTTACCCGAACTGTCGCCTTGTTCTTTGTGGATCTTCTGCTAATGGATTTGGAAGCATCGACAGCGACATTGATCTGGTGTTGAGTGTTGGGGATGGCGGATCGAGTGCAGTACCCTACATGTTGAGGAGAATTGAGTCGCTTTTCACTCGCAAGCCTCGGCGCTTTGAAACGAAGGTAAATCAGTCATGCTAATTGCCTGAATACCGAACCTGATTATCTTACATGCCATAAGCTAACTGGATAGATAATTACCGATTTGATTGATGCCAGTCACGAGGAAACGTTTTGGAGAACTAAGCCTTTACCAAAAGGTATTTTTGTAACCTTTCCAAAGTTCCATTAAAACGGACTCGACAAAAATTGTTATTCATCATTGGGCAAGCGGAGAAGCGAAAACTCCTTGCAACTATAAATCTCGCTTTTCAGTAATACAAAGTTCGATTTGACTTCAACGCAGAACGTTGATTAATTATAAAATTCTGGAACCGGTCGGTGGCATGTAGACTACTTTATACATATTGAAATGGAGTAAGAAAAGTTCCCTTCACTTTGCTATGGCGGTACACAAAGTTAAATAATTCATCACTATTATTTGTTTTTAACATAATTTATTACACGGGGCATTCCGCGTTAGAATTCGAAATTAGGACGAATGTTTTTTTTCTTTATGGTAGTCGCAAATTGTTATCACCGCAGTTTGCGTTTTATTTCTCATAAAGTTACGATGGCGAAAGAAAAAGAGTATTGACCAATGGTAATCATTGCAAACTTAAAAGAAAACATCCGCGTTAAGGCCTCCAGGTCTCTTGTATACCTGGCCCTGATCAGGCTCAGTCGTATAAACAGAAATGGTCTTTAGATAAGAAATAAAACGCGAAGTGTGGTGATAAACATGGAATGTTAGGAAACAAGTTATTTACTTGACGTTTCGTATGTTTTGACATACATATTCAATGAAGACTGTTAGTAATAGAATTAAATTTAAAATAAGTAACTAATTAACAATAACAATGACAGAAGCTGAGAAAAATTTGCATATAAAAGATGCAAACTAATAAAGATAAAGCTTTTCGCTGTTTCCTGTGTAAACCTTTTCAGGTGGTATCTGATGCTAGAATTCCTATCATCAAACTCAAGGACAAGGAGAAGTCGTTTGCAACCGACATCAGCGTGGAGAACTGGGCCAACGTGCGGAACGCTTTCCTTTTGAAATGCTACTCTGAATGTGACCCGAGAGTGAAACCGCTGGTAATAACTATCAAACTGTGGGCTCAAAAGGCTCAGATCACTGACGCAAAATTGCATCGGCTTGCTGGTAATGCATGCGGATTTTTATATTCGCATCCCATGGTAGAAATAATTTAGTAAGAAAATGATTTAACAAGCTATATGTTTGTGACAATTTTTCATTACTTCAGGCTTCACAAATAGCTCAGTACTGTGGTTAGGGAAAAAATAACATACAATTGTGAGAAATCATGAAATCCTGGGAACCTCTTCCACTCCTTCTCACCTTAGAACAAGAAGCAAGGCCATTTTAATCTTGGGGACCCCTTATTTTTTGCAAGAAAGAACCCATGTTCACCATGCTCCCTCCCCATAACACCCCCCTCCCCCCCTCCGACCGCCTCCTACCCCTCCACACCTATTTGAGCATCTCTCTGAAAGCGATTTTGAACATTATGTGACACAGTCAGTCTTGCCCATAAATTTCTTTGAAAGAAAGTTCTTTGTCGCCATAACACTGAATTGTGATAAAGAATTTCACTACCCACAATGTTTGAGCAAGGCAAAATTGTCTTGCAAACATGACTAGAAAGCCGCAAATATCTTAATAAACTTGAAATTGCTGAATCAAACTGTTTTTAGTAGAACTCCATTGTCCTACACCACTTTCTCGTTCATAAAGTTTAACAATAATTGAGTTTGTTAAGTATGAAAGATCAATCTTTTCCATTTTTGACAGGTTTTGCCTTAGTTTTACTTATCATTCATTACCTCCAAGTCGGATGCTCCCCAGCGGTTCTCCCCGCGCTACAAAAAGACTTCCCAGAGCTCTTCCGCTCGCCAAACTCGACTGTCGTGACAGAACTCACCGACGACCTCCCGCCCCAAGTTAAATCATACAAGTCCAACAATACCCAAAGTCTTGGCGAGCTGTTGATTGGGTTTTTCAAGTACTATACAACTTTCAGCTGGGACAGAACTATTTCTGTTCGCGTGGGTGGTACTCAACCAACACCGCACGGAAGGATTTGGAGTGGACCTTACATCAGACTGGCTGACCCAACAGACGAAGGCAATGTAACCAGAGGTGTTTATAACTTGCACGAGTTTACACGCATAAAGAATGCGTTCAAATCTGCATCAGATCAGCTAAGCCAGACTGCATCTTTGCATGATATTCTTAAATTAAATTAAAATTCTGATGAAGCAACCGTGTATGGTGACCGTAGTAGAAATTGTTAATGTTTCGTCATCCTGACTGATTTTGATTGAGATTAAATTATGTAATTAAGCCACATGTATAGGCCAGCTTTCAGTTCAGATATTTTAGATTCTTGTTTATGTTTGGCATTTCCTTAGCCATGTAGGGGAAGCTGCAGAAGGTCTAGCCATTCAGGGTTTCCACAAGATAAAATGCCGGAATATAATGGCACTTTTGTAGGTTCGTTAGAGAGCGATTTAAATTTCAACTATACGGAAAAGAATAGCCTACGTGTAGCCGTACCCACCCCCCGTTTTTCCCCGGGGGTGGGTACGGCTACACGTAGGCTAGGAAAAGAATTAGTTCTCAGTGGTCAGAAAATATCGTAATTTGCTAGTGCTTAGCAGATCAAAAAACTTTTGAAGCTTGAGTGTTTTGTATTTAGTCGGTTTAACATGCAAAGGGAAAACTCACTCTCCGCATTTTCTGTTCACAGTCATTTTTTATTATCACTGTTATTTCATATGGGCATCCATGTTGTTGTCGCTCTATTATTTTTCAGTGAATCACTGTACGCTTAGTGACAATCCGGACATTTTTGCTCTTCAGTTACCGCTTTTTCGTCCTGCAAGGTTTCTTCGTAAAACTCCAGAGCAGCGTTCCGGTTCCATTCCTTGAGAGTCCTGAGATGACTTCGGCGACGTCTAATAGTATATTTTGCATTCCTGTGATACCAAAAATATGATTTTAGTCATTCATTGTGTCCAATTCCAATTCCGTGACTTTTGCTGATGGTTTCTAGCCTGAATTTCACCCGTCTCCTCGAGTCACACATTGGAGCGCGCGACTCGAAGAGGCGGCCTAAATCAGTTTGTATGGAGATCAGAAACCGAAATTAAAATCGATTAACGTATGAGTAATTCAATGAATTAAATCTATTTCTTCCCATCCTGAGGTGTTTAAACGTTATTTAAGTGAATTTAAGTTATTTACTCTGGCGAGATTAACTTGAAAACTGTATTCCGAAACGTTTCGAATTTTCACTGCAAGTAGCATTCACTCATGCACAAAGTTTCTTCGTGCGAAACCATTCCTCGTCCGCACTACGTTACGTTGGAGAAGATATAAGATGTTTTCCATCCACAATACGGCGAAGAAATTTGACAACGCAACGATTACCAGTCATTTTGGATCTGGAAAACTTCATGATTATCTCATAGTTACTTTCTCGAGGGAGGAAGAGAGAGGACCCTCGGCCCGGAGGGTTGCTCCCTTATATGGGCTATATATGTATGTGCGGCCCCAAAGGGTGTGGTATTTCAGCCGTTTTAGTCACAAATTGGGTATCGATTTTTGCACTCTAGTCTTCAATTCAGTTTTTCTTTAGAAGAAGCTACTTTTTTATCACGCCTTCCTTCTCTCATCTGCGTTTTGCCTTCCTCTACGCCGTTTAATGCACGCTACACAGGCTAGATAAAGCCAGAAACAAAAGCCGCACACCCCTACCCAATTTTTCTGGGAGTAGCCCCCTCCGGGACCCTGGGCCGTCCACGCTAAAACGCAAAGCCGGAGATTCCTCCGGTCTGATGATCGTTTTCAAAAAAATCAGATTAGTATGGGCGTAGGCCTAAACGCAAAAAGAAAGCTGCGATATTTCAAATTTCTCCGACCCAGTGTACAAGGACTTGCACAAGGACTCGTTTTGTATTAAGGAGAGGCACAATGCTATTCGGAAATTTCCTATTTTAAAGCATGGTAGTCTTTGATTAGCCCAAATAGACAACCGAAACCTGGTTGCTTAGCAAATTTTTTTTTTAAATGGAAACAGAGTTTTACTAATAAGTTTGAAGCCTGTGTACTTACCCACTGTCAATTAGAAATGACGACACCAGGCAAACTAAAATAAGCACAGCAAATAACTTTCCTTGGTTCATTTTCACCTAACTGCCCCTTGATAGAAGTTATCTGCAGAATAAATAAGATTACGAACGGTCGGCCTTTGGGCGGGCCAAATGACACATCATTTCATCGCAGCATGTTGCAACATTGTTCCCGTTCAGTGCCGAAAGGTTACAAGGGTGTAACAGGGCGGTTACAATATGAAGACATCATTGATCATCGAAATCATACACACAACGTAAGTAGTTGTGAAATCAAAGCCTAAAAGAACTTTTTCAGGCTTTAATTTCACAACTGCTTAAGTTGTGTACATAATTGCGATGATCAAATCACAGGCGTTTAAATACCTAAAATGTAATGTTTAGTGAATAAAACTGGCTTCCCTTGCTTTCCTGTCGTATTTTTGTCACGATGTTTGAGGCCGTTTTGAAGCGTTTTCAGCGCGCGGTGTACAGTGGTGTCCCACTAGAAGAAAATACGTGTCGTAGTGGGACACCATCGCCCGGGCGCCACCGCCAGCGCAAACTCGCTGAAAACGCTTCAAAACCGTCGGCCTCAAACACCGTGAAACAACAAAGAAAAACAAAGTAGCAAAGTCGTTAAGTTCCCATACAAACCCTTGTAAATCGCACCTTTGAAAAACAAAACAGCTCGTAGGCAAAAGTCACGTTCGCGTACGTTTCATTTACATAATTATTTGGTCTCATCTCACGCTTGGGTTGCCTGTGATTTATATCTCTCTCCACATTTCAAATATATGATCTTCAGTTTTCATGTTACAATATTTTAACTTTTTCGCAACATCTTATAAGAGATCATGTAACGATGTTCGTGCTTGAAATACCTCTGGTATCGTTAGAGGAAATACAAAGTTTCTCGCTATGAGTGTAGCTGAGTATAGCATACGCTCGATCACCAGCCGCTGTTCAGGCGAAGGCACGGTGAGGGACACAGACCAAACACGAGAGAGCGGCGGAAATCGACCCTTAGTGTAGCAGAAGCGGGGACACATGCACAGTAATAAATTACTATACAGATAAATCGCTTTAAAACTCAACTGCAACGAGGGACTTTTCTTGAATTTGTTTTCCGTATTCTAGCCACTGAAAACGTTCGTCGCGCCATTACAAATTCTAATATTGTTAAAAGATCCTGTAAGAGAACATGCAACGAAGTTCGTGTTCGAAATACCTCTTGTATCTTCAGAGGAAATACAAAATCTGTCGCTATGAGTGTGAACTGATTGTGGCAGAAGCGGGAATACATGTGCAGTACAGAGAACACTGCGACGGTTCGCAAGCGACTGTCTCTGTATGTACTGAGACTAGAATCCCTTAAAATAACCCGTAGCAGTAGATCTCGAGAAAAAATAAATCGTGTTTTAGGCAAAGCATGCACCTCTGATGTCTAACATGCGCAAAACACAGCATAACATGCGAACTTACCTTTTAGCCTTTTCTACGACCTTCACCTCAGAATTTGACCCTTAAGCTTCGGTTCAGGTGTGTCGTTTGAAGATTGTATTTTCGAAGACTGTGTTATCACGAAACCAGCACTCTTGCAAAGGCCGCCAGGATCAGATAACAAGTGATAATATATATACATATGAGGTCCCTGCGGGGGTCTGAATTCGTGGCAATCCGGACTTTTTTGTTCTTCAGTCACCGCTTTTTCATCCTGCGAGGCTTCTTCCTGATGCTTCAGGACAGTGTTTCCTTTCTCAGTCCATAAGACGTCTTCGGCGCATCTGCCATAATTCACTGCATTTCTGTGATATCAAAAATACGATTTTACTCCCTCATCGTGTCCTATTGCAATTTCGTGAATTTTGCTGATGGAATGTAGCCTAAATTTCACCCGTTTCCTCCTGTCACACTTAGAGCGTGCGACTCGAAGAGACGGCCCAAAGTCAATTAATGTATGATAAATTCATTGAATTAAGTCTATTTATTCATTTGTTATGGGATGTTAAAATGTTAGTTAAGTGAATTTTGGTTATCAACTTCAAAGCTTCGGAAACGATTCGAATTTTAACTGCAGGTATCATTTAGTCACAAAGTTTCGCCCTGAACTTACAACGTAAGGCCTGCAGAGTCTTTTCCTGTAATTGAATAGCCATATCCGAGCAGCCTTTTGTGTGTGTAAAAACGAGTCCTCGTGCGAAACCACTTTTAAGGCTTCAAGCCCCGGCCAAACGATCGCAACATGTCAACGCAATATATCGCAACATTGTTGGGCGTAACATGTTGCGCGCGTTTGGCCAGCATGTTGCTGTTGGGTGTTGTTGGCTCAAGTTTGAAGATGGTCAAATTTGAGCCAACAACACCCAGCATGTCGCAACACGACACAACATGGTGGCCAAACGCTCGCAGCATGTTCCGCCCAACAATGCTGCGTTATGTTGCGTTATTTCGTTATATCAACTAAGTTGAAAATGTAAATTGGCCACCGTAATGAGTTATGAAGCTGACGTTTCGAGCGTTAGCCCTTCGTCAGAGCAAAAATAATGTATGATGCTCTGACGAAGGGCTAACGCTCGAAACGTCAGCTTCATTTTCATAACTCATTACGGTGGCCAATTTACAATGTCAACTTAGTTGATATAACGAAATTACCTTGTTACCCCCACCGACGCAGCACCACAGTTTCTTTAGAAACTTTCACCCTTTATTCATATGTTGCGTTATGTTTGGTCTGCATTTTACTCCAGAATTTGACCCTCGAGCTTCGGTTCAGGTGCGTCGTTTGAAAATTGTATTTTCCAAAACACTCTTGAAAAGGCCTTCAGGATCAGATAGCTAGTGATTATATATCATAATGAAAAGGCATTATGCCGAGAGATGATAGTGAATTTCCGGCTCTAAATTGGAATGCAAATGCAATGAAAAAAGCCACAATCTCTGTCTTCTGTTTTGCTCACACTGACACAACGTACGGACATTCCACCTTAATGAAGCCCCCGTGAGATTTGTTTCCCCTCGACCCCAATGTTCCCCTGGGCTTCTCCTCAGGAAACATATCGAGGGTCTCGGAGAAGAATATAGGGTAGTTCCGCTCTCCTAGTGATCGGCTCTTGTTTATTTCGTTTCCCATCAGTCAAGTACAGGAAGCTAAAGAAGGTGTAGCCATTCAGGGTTTCCACAAGATAAGCCAAATGAAATGGCATTTTTAGTTCAGTACCTAACTGAATAGCCTGCGTGGCTGGCGGGAGTGGGTGCGCGCGTGAAACTTTTTGCGGCGAGGCTGGTAATTTTTGCGAGCGGCGAGGGAATTCAACTAGACTCCTCCCTCCTCCTCCCCATTCTTCTCGCGACCTGTGCGGCTTTTTGCACTCGCGTTTGGGACCGAAGTTCGCGCGGGTACCCACTCCCGCCGGCTACGCAGGCTACTAACTGAACTATTCCGTTGTAGTCAAAATACAACAAATGTATTTTTTCTTCCTTTCCATTGGCCGTGACTTTATCACATGATCTGCGAATGACTGCCTGCAAATGATTTTCTGCTCATGCGCATTACTATCTAACATTAATTTTCGCCGTTGACTCTTTTGGGTTCAATCTCGTCCTCAGTAAAATCTCGTTGACGTTTCGCCAACCACGCGGCCAAAAGAAACGGATGCTCTGGGGACGAGAATGCTTGAAGTTACGCTGCTAATAATACTCTCTTCAAGCGCAGTTGCGTCCAATTTTGCAAAAGGAAAGATAATTTGAAAAAAAATAGCATTTCGTTTCAAGATTCGTTGAAAAGCAATTTGAAATGTCTACTCGACGCAGAAGAACTCTGTCTCAGTTGTCAGAAAGTATCGCAATTTGCAATTGCCTAGCAGATCAAAAATTCTTGAAGCTTGAGTGTTTTGCATGGAAAGGAACACGATTGTCCGCATTTTCTGTTCACGCCCAGTTTTTATTATCACTGTTACTTCATATGGACATCCATGTTGTTTGTTTTTCCTTTCGAGAGATTTTAACTCGATTAGTGGCATTGCGGACATTTTTGTTCTTCAGTCACCGCTTCTTCATCCTGTGAGGCTTCCTCGTAAAACTTCAGAGCAGTGTCTCCGTTCCAGTCCCTGAGACGTCTTCGGCGGCGTCTGGTATTATCTGCTGCATTTCTGTGATGTCAAAAATACGATTTTAGTCACTCATCGTGTCTTATTGCAATTCCGTGAAATTCGCCGATGGATTTTAGCCTAAATTTCACCCGTCTCCATCTGTCCAGCTACTCGAAGAGGCGCCCAAAAGTCAATTAATGTATGATTAAGTCTATTTACACATTTTGTGTGTCTTTTTTTCCCATCCGGAGGTGTTAAATTTTGGCTGTATTATAACAGGAGACAAGGCAGGAGTGTGGCGACATCAACTTCAAAACTTTGAAAACGATTCGAATTTTCACTGCACTTAGCATTTAGTCACAAAGTTTCGCCCTGAACTGACAACGTAAGGCCTGCAGAGTCTTTTTCTGTAACTAAATAGCCATTCCCAAGTAGCCTTTTGTGTGTGTAAAAACGAGTCTTCGTGCGAAACCACTGTTTAGGCCTCGTCCCGCTCTTACTCTGTAAACGCATCAGATGTTTTCCATCCACACTACGTCGGAGAAAATTAAAAACCTAACAATCACGAGGTCCCGTTTCAGAGTTTCAAATAGAGGCAAAAGGCTATTCAGAAATTGCCTATAAGGAGCACACACTCCGCTTGTGTCGAGAGCTGGTTGAAGGCTCGGCTGAGACTGGGTATTGATCACTCCAAAATCTTCAACACGGTAGGATGATAACCTCAAATCTCGATAATCACAACATACCAGCCCAAATAAACAACCGAACCCTGGTTGTCAAGCAAAATATATAGATTTTTTTTTAAATTGAGACAGAGTTTTACTGATAAGTTTGAAGCCTATGTACGTACCCACTGTCAAGCACCAATGACGTCACTAGGCAAATTGAAATTAGCACAGCACATAACTTTGCTTGATTCATTGTCACCAAACGGCTCCTTGATAGAAGTTATCTGCAGAATGAATAAGTTTATATTGCAGCACGGTCAGCCTTTTAACTAACTTGGGTGGGACAACTGGTACAACATTTCAGCGCAGCATGTTACAACATTGTTCAGTCACTTCATGTTCCTGACATTTAGCCACCCACTCAGTGCCGATCAAGGGTGTAACAGGGCGGCCAAACCTTTGAAACGTGTAAGCAATATTGTTTCAATGTGAAGACAGGACTGATCATCGCAAATGACACACAACGTAGGCAGTTGTGAGACGCCTAAAAACTGCTTAAGTTGTGCGTTTACCTGGGATGATCAATTATATTTTCATATACCTGTTGCGCGGTATTTCGGAGTACTGACCGTAAGTAAGTAAATCTCCACGTTTTAATAGCTCTTGCCTCAGTCGCTTTAAATATTCAACTGAAACTTACACGCAAAAACGACGCTAAAACTATCCACACTCCACAATTCACAGTGATTGGTTAACGCGAATGACATACAGCTTTGTGATTGGTTTAACTCCAATGCTTTGGAATTGTGGTTTTGCCTGGCAACAGCGGCGTCCCTTGAACTGTCGCAAGCCGCGTTCTTGTCTTTGTAGTAAAACTTACAATACCTTGCGCACCGATCGGTCTAGTGAAACCACCGACAAATATGAGCATAAAGATAAGTTTTCCCGATACCAATCACTGGAATTGCTGGAGCTATGCTAGTTATATCTAACAAACGTGATCTGTTTTCAAATCCGTAAACTCAATAGAACAAAAGTCTTTAGAATGGCATGCAAATATTTTGAGGTGTCTAGGCAAACTGATTAAAGTGCTCCTTTGTTCATAAAGTTAAATGGAACCAATGTTCCACAGTTGTTACTGGTCATAAGGCCAGAAATATCCAGAGGTAACTTAAACTAAGATAAGAATACTTCGAGTCATGCATGCTAGCGACTAAAAGTAACGATCAGACGGTTACTCGAAGAGTGTGCGAAAGCGGTGATATTAATTGTTTGTTTTGGTTGGATGAACCAAAACTATAGATGTTTTTTAAAAACGTTTGCCGAAAAGTGATTAAGTCGATCTGGAATAAGTGAACCCCTCGAAGGAAAATGAAGATTATTAGTGTGTGGAAAAGGTCCCACGAGAAACTTTTCCAACTTGCAAAACAAAATGTAAATTAGCAGCGAGCATGACGTGTGCCTAAATAGAATGCAGATTGCGGTACATGTATGTTGCTTGGTAACAGTCTGGTCGTTATACGAAAAGAACAGAACACGTTTGTCAGTTACAACTCTAATGGCTCCTGGTTAATTTCTTAAACACTTAAAATCACTTGAAACACGCGAATTAACTAAGATGTAGAAATGTGATAGTAAATATAAAAATATCTAAAACTGTCTGCCAACATACCTTTCCACAGTTCAATATATGATGTTTTGTATTGTCACTTGTAATGTTATGCATCAGTCAATTCCAGCAGTGCTCATCCCCCCTCCGGGCAACCGCGGGGCATAGGCTCACGTTGTCAGTCCCGGGAGTGGGACATTCGCAGTTTTATCGCGGTCCGGGGGCCGGGCATTTGCGTACCCCGGGGCGACCCCCAGGCATTTGAAACACGTGTTTTTGAAAGTGCCATTGATGAGTTCAGCGGAAAAGACGAGGCGTTTGTGGAGCAATGGCTTGTCCGTCAGGGACTAGAAAAACTTGTCGATGTTTTTGAAGGTATGTTTTCTCAATTTTGGATATTTCTTCATTTACTTGAAATATTTAATGTTAAAAACAAAATATAAAGGAATAAATATAATCAGAAGCAACTAACACGTACTGTTGTCCTAGGAGTCTTAACACTGCATTAACATACTGAACAGTTGAACATTTTATTTACTGATTAATAAAAAAAATGCAGAGGTGTTGGAAGGCGACGATTCCGGGGGCAGGGCATTTGCCCTCATTCTTCGTCCCAACCCCGGGGCATTTAGACAGCTTATGTGTCCCCACCCCGGGGAATTTGCCCACTTTTTTAAAAAAAATGCTAATGCCAGAGGGTTAGCCCGGGGGGGGGGGAATAAGCACTGCGGGAATTGACTGATGCATTACAATATATTGTGTTGAAATACTGTCGCGTGCGTTTGCCGGATTGGGCCTTAAATACTGAAACGGAATCAGTAACGAATTACAGCAAAATACAATAAAAAGTGCCTCTTAAGCTTAATTCGTGTACTACTTATGTTGGCGTGGAGTTTTAGGAGTTTTAGACCGTTTTATTTAAAGCGATTTCAGAGAGTCTTTTTTTTCACTGTTTTCTATTCTAACAGTGAACTAAAACGTGCTTAAGCTGATAAATGACTTTAAAACTCAACTGCAGCGACGGACATTTTTTGAATTATTTTCCGTATTTCTAGCCACTAGAATCATTCCTCAGCGTCCAATACAAATCGTGATATTTGAGCTGTTTCGCAAAATCGTGTAAGAGGTCAGGCAACGACGTTCGAGTTCGAAATATTTCTGGTATCTTCAGAGGAAATACAAAAAGAGTGCAGCTGAGTGTGGCAGAAGCACTGTACAGTATAAGAACCCTGCGACACCTCGCAAGCGATTGCCACTGCATGTACTGAGGCTAGAATCTCTTAAAATAACCCATAGAAGTAGATCTCGAAAAACAGTTAATCGTGCTTAACGCAAAGCATGTACATCTGATGTCTGGCATGCGGACAACAAAGCATAACATGCGAACTAACCTTTTATCCTTTTCTATGACCTTCACTCCAGAATTTGACCCTCGAGTTCGAGTCAGGTGCGTCGTTTGAAAATTTTGTTTTCCGAGACACTCTTGAAAAGGCCTTCAGGATCAGATAGCAAGTGATTATATATCATAATGATTGGTTTAAAGCCATGAAAAACGCATTATGCCGAGAGATGATAGTGAATTTCCGGCTGTAAATATTGGACTGGAAATACGATGAAAGAGCCGCAATCTTTGTCTTCTGTTTTGTTTACACAAAGTTTAAGACCTCTCAACCAAAATACATTGGCAAGAAACTGAACATATGAGCATGCAGAATACCTCATGTTATACATTAAAAGCACAATCAACTATAAAGCGATCGCTTTGAACTCTGAAGCAACAACTAAGACCTGACAGAGATGACATCTTAAAGGAAATTTGTTTTTAATGTACTGCGTGACGTGTCTTTTAGAAGCTTTAAACAGTTAGTGTCTTATCACTACTATTAATCCTTTTGTGAATTTCATTTTCTTGAGTTTTTTTTTCATTTCGAGAATTCAAACTCAAAAATTGCGACAATTAACGTTACTACAGACGGGAAATATAACTATACTGCTTTGTCGCATGTAAAAGAGTGTCTTCTCCGAAATGCTAATCGGTTCGCTTTGGAAATTTTCTTCCAAAAAAGAATTTATATTTTATCGAGGCCCTTTGAACAAAAACGAACGTTAGCCTAATATTAAACCCTGTGTTTACAGCTCCTAAGAAAGATAGTCGTTTTGGATTAAACAAGTCCTGGAACTATTTTGATTTTGATAATTTCCTTGCAAACCACCGACCGTTAATGGACTTTAGCTTTAAATTCCCTCAACAAGGAAACTTCTCTCCCGCTTCCAAGTTCATACCTTTGGTATTTTTCTTTAAACATACTAATAAACGGGAAAGGAATTACATATCGTGGCTCCTTGTCGTCCGGTACGGTCAAACATGTAAACACTTACTACATTGAGGTACGCAGCATTTAATTACGGTTTTAGGACGTACGTTCGCGCCCAAATTATTTTGAAACTTTTGCTGTAGTTCGAACAGAATATGCACATTCGCCAAAATGCTAGTATTTGCTGTTTATCCGGTAAAAGAAAAATTGCGACCCGTGGCAAATAACATATATATATCACAACTTCTAGGGCCTTCTTGCACTTGTAAAGCTGGCAAAAAGCCCATGAATAACAATTAGTACTGCAATCCTCATAAAGAATAACAGAAAAATTTAGTGCTATTATTCGTGAAATTTTCTACACTAATTGTGATTATAATTTCAACCCGTGTGGTATTTTTTAGAAAATGATGTCATTTATTCAAATTCTCAACCAAGACTTGAAACAAGGAAAATTAATAGAGCCCGTACATTCTCGGAAATAAAGGTCCAAAACGTGAGTTATAATGATCGTAATAGATTGAAATTTGGCAAGGTCTTTAGGAAAGACTTATTATAAACGAGAATGTAAAGAAATGGATATCCAGAATTTGATCTTAGGTGAACTGTGATTTCGTGTGCTCGTTTATTGTCGTCGTTATTTCCACACGCATGTTACAATAGGGTATCAATAGTGGTTACCTAGGTAACAAGAAACTAACAAGTCATAACAGTGACTTCATTCTTGCCATAAAACTAAAACTGCCAAAAAATATTCTTTGGAAACGACTACTAGCCCTGTGATGTTGACAATCAGGTTTGTGATTCGGGGGTAACGACTCATCTTATCGTCTACCTCGGAATTTAGTTATTTTCATTTACAGATTCTGACATTACAAAGGCATTAAAATGAGAATGTGAACGGCAATAGCATTTTTTTTTGTATTTTCCTTTTGGAAGTGAACGCTGTCATTGCATATTTAGTCTGGGCAAGTTTTTAAACCGACAGGCAGTTTTAACAGATCTAGACAGTTGCAAAATTCGAAGATTAAAGATAAATACGTTTTTTACAAGACATAGTCATTGCTAAAGCTACCTTTTACTGAACATACGCACGACAAATTGTAATCTTATTGTTATTTGCTTAGTAAAACCTCTAAAAAACAATCCCCCACCCTCATCGAAGCCAAGGGATACTGTTGCTTAGAATTCCAAAATGATACATTTGAAAAGAGAAATAACTGGACACGTAAAAACTTAATTTCATGCCGTCAAAAAGTCTACAAAGGTCAGTGGTAAAGAAAGGAACTTATTACATGGTTTAAAGGTAAAATCCTGCAGCACCCTAGGCTGCGACAAATATAAATTAAGATGTCGTGCTCAATACGGCGTGAGACAATGAAAATATCAGGCTCAGTCTCCGACAGGATTCGGACTCATGACCTCAGAAACAACAGGTGGGTTTTTATCGACCGAGCCACAAACAGACCATAACCAAGCATATTTACTAGGTATGGCCTTATTTTTTACGAGTCTCTCCGCAGCTCAGTGGTTAGAGCGTTCGTCCGGTATCTGGGAGGTCAGGTTTTCAATTCCAGTCCAAGACTCAATTTTTTGTTCAATACGATGAACATTACACTGTTTTTTCACTTGGCTATCGAACTTAAAATTTGCTATTTTTATTTGTCATCAAAATGAAATTAAAATTTGTACAACAAATTAAGATATTAAAACGAAATGGTAATATCAAAAGATATCAAAACGAACTGGTAAACCATTTTGACGGTGTGGCCAAAGAGTGGAACTTGGGACTAGCGAGAACAAATCCATCTCGGGGCATGATGCATGCAAGATTTGAGTTCGGGATCCTCAGTCGATGAGACCAGCGTCCTAACCACTCGATCAAGCCTCCTCCTATTATTGCTAGAAGATTTCCTCCAAGGAAGCATTCCGCCTTAACTTCGAGGAAGCGGAGCTGAAGGCATTCTTTATGCGTGAGAACTCGTAAGAATCAAACACGGATCTCGTAACATTTCCCCCATCGGAGGGATCCTCCAGGCGGATGTAAGGTCCCTGCCATATCTTGCTGTAGGCGTTAGTAGCCCGGGTGCTTCCTGTACGTATGGACATAGTTCTGCTCCAGTTGAACGTGGAAAAATACTGGAAAAAGCCGACTAAAAGCTCACCGAGACTTTGTGTGTTGGAAGATTTGAAAGCACGAATTTGATCAGGAACGTCAGCGGCAAGCTTCTCCAAGACAACACTATTTGAGGCTGGGAAGACACTAGGAAAGGTTTCTTGTAAGGCAGGAGCCACAGGTGGGGAACATCCAGCTTGAAGATAATGGATTACGAGGAGAACAACAGCGAAACCTAAAAATGAAAACAATAAATCAGTAGCCTTCCAGGAAGTCATATTTCCGATCAAAAGCAAAACACTCCCTGGATTGCTGATTCTCGACAAACCTTTCTAAAATCGGTTGAGTTCAGAAGCCCATGGGCTCCTGGTTGAGTTCTAATTCATTACCCTAAATATTGTTTTGACGGATATGTCCCCTCTGGACAATGTTCAGTTCCTTTTTAGCATAGAGAATGGAGACAATGGAAGGAGTGTGTTTGACATTTGCAATTGCTTTTTTGGTTATTATTTTTGCTTAATGGGACACTAGACAATGAATAAATTAGCAAATTGTAAGGGTTATCGGATGTTTCTTTCAGAAGGCTAAAGAACAATACTTCTGGAGGTAACGCACAATTTCCAAACGGATTTTCCAGAAACTGGCTGACAGCTGAAATTTCCGAAGTTTTTGGCTTACATAAGCGACGAATTTCTGTTACTAGGCAACGTGACGTAGCCTCAGTGACGTCATTTTGACGTGCTAACTGTAAACAATTCTCCACTGCAACTGTTCGATCGAATGTTAAGATTAGCCAAGCTTGTACCCTGTATCCCACTGACCAGACCAAACATCGCTATGTTCATAACTTGTTTAGTTTGTTCCCCTAACGTACCTGCAAGCCTCTTGACTCTCGCGTCAGTAATTCCTGCCCTTTGAGCCCACATTTTGATTACCATGACCAGCGGTTTCACTCTCGGGTCACACTCGGAGTAACATTTCAAAAGGAAGGCGTTCCGCACGCTGGTCCAGTTCTCCACGCTGATGTCGGTTTCAAACGACTTCTCCCTGTCTTTGAGCTTGATGATAGGCACTTTCGCGTTCAGCACTACCTACACAGCAGAGGACAGCTTTGAAAAAAAAGCTTGCAATTTTTGCTCCATGAACCTGGGTCCATGAACCAGGCGGCCCTTGAATAGATACTTAACTAACTTACGTTAGAGGGTGAAAGTTTCTAAAGAAACTGTGGTGCTGCGTCGGTGGGGGCAACAAGGTAATTTGGTTATATCAACGAAGTTGAAAATGTAAATTGGCCACCGTAACGTTTCGACTTCGTCAGAGCTCTGACGAAGGGCTAACGCTCGAAACGTCAGCTAGCTTTATAACTCGTTACGGTGGCCAATTTACATTTTCAACTTAGTTGATATAACCAAATTAACTTACGTTAGGACTGCAGAGTCATTAATGAAATTCTTAAGAGTTTTTTTAGAGTCTATGGTGCTCTATATGTGGCTGAGTTTTCGTAAGCAATTTGTGTTTTAAAGAGTTCAATATCCACAACTGAAAATCACGTAAAATCGCAAAACACCTCTCTGGAAATTAAAAAGCAATTTGTAAATATCACCCAAAAATTTCTAAATATCTCTAAAAGCCCTTTAAATATTCCTTGATTTTGTTTTAAAAAATGAACCTATAAAAGAAGTAGAGAAAGAAGTTTCAGGCGCCTCGATGTTGCCAGCATCCGCCATTTTGGAAAATTGCGGCCTTCGTGTTTGTAGCGATATGAAACTATCACAACATTATTTACATTTATTACACTCAGTTTGTCAGGTGGGAAATCGCTGAACTCTGTCGCTTCTGGCGTAGAACTGAGTATTAGCAAAAAAATAGCGAGCAAAACACAAGGATTAGCCAAAAGAGCTATGAATATTTTGAAATATCCCTAAATTCTCTAAAATGCAGGACAGTCAGAAATATTCAGCGACTTCCGACTGAAATCCTCAATCAAACCTATGGAAAGTATTTGATGTTTCTTTAGAAATGTCAAGCGATCCTAAAAATTAGTTTGGTTTTACATTCGACGAATTTACCAAGCATTTAGTCTATTTGAGACCGTGACCGGCAGTCTGATATCACAGGTACTGAACTGAGCGATGTGATGCTATATACGAGCTCGGTAAATTTTAGAATCGCCAGACATTTCTGAAGAAACATCAAACACTTTCGGCAGGTTTAAATAAGGCTTTCAGCCGGAATTCGTTAAGTGAATCTTTACTATTCGGTTTGCGCCGTTCTGTCGAGAGATTTTTTTTATAGTAAGTCCGGGCTAGGATATGTCGTCTACGTCAACTTAAAAACCAAAATAATTTTTAGGATCGCTTGACATTACTAAAGAAACATTTCATACTCTTAAGAAGCTTGAACGAAGCTTTTACTGAAAATTCGGTGAAATTTTCTGACTGCCGGGCATTTAGACAGCGAAAATATTAATGTTTTCTTAATACCTCGAAAACGTTTAAATATCCCAACAAAAATATTCCGATAGTTGTAGGTCTAGCAACGTCTAACGCTAAAATTGTCCGACTGTAAACCATTTGGAAGTCGTAGCGGGATACGAGTTGAACTGAACTTTAGATCTTAGAAACAAAACTTCTGTTAAAACAGTTAGTCCTCATTCGCTCGTTTTTCACTGGCTTAAATGCACGTTAAATGCATCGCGTTAATAGAAAGGTCTAAGATTCAGTGAACGGAGTCACAAAAGCCGGCAAAGTTACATGAGAATCATTGAGCGATCTCTACTTTATTAACTGCAAAGTAATCTCGCCTCTAAGTGGAATATGCTTAAGCTTGCCGTGTCTGAGCAGAAACCAATGCCAGCATGTAGTTGACTATTCAGCTTAAGGTAACAGACAAGTTAACTCAAACTTCACCTCTGTTTGAAAGCGGCGTCGGTTACTCGTGAAAAGGGACTCAATTTTCCTTAGCATGTAAGGCCCTGTCGGCGCTGCCCCGTCAAAACACAATACCAAATCAATGTCGCTATGAACGCTTCCGAAGCCGTTCGCAGAAGAACCAGACAAAACCAGCCGACTGGAAGGGTAGAGCGATTTAACAATCCCTTCAATTTCCTCTCTCCATCGATTCTTGCGATCGTAAATTTCACTCGTTTGCCGATTCTCGAGAAACTTCTCCTGAATCTCCGCGCTAAGTCGAGGAAACTGATCACCTCCCAAGCTGGGGTTAAATCTTGCCATGGTGTCAGAAGATGTCACAGACGAATCGAAAATGAATTTGTAGGGTTCTTGAAGTTGCTTGGAATGCTTCGAATCCAGACGGATCTCGGCTAGCCTATAATCTAATACCCAACAGCTTCACTAAGCTACAGATCGATAAAAATACGGGTTTCTCAGAAATTTTGCATTTAATCAGAAAACAAGAGTTGCATGACCAAGTGCACTAACGACGTCATTATCAGGCAGCTGATTGGCGGTTTTGGTGTACTTAGCATGCAAAAGTTTCTAGGAAACTCGACGCGTTCCCGGAAAAAGAGTTAAGATGTAAACAAATCATTCCTAGAAAAATGCGGTCAGCTCACGAAGATAGACCATTTCCGGGTTGTCTTTTGGTTCTGTACGAAACCATTCATAGGAAAACGTGTTTCGCCTACAGGTTCAGTTTTATACTAATAAAACTCGTTTTTGCACGAGGACTCGTTTTGAAATAGAGGCAAACGAAAACTTGGAAATGGTCTACTGCAAAACTGTAATTGAAATTTTTACAAATTTCAATTCTTACTTCACATTTCTTACTCGATAGAGTGAAAATAAAACGAATTGTAAAATGCTGAAATTTATTTTCTTATCTCTAGGTCTAAGAAAGCCTTTATACAATTTCAATTGGGTTCGATATAAAAGATATAAAATGAAAAATAATTTTGGTTCGTTTTTGTAATCGGTGAAACATACACATCCTTGTGACCTGTGTGAATCCACGTGAAGCGGGCGACCAATACATCCCGTGAGCTGTGCCGCGTAAAGCTCACACTCCGCGGGTGGGTTAGAGGCTCCTATCATTGCTTGAATTTTTCATTTAACATTTTCGTCGAGTCAGTTTTTAATCTATAATTTATAAAACTCTGGTATATGGGTAAAAAGGATCGTCCGTCTCAACGCTCCATCGCTTCAATGACAACTCGTCCATCTCTTGCACTTGTTCCAGAGTGACCTCACTTTCAAGGAGATTCACGATGGAGGAACTGTTGAACAAATAATTACACTCACGTTATGCCATGTAATTATTACCAAATCAGTCGGAAGGACAAACACTTTGTTGGGTCACAAATTGCCTGAGCTCGTGTTTTACTCACTGTTGTCAAGTAGCATGACGTATCCAGATGACGTCAAGCTGGCACGTGCTAGGGTACCTCTGATTTTTAATTGAACGACAAAGTCGGTATATCTTGGTGTGCTTTCACGAGAATTTGCGACAACCGAGGCCCTTGTTTCTCCTAACTGATTATTTTTTTTTAAATTCACCTTAAGAAAGACGAATGTATCAACCAAAACGAAGTTTGTGGTGGTTCTTCAAAAGAACTTTTAAGAAAGTGAATATTAATATTCCCAGACTACGTAACAATGCATTTTGGCACCGGTCAAAGCCTTTTCATGTGAAACTCTACGCGCGAACTACGAGAAAACAAAAAAGTTTTTATAAACACGGTCCAAAACCTGTGGCGTTATGATGTTTACACGTTCCGCTTTCTAAAGTGCTCCATTTTTCCTCCCCAGTGCCAGTCGGTTCCTTCGATAGGCAGGGCATAGGCATTAGTGAATCGGTAGGACTGGATACGAGAACGTGTTCATGTTGCGCACCAGCTCACCTCAAAGCTTCCTTAATGGAACCCAGGTCTCCTTTATGTTGATGAAGCCGAATGCCTCTGAATCTCAGCCAGTTAAGCGCCGCTTCTTTGTTTTGATCCAACTTGAAAAGCAGCTTTGTGTGTTTGTAAACTGTTACAGGATTGTCTGGAGAAAAAATAAAAAAAACGAGCACTACTTGACTAAAAAAAAATGTAAATCTCATTTATAGTGGTCAAGCACTTAGCTATACAAGCACTAAGCGTAGCTAGTTTACAGGCGTGCCACTGAAACAAAGGAAACAAATATTTCAAATAGACGTAACAAAGTTAAAATACTAACTGATAGTATTGTCTCAACAAAATTGTAGCAGAAAAAGCGACAAACGTGTTATGATAGGAAAAATGACACACGAGTAAGTACAATTTGTGGTTAACACGACATATAAAATATTGAGTGAAAATTGGCGGTACAGATCTGCGAAAACGCAAAGTTTCAGGAAGATCTGATTTAAACTAGATGAAACATAAAAAATCACAAGTTACATTTGCACAAAGAAATGTCTAAAACAGTATAAAACGTGACGACCACACGTTATATCGAGTTGACGTTTTCGAACCCCATTATTTGGACACAGAGCCAAAACTAATGACTTCCTGTGATATTTCATGTAGTTTACACAAGGCACTACCTGGTAAATACTCCAAACTGAGATGCAACTGATGCAAAGCATCGTGGGTTTGACCCAGACCTTCTAGGATCGATGCTTTCTGATTATACGCCTGGACCTGCAAGCAACGAAAAAACAAAAGAGCAAGCTGCAAAGAAAAACTGTTTTACAGCCGCGAAAGGCCACGGGATTCGAAATATTTTTTTTCTTTGTCCCATGGAGTGACCACAGAATTTACATCTCTCCCAACAAGCTCCTATCTCTATCGACAGGTACTTTTTGCAGGTCACATTCCACAGTCAAAATTACAGGTCAGTCGATATTTTCCCCAAAACAGTGTTTAAACAATCTAAACAGTGCTGATCGAACGAGGCTAGGCCTAAAGTATATCTTCAGTGAAAACATATATCGTTAGGGTGCACAATTCTAGTGACTTGTTACTGTGACCTGTGGAATGTGAACTGTAAAAAATACCTGTCGCTCATCTTTTCAATTGAGTACCAAGAGTACCAAACAAAATTACCTTGTTAAGAATACGATAGCTGCACTCACCTTTACTTTCACGAGCTTATTTGGTTCACATTTTTGACTCGGTTCCTTTGCCAAATCGTTATCCTCTGCTAAAGTAAAACATAAAATACTTGAAGTAAACTGAAACGTCATGATTAAGATACAAAGCAGAACAGGTTGTTAGCAACGAAGAATGGCCGGTTGTAAATAGATAGGATTCAGGATTTTTTGCCCATTGTCGTCATGATCAACGCCTTACACATTCAGCACAACAAAGTTTCAGTGCAAATTTCATGCACACTCAGTTTCAACATCTTATAATTGTATTTGGTGAAATTGAGTCGAACAAATGCGTTGCTCGAGAAAACGGCATCAAGTTGTAAAAAAAATAAACTTAGAAACTTGGATTTAGTAGAGAATACGTAAAAATGAACTTCTTCATTAATATTTGTCAGATTGTAGATCGCTTATTTCATTAGGGAGGGGAGATCAGCCCTCCATACGAACCATCTACTTATCATTATATTTAGGGATGTTTGAGGATTTCATTGGATACCACTCAGGTAGCTTGCCCCCGAAGGCAAGAAAAGGAGACTGAAGATCACGTGGAGGAGAACTGTCGAGGCTGAGCGAAAAGAAATGCGCTGGACTGCTGTGTATCTCTCATCTTTCCTCCTCCCGGAGCGAGAAAGGAGAGCTCTCTTCTCTCTCACTCCGGAAGTGGGGGGAAGATGGGAACCCTGGGAACGAGGTTGGTTGCATGGGTGAGTGCGCGAGTGAGCTTTCAATCTTAAACGGCAGTAAATTTACCAAATCTTGAATGTGTTGCAACTCACCACAGTCCACCTTTCTTCTTTTTTTCTGCTGCACCTCGGTGTCGTTTACATTATCGTCGTGTTTTGTATAATAACTTGATGGCTGAACACCTTCCAGCGCTTTTAAAACCCTGGGATGATTGTAAAATCATATTTAGGTGAAGTCGTCGCGGGCAAATTGCTCCACAACCTCTAAAGCTTATCTCGGTTACCACTACACGACTAGGAAGATTGCTACTCCCCCTTGGATACGGATGCTAGTTTATCCCTCACAAGCATATTGATATTACCAGGTTTCCCTGAATTTCCCTGTATTTAATAATAATGAAATAATCTATCCTCCTTAGTAGAGAGGCAACTTAGAGAGTGACGTGTGTTACCCAAGAACACAACACAATGGTCCCGACCAGGGCTCGAACCAAAAGTGCAACGCGCTAATAATTCGTCAGCAAATTGAGATGAACTACAGATTGCAAGAATTCCAGGTTAAATGTCACAATACGGTTGAAGACGAAACCTACGAGCATGCGCGAGATAATATAATGAGAACAGAAGCATGCGTAGACAAGGAGGACAGCCTTACGGGATGGTTTTCGACAATTAGACGTTCTTAAGATAAAGATTGGACTATATAATTTACTGTACTCTGTACCTGTTTAGAGATTGTACTGCTTCAAGTGGTTGGTGAAGATAAACTAAAGCCTCAGCTTTAAATATCATCATTTCGACATCATCAGGAACAACTTCTTCGTTCGCGCTGTACATGAGTTCTGCCTCGTCATCTGAACGAGGTCGTTTCCTGGGAGCCTTGTCGATTGCACTCGTTTCATCTTCGTCATCTTGAAAAATAACAGAAAGTCAAATCTTTTGCTTCAATTACCATAAATCACCGGTATAGTTATTTACAGTCTCTCGTGTTAAATGCACTGACAAACTTTCTTTTCGCAACTAATAATCTGAAGTATGGAGGCCAAATGGTTTCTAGGTTGGACTCTGCACCGAAAATTCCGGATATCACCACGGTTTTTCTTGGGGGAGGGGGGAGGTACTCCCAGAAAAAGTATTGGTGTGCGGTCCGCTTCCCGAAACCTTACCCCATTTATGACCAAAACCCGCGATTTTCCATACCTTATTTATGACCTGATACAACCTGTGAATTATTTTGTTTCCACTGACAGGGCACTTTTTACCCACATATGCCATTACAGCTAATAAGGTAGAAATGTCGATACAATGATTGTTTCAACTGCCGCTTCCAGTAAGAACTTTGTTTGACAAACATTCAGGAAGTCATCTCCTCCACACCTCTATAAACGAACAAATCTTTCGTACCTTTCTGGGCGCTTTCTCCACTATCAACAGTAGTGAGCACTTTATCACAAACCGTCACAGCGTCTTCATACCTTCCAGCTTTCAGCAGCGCAAATGCACACTGTTGATACAGCTTTGTGGGACTCGGCAGATTTTTAGCGTTGCGCTGCGAAGAATGAAAGAAATAACCAGAGAGTAATTACTTATAGCGTTAACTTTTGTAGCAAGTGTAAAATTATTTTCTACATTCGGATAGCTTGTGTGCACACGACAGAAGATTTTCCTTAGAATTCGCCAATACTGTTAGTCAGAGTTCACTAGAAAGTCACTAGTAAATCTGCAAGCCTAGATACGAAACAATTCGCTGTTACAGCAATTTTGTTTTGCAGAGTCCACAGTGGAGGAAGAAACCACAGATAGCCACAAATCATTCTTCAAACATTTCAAAGGTTGCACGCGAGCACGGCACTATAAGGATAGTTCGTGTTGCTTAGCAACTTAACTGCGGGCTCGGTGATTTTTGTAGACGCTTACGCTAACGTTCCCAGGCATCCTAGTGTGCTGAGCTAGGGCCCATTCTCCTCCACGTACTGCGATTTGAAAGCTGTTACTTACAACGTTTTCAGCGCCCATGTCTACAATCTTAGCCAGTAACTCCACATAGTACTTTGCTGCCTCTTCAAACCTAAACAAAAACAATTCACTTGACCAAAGGTGACACAAACAGTACAGTACATAGGATACTTGAAAGGCTGTTTCGTGAAAGATTTACAATCTCAATTTGACGGTGAGCGAGAGTATTTTAATTTTAAACCTGGATCAAAATGAACAACAAGGCTGGGTACGTAATCATTTTGATCTAACAAGTAAAGAACCACATACAATCAGTTACTAAGGAGAAGTTATTTGGCCTATAAAATTGAGGAAAATATCCTTAAAACGTTTCCTTTGCTTCCCATTCACTATCACTAAAAGTTATGACAATTCAATTTGCAAGGACATATTTCACAATCTTAAAAGAGTTAAATCGGTACTCCTCTGAGTAAAGCGTCTTTTGAAAACAACCCAAACCTGTCAAGCTCTGCAGATCTTTTAGCCAATGTGTACGTAACAAGTTCTGTTGTCATACCAGAACTCGACATTGAACTGGCCAAGGCAAATCTCGGAGGAACAGTAAGCTCCACTTCTAGAGAGAATACAAGAAACATAGCTAGTAACACATTTTTGCTAATCTCTAAATAACATGTCGCCTAGCAAGAAAACCAAAACTGGCCATGTTAAGTTCCAAGGACACTGCTAGAAGCGGAACCCAAAAAATAATACTAATCGTGCACAGCATTTCGCCAACTGATTTCCCCTTCACTGATGTAGGTACAGTGGTCTCATGTTTGGTGCACTGGACTCTAGATCCAGAAGTCTGGGTTAGAGCTGTCCTATGTTCTTGGACAAGACACTTCACGCTTGCGGTAGCTCTCTCCACCCGGTGCATAAATAGATACTAGCACATTTAATGATAGAGGAAAACCCTGCGATGCACTAGCATCCCATCCAGGGAGGAGTACAAATACCCCTAGTCGCTTCAAGCTACAGAAACTTGAGATAAACGCCGCCCCGATAACCGTAAGCCACTTGAAGATTGACTTAATTTTACGTTTATCTCACTCACTAAAATATCAATACTGCTAATTAAAAACAAAGTTTGTTTTGAATTGGCAAACGTTTTTGTTACTTGCCAAACTTTTTCATTAGTTCAGAATCGGGCGAGGCACTAACCAATGAAAGGTTTTAGCCTTTGTCGCGCCCTTTTGCCTTTCGTACGTTTATTTCGATGCATTAATGTGCAAAGTTTGAAATGGCTGTGTAATTGCGGTAGCATTATTTAATAATAAGTTTTTTTATTTCTTGCAGAGAAATGCAATGGAAAACAGAACTAGAGGGACTTACCTAGTTTTTTGTTGTGATCAGTGTGAATAACTACCACGTCATAGCACCTTTCCTGTTCTCTACTCTGGATGGCCTAAACAGACAAACAAACACATTGTGTAGAAATTTGAATGCTGTAGTGTGCCTTTAATAGGTACTTGGAAAGTGGCCAAACTCTGTACTCTGGGAGGTCCCAACATGCACGGCAACATTGCGGTCCGCTCCTTTCTACAATCCATCCTAACAACCTAACGGAATTTGAATCGCAAGCCAACTAGCTAACTTTTTGTGGCTGATTGCTTAGTTAAATGTGCTTAGTTAAAGCGAAACCCAATCGCCCAGTTAAAGATAATAAAAATAGTGCTTCCGCAGAATGCATGTAGGGTGCGTTCTTCCTAAAATGACGTTTAACAGATGCTGTACACTAAATGTAGTCTAACGTCAATAATCAGATGTAGCACTTTTGACGTCAATATCTACATAATTGACGGAGAGTTGGTCACGTGAGAAATATAACCTCAAACATTCTCCATTTTGATGACGTGCCTCCAAAGGATGACGCAGTGTATGATGGGTTCATTTGAGAATAACAATTTACAGAGCTTCAAAAGCGTGCAACAGCGAAAAAAAACTACTGAAGACCACATTTCATAGGATTGCACCAAAAGAAAGGTGTTGTTTCAATTGCCGCTTTTACACAAGCTAATAATACAATAATTCTCTAGTTTCACTGTGATTAGTCACAATCAGATTGAATGCTGCTGCCACATTACCTGTTTCAACAGCTTAAGAGACTGTATTTCAGCCGTGACATTTCCCAGCTTTCGATACTGAAGAGTGATGTTAAACAAAGCTTCCAGTTGTTTAAAGTCATATCCCAGAGCATCCCTGAATTTTGATACTGCAGTGTGATATTTACCCTGAAAAAGCAAAAGGTTGAGGAAGACATGACTGAAGGTACGCCAAACTTCATTTGAAAAGGTCGAATTAAATCCAGCATGAAAAGAGGCGATGACGATTTAAATTATTTTCTTCCAGTATGTTTACCGGACTCTGTACTAATTTAATACCAGTTGCCCTCAGTGTCTGTTGAGACTATAGTTGTCTCACTAATTGTGATTAACACATTTGATTGCTAAGTCTAAAATACTGACTAAGATAGAATTTTTTCAACTGAGTGTTGTAAATCCAAAACCAAAGCAAACGCTCTAGCCAATCACTGTGGACACAGACAATTCGGTGAACCAATCAAATTGCATGTAGCTAACGCAAAGCGCGGGAAAACGCGTGCGAGCGAGTCACGAGTCACGAGTTTTGGTTTTACTTATGATTGGATAAAAAAAAGTAGCGCGAGTTTTTTAAGCCAATCGTGTGATGTAGTCGATGCAAAACCAATTAAATGAAAAACATTCAAATGAGCACTGCTCTATTCACTTAAGTAAGGAACGGCAAGTCATACAGGATTTGTTCATCATAGGGCTATACCATTTTATCAGTATCATTATTAGTTAGTGAAGGTGGTAAAGACTATACCGTCGACGTAATGTTCGACACTGAATTAAAGAGACATTCATAAATCCTGTTTTGTACCTTCATCGCACAGCAGCAGCCCAACATGTTTAAAGCAGCAGCTTTATCTCGCCCTTCAGAGATGCTGAGGCATTGCTGGAAGCATGGCAATGCCTCATCTACTTCACCTCGCACATACAGAGTGTATCCTAGGATTTGATAGATAATTAGCACATCTAACTTAACTCACCATTTACAGCTGTTTTGAGAAAGGCGTATAAGCGTACGCGAAGGTGCTAAGGTATCTTGATTGACGCTACAAGGTGTTTCAGCGTGATAGAAGAAAAAAGCACAAACACGTGAACTCATGCTTCCCTTTCCTTCTTCCTGAAACACCGTGAACCTAAATCAAGTTAACAATAAGCTATCACTATCAACCAGCATTGCGGCGTATGCTTACGTTTTGTGGGACGACCTTTTCTCAAACAGCTGTATTCACTACAAGAGGAATAAAGGGTTGCCTAATAGAATATAAAAAAAGTGGCACATGATACTAAAGGAATGTATATTTTTTTGCAAAGTCCATGACGACACTGAAAGTCTAATCCATTTATTACCAGAGCAAAGAAAAGTTACTGCTAAGATTCAGACTTATCATATTAGTGTACAAAATTGTCAGGCAAGTTTTTTGACAATAGAAAAAAAATTTAAAAAAAGCATATGAAGTGTGTTTTAAAATTTAAAGAATGGCCACGTCCGCAAAATTATGAACCCAATTTATCTGTTAAGTAGAGAGAAACAATTTAAAGAAAAATAGGTTACACGTAAGTTAAAAACATTGGTTTGTAACCTGTGTCTGAATAGTTCAATAAATACAAATTTATTTTTACTTTGTTTGCAAGGCATAATAACTGTAGAAATCACAATTTTAACCTTTAAGATAGAGGTCATTAAAACCAACATCTTGAGTTTGAATTTTGTCAGCAAGTGTTTCCAAGACTTTATCATACTCCTTGTTTGTAAAGTGGGCGAATGCCAACAAGCTTGTCACCACTGACAACAAGTTCTGTACATCTAAATTAAGAACAACAAAAAAGAATACAATTCACCAAACCATAAATTCAATGCAGAAGGAATCTGTTTGGAAGAACTAAGTGTTTGTGGTATCAGTACTCATACATGAACCTGAAAGAGCTGTTTATCCTTGCTTTTTAGGGGTTAACTGTAAAAAGAAAAATATGGATCACTGGCAACAAATTAAAAACTTGTCTTCAATGCACAAAATAGGAAAAGACCAGGGAAAGCTAGAGGGGTGGGGGGTGGGAAGGAGGCGTTACAGAGCCACATCATTCCTTTCAATTTTAACATTAAACTTTCCAATACCACACGTTGTACCCATCTCATCTTGATCAAGCTTGTGGAAAGAGACATTGGTATATGTTAAGTCTGGTGGTGTTATAAGCTATAAGGCAGACAACTAAATCAATCGGTGATACAAGCTTCTCTGAAAAGAATTTCTGAGTTCTTCCAATCAGAGTTAATAAACACTTGTCCAATTCCCTGCGCAATTTTGGAAATGGTCTATACTGACGAATATACTGAATACTGTTAAGCTCTCTTCTCTCAACAACCTGTTAACTTGCCTGTCAAGTCTTTTGTTGATGTTGTTATCACACAGTTGGTTAGTGATGGGATGTACTCCAAGCTGAAGAGGCACACAGGATCTGTACTGGCAGGTACCTTGGATTTTGCAAAGGAAAATATATTTCAATGAAACAAAAAGAGAAGACACATGTATGCATTTCTTTTCTGTTTTTAAATGACTGTATACCCCATTGTATGACTGTATGCCCCACTGGAGACCATAACGACTGATGATGATGATGACGATAATGGTGATGATGATGATGATGTATGATGATGATGATAATTTTTGTATAAATTTGTATTCAGATGAGCTGTGATTGGTGAAAAACAAGAGTTAATCAAAACATATGCATACTAAGCTAGAACCCTCTCAGGATATCTGATAGCAAATTTGTCCTTGTTATAATCAACTAGCTATACAGGTGGCAGCAAAATAGAAAACATCATCAAAGGAAGTTGACTTGGTATCAAAATGACTTCTGTTAACATTTTGCGATTATAATAACTGTATGGAAGACATGTCCAGGTTAGTTTCAGGCATTGTTATTACATTTGAAGTTTATTTTCCATTCCATTTTCCTCTCTTGAAACCAACATTACTAACACCTTAACTGGTTACTAGGTCAGACAGTTTCAAGACAGTCCTGCAATTTTTTTCCCAACTACCAATTATAAATTTTTCGTACTGCTTGGTAACAGTTTCCACATATTATATTTTGTTGCTGCTTTGCACAATCTAAGAACCACAATGATTTCTTAAATACATTATATTTCCAGCCTGCCATGCTGTCTCGTGGTTTATTTAATACCTGCTCTGTGGAGCTCAAGTTAACTTCTTCCAAATGTTTTAATTTTCTTTGCATCAGCTTGAGAAGGTCTACAGCCTTGCTAACTACAAAAAATAAAGAGTACATACAGACTGGTGGCTAATTAATGGTTTTCACAGCTTGACAACTTCTTGTCTTAGAAACAAAATATGACAGTTCTAATCAATTTAGAGGCCAGAACTTGGATTGTACTGAAAATTTATGCGTTGCAAATTCTAACTTTTAAATGCAATGTATGCAGGTATCATAGTGATCTAATATGTGATTTCAATGTTCCCAGGATGGGTCATTAAATAACATGTATGTATCTGTAACCCCGTGATCAAGATTCTATTACAATTTGAGCAGCAGGGAAATGGAGAGCTTTCACAACTCGGCAGGATAGTAATTTGATATACAATTATATTTAAAATACATCTACAGAAAATGGCACAATTTTGTTTGAGATATTGATTGCTGTCAGGCAAACTAGCACTTGCAGGTGGTAATTTTCCCATGCCATGACTCCTCAAAGGAATCCCAAAAGTGTACATTCTAACTTATATTAAGCAATTATTAATATAACATATTAATTACCTGTATGAAGTTTGTGCAGAACATTGTAAATAAATAATTACTTATAAATTCTCAGAACTAATGGGTTAGTTAGAATAAAATATAAAAAATTCGAATGAAAACTCACTTAATTATTAAATAATTCTTGTTAACTAAAAGGTAATGAGCTGGAACAGTTCAAAATCGGGTGTCCTGATAGCACAGTGAGACAAATATAATGTATATATGTTGTAGTTAAAAATTAAATTCAGGTTGAAATTAAATTCTTTTGTCTCTTAACCCTTATTAGGGTTAGAAGACAAAGGAAATTGAGAATCAAACTAGGTTAAAAATATTTTTACCTGAATATAATTTTTTACTACAACATATAATTATTATAAATAATAAATTGCAGAGAGGAATAATTACACAGAAAGCAGACACACCTTCTTCATCAAGTAACCAAAGAAATGCCAGCAGGCAGCTACTTAAAACAAGAGGAGCGCATCCAATACTGTTGTTTTGTACCGCTTCAAACAATGATGGCAGCAGGATGCCAAGAGTGTGCTCAATGTTTTCTGGAGTAAATAGATCACGCTCAGCTGAATCTCTTGTTTCCGCAACTGTCCCTCGAGGATAACCATCTATTTTGAATGCCTCAGTAGCTACATTATAATAGGGAACAAACACATAATTATAGACATAAAGTTGTCTTAAAGTAGATTTATCTCAGTCAATTACTGCTAAAAGCCTAATGGAGCAGGAGTATAGCTACCTATAGGTTACTGAATTGGACTACAAATGAGCAGTCTACATGTATATTCAAGTACTGGTTGAAGTTGCTGCATTGCATACCTAGACAAAATGCTTTTTGTGCTCAATTTAAAATTAAGTACATGTACCTCTATAAAGGCTTCGTTGAAGAATGGTAGTACTCTTGTAAATCCCACCAACAAGCACATTTATGTGTCCGCGTAACAGCAAGTGGCTCAAATTATAAGCAATGGCTTGTTCATAGCAAATAAATGAAGACTCTGGTGGCAGACCTGTAAAACGACGTCCAGAAAGGAATTGGTGTAAACTAAACAGTTCACTTTTTTTCGAAAGATCAGATCTGTTTTTATATACTGCATGGATACAGGTTCAATAACTGTATAGTATTGTAAGTTGTATAGCTGGAGTTTATTCAAATTTAAATGCACACTCTTGGTTTTATGGTCACATGCCAATGAGCAAATCTGAATGTCACCCTGTTTGCAGTAGTTATAAACAATTCTCACCTGTTCAGCTCATCCACAAACTTTGAATCAAAAAATACTTTGACTTGGGGTAATTCTTACACTATACTCCAGCTACAAGAAAACTCTAATTAAAATTACCAGCTCCTGGCGAAACAGTTACTGTAATTCGCTTTCCCTCAATGTTTGACGCTTTACAACTTCACTTCAGGAAAATGTTGAAATTCTTCAAAACACAAAACTTATAATAACTGTTTCCCTAGGGACTCACAATATTATAATGCATATGGTATGTTTCTTGCATAAAAATATCATGAAGGGTAGGGTAGCACTAAATAATAAGGTCATGTATCCTAAGGGCATCCATGGTCGAGTGTTGATCGATACTCTCAATTGATACCCTTGATTGACATCTTAATTGATATTTTATTGACATCCTGATCAATATTCAGTAGACAGCTGGTCAATTGTCAGCTGAGCATTGCTGACACATGCATCAATCCAAAATTAGTCGACTCCCAACTGACTGTTGACCAACATGTCAATCAAGTGTCAACTGAGGACCCAATGGAATGTCGACTGAGTACTGATAGTGTTGATCAAGTATCTTTTGAGCATATCAACTGAGGGTATCAATCAACACTCAACCACAGGTGCCTTTAGTGCAAGTGATCCAAATAATCATTCTAGGCAAAATAAATCATCATGTATTTAGTACTTTGATGTATAGCAACACTGTAGACAAATCTAAATTTCCTTCAGTTTGATTAAAACTTCTTAATTGGCTTTCTTAATTTTTGTTTCCCTCCTTCTCTCAGTCTATTTACAAATCTTATTCATTCTCACTTTAGACTTAATTAATACTTATTTATACCTTGCACTTTTTCCAGCAGAGATGTAAAGTTGTCCAACACTTCTTGAATTGTCGCTTGACTGCAATCCTCCTTTAATATCAATCAGTTTTAAAAACTAAAACTAAAATTAGCACTCCTACATAGTAGTTAGTAAATGATTTTAAATATTATTTTAATAATGGATAGATATCCTAGGAGTTCTTACTAGTCGCTCTTTTGGTTAATCATATCAAAATTGGCTGGTATGACAACAGATATTAGGTGTCATAGTTTAAATTTTCAAATAGCACGAGTAATGTGCATCATGAACGAGCACTGTGCGTCATCACTACCATACACTTGCTCATTTATTGTAACTGAAAAAATATCAAAATATCACAAAAATACCAAATGCGCTTGTATTTTGAAATTAAATGATAAATTTGTCAGCTCTCAGACCATCAATCACACAATGAAGTGTCCATTGTGTTTTAGAGCTACTATATCAGCCTAGAGAAAATAAATTAAGCAACAATGTAATATTGTGCTCAAATTATTTTCTTTACCAGGCGTCTCACCTATAAATAATAAGAACAATTGCTACTGTACTAACTTTTAAACGATGTACAAGCAGATCATTTTCAATTATCCACTCCTTGACATTGAAGCTCAAGAAAATAGCTGAAATGAAGAAAAAATGTACAAAAATACAGTGAGTTCTATGTGAATAAAATAATTCATTATGCAGTATGTAGTCACATAAAAATTATAAGTACAAAATAGATATGGACAGTAGAACATTAGAATACATGAACACTTCCTTAATGGGTGTGCTAACTTAACTTAGATAGAAATAAATGGAAGTAAAATCAAATAGGAAATAAGATAGAACTTTTTACAGAGTCAAGAAAAAATCTGTTGAGAGGACCCAAAGCCACCTAAAATGTTTGAAAATTTAACGCTTCTCTGAACCCTCTTCAAATTTTTGTAAAAACTTTATGAAAAGTTTGATCTTATCATGCTTAATTACCAACTCAATAATACAAATTGGGAGTCACCAAACTCGTTTTTGAGTTATAAGCACTTAAAGCTAAGATTAGGGAATGGTGCTTTTAGCAGGCCGAACTGTAACAGTTATACCATGAAATTGACATGATCCTTGGTTGAGACAAAAACTGGGAATTTCAATTTTAAAACATCTTCGAGGGAGACTAAATTAAGACAGGAACAGCAGCAAAACTGTTTTCGTTTTCTGATGCCAAGTTTGAAAAACACATCGTCAATATTTCCAGACATGTTCTTTATTTAGTAGTTTACCATTTTCAGTTGCAAACCTCATGACTTCATCACTTTCCTAATTTACATAATACAAAAATGTTATCTCTAAAACAAAAAAAGATAATCCAAAACGAAAATGCCATTCTTCTGCATTTTGAACAGCCTTTAAAATAGCAGCAATTTTTTTTCATGTTATACACACTTTAATCTAACCTTTCATAAAAAGTCCATTCTGCTTTTGAAGACCCTGAACGTCCTTTTTGACACCACTTTTCCGATGGGGATAACCGACAATACCTCTAAAATTTGACTAAAATAAATAAACAATAAGCTTTAAATAATTATTGGATGAGGTTTTTGTGATATCCAGAATAATCAAGGTCAAGGTAGGGGTTATCAGCTGAAGCCAAAGGTTGACCCTTACCAAGACCTTGATTATTCTGGAATCATATCACAAAAACCGAATCTAAAAATTGTTTTATCATACATTGATCAGAACAAGAAAAGTCATGTTTTGCTCCTTCACTGATGGCAAGCAAGACAAAGTGAGCGAACTTGACATGATTACCCTTAGAAATCATACACCGCAGTCATACATGACATGATTACCTGTGACCTTGAGTGTCCTTGACATGATTATTGTATAATCTGCAGTTATGACATCACAGGCACTGATTTTGAAAATTCACTGTATGCTTTCAGCCAATCAGAAAAGAGATAGCAGGTTTAATGTATAATAAAATTTATTATTAGTCAGTCCAGGGATAAAATGAGGACTGTAGACCACGGATTTTTTTTACATATAAGCTTATAGCGTGTTGATAGACCAATTTCGACATATTAAAATTCAGCCTAAGACAATAGACCTCAGCACGAGGCTCTGGGGAATAACTACAAAGTGCCTCGTGGTGAGGTCTATTGTTTAAGACTGAATTTTAATATATTCCATTATCCAGCGCGACCGTAAACAAGATTATTCAGACTAGCGAGTTAAAGTCTGCACTCCGGTTAGCTCATATGACTCCAGTTAGACTAATGATTATCACACCGGTTAGCCTGAATATCACTCAGGCCCAGTCTGCAATTTTCCACAGTCCGCAGGGATTCGCATTGATCTGCTAACGCTCGGGCAGATAAGAAAACAAGCTTAAATCTACCTCAAGCTCAGAATCTAACTCTGACATTTGCTTGTCCAATCCACTGAGTTCCTGTCTCACAACGCTTTCTCCCTTGATCATGTTTGGTTCTAGATTCTTCAGTTTTCTCGCTAATCTCCCGCCATCAGTGAAACGTACAGACACGTTGTGTTGCATACATAGCGTATTACCTGCGGGACATGGAGCCTCCTCTCACTCTCATGACTCCATACAGTTTCAAAAAAAGGTTACTATTAGACATTTATTTTTTCAGATGCAGAAAAAAATAATCATGGAAAGTGGAAATGATTACCATTCTTGCTGAAATAAAAAAATTGCAATTCAAGAAATCACAAAGTCGTAGTTGTTTCTATTGACCTAGGGTAGGGTAGGGTAGAGTAGGGTAGGGTAGGGTAGACTTCTCTTCGCGCCAAATTAACATGGCGGGAGGACGTGAGAGAGCTGTCTCAGAAAGAACTCTTGTTTGTCTTTTGCAAGCTGTACAAGGTAATAGGACCACCGTAGAACTACGAAACGAGTCATCTGCAGAAGGGCTGATCGAGAACGTCGATGGATTCATGAATATCTCGATGTCCAATGTCACATTTACAAAGGGAAATGGCGAAGTGATGGACTTCCCTACAATGTTTATTCATGGCCGGCAGATTCGTTACGTTCAAATCCCTGATTTTATTGACATGAGAAAGGCCATTGACGAGCAGTTATCAAAGATAGGAAACACGAGGAAAGTTCCAGCTAGACGAATGAAAAAGGGAGGAAAAACGTGATGCAGATAGGTAGGTAAAGTTTCTAACATGAAGCAGTCGCCAGGTAACCGCAATCACTGGTTCGGCAGAAAGAGGGTCCCCTATACCTCTTCTGAAAACGGTTTTGCGTACAATTGGCCTTTCCGCACATCACGAAAAATTCTAAAAACAGCTTCACGTTCACAAAAAAGCAAGCAATCTCGTTTCAGGTAAAATCATGTTTCACATAAAAATACAAATCTATTCACGTTTCGTAAAACGTTAAAATACAGTCATAACAAAAATCTTTGTGTTTGAATTTCAAATTATATGCCACAAGAGCTATCGATAAGTACCTTTAAGAGTTTTTGAGGGCCACCTTTAAGTTTCTGATGAACACTTGTCTTTTCCTTGGTCAGAAAATCTTTTAGATTCTGGATTCGGGGGAGTGGGGTGATTCCATAAGGGTGGGGGAGGCTATAGTGATTACCTGGTTAGTCAAGAACAAGAAACTTCAAGAATTATCTAGGAACTATGCTTTCAGATATAAACTTCTTTGTTCGAGAGGGCAGAGTGGAATCTGTAAAAATGTGGACACATTTTATAACTCTTAGATTCAAATGAATGATATATAGCCCAATTGGGGGGGGGGGAACTCTAGATTTCAAGTGACAGGGATGATCAAAGGAGATTTTGGGGTAGGAAAATTTTGGCAAGTGATTTTTTGGGCTGCTTCATTTAGGTAGGGATTATGTTTGTGGTATTCAAATCAATCTGAAGATTTGTCATATCCTGGTCATGTAGTGCTGTGCATAAATATTTATGGCTTGGAAATTTGGTATTTTCCTTCAATTTTGGTCCAGGGATTCTTTTGGATTTTGTTGAAGCCCTAGGGATCTTAGCGAGGGAGAGGGGGGGGGGGGTTATAGCCAGCATATCCTTGAAAAAGGTCTGGGTAAAAATCCCCAAGATAATCCGTTGATTTCATTTACCTTTCTAGAGAAATAATATATTGTTGTTTGTCTTATAAATATTGAAGTTTCATTTCCATTGTAAATTCCATACCCACCCAAGCAACGCCACATTGATTTTGTAGACAATTTCTGATTAAGGTGAAAAAAGAACTTGACATGGAACAAGTCAAACATTATGTTTATTGAGTTTTAGCATCATGTCTCTGATATTAATAAGTGCTTTTTAATTAGCCAGTCAGGCTTATTTCTGCACTTTCTCAGGATCATCTAATTTTGCACAATACCATCTGGAGCTTTTCCATGTTGTTCTCTGACAATGTTTTCCAAAACATAACCAAACCTTTGTGCTCCTCTATATGCTGATGTTAGTGACAGCATCTTCATACAGCATATTGTGTTGTGAGATACATTACATGCAACACATTGGTGGTTATCAACCTGAGGTTTCTTCTCAACTGCGTGCGTCCTTTCTCTTATGGCTGGCCTTTACCCTCAAACTGTTCATGCATGTACTGGTATATGGTGAAATCATTTCCTTGTTAGCTTCAGCTCTGCACAGAACTTTACTACATGCCAGACAGCCGGTCTTAGATGTGCTCTGTTAGAGACATTAAGCTGTAATTCAAACTGATCCTTTTTTTTTGACAAACATTTTTGATACAAATTCCTAGAATTTCTTATTATTATTCACAAGTGACATAATATTTTGGCCAAGTGCCAAAGGTGATAATAAACAGTGTCCGTTCAACCTAGAAAAAATTTCTTATTGATGAAATTGAACAACATCTAAAATTATTTTACTATTAAAATATTTACAATAGGAGTTAATACATTTATCAACATAATATAGTCAACATCTACCCTATTCTCTTGAATAAATTGCTTAATATTAATAATATCGTGGTCATCAATACGATGCATTAAGCCGCAGTTCAGGGTAATACTCAAAACTGGTACCAAGTGGCAAGACATTTGGTATCCGTGGGTGGTATGTCGTGTTCTGTTTGATGGTTGGGAGTTCTGGCCAGTCAAAATTAATCGTGGTTGAATGTTTTTCTCTAAAAAGCCGTCTCTTTTGTGATCTTAACTCGACATCGATTGTGTCCGGATTCCTCTCCAGTTTAGCCCATTCCTCATAGTTAAGTTGTGAGTCATTATAGATTCCTTTCATGCGTTGCCTGTTGGAGGGAATTAATTAAAAAGAAGAGAGAGAATTAGAGGAAGTTTAACCCATTGGAGCCTGTGCCTGCCATAACCAGCTGTGACAAGCTTTGGCCTTCTGATATCATCACCTGTCACCAAATTTGGCATCAGCTATACTAAAGTGGTACTATATCGAAGGCCATGGGAACAAAATTTCCGTAGGGGTAGGTGTGTTTCCTGTAGAAGTGAAGTCTCAATGGTCTGTGATGCAGATAGCTCTATTGATATACTGCTACCGTACTTTGTATAATATTGGGTTGAGTCTAAAGACATACCCGGTTAGTTTACTTTTCTCATCAAAAATTCTGATTTGTGTGCATGCCCAAGCAAAAATGAAATAAAAGATGATGCTAGTGGAAAGAAAGGCATGCTTTCATGTTGCACATGCCATTTTGGGTTGATTGGAGCTAATTAACCTCATATGAATGCAGAAAATGTCAAAAACGTTTTTAACAATGTTTTTTTCCAAAAACCTCCAGGTGGCGATGGGTTAAGGAAATACAGTGAAAAAGTACCAAAGAATTAGCCAAAAAATGTTGTTATCAATAACATTGTAACTGACCGGACCACAATTAAATTTAAGGGTTTGGTAATATTATGATTCCACAGTGGATTGTAAGCCTTCAAACATTGGGAAGTTGCAGGCAATGTTTAAGCTCATGCTAAGCAAGTGTCGACAGTAATAAGGCAATTACTTGGTTTTCGTTTTACTACAGTTTGAGATTGGATGATTAACTTAATTTAATAATTGGTTCAAGGTTTTGGTTTTACGATACTTAATCAAAAACTGATCTATCCAAGAGAGACAAGTTAGTTATAAGTAAGTTGGAGAAGATGATAATTAAAATATATTAATCAGTGATAATTTTCACAACTGACCCACTTCTCTTCCTGACACCACTGTCAATATCATGTAGCTGCATTCTAAGCCATGTGTTACACTCAGTGCCGTGACGTCCAAGAGGCACCAAGGGAGCAGGAGGGAGGCGCATTTCTTCTATTTCTTTGTCGCTCATCAAGTCTCCAGTGACACACCTCACTACAGTACGATCCTCTTCAAGCCTTGTGCTTCCTTGTGATATCAGTGGATCATTTGGTTTCACTGTTATTGCCTAAAATGCACACCTCAGATTAAATTTGTCATCAAAAGTCAACCAGGGCACATAAATTTCATTTCAAACTTGACAAGACGTGACATTTTTTTTAGGGATTAATTTGGTATTTGTTAATCATCTTTTAAATCATCAGATTCTTCATCAGTTTTGTCAAGCCTTTTTTTCTTTGTCATTAAACAAGCTAATCAAAGTGTCACTAAAAAGTTCTAAGCAACATCAACAGAATGATGTCACAGTGTTGGAAATTACCATACTGCATCTCTCTTTGTTTAGAAATGTCTGGCAAGTGTAAATCATGGATCACTTGCAAATTTGTGAGGACACATTTAAATATGTGTGGTAAACTGTCTATCTTGTAAAGACATTTTCTGAACACAAGCTGGGTTTTACAGCACATTAGAATTACTTTGCCACATGGTTAGTACTCACAAATTGAAATTTCCAACAATTACATGCATGTCACCATCCTTGGTTACTCTAGATAATACGTCCAAAGCTATTATGTAGTACGTAATAACAGGACTACTGCTATGTACCCATTAATTAAATATATATGATAATTATAATTAGTTTTTATCTTAACTATAACTAAATATTTTAATTATGAAGCACTGTGTACAAAACTGTATCATCATTGCACCATTTTCAATAATTCTGAAATAGTGCATTCATTTGATTCATTAAATAAATTTTATTTCATTTATTTGTAATCAGGACCTCTATTTCCTTACAGCAAAACAAATCGTCCTCTGCCGGCAAAAATGGAAAGAAGAAGCAAGGATCTACTGCTTACAAGCTCTTGAACAAGTCCATTCATAATGAAGTGCTGGGGAAGCAACTGTTTAAAACATTTTGGTCCGGTTGCAGCAAGAAAATACTACAGATTGCACATGCTAAGCTGGTTATTGTGTTTGTCATCTTACCAGCAAGCCATGACATCAGCTAGCGTTACGAACTTCTTCACTGAATGATTAAATCAAAGGACTCACCTTCAGTGGAGCAGGTCTGTTTGCATTTAGCACAAGTGGATCATATTCCTCAGGGGACATCACATCCAGGAACACAACACCCTGATTTAATACAAGCATTTAAAAATTTGTTAAAATAAGGAACTGTCAAAGCATAACATAAGCTGTTGCATGCAATGCCAAAATTTAATTTGGTGTGTCTTCAAGATGCTTGCTAAGGTTGTTTCTCTTCTACAGTGGATTGAAAACGTTCTCACAAATTTCCAGGAGACTACTAATATTAATTTTGCAAATTTCTCTATGGATTTTGGTCAACCACAGTGACATGTACTGAAATTGAATTTTGGTAATTGAAAATTTAAGAGAAAAGAACTTGTCGTTGTTAGTAGCAAAATTGCATTAAATTTGAATAATGTGGACTTAAATGCCAGTGCCAGCAAGGCTGATAAACTCATTGCAAAAGCAATACTAGTTTATTAAAAAGCAGTAAAAGATGTGGAAATAGTCTGAAGTTCATTTTGAGATTTTGAAATGTTACAGCTTTAAAAACATGGTAATTAATTTATTGAATTCATAGCTAAAACAACAACAAATTCAAAACAATCTGTTTGTGCCATTAATTTTAAACAAATACCTGTTCTTATTTGTTCTAAAAGTCTTAATTACTCACTTTTCTGTTATTGTAATCTAGATATTTTTTGTAGAGATCTCTTTTTCTTCTGTCCAAGTGTCTGTAATTTGGACCATTCATTTCTTGATCTATTTTTTCCTAACAAATAAAAGATGAGAACTTTCAATTGTTTGTCAATTTATTGCAATTTCTAAAAAATATCACAAATGTTTTATATGATGCATAGCAGGGTATTTTGACGAACTGTTTGACAAAGGTGTTTGGAAATCTTGTAAAACTCTGTCTAATGATAACTGAAATATCCCCTCAATCATAGCAAAAACTAAGGAGAAAACAAAAACAATGTAAAAATGTATAATTAATCTATAAATCAGATATCCAAACAACATCAGAGCTATCATCTCCTTGTCTTAACTTAATTAATTATTAATGAGTTAGAAATCTAGTTCATTAAGCAAACACAGCTAGGAGTATTTAACCAGGGAAAATACAACACATGGTACAAATTAACAGCCCAAATATATTTAATACCATTTTCTAGTGAAATCTACCAATTGTAAAGTATAAGCATTGATAGAGGCTTTGATTTACCTTGACAGGGGTGTAAACACGTTCACTCCATTTCTTAAATAACATCTGCTTCTTCCTTTTATCAAGAGCTGCTTTGTGATCAATAAAGCCATCCACATCCTGTTGATTTTAGAGAAATATTTTAATGTGAGTAGAAAAAATTTTGTTATTTAAAGGCCTGAGCTAACACTAACCAGCTTCTGCAGATGCGTCTATCTTGAAACATTTAAATGGCTTTGCTGCCGATCTGTCTGCTGCTGGCACTTTTGTACCATTCTAATTTTAGTAGATTGGGTAGTCTGTAAAGAGGTCGTAGAGTATGTATTCGAGGTTTTAAAATAGCTACATGTACTTTTGAAATGATAAGAGTTTCTTTAGGTGAGATAATTGTAATGTTTTCATACAATTTGAGTTCATAACTTGCACCCTGATTTCAACATACCTGCATTCATGCATTGTTTTTTGGGCAAGGTAACTACCTGATCTTAGTCCAAATGTGCCCATCAGCCTATGCTTAACTATCTTCCTTTCTTGTTCAAGAGTGATGGCTTTTTGGAGGTATTGCTTACATGCGTACCGTAAATAATCTAATAAATGCCCCCCCTTCTTAGAAACGCATCCTATCAATTAAGTGTCCCTGGTGTGGTATACAGTTTGCAATACACACCCAGTTTCTTATAGACGCCCCCTCAAAAACACTGTCTGAAACTCAAGAACACTCTCTGTAAAGCAAAATCATGTAATTTATTTAACACCTTATTTGCATGAATAGCAATGCCTTACAAATTGTATCCTAGTCGATCTGGCCACATTGATACTTAGCTATAAATTTATATATGACAAAGATATGATCTTTCATATATTCATTCGTGTAAACTAACTGTTGTTGCTGCATTGATATACTCGTAGAACTATGAACTTTTATTTGGATTTTTGTCAGTTGTTACAGTCGACTTGAAATAAACGCCTGTCTGTAATAAACGCCTCGTATCTATTTTACACCCTGGGCACTTATTTGATCATTTACATTATACCACCTTGAGACTTAGATGTAGTGTTTGACTTTTCACAACATGGGGGATCACACTTTCAACCAAGATTATTCTGAAATTTTGCTGTTCTGGCAACTCATTAACAATTTAAGTGCGCATTATTAACATTATTTAAGTGGTTTGTGGTCACATTATTTGTACTTCAATCCACCAAATTTTCAGCTGCACATTAATTTAGCTGTCTTAGACACTAGATCAAAATGTGGCCACAAACAATTTAATCTTTAATGATCAGTTACCGGAATAATAAAATTTCAACTTTAGCAAGGTATTAACGAAATCAAAATTGACAAGATAACTTTTTAATTTTTAAACTTTTTTTTATCATACATCATGATCTCTCAATAAATGCTTGAGCGATTTAACTTGTGTAAAATGTTTTACAAAAATCTTAGACTGTCTTGGAAATGAAATTAACAAATAACGATGTACTTATTAATTAAATACATTGAATTTCTTTGCAACATTTCTTTCACTGGACACTGCTAAATGACTAACTCCATTCCTCCTTTTAATTAATTTTCTACACTTGACTTCTCCTAAGATTGATTATTGATTCCCCCAAGGGACCAAGTCTCCTAATTAATCATGCTAATTACAACTTATAGTTAATAACCATATTTACAGTTGTCTCCCCTACAACAGAAGTAAGCTCTAACCAAATAGATGGATCATTAAAATGACTGAAATTTCAAGGCAGGGATTTAGTTGCTTACCTTCACGAACGTATTCTCGTTGTCCAGAAGTGTCGTGTACATATTTTTAGTCGCACGCGATTCGAAGTCGGTCCTTTCCTAAACAGAAAGGAGACAAAAGACAACACTTTTGATCAACAGCTGGTGGAGAGGTCTCAATTCTTTTCTTTTCTGGCCTATTTTTGGTTGTTTTTCTATCCTTGCTGTGGCGAATTAATAATTAAATATTCCATTGGATACAGGTAAATTCTTTTGGAAATATTAATTATCTCACAAGAGCCTCTTCCGTACATTTGGCTTTCGTTATTTTTACAGACGACAGAATTTTGTTGTCAAAGTAGGCGACGTGAAGGCCGACAGATGCAGTTTCCTCGAGGGTCAATATTTTCTCAATGGACTGCATTCAATGATATTTATATTAGGAACAAGCGCAAAAAGTCAAATATTACCAAGTTGAAACTGAACTAATTGTATACAAAAACTGCATAACTGTTAATGGCAAATTAGCTAGAATTTGTAGCGATTAAACTATCGAATCAATTAACGGTAGCATTTCTTCTGTACCTGGATATTTCGGACCGATGTTTCATTCAGCCAACTATGTATTCTGAACGTGTGGTCCGAAGGACAAGTTGACTTCGCACTGGCAGCCCTTACTTCCGAGTGATTGCTCAGAGACTTCGTTCTTTCGACTGAAGACGCTGAAAATGCGCGTCTGTGATGATCCTGTGGTAATAACAACGTTGTAGATTAGAACTATAAAGTGGTTATAGATCGTAAAGTAAGCACCTGCTTATCTTCTTCCAAATATACAGCGCAAGCGGAATCCAAACGTGATAAATGACTTCACCTTCGCTATCTCATGTTTATCGTTGTCGTCCAAAAGCTCGTCTAGTATATCAGCAGTGTGCACAGAAATACGCCCGTTCATGGGGCGCTTTGGCCGGGACATCGCCGTGTTTATTTGCTGATGACTTTCTGTTCTTATAAAAGCTTCCTTTCTCAAAGACTGACGATCACTAACAGAGTTACCAACAAGTCACAAATATCGCGGCTTGACTTCACGTGTAAATTGGAATCGTTCCCTTGACAACGTATCATCTGTGTGTATGCACTTCCTTTATGCCAGGGGTGGGTGAGTCGGTGGCTAACCTGGCTGTAGGAACTACTGACCTTAAAAAAACTGTGTAGAAAAACTTCAAATTAAGAATCTACTTGTAACATAGAAATATTGGAAAAAGCTGTTGTCTTTTGTTTCTTGACTCTGCGGTGGATTTTTTTATACACCGATCGTACTCTCCCCTACTCTACCTCTATAAGTACTTTTTGCGTTGTAATGGAGGCTGTTTGAGTCAGTTCAGAGAGATTTGTAGCGGTTAAAAATGTGGAAATGACCAGGATTTTTTTGTGGTTGTTGTAATTCTGATTGCAATTGAAGAATGAATCAACTTCAGAGTCTTCTACACGACTCTTTAATCGCAACTGGTCACGTTCAACAATGTGCAATCATTCGACGAAAAGATACCTCTCTCCGGGCAAGCACAGTTGGATTTTCGGTAAGGCTAGCATACAAGTTACTAAGAAATAAGTCAGATAGGAAGGGGATTTATTTCTGCTGCTAGTTGAGTGAAACCCTTTCTCGCCAGTGTAAATGATATATACTGCCGTAAGCAAGTCAAAAGTAATATTAATGCCGCCATTTTGCTTGACAAGTTCGAGACGTCCAGTCACTTTCATTCTTTTCAAGTAGGCATGAGCTAGGTATGCACAGATTATTCAACTGGATGGGGAACATAATGTATATATAGTTCCCCCACAAAGGAGATTTTTTTAAAGACCCTTCACCCCTCTGGAAATTCCAAATAAATAAGCTTCATACATTTCTTTGTTTTGGTCTTGAGAAAATGCCCACCCCCGAAGAAATAACAATCCCTTCTGCAAACATGGCTGTTGTCTGCAACTTCACATTCAGATTCTAATATTATAATTTTCCATGACCACTTGCTTCAGAGTCACTGGTCAAAACTCTTGATACAAAGCTGAACCTCAAAATCAAACCCATTTTCAGACAACTGAAAACAGTGCGTCTCCTGGATTTCCTAAGGTGCCTAGAAATGCCTTCTTGATTAAATATTTGAGATTCCCAAATTTCTGATGGTGAAAATAATCATTTACATTATTTTCACGCACAAAAAAATGTTAAACTCCGTACGTACCCCTTAGGACCATTCCTTCCCCCTCCCCCCTGGATGTGGCACATTTGACAAATAATGATTTTGTACCATTTTGCATTGCTTACATTTTCTAATTGGTTGTAATTGCAATTTATTATCATTTCAGCCCTCTTTGGACAATATACATGCCTTGGTTCATTCATTTACAAACAGTTCACAGGCCAGAAGGGAGGGTCTTAAGTTCCAGGACATAGTTTATGAATGTGTCAGGGCTGACAGATTCTCTGTTTATGCCAAGCATGTAAGTGTAACTGAAAAATGCGATGTTTCTATTGATGTAGAGCCAAGCTACAGGTCTGTGAAAATACTTGTACTTGAAACTTTCAGCAAATATTATCTTTTAATAAATAGGAAGGCAAGTATACTCTTAGTCAACAAAACAACAACAAACAACTTTATTCGTCCCTGTTTATTACAATATGTTATTGTTGGTTGCTGCTCTTGTACTTCATTCATTCTTTGGACCATAGCAGTGACATGACTTTGGGTTACTTTTATGGGAGATAATTGAGAAAAAAAGGGGGGAAAGTGTGCTACATTGAACAATAAGGCCTAGTGGCACACACTGCAGGACTTTGAGCCCCAGAGGGTTTGCCCCCATCATGGACTTGATATGGGGAGGCTCCTCCTGCCACCTAAAAGGAGCCCTTTCCAAGCTAAGGCTGCAGGTATTTAATAGGACAAACTCTTCACAAGTTGAAGTATAAAAAAGAATAGGAAAAACTTGCATTTAGGTGTTCAAAATACTTCCTACAGAATGTTATATTTGTAAACCAGTATTTGGTGACAAGGTTTCCTGGGTTTCAAATTTCCAATTTGGAAGAATTTTTTGGTTAACCACTTTTGGGGTAGAAAGATTTCTGCAGGAGGACATCTTTATGGTTGGTTGTAGTGTAGCGTAGGTATGTGAAAGGAGCACATTGTGTAAGGAATATAAATGAAAGGGTTTTCTTTTCTGTTAGAAATGGTGTATAAAAGAGTTAGAGTTTGGTCGTCAGGGCACAGCTTTCCCATATAAAGCTTTGTATAAACTGTACAATTTTTAATGTGTCAAGGAAACAAGGAAACAATCTTATTATTCCATTCTCTGTATATTTAGGAGAACAGTGGAATTATATTGGTGAGGACAGCTACGTTATTGTTGGTGGCCACCTACACCCCTGAAATGAGTCCAAGTATTTGTGTGGAGGCTGTTGAAAAACTGGGTAAGATTACTTTCAAATAATATATGAAGATGTATATAAGGGTTATTGACCAAGCGTGTGGTCAAGATGGCTGTATATTGGCCATGTTGTTTTATGAGTTTCTGGACCAAGACGAAGTCAAAGTCAATAAACATGCACAAAAAGAACAGGGCCAATATCCAGACATTTTGACCAAACAAGCTTGGTCAATAAAGGATTTATTATATGGGATAAAACACCAACACATGATAAATTTTCCTAGTGGGACAAA
>Ga0126337_10000022_pt1 | contig 44286 bp, 31 predicted proteins | sample DipCmetagenome_FD_92527 | JGI IMG/M metagenome (GOLD analysis project Ga0126337, IMG submission 92527) | Coral microbial communities from La Bocana,Puerto Morelos, Mexico - Diploria C A metagenome | ecosystem: Host-associated > Invertebrates > Cnidaria > Coral | place: La Bocana,Puerto Morelos...
AGGTGTAAAAGGGGGGAATAAAATTTTTGTGCAGGGAATAAAAGGGGGAGGAAAAACGGCAGATTTTGTGTAAAAAAGGGGAAGGGGTTTTGGGGGGCGGGCCCCCCCCCCCCCCCAAATTTTTTGGGGGGTCCCCCCCCCCCCCCCCGGGGTGTTAAGATACTTCCTTTCTTCTGAAACTGTGACATTATCAGTATTGCGTGATATTCGCGCCACTGGACTTCTTATGTTAATTTATACATGTAGCATGCGCATAGGAGAGACTCGTGTACTCGGTGCAAGAACTCACGGAATAAAAGCTGTTTAGTTCAACATTACAGAAACGTGATCATGAATGGCCTAGGGTTTGTCTATGTAACCCTGGTTACAGCACATGTAAATAGATCTATATAAAGCAGATATTCGATTCACTTGACCAATCTGTAATGGAATGATTAGTGAAACGCGACTAACTTTCTACTCTTTTATGCATTTCCTTCTTTTCCAGATCTCAACAAGGATACAGTTAGTGCTGAAGGTAGGTCATATGCATCTATAAACCGCGTTTGCATCGTCACATCATATGTTCAGTATTTTTTACATCACAAGACTGGAACTCTAAATTTCAATTAGTAACTGTGAAAAAGGCAAGAGTTTTAATATATATAATCCGTACAACTCGTTACACCAGGAGGCTGGGGAAATGTGGCTTTGCACACAATGTCAACGTGTCTCACATTTGCTTGTGTTCTGCCTCAGACAAGATGAATTTGTTTCATGTACTCTCTCTCACACAGCTCCTGATGAGATTAAAGCAACTGACAATCTAGACACTCCAAGTAAGATTTTTTCGTTTGTCAGTTTCTTTATTTATTACTTCCGGCTTTCTATGCTTGGTAAGCTAGCAAAATATATTTAGATGCAAAGTTTGAAAATTTTACTAACAAATTCTGCATGATATTTGTCGACTTAGGATCAGAAATCAATGAAACTCAAGAGGTGACCAGTTTGATGGGTAAGACGAATTCGTCGAACTACTCGCGGAAGTAAATATTTCAGACAGAAAGCAATAAGTCTTCAGTTAAAAAAAGGATATAAACAATCCAAGCTACTTATTAACTAACTTTACTATTTAACTATCTGGATGCTGCTTTCTACAGCACAAGAGTGGAACTTAAAATTAACTAGCTGTAAAATATGAAGTGGTTTAATATATAATCCACGTAATTCTTGGCAGGACCCTACAGGAAATGCGGCTTCCGTCGTACCGCATTGTCAACGTGTATCATATTTGTTTTTGCCTTGCCTCGGACAGGATGTATTCATTTCATGTACTCTCTCCTATACAGCTCCCGATGAGATTAAGGCAGCAGACAATCCAGACGCATCAAGTAATAATTTTTTCTTTGTTTGCTTTTGTTTGCTTATTTGTTTCTTTTTTTTCGTTCCATTTATACAACGAGTAAAGTGGAGAATCAGTATGTCCTATCTTCCGTTCCTTCATGACAATACCAACCACTGAGCTGGGTTGTCCTCAGACACGTTTCCCTCGAAAATTTACTTTAGATACGAAAATTCGTGGTGGGAAGGAGAAAAATAAAAAAATATATATTTTCTTCAGAAAACGGGCTGTTGTGAAGACAGCAGCGAAAGCGAATGCAGGAAGAACAAATTTTCGCCAATTACCTTTCGGACGCCTTACTTTACTGAGGCATTTATAATATTTGTCTGCTTGGCAACTCAGTGTTTTGCCTTTGTATCTTATTATATAGGCATTTTACCGTTACGGTAAAGCGAGCGAGATCTATCGCAACTTCCTTTATTGGACAGTCAGCTATCCTGATTGTCTGTGTTGGTTGTAATCAGTTTTAACAACACCGCTATGTGAATGCAATGATCGCAATTAATGATTTAGCTAATGACTGCTATTTCAAATGGTTCTAGTGAATCCACACGAAGAGCCAGGTCCAAAACCCATGTCTGTTTCATCCAGTGGTAAGAATTATATAAATAGTTTTACTTAGACAAATTAACTCTAAAAATACATGCTTTTGCCAAATTTAAACAAAGAACTTAAAAGTGGCTCTCAATCCGCTCTAACATTTTCTTAAGTTTAATTTTGCTGATTAATATAATGATAATAAGAATAAGAATAATAATAATGATAATAATAATAGAACATTTTTTTTTTGGTTTTCATTACTTTAGGGCTGTATTGTAGATGGGGGACTTCGAAGCAGCAGTTTACGCTATTTCTGACGATGTCTCCTATTATCGTTTTCGTTGAGGCGATCGCTGTGAAGTTACTTAGAGCATTCTTTTCGAGCAACGTGTGTCGCGACAAAATATTCAAACATGTTACAAGAAAAATGCCTCGTGTATTTATAACAGAGCCTTAATGATAGTAGGTAGAGTGGTAGATTCAAAATTGACCGAGAAATTGCTTTGCCTCCATAGTGGCTCAGTTGTCTTCAGCGGCTAAGACTCCATCGACGATGATCAAAGAAGGTAAGCCAATTAGTCTTATTTTATGTTCAATCTTTAATAAATTTGTACTTAAATATCACAAATTCATATAATTAAGTAAGAGATGCGAGACCTAACTATTTTCCTGCAGTATAGAGTTTAGACACCAAATGGCTCACTGTAAGGAATCCAACGAAATCTATTACCTCGCAGGTCCCCGGGCTAACAAGGTGGATCTTGTGTTTCTCGTTGAAAGCAGTGGAACGATGGGTATTGCTAACTGGAAACGAACTGTTTTATTCATGAAATACGTGACTGATGCATTTGACATCTCAAAGACTGGAACGAGAATTGGAATGGTTGTGGAGGGGCGAACGTTTTACGTTGTTGTAGACTTCAACAGAATGATAAAAAAGCCACTGCTATTGAAGGCTATGGGGTTAATACCGCTACCTTTTGGCGATCAGAAATTCGGCAAAGGACTAAGCGATGTCAAGGATCTTGTGTTAAATCCCAGTGCTCGAGGCAATGTCCCACATGTGCTTATCGTATTGACTGATGGAAAGTCTCTTGACGATGTAACGCGACCGGTCAAGTCTCTGATGGATAGTGCCGTCGAAACATTTGCTGTTGGCTTGGGAGAAAGAGTTTCAATCGGTCAATTAGAGAAAATTGCAAGTTTTCCAACGACAAGACATGTATACCACGGGAATTTTAAAGAGGTTATCAAAATTGCCAGCAAAATTGTCGCTGAAATTTACAAGAAACATTTTTGCGGAGGCTTGAACACCCTAATAAATAATCTTTTATTACGGAAAACACCAAGAAAGAAGAAAAAGAAGAAAGCTAATGGTTAAGTACCTACCGATCCTGAAGTGTCAACCTGGATTATTTCATCTTGTTTTTATATTTTTATCTTTGCTGTTATTGTGTTCTTTTTTTTTTTAATTTCTGACTATCGTGTGGTAGCTCATGGACCACTACAGTGAACCAAAACAAATGATGGCATCCATGTTTTTTTTTTTCAATGTTACTCCATGATCGGCGGTTAGGTGCAATTCTACAGTGAATGTGGCAAATTATTTCTACGAATATTCTCCCCTCCCCCCTCTCCTTACTCTCAGAAATAAAACCCTAGGACAGATATCGATGCTGAATATCATCGGCTCTTAACCTCCCAGCAGGTTCTCCTTTAGAACAGCCCCTATACGCGAGGGAGAATACCAAAATCATCAAGACCATCAAGTACATTCGCACATCACTGCCCCTCCTCCTTAAACCTATGTCTTGTCCACCTTTTCTTCCGGAACATTTCCTATAGTTTTTGAAGATTAACTCTAGAGAGCACACTTGGAATCCTTACATCTTACCTCGTATTTAGTGCAATGCATATCATATACTCTGCTAAGGATTACATAGCGGAGTGAACTCATTGTAGACTTCAAATTCTGTAATCGACTGAAAAGTAAAATGCTGTGATAATATAAACACCAACAATTTTCTTGTAGGTGTATTTCACGGGTGTGTTCAATTCGAGAAGAGTGAGAAACCTCTGCTTCCAAAACCTTTATAAACTTTCATCTTTTTGGTATAAGAGGGTCTGTAGACTAATATTTCCCGATTTGCAACAATATGTGCCTCATATCTTTCTTTACAGACCATAAGATTCGCAAGCCTTCCATCAGCAATGATAATCAAGACAAAAAAGGGAAGAAAATGGATAACAATTCCTCCGAAACTGACTCCTTTGAAGGTGCGATGGACGACACGCCCTCGACTCACTTTGACATCTTAGATGTACTCTCCGAAGCGAACAGCCAGTCTAATGATACAGTTGATGCACCTGTTAACCAAACAAATGCAATGTACAGTGAAGAGACGGAGACAAACCCTGATGAAGAAGCAAGCGGCCCAGATGAGGAAGCAGTCGAGGCTGATAACACATCTTTACAAGAAGACACTAAAGACAACAGCAGTTCGAGGACAGCTAAAAGTATAAAAGAGGGCTTTATGCGATAGATATTACAGACATATATCTCTAGTTAAAAATCATTTTAATGCACAATTTACGTGTAAATTAAAATCAAAACCAAAGAGATAATCACTTTTTTTTAAGCATTTTGATTTAGGTAAGAAAGCACCGCCATCAGAGCGATATAAATAATATTAAGTCCTGGTGTATTCCATGTTTCTTTTTTCAGAGAACAACTCGTCTAATGGGCGAATGCGGCTAAAGGACCTTGCAAATAAAAGTGAGCATATCTGTCCTGGTTGAATTGCAATTGCTACTTGATTTATTTTTGCGTCTTGTTTTGGCTTTCATGATTTAGTTACATGTCACCTGCAATATTTTACAAATTTGTAGTGAGTGTTTTGTTACTACTGTTTTACCTAGTTCTTTTTTTTCTATTGTGAGATCTGCCTTTGTTTCCTTTTTGTTTTTGTTTTTTATAGTTTATATTATTTTACTGTTCTTGTTCGCGTAAAGAAAATAGTGGAGAGTATGTGAAAAGATTTAAATCTTAAATACCTCTTACTAATCGAGTTCAAGGTCCGTACTTTAGGTTACGGAGAGAGTTTTTCCGCTCGGATTTATAGCTCAAGCGCGAAGCGCGCGGGCCATAAATGCAAACGGAAAAAACGAGGATCCGTAACGTTCAGTACGGACCGATTAAACAAGGTTAGTAAGATATTTATTATGTCTCTGGGTTCAAAGAGATGGGGAAGAGACATTTTACATGGCGACTAGAACAAAGTTTTGAATTTAGCGGGTCGTACAGTCGAGTACTGCCTGCTAAATTGACCAATCACAGTGCACGTACTAACTGAGAGATATAATATATGTTGTTTATCGTCATCGGCTTAATGGCAAGATTTCAAATTCTTCTATAATATGTTTACGATATATATCGCCTTCTCGTGTTACAGTTTGTTCAGCAAAAGCTGATATTGGAATCCTGATTGACGGATCATCCTCAGTGACACAAGATAAGTTTGCCAAGTTGTTGGACTTCACAAAGAGTTTGGTGAAATCGTTCTCAGTGTCTCTGGGTCGTACTCACATAGCAGTGGCTACGGCTTCCAGAGGGCCTCAAATGAGCTTTGATTTCAGAGGTTTTAATGACGTGCCTAGCATAAACACAGCCATTTCACGTATATCTTACCTTGGTGGACCATTTTTATTAGGTAATTATGTGTTAACTAGTATATCAAACACCTTAAACTGTTTTAAAGTAACTAAAAGCGTGTTCAGTCATCGTCGTGCTAAATTTGAACATCCATATAACCCATAAAGAAAATATTCCAGGACTCCAGGATATACAAAAAATTAGTGTTGTGTGAATTTCCTTTCCAAATTTTCATCGATGTATACCTATTGCTTCTGCAGGATCAAGTTTAACTGGGGTGAAAACAAGCTGGTTCAAGAACAGCGGTCGCAAAAGTATCCCTCAGCTGCTCCTTGTCCTGGCTACCACCTCATCTGTTGACGACATTGTAGATCCGTCGCGCGTTATGCGAGACCGCGGTGTCCGCATTGAAAGTGTGGGGATTGGGTCAGGTTTTGATGGCACGCAGTTGAAAGAAATAGCAACACATCCTGCGCGAGACCACGTGATGGCTGTATCTAAATTTGACCTTCTTCCTATGATCAGACCTCTGCTGACTTTTAGGATGTGTAGAGGTAATCCGAAGTGATAGTTTTATTATTTTGACTCATAAGTTAATCATTTCGACATCCAGATATACAAAAATACAGAAAAATTAGGAACACAAAATATCGTAAGATTATCTTGTACACCTTAGAAAACCTCTGCGCTACTTCCTATAGTGAATTCCACGGCTAGGTCTAAGTTTTCAGAATTTAGGTTTTAAAACTATTCGGCTTATTGAAAGTAGCCTCCCTTCGTATAATTACGCAACTTCTTAGTATTGGTTATTCAGCTAATCAGTTACAATTTATTCACAGCTGTTGGAGGAAAACTTGTTTCACGAGGAGCTTCTGGTATGATTTGTTTACTGCTTGATTAGTGGTCCGTTTTTCATTTAGAGTTTCCAATCTATTATCATCAGTTGTGTTTATTCATTTTTTTTCAGGGAACTAAAACAAAAGTTTATTATTTAATTATTAAAACAACGAATTAGACTTATATGATAGTTGTGAATGTGAGCTAAGACGCTGGAATCGTAATCCGTTTCAATTCCTCCTCCCTTTCGTTAAATGGATTTGTGTTTGGTAATCCCAAATTCAACTTCTCAACTCTTTGCAAATAGCCAGCTGGTCAGCTTCCCGCCAGCTGGGATTTTTAAGTGGAATTGTCCACAAAAATGAAACAAAATCTTTTTTTTTTTCTATATACTTTCACTTCTCGGATTGAGTGGTGTCACGTTCCCAGTGTCGTGTAGCGTGGCGTGGCACTGAGTTCGCCAGGTCAACCACAGAACTGAAACAGTCGCTTGGTTCAACGATCTTTATTCGGCAATCGGGCTATTTACAGTAATGCGGTGAAAACTAAAAAGGGAAATTATAACTTTTAAACAAAGGAACCAAACTAAAAATACTCCGCAAAAAGAAAGGTTTACAAGGTGGTTGACTTACGTCTGATCTGGTCTCGGCGGTTGCAAGTTTTCCAGTAAAACGTCTCCGATAAATCCTCCAAAAGAAATGTCTCCGAGGAAATACTAAGTTGTTGTTAACGCGAGACAGACTACGAACAACTGACTAGAAACATGAAAGGAACACTAGGCTACACAAATCGTTGAATGACGTAACGGAAATGGAAAAAGGGAACAAACGTCTTGTGCGGTATACTAAAAAGGAGATTGACTAATTCACGGTATGCAAATAATCACAGATAATAGGCGAATAGACAGGTCATGGGTTTCTTTCACAAGTGGAGTAAGTTTGTCATGTACGTCTTTGGCAACTGAGTATTTATATTTTTTAGACACTATTCAAGAAACACATCCAACACAAAGTTCTTCTGCCGTGATCAACAAAGAACCCATTGCCAGCACGAATAAAGATCAACAGTTACCAAGAATCAAACAAACAAAAAAGGATGATCAGGTTATTAATGAAAAGCAGTTAAATCCAGACAAGCAAGGACAAAAGAGCAAATTAGCAGCTACTCTTAAACAACTCGATCAATACGAACAAATAAGAAAACAAGCCAATTCACAAGGGAGCAGCCAACAGGATGAGGATGAGAATGAAAAAGAAAAGATCAGGAAGGTTAATTTATATGTTCTCATGAAAATGAAATTAAGATATGTCCTCACCTGTAAATTGTTTGAGAAAGTGACTAGTACATTCCATTAGTAGAAGTCTGCTTAGTACAGGCCTGACAGGTCTGCCCTCAATTCGCTCATTAGAACAAACGCGAGCTTCTTGAGTGAAAAAAAAAAACAACAAAAATTGGATGATCTGATAGCAAAGAGCTTATTCTTTCCTTTTGTTTAAGTGGATCTATTAACCATCGGATGTGCAAGCAAAACTAGAACTCAAAGGTTGGCACAAAAGGGTAAGGGAGAGGCTGATTGGAATTATGCCTTGGGTTTTGATTCTAATGCACTCGTCAACTGTGTATTATTAATCGATGCCTAACATGAGGTTGTGAGGTCATTTAAAAGCGGAATAGGCGAATTAATATTTGCAATATTCTAACCGTTCTTTGGAGAACAACACAGTATGGTGAAAGCCGCCGATGGGTGTAAAAGAAAGTGTAAATTCCGAAAAGCTGGTAAAACTGTATGGGGTTACTATGGCAATACCAAATGACAACGAACGAGTGGAAACAGTACATCTCGTATATAAATATATTTTTTAATTACAATCTTTTCAGGATATAAGAATCAAACTCTACTCTTTGCTGCGTCGACTTGGAGGAACCAAGAAAGACATAAGGGCTGCTTACAGATCCATCATCTACAACATAAATGGACATCACGATAGTAAGACTTACAAGCTACTAAGATATATGATTATTATTATTTTAATACAGTTTTGGTCGCATCAGTGTTGTCAGACTGAAGTCTTAACAATATTATATTATATTTGTGACGGCTAGAATGGGTTCAACTTGCACAGTTAGAACAAATTGACCTTTTTACTGTTCGCAACTCCGCCTTTACAAATAAACAACTGGCCCGGGTTCTTCAAAAGGAGGATAAAACTATCCAACGGATAAATCACTATCCAGCGGATAGCGCGGTTTGTTAAGTTAACACTTGTCCACTGGATAACGATTTATCCGGTGGATAGCGTTATCCAACCTTTGAACAACTGGGGCCTGGTATATGTTTTTTTAAAAACATATAAAAAGACAACAGGCTAAAGCGACACTTGATTATTCAAAGCTCTTATTTTTGGGAATGATTTAACTTTAAAAAAGTTTTGATCCCAACTCAGTCTCCTCTTAGCCGCTCGCGCCATAGTCACCTGACTTCGGCGAGAGCGGATGCGAATGGGACAAATCGAGTCCAGTACCAGGATAATACGTTGCTCTTGTTTAACGTGTGTCTCGGATTATGGGTAAATGTACAAGTCGTCATCATTTTTCCTACCGAGAATTTGGGGATCATTTTCAATTCAGTTTACCTCTCTAAATCGATGTAAGGCGCTATGACGTCAACAAGCCTAACAAATTATCTTAATAATACGATTATTGACGACAAATTGCTGCTTATTTTTGAAACGAAATTTGAGCTTAAATTTATACTTTCAAACGTAAAATAACAAACCTTTGGCTAGAAATCAAAAGTTAAGAGTCCACCCAACTCCTACCCTAATGATTCTCCGAGGCTCTATGAAACGCGTATGAATTTGCCCCCCCCCCCCCAAAAAAAAAAAAAAAAAAAAAAAAAATTTCATACTAATTTGCTACCAAAAAACTAAAAGCATGAACTATTACTATAGTGATGTGCCGTTGTTCAGATGAACTCCATTTCTTTTGTATAGGTGAAAATTGCAAAGACACCCATAACTTGTGTAATCAGTGGGCAGCTGACAACCTTTGTGACAAAGGAAATGATACCATTGATTCCCAGTCCGTGCAAAGAGTTTGTCCTAAATCGTGTAAGGTCTGTTTCTGAAGACTACTGAATTTGTCTGAGGTAAGATCGTTATATGACCACTGTTTGTTACTAGTTAGACTGGGTCCTAGGTATATTTTTTTTTACAAACACATTTTTTGAGCGCTTTATAATAAGATAACATTTTACGGCGCAAAAACTTCCATTTGAAAAGGAAATCCTGATGGGATCGACTTTATGGACTTCCTAGAAACGGAAATTGTAAAACGCTGATTAAAATGGGTGATCATATTATTTTAGTCCCTTTTTTGCTGTGACAGTCCGAATATACGGAAATGATATATTTAACTTGACATCGGCGGTTTCTATTTTCCTACAACACGGTAAAATAAGACCGGATCAACATTCAATTTATGAGAAACAATGGGCATATTCTAAACTCTAACATTCAACTGGAATTCCGTTATACGGTGAAGAGTGGTTGAAGATATGGTGAGAACTGAATTGAATGTTTCGTTTCTTCGAATTAGTTGCTCTTTTTTGATGTTTATTTTCTTTTTATTTCAAGTTCGAAGTACAATACTCACTATACATACTCACAAATGCATTCTATTTCTTCTAAATGATTTATTTTAGTTATTCTATTATTTTTTTCAGGTTTTATATGGCTTTACACAGCTCATTTCCAAGTAATAATAGGAGAGAATAATGAACTCCGATGTTGGAAAAGATCAGTATATCCCTTCAATATGGAATAGAACTAAGCTAGTAACATCTACAATGAGCCAGACAGTGGTCACAACGTGTTGGTGAACAATTTTAACTTCAAGCTGTATGCCCGCACAAAATAAATGCAGAAAATAAAAATGTAGCTGATTCTTTTAGGTAGAATAAATCATATAATATACACATTTCTTTTGATTGTTACTCTTTTAACCAAGAATTTTTTTATCCTTTTCTTGGAAACGGTTGCTTAGTATCTACACTCGGTCAAGTAAATGTTGAATTATTTAATATAGCTGTAGTACATCTTTCTTTTCTCTTAGAAGGATTAGGAAAATAGTGGGCTGCTGAAGTAATGTCGATCTCAATAATGTCGATCTCAAAAATTATACTAGTCATGACATTAAAGCGAATTATTTGTTTAGCTGTCTTGCACACTGCAGTACTTGCAATAATGTGGTATTGTGTCAGGATTTTACCTTTGAAGCAATCACGCGTAAGGTAATATCTAAAATGCAGTAGAAGGTAGTACTATTAAGTTTCTAGCTGTTTATTGCAGCGGAAGACTGACATATACAAGAAAATTATCTAATGTGCGTGTTCCTGAACGTTTTTCCGCGTCAGAGCAACAATTTTGCGTTCAAATTGGATCAGATGCGGATGGCCGGAAAATGCGACATTCGCTTGCTCTTTTAGGAGGAAGGGAAACCTTCTTTGCCAATCGTCGGAAAATCGTTCCAAAATAATATAAAAATCAAAGGGTGGAAAATAGCGATCTTTGTAGACCGGAAGGAAATGATGCAAACCGTATTTTTGATGTGCAAATGTATGGGCAGTCATTGATCAATATCTGTATCCCGCTATTGCTGCAAAAAAAGGAACAATATAATAAAATAATGATGGAAAATCTGCGATAAGGACTACGTTTTGGCCTGATCTTAAAAAGTGAAGTAACATGTGCTCATAAAGACGTATTACTAGATCATAGTTTATAATGTAACAGTTGATATATGCATTGTATGAGGCGGGCTGGTGCTTTATGTTTTAGACTGGTCATTGTTTTCCTTATCCAGATATAAAGATATCAAATGTTTTTGTCCAAGGGGAGAGTGAAGGTGCAAAGTGGTTAACCCTATTTCAAAGACAAGGCCAAACCACAATACCAGGAACTACGTGCCCTACTCTCTGCGATAAACGTGTGGGATCTTAAAGGGCCCTTGCTAGCCATGTAGCACCGAAAATGCAGAAGTTGGGGCATACGATTTAAAGTCCTTATTCGAGGGAACTTGAACGTCTAACCACTTGCAGATGTATTTCCAAATGCAGCACATTCTCCTCAGATATTCTAAGACCCCGAGTGTTGGTCCGGTCCGGAGGATCGAACCCTCGAATTCCTTCCCAGTAGTCTGGTGCTCTCAATACTTGCTGAGAGCTCACCAGGTTTCGGCTATAAGCACCCGGAATATCACCAAACTATCCTGTGATCATGGCCACATATTCATGCCTTGCTTCACGTTGCTGCCTTCACAAAAAGTTACCAAACGAATGCTTTCGGTGCTAAAAGAATGCTTTCGGTATTGCAGTACGGAACACATATTGCAATTGGAATAAAATTGGATAAAACTGTATTTATTTGTGAGCGGTTTGTTTTTATATATACCTTTCGAAAATGACCGGTCGGCTGTATGAAACCGGCCCCAAGATTTTTGATTTATGCTCTATTAATATACGTACAACAAAAAAAAAACAAGAGAACTCAAAAAAAAAAAAAAAAATTAAAAATTTCGGGTCTTTTTATGTACAACATCACCCACATTAACTCAAAGCCAACCACAAATCGAGGTATATTGAGTTAGTTCACACATAAAACTGAGTAAATACAAAATCATATCATATAACGAGTAAGTAAACACCTCCTGATGTCTCAGAGCAGCTGTATGCTCAAAGTCGGTAAGCGTAACTAATTCATTTCCCTGTCAATTCTAAAGGAATATTTTTATACCATTGAAAACCAGGTCCAAATTAACAATTTAAAACGTTAGGGATAAAACATAACTCCGAGTTGTTCTTTCTTTTCATTAGTTATAAACTCATTTGACAGTCGCCACCCTCTTCAAGAATATATATGTACTTTATCTTAGGTCTAAGTTGTACTCACCTGGGAATCAAGTAAGATAGTTTGAATAACAACTTCAGGAAACTGATAAATTACTATTACTTTTTTTTTGGCAAAACCGGCGGTGCTAAAGCGGTTTTTTTTCTCATTTACTAAAATTTCAATGTGAAAATATTTACTATAACCGAAAACAAAATAATTATAAATAAACGTAGCCTGACCCACACTTGGACGGCTGCTCAAATGTTACTGAAACAACTGTTTGCACTACAACAGTTGTTCATCCGTTTTTTTTAGAATACGGGCAACTACCAAAATTGATTTTCGTTCCGCACGTTGCTTTAAAGTGACGTCTCTGACATACGATAACATGCTAACATAATACCGTTCGAGTGGAGCAAGCTATTTTCTAATTGGTCCATTCGGTACCTATTCTGGTATTTAGGCTAAAGCACAGCCCATGTTTCTCACTTTCTGTGGGTGCTATCCTTAGCTGAAGAGCAGTTTCATAGCACTCGCGACATGAAGGGTTTGCTTCTGATTGGTACAATCTTGACTGTCAGCCTTGTGCTGGCACAGGAGCCGCCGGGACCACCGGAACCACCAGGACCACCGGAGCCACCAGGACCACCGGAACCTCCAGGACCACCGGAACCACCGGGACCACCGGAACCTCCGGGTCCTTCGGAACCACCGGGACCGCCGTCAAAACATCCTTTGAAGGCGAGTTACTGAACACACGTCCTTTAAGATTAATATAACGAAAAAGCGCGAACTAATGCCAAAAAAGGAGGGTCTTTGAATGACCTATCCTTTGCAAGAGAGGTTAGGTATCTGTTACAGTGGTATATACGGAATTACAAAAAGCAAGCTTTGAAGCAAAAAGTACGTTCCCTTGATTTTCTCTTTTTTTGCAATAGTAAACTATTAATGCAAAGAAAGATAAAAAAAGAAATAGAATTTGTGTGCTACTATTAACCCTCTGTCTTTTATACCTGAGCTTGTTCTTTCATCGTTGTCAAGTTTTGCAATAATGAACATTTCATTATAAATTTCAAAATTACCCGTGCAATAATCGAGTCTTAACCAAGTTTAGTTGTTTATTATCGTTAGCCAGTATAACATTGACTGAATTATTTCTACTCCACAATTTCTGCTTTATTTCATGCTCTGTCTCAGTAAAAGTGTACATGTGAAATCATCCATTTAAGGCCAAATAATAGGTGAATTTGTACGTATTTTTCTGCAGCAATGCCAAGAAAAATGGAATATCTGCGTTAGTGAAGAAGAGGGTGGTTTCGGATGCTTGCCCAAGTACTACAAATGCTTGAATGAGTATACGGTAAGCAAAAGTTATATTCTAACGAAGACTACGTTACAAAATTAGCTGGAGGATTTCCACCAGCTGTAAAATGAACGTTAAAATAGACTCTTGATTTTATAAGTATTAATTATTGTAAGAAGGAAGCGTAATAAAAGCTGTGCGAATTGGATACTATACTACTTTGTTTTTGGTGTGGGGAGGAAGTTATTGTCAAAAACAACCCTCTTGCTACAACGTTCAATAAAGGAAGGACAGTATCATATTCCAAGTAAAAAGACATCTTATTAAACTCAACATTCGATTTATTTTATAGAGGAAATGCAGGGAGCTGTACAGGAACAAAGGGTGTTACAACGCGATTGGAAAAGAAGCATGTTGGAAGAAATTGGAAGTGTGTTATGGAAAAACTCCTGAGAAGGAATGATTCATCAGTGTGAAACGCTCATGAAAAGTGTAACACGTTCTGAGATGGAGTGAAATAAAAAGGAACTAGGAATTAAAAGCTGTATTGGTTTTTTTTGATTAATAGAAGTGATTAAAAAAAGTACATCTAACCGAAGCTCTGTAAGACAAGATAACAATGTATACATAATGTTCCCCGACTTAGCACCGCAACTTCAGGTAGTAACAGGTAACAGGCAAGAGGCGGCCTGGGTCACATTATCTAAGGCAAGAGTTGCCGGAATTTTCTTCAATTTAACTGCACATGCCACGTTGTTAACACAAAAAAGTCAATTAATGCTACGGGCTTACCAGTTGGCTATGTCAGGATCACCGAACCCAGATTAAGGACGAAGGTATTAAACCCGGGAGTCCCACAACTCCGCATCGCCTCTTTGAAAGTAAGCAGCCTCTTGGCTCACCCACACCTTCCTTACAAGTTATTTTAAGCAAAGTGTCTCAGTTTTTTCAACGAGTGGATGCATGAGTGTTGACAAAAAAAGACAAGCTATCCTATTTGCAGCAATGTGTTTTGATTTATTCAGAGCAGTGTGCTAACAGTGTACCGTGGGCCTGTAAAAAGAAGGCAGAAACTCGTCTATTTTGTACGTTTTGTCTAAAGTTGACATTACTGAATTTGACGCTAGAAGGAAACTCAGTGATTGGTTCAATATACCACTTCTTGACACATGCAAATTAGTATTTACGGCGACTTCGTAACGTAAGGCAACGCATTTCGTAAGGTAACTTGAACTGAAACCTCCTAGTTTAGTCAAATGTTATTTTACCTTCATAAACATTGGCGACGAGAAGTAATTTTTAAAGGACGATGTTAGTTTTATTGTCATTCAAATCGATCATTGATGCTCTACATTTCAAGGCTAAATTAAATACAAAAGCGATTGTAAGTGTGCAATGACTGAAGCATATAAATGTCGAACTGTCAGAGATTGAGACATTGACGTAAACCTGAGATATGGGCGCACAGCCCTAAGGTTGATTCGTCAACATGAGCGTTGCTCGTGCAAGCTCGCACGCTGAACTTCGCCATAACTCCGGAGAACATCCCTGCCATGGAGATTATCGCTAAGGTCGAATCAGCCGTCAGACAATTGGACGCTGAGCACGCAGACACTGGCAGAAGAGCTGTCAACAGTATCCTTCAACAGGCGAACCATCAGAGCCCAACATCACGAAGGAAATGCGATACGCGCTTAACCGTCCAGAAGAGGACGACTCCATCATGATCCTCCCAGCAGACAAAGGCCGTGCCAGCGTAGTCATGAATGCCAACAATTACCACGCTAAGATGTCTTCTCTGATTGAGAACGGACCGTACCAGCTCCTCAACAAAGATCCGACAGACCGCCTGACTTGTAAGCTGTCTGAAAAGCTGCTAACACTCAAGCGAAGTGGACATATGACACAGGCCGTTTACAACAAGATCAGACCTCGGCACAAACATCCGCCTAGAATCTACGGTTTACCGAAGATCCATAAGGCCGACCTCCCCCTAGGACCTATCGCGTATGATTTATCCACCTACTTAGCTACAGGTAGGACGGATTTCACGGTGAACAATTCAGCCCACTTCGTATCCAAAATCAGCAGTGAAAGTATCCTAGACAACGAGATCATGGTGTCCTTCGACGTAGAGTCGCTGTTTACCAACGTTCCCATCGACGCCGCTGTAGAGGCATCTCTACAGAACTGGAGAATGACCAAGCCTTGCGGACCGCTCGATGCTAAACACCTGCTCAGATTGCGGACCTTTTGAACTTCGTATTGAGATCCATATACTTTAAGTATAACGGATCAATTTACGAACAACAGGAAGACGCAGCCACATGGAAGCCCGATTTCTGGTCTTATTGCCAAACTCTACATGGAGAGTTTCGAAGAACAGGCAATAGCTACTTCACCATACAAACCTTGGATCTGGAAAGGCTACGTGGACGACACCTTTACCATCCTAGATTGTGAGACAAACATTTGCTCTCAGGCCTCTCGGACTGGGAATCACTCCTGTTTTTCGTCGAGAGGCATGCTCATCTTACCAGATGTTACAGACTATACAAATGTACGTAACACAGGGAAATGTCTGGTAATCGATGTTTCCTCTTTAGCTAATATTCGACACACTCCACTGCGATTGCCTTGGTAGCTTAGTGGTTAGAGCACCTTTCATGAGATCGGGGTGTAGTGGGTTTGAATCCCGCTCGGGGCATCTGAAATTTTTCCAGCATTTTTTCTGTATTTAAAAGGCATATCAGAGTTGACCTCTTTGATGATAAGTGTTTGGTTCGAAATATGCCGTGTTACGTACATTTGTATGGTCTATATGCGTCTCGACGACCAACAGAAGTGATTCCCAGTCCGAGAGGCCTGGGAGCAAATGTCTGGTAATCAATGTTTCCTTTGTAGCTATTAATGACTCACTACACTGTGGTTGCCTCAGTAGCTCAGTGCTTAGAGCACCTTTTATGAGATCGGGGTGTCGTGGGTTCGAATCCCGCTCGGGCCATCTGATTTTTTCCAGCATTTGTTTTGTATTTAGAAGGCATATCAGAGTTGACCTCTCTGATGGTGAAAATTTGCTTCGAAATATGCCGTGTGACGCTTTTAGTATACTAACGCTTTAAAAAGTGTGTCCAGTTGCCGTACATTTCATAATTTTCCCTACAAACTACTGTTGTAGTTTTCAGCATAATAGTATTGATATGTAGCATACACATCCTTTTGGCTATTTTAAAGCGCTGGTCGCGATAATCTGTGAAGAAAGAGCAGCTTGTATTCTAATTATAAATATCTTTAAGTCTACTTTTTTTATAATGTATTAACACAACAATGTCTTGAGGATTGCGTCTAAGATATATATATGGGAGAGACACAAAAGGTGAGCTTACTACAATTTTATCGGTATCAAATTAAAATAAATACACAGTAGAAAGTCATACAAAAGTAATCATGTAAAAAGTATTGCAATAGAAGATTTCACTATATCGATAATAAACAAAATTCGATATGCATGGTGAGGTCGTTTCATTGATTTAATTGAATCCTTCATGATCACAGTTGAATTGTATTTCCGGGGTACTAACTATAAAAATTGAACTTCAGACCACTGCTGTTTGCAACTAAGTACGTTTACCTAAATTAGTAGTTTGCAAATAGTAGTTTGGTAACATCGTCTTAAAATAACGAAAAACCTCTAAAAACGCATGGTCATCAACGCGCCATATCTTGGAAAACGAGCACTGCTATCCCCCCTTCATTTGGCAAACATTGATCTTTACCTTACTTCATGAAACAGTTATCTGTCTTTGGGAACATTTTGGGCGCGAACGTCCTAAACTTCACGGTAGAAGGAAAATGTGATGAAGTTGACATCATCGTGCTATTGCTCTGCACTACTCTCGTCGTTCTTATTTCATGATCACCCAAGATATACCCTGTCGCATCTATTTCGCAGGCAATTTAAGCCCCGAAGTGAAAATAAATGTCTTCTTTATGTCGTTAGAAGCTGATACTAAATCTACATTTAGCAGACTGATTTTCCTATGTATTTTCCACTGCTGCTGTTTAAGCTGTTTCAATAGGCAACGAATTCCAGCAAACATAGCAAACTTCAACGCAAAGCTAAAATTGGTAAAATTGGCAAAGCCCAGCAAGCAGCTAAATTTGAATGTATGTTTGATCCCGTTAACCCTTTCATTTTCTGGTTTATGTTACAGAGGGAGTGAAGGAACCTGTAAAAAACAAGGGGATGCTACGAAGAACAAGGAAGATACCAATGTTGGAATAAGCTCCCTGTCTTATGGACGCCCTACAAGTGAGAAGGAATTATTCATTTTAAAATAGCAATGCTCCAAAAAAGTATAGCGCGATCAGAAAATAAACAGCATGGAATGAAAATACTAAAGTAATATGTGTTAGGTTCTTTTTTTTTTATTTCTCTTTTTTCCAATTACTGGAACTATTTCACTCAGATCCTACTTCAATTCTACCATTGCTACAAGAAGTCATTAAACGAGTACGACGGTAATAATGTAAATGGACATCTGCCGCCTATGGGGAAATCTAAATCAAATATTCAACATTTCGGCATAAATGAACTACAAATTATTATTTTTTTAATTGAAAATTTAAACGGATTATAGTTACTATTAAGGAAAATATAACAAATTGTGGACAATTCGCATCTTTTCCATGCGAATTATTTTGAGTCTACCTTGGATTCATTTCTTTTTGTTTTTCATACCTTTTTTACATTTGTTTCTTTTTTCAGTTATTTATTTTTCAGCACCGTAATCTATTTGGTACCAAAGTCAAGAAAGAATACAGACAAATGTTTCTTTTATGCCCTAAATAGAACTAATGACAAATAACGATTAATGGGTGGAAACAGAAGTTTCATAAATGGCGAACCAGCCAGAATTCTTTTCCAGTGTCATTCCCTAGCCTTAAATCGTGTCCCTGTAAGCATGAGGCTGTTAAAGGTGCATTCCAGGGTGACCAGTAACACACATTAAGTTTGCGGAAAGGGGAGTGACACTGCATCAAACAGAGCGATTCCTGAACCTGAAAACCTTCTTCTTTTGTCATTTTGAACTTTTAAACAAACACTGATGCAGAAATGAAGTCTAGCAAAAGAACATATATTAGTCATTGCTAAACCGATCATCAAAAATCCTAGTACACGTATCATATCAAGTCATGTATTCATATAGTATCTTCCATGCAACGTCGTATTTTTCATCGCTGCACAAATTTAAATCAGGTACTGGAGTGTGAAAAACTCATGAAATGCGTCGAATTACAACCTCGTTTAATATTGATTCAAATGCCTTTTTTGTATGTGTGCGCCTTTTTTAGTTTTGTTTTAGAGCTAATATTTCCATAGTACTATATACAGAAGGAAGTATTATTGATAAGGCTCAGCTTCCTCAGCTGGAACAAAGAAACAAGGTACAGTGTATACAAATTCTGGTAAAAATAATACATAATGCATAAAACACAATCAAATCCAGAGCGAGAACCTTTAGCTTTACATTACAAATTCACGTACCTTTAATTGTGTCTTTCTGAAATAGCATTTCTCTCGCTGGATGGTGTTGTTTAAAGGTCAGTTTATTCTTGTAGGCGTTGCTTTCGGTTGCTACCGTAGGCTTCTTGAACAATCTCGTTTGTACTCGGTTTTGAAGACGTGAGATATTTTCAAAGGTGACCTTAGACCGAAACAATAGCACAATTAAACCACGAATGATTCTTGTAGCGCAAAATGTATCCCAAGTGCAATTGTCAGAGACGACATAAGGCGCAAGGATAACTGACATAAGACATTGCGGACAACTTTTCGAACTAAAGGTTACATGAAAGATGTAGTAATAAAGCCTTATTGTTTATATTAAATCAGATTTCAGACTTATGTCTTTCTGTCATTTTACCACAATTCATACTGTAAGTTTTTGTAAAAAGTTATCAAAATTAGTACATGTTCTAGAAATTTTAGAATTTAAGACTGGATAACTCAGTGAGAGTCAAACACCAAGAGAAAGTAAAAAAAAAGGTCGAGGTGTTACAATTCGACTTCAGTAATGCTGTAGGCCCTCCACTGTTCAACAGATCACAACAATGAAGAATGACATTTTTATTCAACACGGTTTAAGGTGAATAAAAGAATATTGGACACCTCTTATTGATTCAATAACTCTGCCTGAAATAATCTAACCTATTCGATCAATGTAAATCCTTTTCTTTACACTAATCAGTTGCAAACCTATTTTTTTTTTTTTGTTCAATGAATTTCCTTAGTACAATTCTGTGGAACAGTAAACACATGCTGCTTTGTAATAAAAGGCGATATTTCCATTAAACTTGTGTTATCTCAGCTTAAACAATGAAAAGGGTTAATTTCTTTTAAAAAAAAGAAATCATATTTTTGTTTTGTTTTAAATAAAACCACGAACCACAATGCCGATAAAAAAGAGGTAAACGCCCACCTACAATAGACAGAGTTGCAAAGTAAACAGAAAACTTTCAGCTGTATGGGCACAATACCGTTTCATTTGTTACCAAAGAGAAACACAACGTATTTAAGGCGTACATTTCGAATGGGTGACGCATTTCTCAGAACCTGAGCAGAAAGTGGATCTAAGATGAAGTCTTTTGTGGTCATTTTCCTGTTTGCCTTCTTGGCTGGCATTCATGGCGACGAGTTTGAAGAATTATTAATGGCTAACGACGGAGATCCTGACAGACATCCTTACGTGGTACATATGGGGCCGCCTCCTGAAGTTTATTTTAAAAGTTTTTTTTTCTTTGTTTTTTGCAAGCGACAGAAAAAGATATCTGTTCAAAATGTTCTCTAAAAAGTTACAATCCAGCAGAAGAATATCTATGCTTTAAGCGGCAATTACTAAATGCTGATTTCTGCACATAGTTAAAGGCGTTGTCCATAAATTAGAATAAGAGCTTCTTTTAAACATTACGAAACTATTATATCGCACATTTTTCCTTGCAAGCTCGTTCTTGAAAAGGCAACCATGAAGTACAGCATCGAGCTGTTAACTGATTTGTCTTTTATTTTCTTTTTTTCGGTTTTGTTGCTGCTGTAGTTGTTGTTGTAGTATGACCTTGTTGTGCATGTGTGCGTGTGTTTTTTTGGTTTTCAAGCAAGGTGTCATGTCCATTCATGTCTCTTGTTTCTGCTGTTTCTATAGCAATGCAAAATCGACCTGTATGACTGCGTTAAGGCTGGAGATCTTACCAACACGGAATGTTTGGTGAAGTACAAATCTTGCATGGCTGTGTTGATGCCGACCTTACCGCCAATTGTTGTAAGTAGAATATTCCGTCAGAATGAAATTAATTGTTAAAATTAGAAAAATTTTAGAAATTAGAAAAAAGCTACTCAAAAATGTAGTATTTTAGTAATTTCAAGTCTATAGACACTGAAATCTTTAATTTAAGGTGAAATACCGAAGAATATCGTCTTATTTCTGGATAGCCTACAATAATTCGCAAGGAGGATTGAACGATTCATTCAAATTCGCCATGTGCTTCCGGTACTTCAGACTGTCTTATGTGCTTTTTGCATTCCGATTGCTTACCACTTAGCTACTTATCTATTTCACCTTTTTGTGTTTCTGTACACCACTTTGAAGCCAATTTGGCTTCAGTAGTAGCATTTATACTTTTTGTGATGTTTATGGTATGCCAGAATTCCTGGCTACTGGTCAGGACTGGTGCATTTAGTAAACTAGCTTTTACAACAGAATCAGCTAGGAAAGGAAAAAAAAAAGAATTGAAATTGTGACAAGAGATTGATTTGTTGATACTGATAGTGATAGTTGATACTGCAGTGAGGCTACTTTTAAGAATTTCTTAGTGGTAGTTTCCTTTATTGATAGTTTCACCAATGATTTCGCTTTTGCAAATGTTTAACTGCATATTTCTCAAAATAGCATTTTCGAGGAGAATTTAGCTGCCCACCCTATGTTTTTTCTTTATATTTATCCTTTGCCACCAAATTTGGCTTAGTTTCTCATGGGAGGCTTCTCTACAAACCTACTGAGGCTTTCTTTTTATTTTGATGAATACTGTTGAATGCTATGGCAACGTAATATGCCGAAAACCAAAATCGCTCAACAGGTTTGTAGAGGTGTGTATGTAGTATCATTGCATGAAATATTAGACTTGCAATGTAAATAGAATTGAAGAAAAGCATGGGGGCGTGAAATTAGTAGAAAAACAGCAGTTTGAATAATTCTGTTAATAATTCACCATGATTTGCATATTATGGTATGTGACTCATTGTAATGATAGTTCATCTTCTTCTTTAACTTTGAGCAAAATTCTGTACCAACACATTAAATTTCTAAAGTTTTATGAGCTTTACAATTTGATACACATCAAAACCTAACCAGACTCCCCCTTTAAGGAATATAGTTATGCAATAAATAGTATGGGTGCTCTACTTAAACCAACCACGTATCTCAATTCTAACCCTAGATGTATTTTCGTTTCATTTTGTTATATGCAGTTTATTTATATACTTCTCGTACTGGAATAGAATAAATTTAAGAAGAGCGCTCAACTCTGAGAGGAGCTATTATAATTAGTAATGGTATCAAGATTCCAATTCATCGTTTAATTGCTACAACGCTTTGTCGTATGGTCAAAGAATGACCACACTCATCAGGCAATATCAGTGAGTGACTGTTAAATACAACAAAATGGCAATAAAATGCGAACTAAGGTCGCTCTTAGATATAAAAATAGTAAAAAATAGTAAAAATAGTAAAAATAGTAAAAATAGTAAAAATAGTAAAAATAAAAATAGTAAAAATAGTAAAAATAGTAAAAATAGTAAAAATAGTAAAAATAGTAAAAAATAGTAAAAATAGTAAAACAGTTAATAGCAAAGCTCCGGCGCGGGGCCCGAACAGGCCACCAAGCAAAGCCCCATACCCATATGAGAAAGCAAAGGAAACCCGTGAATTGATTTTCTTGTGGTGAACATGGCTAGCGAGATTGTTCGTGGGCGCGTAGGCACGACCACGATGACAACGACGGCGACGACGGAGTTGCGCAAGCTGGCGGCCATACTTCAAAGGGGGGAGGGGGGGGGGATTCCTTTGTCGGTTAACGTGAAGGATTTTGTTGTTGGGTTTCATGAAAGGTCTGTAAGATCCACTTGTAAGGTGGATGATCATAACAAGATCTTCGTCAGATTCATACGTGGCCCTCGCCACAAATGTCAAAGAGCGCTAAAAAAAATCAGACAGCATCCTTTCGACGCCAAAGCAAGAGAAACGATACTGAACTGTCTAAACACATTGTAAAAGTCTACAAAACAACATCAAAGCTTTTAACATCAAGTGGAGAATCATTAAACAATGCAGACCTTATTGCAACATAAACATTAGCAACAATTGCAGTTTGTGTCTTTTGGGAAATTTTTAATTATCTGTAACAAGAATTTGTGCAGTCTAAACAAGGGAAATGAAGTAGCAAATTCATGCCCCCATAGAAACAGATACCCTTGTCAATAACTTTGTTCATATAAATATATTAATATATTAGCAAAAAACAGATATGTACTCAAAAACTTTAAGATAAAGTAACGCTATAATCAGTACCATAGCAACTATTTGTTTTTGTATTTAACCGCCAGCATTTAAATTTAGCGGTCACTCGTTGATGTTGCCTGATGAGTGTGGTCACTATTTGACCATACGAAACAGGTCTGTAGCAATGAAAAAGATGAATAACTTCTGAAGTCCAGAACTGTTTTCTATGAATCTATATATATATATTTTTTTTCACATATTATTAGACAAATTGCAGCAACAAATTGTACGACTGCGTTAAAGCCGGTAAAGGCAAGCTGGAATGTATCAAGGAATACTCCTCCTGCATGTCTGCTCTTATTCCACCATTCGTGGTAAGTGTTATACGAAACATCAGTATACTGCTTGCTGCTGACGTCATCTGATCATATTAGGTGTCTGCGCGGTATATGTGCTGGGTCCACACTACGCGAAGAAATTTGAAAACGGAGTTTTTACTCTAAAAGCCTATCAGTCTTTTTTTTTTTTTTTTTAAACAATAGTATACTCTACTTACAATACAACACTTCCAGTGCATACTTTATACAATATGAGATACTTAGGCTACTAACAATACTATATATACTCTACTTAAAAAACAGTACTTACTCTTTTTACGTGCACAGCGCGTCGGAGAAATTTGGAATCGCAAAAATCACCAGTCATTTTTAATTTGTGTTTGGAAAAGTTTGGAAAGGGAAATCACGTGACTATCGCGATGTCACCGTCACGTCGGAAAGCTCTTTTTCTAATGTTTCTCGTCCACACTAAAACATAGAGCCGACGTTTACAAAATCCTCCGGTTTCAGGAAGCTCCGATTTCATAACGGATTAGTGGGTACGGTAGGCCTAACAGTAAAGATAAAGCTGTTTTTTCAAATTCCTTCAGTTTGAATAACGTTTTCGAAAAGCTTCGTTTTCGTGAGGTTTTTTCGTGAGGTTTTTTCGTGAGGTTTTTTCGTGAGGTTTTTTCGTGAGGTTTTTTGTGAGGTTTTTTCGTGAGGTTTTTTCGTGAGGTTTTAGTCTGGCCTAGCGGTAGAAATGAAGCTTCGTTTTCAAATTTCTCCTGCCACGTAGTTTGGACGGGGCCCAACATGCTATAAATGTATGTTACTTTGCCGGCGTTTTAAAAGGTGGGTTGACAAAAACGTGATCTGGGAGAAACTTGGATATTTCCTCTTCATCAGACGAAAGAGTTTATCCGGCCACTTTATCATATCACATCATACGGCTGTACAATCGGTAATAACCGAGTAACATTTTTGGCTAAAATGCATGCTTCCTTTTTTCCATCTATATGTCTGCATGATTCAATTTATGGTTTAATTGTTGGTTGATTTATACCAGAGAGTCTGCAACAACCACCTTAAACAGTGTTTCAAAGACGAGAAGTTTCTAGCTGGTAAAGCAAAGTGCCTCGTTAGCTATGGGAAATGCATCAAAAACAAAGGGCCAGTCACCGAAGCTTCAATGGATACTAGTAACGACGGTGAACCTGATAGACACCCCTTTGTGGTAAGTACAATAAATAAGTGCTAAATTAGTTCTAAAAAGAAAATTAATAAATAACAACAACAACAATAATAATAATAATAATAATAATAATAATAATAATAATAATAATGCCACTTAATACAGTATTCATCGAACGGTACATACATTTTAAAAATGATTCGCTAACAGTAAGAATTTATCATATTGCTAAATCGTTTTTTTTTTAAACTAAGCCTATAGAAAATACTACTTTTTAAACGTTCAGAGATCATGTTGGGTAACTGACTAGTACTACATCTTAATTTAAGGGAGAAAGAATTGCACTTGCATTTATGCGATTAGCTATACTTATTGATCTTGCTATTTTTTTTGTGTGTGCAAATGGCAGTTCCTGATCCTTTATCCGTGAACAAAAATGTGCGAACTGAGTTCTTACATGAAGAACAGTCACGAATTTGTACTTCATTGACACGAGTCAAAAATAATCAATCTGGTTGACTTTGTTTTCGAAATGAACCACACGAACTTACTTTTTTTTTCTTCAGCAATGTAAAATCGACTTCTATGACTGCATGAGGCGTAACGACACTAGGCTTCGGTGTCTGAAGGAATACAAAAACTGTATGGCTGCGCTGATACCAACTATACCACCATTTGTAGTAAGTACATTATTGCAACTGATTTACAAGACTGTTCACGGAGACTGATACGTAATGTCTTGTTAATTGTCAACATAAACTTAGTAAGTTTTATTTTTTTTTTTTTTGAAAGAAAGTATTCAATATAAATTGAATGATTAGCCCACGGTTGGCTAGTGGTCAGCACCACTATCATTATCTTAACATTCTAATCACGTGACAGCGTCCCATACAAAGTACCTATGGAATTGTAATGCCTGAACACTCTAACTAATTATCAGAGCAAAATTCCATACAGTGTTTTTTAATTTGTACAATTGTTTCAGTGTTAATTTGCACATTTCAAAAACTCGAATATCTCTGGAACAAAAAGAGATATTTGAAAGTGGTAAACAGCATTTTTCGTCTTATACAGACTACTTTTTTATGTTTTAAATTTTGATCGGAAAGATGCGATTTTCGTCATAGTACCACTTTAATTTTGACGTTTTTCAAATATGCAAGTAATTTTGATAGTTCGTGCGCAACATACAACATAGTTAATAAATTAGAGGACTATATGCTGTCCATTTTGCCCATTCTTCAATTCCCTCCGGTCTTTGCAGCGGTTCTTCATACACTGGTTTTCTCCGAACACAGAAATGCTTTCTTGCGAATTTCACATTTTTTTCCAGATAACTTGCAAGAATAACTTCAAACAGTGCTTGAATGCGGCGGCAGAATTGGCGGAAAAGGCGAAGTGTTTCAAGGACTTTGGGAAATGTCTCATCAATAAAGGACCGGCTGAGATTGCATTGGATGCGATCCAAGACGTGGGACAAGCAGAGGATGTAAACGGACTGAAGGTTAGTTTGACATGAAGACATTTAAAGGTCGACACAATAGAAATCGTATAGCAGCTGGATAGATGAAATACTATTAATGGGGTTCTATACCAGGGCATGACATTTCCATTCAAATTACTTAAGCAGACGTCTCAAAGGAATATGCCTAATCGTATGCCTATAACATTATAACCAGAGTAGCGTTCTAAATTGTTGGCAATGAATTTAATTGACTAGAAGTCACTTTTAAACGGGCATTTGTCAAGAATGATACAATGACACAGAGGAGACTACTGATTTTGACTTTCCTGTCTTTAAAGTGCCTAAACCTGTCAAAAGGTACAGCAAAGAACGCATTCAAAATGAATAAAAGGGGTAAAAAAGATTGGAATTTACAATCACTTCTACTTGGAGCATTTAAATACCATTTTTCTAGTGACCAACATGGCCACGTAATAGTCAGCTTATCTTCACTGTTCACCGAGGAGGGTGGGAGAGGTGGAGGAATATTCACAGATAACAAAGAGCTTACTGATAGTCCCTTTAGGAAAAGGAATCGAACACATTTCATGTAGTTGCGCACAGGAACCTCTTGTGCGTTTGCGTAAGACAATATGCAGTGGGTGCCACCCGGTTTTCAGACAAGGACCTGGCCAGTTCAACTTGCTCGGATTTTTAAAGGAATAAATTTTGTTAGTTTTTCCTGATCTTATGTTTGTAAATTTTTATGTCTCGTCTTCCCGAAGGTTGCCTGATTAATGTGCTTTAGTTCAATGTTTTTAATTTGTTAATCTCTTGATTCAGCAATGCACGATGGACTTTTACCAATGTTACAAGAACGGAACGGACGTAAAGACATGTTCAGCTGAATACAATGCTTGTTTGGCGGCACTGATTCCTGAGTACATGGTACGAAACGAAAACAAAACTCATAGATATTTAGCGGATCCCACATTAAGCGGGCACCCTACATTAAGCGGACAGCACTGTCCTGTTTTCATTTTTCGCACATTCACGGTAACAAATACCTGCTTAAACGGACACAACAAAAAGGGTGCATGGTTTTTTTTTGTCCACGTTTTTGTGATGATCAAGCCGATGCAGACAAAGAGCTGCCATAGAAATACGATATGTTATTATTTTGCTTTAAAAAAAGTCAAAGTCATTATTTATTCCTGATCGATTGTGTGAACCGTCACATAATATAAATACTGTTACTGTACATGCACTCATGAGAATGCCATTTGACCCTTTCAAGGCCTTCTGATATTTTACGAATGTTGAAATGACCCTTTTAAGACGAATTCTCATGGAACCTAATTTCAAGGAACATACTATATTACAACGACACTAACAAGGGTCTCGCGGCTGTCCGCCTAACACAAATTCGACTGCATTTTATGATTTAATTAAAATATAATCGCACTTAGATATATAGAGCCAAATGGTAAAGAGTTGAGATGAACCTGAAATCCCATACTAAAGCTAATCTAGGGCGGTGAACCGTTTTATCTTACTTTTTATATTTTTATATTTTTATATTTAATTGTTTTTATTTATTTATTTTTTGAAGAGATCCTCTTTATAGATCGGTATTCCCTATCACCAAAAATCATACGTCTATCGTTTATATCTTACTATTATTATTATAAGTTATTAAATTGACACTTTTTTTTATTGAATCTTGGGTTATATCCTTCTCTTTTGCAGAAGCAGTGCTACGCGACAGCTCAAGAGTGTTTTAAAACTGCAGACACTCCAGTCGATAAGTATGGATGCTTTAAAGATCTGCGCATCTGTATTAAAAATGGCGCTTCCAGCTAAACTGCTCAACTGACTCCAAAAGTTTGAACCAGTATTGGAAGGAGAAACAAGATGAGGATGAAGCTAGTAGTTTGACAGTTAAATATGGTATACAATAAAAAATAAAGAACATTAAAATAATAACATTGTGGTCATTCTCATTTTATCCTTTGTATTTCTCTTTGTCGGACAATGATTATATTCCCAATTTCTTTGAAGCTGTTATAAATTCCCAATTAACCTTAAAAATCTACATGAACAAGAATCAAACCAAAGGCCAATCTACAAAAATGAGTAAACTGTTGGGAGGATGCAAAATTGACAGATCCGATCGTACTATATATAGCTAGATACCTAATATTTTATGTTTAAAAATAGATGAGTAACCAGGATAAGACATTTGGAAAAAATAGAAAAGCGATCTCTGTTTAAAAAAAATTATTTAAAAACGAGCTCTCGACTTCCAGTCGGCAGGTAGTCTTTAATAATATTTTATAACATAATATTAATATATAATATCTAATATTTTATGTTATTGAACATTGTCAGATATCTGAATTGCAGAACTAAGGCAACGCAGCATTAATACGATGTAGAAAACTAAACAAGAATGTGAGAACGATTTTATAGAGAAAAGGTGGCTTATTTTTTTAAAAGCTGAATGTTAATTCTACCTAATTGTGCACCTGACGTTAGTACAAATTTCTTATTAGACGTTTTGTTGTGTAGTATCGCTGAGTATTTTTACGAGTTGTGCCGTATTTTGACGGTGCGAGTCAAAATACAAACAACGAGTAAAAATTCTCATCGATAGTACACAACAAAACGTCTAATAAGAAATTTATTATCCAACACGCCAAACTGTTATGTCCGTGCGGGCGAATTTCGTGGATATTTATTTACCGGGAATGTCTGACAGAAGTATGTGCGAAGCGGAACGGAATTGGCGCGGGAAATCCAGCTTCAATAAATAAATGATGAAATTTCACTATCATCTAACTGCTTTTCTTCATTCGGTATATCTAATAAACTTCGATCAAGATTCGCCAGCCATTCCGACTCTTCGTCGTCAGAAAAATAATTTAAATCGTCCGACACTTTTCTCGTAACTTCAATCCGATTCGTCGCTTGCGCGTTGCAAGAAAACCTGTCTAACCGGTCCTGTGGAGTACAAATATCGAGTGATATTTGTACTCGTTTTGTGCGTTATTTGTACTCTACGAATTGCAGTTGGATAATAAAAAATGTTAATTATTCCTCGCCACCATTGTACTCAAATCTATTATTTGCTCTTCTTTCACATGCAACAGTTCGCAATAAACCTACATAAAAAAGGCCTTCATTCACATGATAATCAAGCTCCGTCATCGGCTGCATCGACAATAGGGACAATTGCTTCAGTGAGATAGAGAGATCATCACTACAGATAGTATTGCTAGTATTTCTATATATTCCTTCGAACTGGACGCAATTTTCAACAGTTAATGTGTAAAACAAAAAAAACGCAAGGTGCCAAGGCTTGATACAATACTTCTTTATTAGAGAGCTAAGTTCTACGGCAAGCGTCACTGCGCCATCTTTCCAGCAACTCCTATCCTTTATTCGTGTTTTTCAAAGTTTTTTTTCTACCGTAGTTGGAACGTCACGTGACAAAACAACAAAAATGGCCTTTTTTACCTCTACCAAGGATTATAGTACGCTTTTATTTCCAATATATAAAGTTAATAATGTTTCGTAACTTATTTTTTGCCCTCCCATCAATCTCATTGTAACTCTTGCAATACGACTGTCTCATTTTGTCAAAATTATCTAGATATAGTCTTCTATTCTTGGAATTTAATTTTAGAATAAGTCCATTTATCAATGAGTATGTATTGAATGGTAATAATTTTAATTGACCTAAATTCTATTTGTTATTGCGCTCTTGTTGTTGTATCTGTTTGTTTTTTGTTTGTTTGTTTTGTTTTGTGTTTATCTCCACACATAGCTAGGTTACTTGAACGCTATGAAATATAATTTGTAATCTAATGATATGCAATTTGAATCGATTATTGTCATGCCATTCTGAGTAACGTTCTTTACGCTTTTGCCAGGAGGCTTGCATATAGTTCTTGATTAAATAGTGATTTCGAACATTTAACTTAAAAAAAACACTGCTAAACAACGAGCTCGATTCTCTGATTATCTTTTTCCTGTTTTTGTTCTTCTTGCATGGGTGGCAATTCCCCCACGCTACTTGAATCTAAATGTTCAGCGAAATCTCCTGCGCCTTGAAGTTAATTCAAGACATAGATCGAACCAGTTTTGTTATTACATTATGCAAATTATGTCATAAACTTTTAAAACTAGTTATCCCTATGAAAAAAAAATATTTGAACTCGACAAAGCTTATGACTGTTCTCTATGAAAGAGTTTTGAACTTTCGCTTGATGATCCTCACAAGACAGCATTCGTTGCCGTTTACGTCCGGGTAACCTTTGTCGTTGTAGCTTTCAATAGCCGCTGTCAGATCTCGCCATCGGTCATTAAACTCTTGCAGTTCTCCTTTGACAGCTTTCTGTGATGGTCCATCAAGAATGTTACAGACGTCTTTACCCAGACGATTAACACGATCTACTTTGACTTGCATGGAAGGTCTTTCTTCCAACTTAATCTACACAGAAAAAGAAAATACCTCTCATGTGTTATCCAGCTTTACCCAATAGAGTTCATGTAATCCGCGAGACGAGAACAAATGTACCCAGGTAAATAACAGTCGAGACTGAAACGTTTTAACAAGATAACTGTAGCTACTTTACCCATTTCTGTCTGATTTTCGCGCAACATAAGATAAAATACTGGCGTAAGATAATAAATCTCCTTTTATGCATTTTGCTGTGTTGCCGAACAGTAAATTTCTCGCCTGAAAAATTCGCTAGAAAGAACTGAAAAACTCGGTCGTTAAATTGTTACATATATTTAAGTGATATCTATTCATAAGCTGCAGACGAGGACAAGATATTTTCTAACTACACTGCAAGGTTACGTTGTTTCAGAAAGAAAAGAAATGATCACTACTTTTGGATTGAAAAAGAGTTTTTAAAAAAGTATGTGTACTAGGCTCCATAAGTACGGGAAATAATAATTAAACTATGAATTGATATAACTTTGTACTTAAAGACATAGCATTGTACTTAAAGACATAGTTTGTCCTTAAAGAAAGACGATTGTCAGTGTTTGGTGTTTGATATATTGCTTGAAATTAAAGGGTTCGATGAACCGACCCGTTTTAAATGTACCTGGGCTCTTTTCTTGAGGCTTTCGCTTTCTTCTTCCGACATATCTTCTTTGTATTCTTTCATCAAGCCCTGTCCATCATCTATCCATACATTAACGGAATCCATCATGTCGTACATCTCCTTCATTTTATTTTGCGCATTGATTAACTGCAAAAATATGAAATATTCTTCCTCGGTTTTCAATTAAAGGACAACTACATCTTATAAAAACTTGTATTAGTTAAGTATGAATCAAGAGCTCAAGTCAATTACACGTATATTTACTGGAAATGTCCCATTTTAACCCATTTTTTCCGTTTTTTGTGTTCTCCAATTCGTTAAGTAGCGTGAAAAATCAGTAAGATTTATTGCGCTCTACATAATGAAAAAATAACATCTAAAGCGAGAGGAAGTAATTAAAGGAGACGTTTGTTGGATATTTTGGTCGTCTAGACATGCTCACAAACGATTAAAACAGAGTTGGTAACGGTTCAAATTTTGTAGAAGTTTTGGAAAGCCGAGATCTCCATCCCAAGGCAGCGGACCTGTGGGAATGTAACCCTATACACGCAAGAAATTAACACAGTAGATACAAGTGATTTTTCAAAACCTTTTCCTTTTCATCAATGACCCTTTTAGCCACTGTGTTCCAGCAGTCGTCAAAATCCTGCAACTGGGCTTTGATATCCTTGGTCGTTTCTTTGTCATGATCAGATTCCTCAATGAGATCTTCTCCCAGCTGACGAAGCTTTTGCAATCTCTCCTCTTGTTCTTCGAGTTCCTTTTGAGTGGTCTGTTGGCAATAGACACAGGTTATTATCTCGGATGTACTTTTCTCCGATGAAAAACGAATTACTTTCAATTTACGAAGGGCTGATTCTCCAAAAGTAACAAAGTTTGTTTATTGGTTTCTGAATTTAACAATGTATTATCGCTATATTTTGTTCACTTGCTCCTATTTCATTGTGTTATATTCACTTCACTTCACTTCACTTCACTTGTCCCTGGCGCCAAGCTGGCGCATAGGGCCTCGTTTTTTTATTGTGTTATATTAAATTCACGTTACTCATGCCCCGGATTCCGAACAATAAAAGACATTTTATGTCACATGGACCTCTCAATTCAAATTAGTAACAAGTAACGTCTTTCTCTTAATCGATGCAGTGATCTCAGTTATAAGATTACAAAACGTTTGCAGAATTTCCATTTTTTTTTTCCGTCGGGGCAGAAACTACGTGTTAGTATACATATAATCGCGCCCATTCTAGACTAAGCATTACCTCGAGGAGTTCCAAGCTTTCTTTGACTTGTTGTTCGTCGGCAACATCGGTGTTTGCTACTTGCTTGAGTGTTTTCTCCTTCTGGCTCAGCCAGTTCAGCAAAATAAGTTCTTCATCTCGAAATTTCTGCCAGTCAATCATGGCCTTTGTCAACTTTTGGCCTTGATCCTCGCTCCAGTTCCATGCTTTAGCCCAGCGACTGTTAACGTCTTTGACTTTGTCACGCGTTTTGCCATCCAAGTCTGGGTCTGATACATCAATTGCCAGTACCGACGTTACCAAGGAAATGTCTCCAACTTCTTCCTGGAGTTTCTGTGAGTAAAAGTTAAACTTTAGTTACTTGTATGTCTTTCTAAATCCAAATCGTTTTTTTTTTTTCTTTCTTTCTTTTTTTTTAATTGAAATCGTATTCCACATACGTGTTTTAAAAGGGTCAAAAGTTTAAATTTCAAAGACAAGGAAAGAACGCTGGCGATATGGTGTGCATACGTAAAATGCACGTAAGTTACTTAACAGTCAGACTGGACGAGGTCTAGCAAAGTGTCGTTATTTATCAGTGACGTGCGAGCAGTTCACTTACAGTAGCGCGTAAATGTAAGTTACCACCGTCCCACAAGACGAGTCTCGTTTCTCTCGAGACGAGTCTCGTTTCTCTCGAGTCTTTTCTCGTGTTTCGTGGCGCGAAAGACTCCGAGTGCGCTGTAAGTACCAATGGTTTGCAATGTAATTCCAGTGTTCAAATACAATGATGTGAGTGTTGAGTACTTACGTTTGTGAATTTTTTTGTAGGTCAGGATAAACAGCTTAAAATGCCGTTTACGATTGTCTTAGTCGCTTGACTTATTTTTTTTCAAATATACCAGATAATTATTATAATTCATAATTCTACACGTTATGTAGTTGTTATACCTGATGGTCCTCTAGCTTCTTCTTAACGGCCTCATAGTTAGGACCCAGACTATTTCCTTGCTTCATCTTCTTTTCCGCCTTTGTCAACCAGCTGTTCATTCGAGCCAACTGTTGCTTTAAAAGTACTGATCTTTCTAAAGCAAGCCTACGATCAAATAAAGATATCAGATTATCTATTCGCTTGAAGTTCGTGGAGCCAATCCACAGCTAACTTTATCATTTTTTAGGGTTTCAGTGACCATCTTCCGATTACCTACATAATTATTATCTTATGATTTTGTAACCTTTAACGAAAGCTCTTTGGAGAATAACTTTAGCTTCGTTCCAGACAATGCTTAGGAAATATCATTACAGAGTATCATTACATTGCATTTTATCTGTAAGATATATATATATATATATATATATATATATATATATATATATATATATATATATATATATCAGATGCATATTCATTGTCATGGTTTCTGGATGACCACTGGTGGTAATACCAACACAGCAAGGCGGATTCTTTTGAGTAATCTGAACAAGTCAATAATTCTGTCGAAAAGTGTGAAACCTGCTAGTTCTACAGGAGAGATTTGACTCACTTGTCTTGATCTCTTTGGGATTGATCAAGAAGGTTCTGCATTCTTTTGTCGACGTTATTCATTCTGTCTTGAAAGTGTTCTTCTTCCCCTTTGTCAAAGTACCCGTCGCCTATCATGGCTCTACCCTCATTCAGCACTTCATATGTTCGAGACTTCAGGGGCTCGAGATCCTTACGAAACTTCTATAAAACAACACAAGATTACACAAATCCGTACTGAGAAAGCATTTCAAAAACATTGTGGCTAGGAAAACACTGAAACACTGTATTACTATGGAATTTCGTTATAAAACTTGACGCGTTCTTCAAAAATCACATTATGAAATAAAAAAGCTATTTTTCGAGGCAGAAAAACCTGAAAGAACCTTGAGTTTGATTATTTATCCGTTGAAGCCAAATAATCGAGCACATACTCGGGGTCCCCAAAATCCAGATAACTACCAGATTTTTATAGCAAGTCCTTTACCTTTTGTTCTTCCAGCTGCTTTATCGCTGTCTCCAAATCCACAGAATCTTTCTCATTGTACGCAGGTTTACGGTGCTCTGCATCGGACAGTCCACTCTCCACTTCATTTAAATTCTTGTTAAGTTGAGCAGTAGCCTTGTCACGCTCCGACTTACTGAAAAGGCAATCACTTTGGTTTTAGAGAACATTTTACCAAATGTGACAACCCATTATAAATAGGAATTCAGGATGGCAGAATTAAGGTTATTATCTACAGACTTATGCGACGTTATAATCAACAAAACCTTGTAAAAGGCTAAAGACTAGCTAGCTATCTTTGGCACGTAAAGCAAACTTAAAAGGGACGTCCACCCACGTCTATTTGATTCTGTACGTCTCAGGTCACAGAGTAGCGTTGGTTTAACTTTATATACTAATCTTGTGTAAATGACTGATAAAAGCGTGCAGACGTCAATTGTAGAAGTGGACCTATACACCTAATTTTAAACTCCCTCTAAGGTATGTTAAGTCTGCATACGAGCCTAAGTGGCCCATCAGGCCGCGGGAGCTTATCCCGGTTTCTGTAGCATTAAGCGACTAGGAATATTGCTACTCCCTCCTGTATGCGATGCTAGTCCCTCTTACCACTCCTTTTTTTAGTACAAAATTTCCTAAAGGAATTGCTTCTCACTCCAAGCTCCATTTTTCTCATTTCAAAGAACAATCAACATGATTGAATATGAGCATTTCACCTGATGGCCGGTTTGCTATCAATCTGGTCCCAGCTATCATTAAGCGCTCCTTCTACCACTTCCAGACTATCAATAGTGACGGTCAGCTCGTTCACTGCTTCTGAAGCTTTCTGTTGAAAACAAAAATCATCTCAACAAAGCCAGACAAGCAGTTGTTCTTCGACTGTTTTGATTCTTGTATCATGTTAATGCAAGGGCCCGATGATCTTAAAAGGTACATGCTGCACTCATCCAAGTGATAAAAAATTGCGTGGTTAAAGATCTGAAGAGGGATTACATACCCGCTCCTTAGCCTTGCCTCCCTCCAGGTAATTGTACAGCTCTGTTAAGTACATGATTATTAGCTTCTTGTCGGGGTTATCGACATCAATATCTGTGAAGTAGGCAAAAATATCAGTGGTCACTTATTACAGCAGTATTATTTTGTTGCCTGCTAAATCCCATCAGTTTCCTGGTAATCACTCACGTTGACGAGGGCACCGGAGAGGCAGTACAATTGCCAAGGGATAGACCAACTAATAATTGAATGCAATCTCAGTATTCGATCAAGATAACTGGCGACTGATAAACAAACCTGAAGAGTCAAGATAGCGAGGAACTCCAAAGTGCTTCTCTGCCATTTTAAAGGAGTTATCCAGCCTTGCGTGAGTTGATGATTTTTGCTGGGCATCAAAGTCAAACAATTCAGGTCTATAAAAATTATGATTTTGTTTTGTTAATGGTTGATTGAATAACTTACTACCCTTACCTTAACACAGGGATGATTGGTGTACTTTACATTCAAAACTAAGGGTGAAGGAAGGTCCGGCGGAGACAAATATAAAAACTTCAAACTTAAAACCGTGTGCTTTGTTTTATAAATATAAGCCACAATATTGATCTTTGCGAATGAAGAACCATAAATATCAGATTTGTAAACTGGCTTTTTTCAATTTATGTACTGAAACTTACCTTTGCCACTTAACAAATTAACGACGTAATCGGTGATTTTAGGAAATTGAACGGGTCTCAGAAACTAAATTTGAGCTCTGTTTACTGGGCTACTATAAGCACATCAAATGATTGGGCTAACATGGCAAAGGCCCATAGCCGATTTTATTTAAACATCAAATTTCCTTAACAATCTTTCATAAGAAGTTTGGCCCAGTAAAGGTGAGGGCACTAAAAACAAAGACACTAAAATATAATTGAAAGGAAACCGTGGATAGGCCCTGGGGAGGAGGAAGGAGTATAAAAACACGTCTTGTATCGCAGCTTAACAGGAACGCAACGACAAGCATATGGCTTGGATGGTCATGTGATCTACGCAAAACCCTTATAGGGGGTCGACTGCATTGCGCCAATATCTCCCATGTTGTTCCCAGGCCCTCTCCGAATTACTCAATACACAAGCAGAGAAAGGACATAAAAATCCTATTTCCGGGAAATATTTGATTTTTTTTTGCGTCGCACCTAATTTCTGCTAGATATGCATTCTATGAATGATTCCGTACCTGTACGAGTGAATGAGAGCGTTGAATGCAAGGCCATTTCTCCAGCTCGAAGTAAAATCTGAGATTGTGACATAATCTTCATACCTAATAAAAAAAATTAAAAGTGAGCATGTCTAGAAGCATTAAACACCATTATACAATTGTATTGTATCTGGTAGGTACTCACCCTTTCAGTCGCTCCTTACACCAATCAAGCAGCTTCTTCTCAACGTTGAACGATTTGGCGGTCTCCTCTGTTACTGTTTCCTGCATTACCTCTTGGACCTATCATTGAGTGAAAAACATATTGCTTCACCGATAGGATTTCGTCTCTTAGCTTCACCTAATCGACCATTAGAGTCAAAATGACATGTACTTAACTATTAATCATAACGATTCTTACGCCGGCAGACATAATCGTAACGTTATTGTAGTAAAGGTAACAACAGAGGATGGCCCTAGATTTATTTTTATATTTGGACAATACTAATGACATAGAAAATATAAACCTGAATTTTATTGTACAGGTGCCACTTACTTGGAATCGGAGAATAATGCTCCACATAAGTCCAAGGATTGCACGAGGTTTTCCATCCACAATGTCGAATCCATTGATGCCCACCAGTTTTACCTTGAAGGGGATTACAAACTCGGTTTTCGATGCATTTGATAAAGTACTTTACAACAGTTCATATATAACAGCACAATTTTCAACCAACACGATTGAAGAGGCTCCTGTCAACTATTTAATTTGCCCGGTTTTGGTTACAAATTTGCAATGCAATCACATGCAGCTTCACAGCACGGCACGAACACATTTGACCAAATCTCCAGCCACATGTACTAAACCAGTCCATTTGAAATCCAAGGCTCGATGCCTCCCTTTCTCCATACCGCTCCACCCTCCTCCCACTGACACCTCCCCTCCTGACTAATAACATAACAAGAAACATGGCACAGAAAAAACAATACTAGATATACCTTGTGTTTCTCAAGTAAATCCATGGCTTGTTCAACATTGTTTAGCTTATGAACACGCATGTTTCCTTTCTCTTTTTTCTAGAAAAAGAAAGCAAAACAACAGCGTGAAGACTGAAGAACACTCACACACGAGGATTTGGAGGGGGTTTACCTAATAACCGAAAATTGTAACTTTTAGAGATCTGACATCTGCTAAATTCTCTGATAGTTCAGAGATGGGCTGAACTGAAAGCCGAGAATATCACCCAACGTAGCTTTATTTTCCTACTACTTCTTTGCATCGGCAGGGGTTTTTTTTATAACGAAAGGAGCGTTGTATTTTGGCTCTAATGGAATTTTATCGTATTCAAGAATGTAATTCTTTGGGGCAGTGTAACGGGTCTGTCACAACTGTTCGCAAAGTAGAAACAATTTGCGACAAAACACTTTCCACAGTGACTCTGGACCAATGTTTGGACCATCTACACTTATCGATCCGCCCCTTTCCATAGAATTTTTTTGAGGCATATTTATTGAATTAAGGGATATTATCTGTTGCGATCATTTCACTATGAGGTGTGAATTGTGGAAGTAACCGTTGTGACAAAGAGCCGCGTATCCTAAAAAAAAAAACGGCAGCACAAAACACAACAAAAATTAAAAAGACTTTCATCAGTCATAATCCCATGCCTGCCGGCTGATATCGTGACCGCGACAAAAATTAAATAAGCTCTTCTCATTGTTATCGTGACGAACGAATGCGTGACATTAGTTGTGGTTGCGAAATCACCACGCTGTTGTAATAGAATCTCTGAGCAAGAGGCCTGGTGTCGGAGAATTGTGAAGAGAATTAAAACACGTGTGTATTTAGGTGAAGGAACTGTTCTTTATTTCGGCCCGTTACATTATATTTTAAATTTTTACTTTGAAAATCTTCGATAGAAAAGCAATTAAGTCTGGATTAATCGTAATATTTACCAATGTACAATTGAGGAGACATTCCAACAGGTTCAACAACATTTTCCCGTCCATCAAGTCAATTACAATGTCTTTTATCTCAAGTGGAGGGTCATGCTATGAGGAAAATAGATAGATATAAATCTTAATATATAAGCGTCTCTAAAATCTGAAAATGTGTAATGAGTGGGTCCTACCTCTCGTACAACAGCTCCCAATATACTTGTTTTTTAAGCATTTTTTTTTTTTAACAAACCAGTTGTTAATTAGAAGGAGACGCATTTTTTTGTTAAGAAAACCCAGGATTCATGTTGACTACAATACGATTGAAACGCAAACGCGTCCAAGAAATAAGCTGATTCGACAATATTGCTAATAAATGATTTATAAACCTGGCGTTTTCCAAAGTGTGCTTCTAAGCCAACAGAAAGGTAGGACAAAACGTCCATGCCTCTAAAGTAAGCGAAAATTTATCAATACCTGGGCAAGCTTTGCATTTACCCATTTGGTAAATGTTTTCCTGTGTAAATTTTCCCTCTCGCCTGAAATAGAATCACAAAAAAACATATTAAGATTATTGAAAAATACGCATGATTTAACTTCAGTTGAACTGTTTGTTTATACCCAAGTGATTAATGGCCCGATTTATACTGGAGACGGATCATCCGTCTGGGACGAGCTTGGCCAAAGAACGATAGCTCGTCTGATAATCCGTCTATGAATAAATACGGGCAATCATCCGTCTTGACGAGTTTCCCAGGATGGTTCGTCCGTCACAAGACGGACTATCGCGAAAGGTCGTGTGGATAGATAATCCGTCCGCTTTGCCCGTATTTATCAGTCACAGTCGGATTATCAGAGGAGCTACCGTTCTTTGAAGCTCGCCCCAGGCGGATTACCGTCTCCAGTATAAATCGGGCCATTTTGTATCCTTTGTTCGAGTAAGCTTGTACTGTTTCCATTCCAGTTTTCTGCGTTTGATGGCACATGATTAGCTTTATGTTGAGGTAAACCTCTGTGGTACTCCACCTCTTTGTTATCTTATCTGAACTCTCCCCTCTGCGGCTTTGTTCTATTCATCCCCCAATCATATAGAATTCTTCAAATATTTTAATGTCATTTAAAACTGTCCAAATAACAAAGAAACAAACGATAGTGTTTTTAAGTGGCTTTTTCACTAATGCAAACTCTAAAATGTACGTTGCATTAAATGAGTGTAATATTCTCTCAATAAACTGTACATTATCTCTTTGATTACTCCACGTAAACAACTGTTTACTTTTTTTTCAATGCTTTCATTTCATTTCCACCAAACAAATTTGTGAATATTGATAGATCGAGCTTTAAGACTGAACAGAATATTGTATCTGAATAAAATAAATAAATCTTGAAGTGTTTTCAAATGCCTCTATCCCATCATTTTTGCCTCTTGCCATCAGCACAGCTCATAAAACTGTAATGCATAGTTTTATAATCCAAAAATTCATTTGCTAGACAAAAGTCTGAAATAATATATTTTTTTTTTCTTTCAAGCAATTAGACAAAGATGCTAATATTAGAATTGTTTTTGAATTCGTCATACTCCACTACACACCTTAGATTGTTTTAATATTCGAGACATGAGTCGGGCCATATTTATCACAACACATCAAAACATGCATACTTTCGTAGGAAAACCCGAAGCTACAATTTAAATCACTTACGCATTAATAAGCTTGTTTTAATAATAATGGTATGTTAGCATTGATGTGTAGCAGATTCCACGCATATCTGAAAATGTGATGGAGGTGTAACTTTTTTTCAGTTTGTTTGTAATTCGGTCATGTTTTTCCTAAGCACGCTATTTCCGAAGTTTCCAAATTTCATTTCTGTTCATATCTTGTCAGATATTTCGAAACAGAGGACAGCATCAACGGAATCGATCAACGCAAGTGTTTAAAAAGGCTTTTAAATTATTCCCGCTTTCACAAGAGGTCTCCAAAACCAAACGTGACTATTCCCTCATTCTCGAATGTTGGCAAATGTTGGCCCAGCCAGCATCGACCTTTCACTATCGAAGTTCATTGATTTTAAGTGAGCGAGGTTTTGTGGTGTCAATTAAGATTTACAGGGTACGTGAAGCTCGTATTATGCAAAGCTGCAGATTGTTTACAACTGGCAGAATTACGGGATTTAATCTCGGTTAGACTGATAAAGTCATGAGCCCGCAACCACCTGACTGTTTTTGTTCATTCAAACAGCACAGCGTTTCGGTAGGAAATACAAAATTTGTTTTTGATACTTCCATTCCTTTAATACCCGCAGTCATGGCTATCAAAACCCACACTCCTTAATCGAAGAGAATTCGATCAATCGAGCATTTGCTACGATCTTAAGCAATGCTTAAGTATTCAACTGTAAAATAAGTTCCAAAGTTGTCATACCTGTGCGGTCTTGTATTTTTTTCCTCAGTCTAATAGAGTTTTGGCGGGCAGTCTCTATCTCTTGGTCTCCCATGCTTAAAGCGGCTCTCAGTCAAGATTACTGCTCGTCTACACTTAATTAACAGTCGACTGCTTAATTCAGAGTAGATATGCAAATGTAGAGTCAAACTACGTAGGCGCTAGGCGACAAGGTACCGCGGGGTCAACTTAATTTGAATATAAATACTGATGCATAAAAATGCGTTTGCAGCTTTCGTGAAAAGTTGCATGCTTTCACGTCGTAAAATGATAATAAAAAAGATATTTTTCCATTAACCTCATTCAAAACGAGCAAAAAAATTGCAACCATCTTTTAAAGTTGGCTTGGCGAGATGAACGTTTTGTAAAGTGTTAGCTCGATTAAGGCAAGAAATTCCATATTTTAATTTAACATCCACACACGACACGTGTTAAAAAAATAAATATATATATATTGTGACCACTAACGATTCGTGTGGGTTTGCCCACGTATTAAGTCAAATGAACCGTTTATTTTTTAAAAAATTAAATATAATAGTTCAACTCGAAGAACAGAATGTGAACAACAAAGGACTGAAGAATCAACCAGACAACCAATTCACGTTGTAACAATTCAACAAAGAATAAAAAAAATAACGAGCTGATGTGTGAATGAAACAATATTTAGTTAATAAATTGTGTTTATACCGAAAAATGCAAACACGACATTGACAATAGTATACATGAAATGTAGTGACAATACCTATGACAAACTAAAAATGCTCAGAGGAGATTTTACGAAAAGCAAACACCAAATACAAAATAATTGTTCTTCTGTGACAGCCGTCCTCGTATGAAGATGGAAGCGATTTATGTTGGCTTTGATTGATGGTGATTGCTTTCTTGCCAACGGATCAGCTAGCCTGAAACTAGAATTCTAAGCTAAGTCGGGAAAGACTTCTAAGGAGTTTCGACTGACCTCAGAGATTTGTAATCGGTTGCACCAATTTGTTTGCAGACCTTTTGCTTTGACGTCAGCATTGTCACGAGCGCGAGAAAAAGACCCGGAAAAAGCAGAGGGAAGGAAATTGGGATGCGTCCGCTCAACGACAACATAATTGTAAAAAAGACGAGGAAAAGAGAGTAGTTGCCGTTTGAAAACATGTTTTTGTCGGCCGCTGACGTCCATATAGCTTGGTTCAATATTCGCGTTTTCAAAACCAAAAAAAAAAATATATCAAACAGTCAGTGCCGTGAACAGGTTATTGTGACAGACAAACACACCTTTAAATTGATCAAGCTCCGAGGCACAGAGTGTCACATTATTCGACCCACTTTTGGGAAGGAGCGTAAGCACTGTATCAGCTAGCAACCTTGAAAAAATTTCAGGTGGACTCTAAGATCTGCCACTTTTTTCATAGTACTAGTAACTTGCGATGTAGTTTAAATAATTAGGCGCCAACGTAAAATGACAGAAGAGTCGCTATAGATACTGTTTATGGAAAAATATCTAGTATTTAAATTTCGACATTTCCACGAGCTATATTCACCGTTGATCAGCTTTGTCAACATTTCCAGATAAAATAAGTTCGAACGAGAAATGTGAATTTATTTGTTTTTGTTTGTTTTGAGGTTATCTTGTTTCCACCTGACTCTATAAACAATTTGAAATTAAAAAATGTGTAGCAATTATTTATTTTTTGTTCGGTAATATAAACACAGCAACACACAGCGCTCACTGGCATGAAACAGCCGGCATTCCAGTTTAAATCTAAACGAGAGCCCGTTAATAGCATCCTGTTTTGTTCAAAAGATAGCTTCTAAATACTACAAGAAATTTTTGTCTATTTTTTGAAGTTCTATATTTTGTACATATTTGACAACAATCTATCAAACACGTAACAAAGCTGCTTAAACTCACTGGTGAATATTAAGGCCTTGTTTAATTCCGACTGCGACTACTTTACATCTCACTCGAACAGTTTAGAAACCACAAACCGAGCATTTATTTTTCTTCTCATCTATTTCTCCGTAAGCGTTAGAGTAGACAGGGTAGCATGTCAGCGTGAGATTTGCGCAAACGAGAAATATCTGAACTTTCCTAGTTCATGACTACCGAAACATGACTACGAATTTCTCTTAACCTTAAGATGTATTTTAAAATTATTATATTATTTTAACTGATTCCTTGTCACATTGTTAATGTTCTGATTTACCGTGTTTTCGATATGAGTTTGGGGTCCTTTGTGCATGCGAGAATGACAATGTGTACTGATTATTTCCAGAAGTTCTGTGTACTTACTGGCTAAGAGCGCAAATTGTTGTGAATGACGTCGAGCAATACTGACATCCTTAGCAGCTTTCTGAAACTTTTTTACAGCAGGCTTTGCATTACCAACCGCAGGTTTACCTTCCATCGTCAAAACAGGGTGTAGTAATATCGAAGGCAGAATGACCTACTCGTCTTTCGGTAGTATTTCAGTTTCCCTTGATTACACACGAATTTATGCACAGACATGTGGACGCATGGTTTTAAAAAAGAAATGACAATGTCATATTTGCAGCAGTGACCCGTTCTCTAGAAACCGTTAATCATCTGCATGAGAAAGACATAGTCATTTTTCATACCGAATATTTTGTTAGTTTGGAGAGTTCGATGTTCATCGATCGCAAAATATTCGCGCTGGTAATGTTAGGATTAAGTACAAATTTTATGCGATATATATTCCTTGCTCCTAACGACTTTCAATTGTAGCTGAGTGTATCGAGTTGGCTGCAACTTAAGTAAACGAAAGAACAGCGCAAACGCTATCTTCATTGATTTGCATCTAAATTGAGTTTGACGTTATGTTTAAAATTGTGGTTTCATATTCTTCAGCGATTTTGCAGATATAAAATACCATCCCTTTTTATTTTACGAATCGATTTATTCGTGCTCGAAACTGATAAAGAAATATTGCTGCAGTAGCTCGTGTTTTGTGAATTTGTATCTATTACTATTTGAAACTCTGCAATATACTTCCGGTCAAGCTAGTCCCAGCCTTATTCTTTCCATTGCACGTGGTAAAATTCCACATACGCTGCACAGCGCAAAGCTTTTGCAGTTGAAGCTTTTAAAAAGGTCTTTGTTCTCGGTTTAGACCACTTTAAAAATATAGATATATATTATGACTTTAGATGAGTTTTACACTGATAAATCCAGAATAGTGCTCAACAATGATGGAGCGGTAATAACAATGTTTTTCTACTCAATGTCGTTTCATATGGGCTTTAATACAGGTCTGTTTCG
>Ga0126337_10000023_pt1 | contig 43944 bp, 32 predicted proteins | sample DipCmetagenome_FD_92527 | JGI IMG/M metagenome (GOLD analysis project Ga0126337, IMG submission 92527) | Coral microbial communities from La Bocana,Puerto Morelos, Mexico - Diploria C A metagenome | ecosystem: Host-associated > Invertebrates > Cnidaria > Coral | place: La Bocana,Puerto Morelos...
GGGTATTTTCGGCGGACGAACACTATGCGCTGATAGTGTCTCTCCGCGGATGAACACTATCGCGTCACGTGATCAATTTAAACCAATTAGAATCGGAGAAAATTTAGTGGTGAACTATAACGAGTTATAGAAACACGAGTGGAAGTTTGGGAGAACGAGAAATGCTGTGCGGCTCGTGTTTCGACCGCTTTTTCGAGTTCTTCCAAACTTCCACGAGGGTTTCTATAACTCGATAGAAACACACAGAACATGTTTTCTATTTCTTTTAGAAAACACCGCGGCAAAAAAAACAACTTGTTAACTTTGATGATCAAAATGTAAATTCTCCTTGCTCGCGCCATCATTGCGTCAACTGCTCGTGCTAGTTCTGTGTTTCTATCGAGTTATGGAAACACGATTTTTAACCAATCAGAGCGCGTATTTTCTCATGACTGTTTTCTATTTTTATGTCATGTTGGGTTTATCTTTGGCTTTCATTTTCAACGCATTAATCTTTATCACCGTCCGTTTGTTCGCAGGAAGTTTCGCGATTTGTCGATCCTCATGGGGGAAAGCGACAATTTTTTATTGTACCGTTCAGAACTGTCCGCCTGTTTGGAATCTGGTCCTTGTTTACCGTTCCTTGGGAATTTCTTGACTGAAATTGCCCAGACACACACGTACTTAGCGTGCAAAAGAAAGAAATTAATCAAAGGAGTTAAACAGTCTCCGTTAATGGGGCGTAACGACAAACTTGATAGGCCAGACGGGGCCATAATTAATGGTGGAGCTCCAAAACGTAACGGCATTGCCGAGAATTGCGTGACACCAGACTCGCAAACATCACCGCGTGACAAGGAAAATGTCACGCAGGAGAAAAGTGAGAAGCGGACCGCGAAGGTAAAGCGGACACCATCGCGAAGCAAACTCTGGAGATTTCACAACCGTCAGAGCATAAACGACAGTGGTGTTATGTTGAATCGTAGCAGGAACAGCAGTACAGAGGTTTTGGACATTCCTGATGGAGATCTACGAAAAGGCCTCACTTCGAGCTCAGATTCTGTGATAACGAGCTCAAGTTCGCTCAACGAGAGCCCTCGAAACGCGACCAACGGGAACTCTCGCACGCCCAGTAGACCTCCGCTGTTGAGGAGACTTTCAGAAACGTCTTCGAATCAAAATGGGATCTCGATGAAGCCAAAGAGACGATTGTCGGAGACTAAAACGGGCGAGAGTCGGCGCTCGTTTCTCAAGGGACTTGTTCGTCGGACGCCGAGTAGTCAGTCCGTAAAGGAAGGAAGAGTGTCGCGAGGACCGTCTTCGGAAAAGCTCACGGTCAGTCTCAGCACACTGTCCGTCACAGAAAACTTGAACATTTTAAGATTCAAAGATCTGGCCAAATCACAGAGTAGTCCATCAGTTAAGGAGGGCGGGAGACTGTCCCCTGAGCTTAGTCCAGGTCCCCTTGACCGATCACCTGATATCCAGGTGAAGCTCTCGTCGAGTAGCAATTCTTTCGTGGATGGTACGCCGACTCCAAGCAGTCACGTGTTCTCGTCAGGTGAGTTTACAGAGGTTTCACCGCAGTTTTATGGCTAGTGATCTGTATTGGTGTTTTTGACTCAAATTTCTTCACCGATGCTTTTTCTTCGCCTATATTCACATAACCAGTCTTTTTTCGTCCCATCATAGTTTACTTTCATCCTAGGAGAAAAAGTTGGCGAAGAAAATTTGGGATTTAAACACCTTACAATTCCCCAATTTCCCAGCATCCCTTAACATTTTTACTTTGCCTCACTTCCATACGTCACGCAACTTATAAAGTTCAAGTTCGTCGTTTGTAATCTGTGTTAATCTTTTCCATCCTTAACCATCCATGTTCCTTTATGGATTATTATTCTCTCTTTGGCGTTTTTCTATCATAGTAAATTATTATTTTCAGGTTTTCTTCGATTTAAAGGTAATTTTGTATTTGGCCAATGTTTCTCAAAATACGGCGCGTACTTGGTGTAGTTGACACAGTTGATGTTGAACAATAGAGAACAAAAGAACGAGAGAAACAACAAGAACAATAGGTTTGTAAGACAGTGTTCAATTGTTAAACGCCAACTGTGTCTTCTACACCAAGGAGGAGCCCCAATACTTTGACTTAGCTATGACCAGTCACTACAATGTAGATCTCGGGGCTGTAAATCCAAAAATTATTTTTTTTTTTTTAATAAATTTTTCTTTTTTCTGTATTTGTAGGTACGGAGAGACAGTTGTGGGCTTATCAGATCGCTTCAATCCAGTATGACTTTGTCAGTCGTCCATTTGTCCGGCATTTCCTTCTGAACGCTTCCTTTAACTCCGAAGAAGACAACTACAGGCTCTCGCTAAAACGAGAAATTCCGGTGAAGAAAACTGCGAGCTGACCCACCACTGACGCCTCGCACGAAAGCGTTTTGCATTCGCTGTCACCATAGTAACCGAGTCTTGGAGTCTTCGCAATTTTTATTCTTCCATAAAATTATTTGCATATCTGTACACAATTCGTTTCCACTCTACCGCGGCCAAAGGGACCGAGTTGGTCTGGAGAGTAGAGGACGACCGAAGTCAAACTAAAAGCCCTTATGTGTTGACATCGATAGTTTGCAAAAATTAACGCTCTTGACTACAATAAGAAAATTTCTTCTTTGTTCCCTCGCCAAAGCATCGTAGTCCTTTTTTATATACTCTATTGTAGAATACATAAAGTTATTTTATGCATCAAGTAAAGAGATTTATTTTAATTGGATGGCAAATGACCTTATTTTTACATTGAAACTGACGTAAACTACCTCAGTGGTTTCATTATATTTTAAAGACATCTTCCTTATTTTACGTTCTCTTGTAATTATTCCAAATGTTAACCTGATACTGTACATTTTATTATTAGAAATTGTAAATATTTTAATAAGCAGATTATCGAATATTATTGTTGAGAGCAATAATAAATATAAAATCAGCCCAGATGGAGCAAACTTATGAACTGATATTTTCATTTGCGTCGCATAACCGCCAAAGAGAAAACAATTAACTGCGCGGTGTCACATAGATGTAATTTATTGTGGCCAAGATTGAATACAGGCTGGCTAACGGTGTTTTGGGGGATTACATTTCCCCGTCTTTTACAGACAGCTGTGCTAAAATATTGTCTACCATGTGTTAACCTGTAGACACTACGAAAACTACGAAAAGTAGTCGAGACAACAAGTGCAATTTGTCCTATTCCCACTCCTCGTATTTTGCTCCCATTCGGTCTCCCCTTTCCAGTGTTGTAGCCACGTGACAGTGTCGACAAAGCGGGGGGGGGGGGAGGTAGCTACTGACGCAAAGCATGTTAGATAGCGTACCATTTCCAAATATGTTGCAACAATTTTGTTCGGAATTGTAGGCACACAGAACGTAAGACGCATTGCGTCTGATACGCATACTTCGTCGTCTTCTTGGGTTAGGAAATTGAACCGAGCTAGGCCTTCGTAGCTTGGAAAACTTGAATAGAGCCTTTCTTCACATCAGAGACGAGGATGTTACCATTCTGAGTAACAGCAACGGAACAAAAACGGCTGTCCAAGCCATGAAGTAACCAACTAACCAATTTTCCATCCAGTGTAAAGAATCGAACTCTACTGTGGTTTGTAGCGACTACGGAGTCGCAAACGATCAATTGGTTGAACTTGTCGATAGCGAGGCCCGCAGGACGGTCGAACTGTTCGATGTCATATAGAGGCCCCCCTTCCTCACTGAACACCTTTACACAATAAGCCATGCGATATGATACGAAATACCTCCCCTGATGGAAGACAGCAAAGAACGGGAACGCATCGTAGTTTCTCACTCTGAAGGACCGCAACAACTCTGTCCCGTCAGGGGAGAGGACCTTGACTGATACGTCACCCGAGTCGCATACTAATATGTTTCCATCACTCCTAACAGACACGCTGCACGGATTAATCAGGTGGTCACTGATGTACTTGATGAGCTTTCCATTCTCGGTAAATACAGAAATTCTACTCGACTTGTGTGACGCTTCATCGACGACTATGATGTTATACAACTTTGTGAATGCCAGTGATCTTGGTTTTCGTGTTGGAGTCAAGTCAACCACAGTTCTTAGGTACTTCAAACCAGAATCAAACAGCAAAACCTTCTGTAGATCATAATCAGCCACAGCGACGTTTCCAGATTTTTCACTTCGTGCAATGCTACTGGGAAAACGAAACTTTCCGTGCCCCCTGAACTCCGTTGAGATTTGTTTATAATTCTGAGGAATTACCTGAATTCTCCAGGGTCTACTGTTCAGCGGCATTCCGTTTAAGTCAACAAAGATGTCATGTTGACCAACACATTGTGGTTCGTAGCACACGTTGTAACTTCCGTCTTTAAAATCTGTGACTCTATTGTCCTCGATTTCTCCTGTTGGAGAGCGGATCCGCACGGTGACTTGATCTTCTTCATTATAACACGGATCCCCGCTTGAATCTCTTGTTAAGACTGTAAAGTTCGTTTTTTTACCTGATTTTATCATAACTGTTTCCGGGCCTTTCCGTTCAGCTACCGAGCGTGACGGATCAGTGAAACTAGTAATAACTTGACCCGGGCCCGCAACTTTCAAAACATTCACAATTTGTTTAGTGTCTTCATTTGGCACATAACTGACGTGACGAGGTCTGTAAATCTTTGTTTCTGAAGGGCTCAGGAGTTCTTCAAAGCGACTGGTGACAATTAGCTCTGCTTGAAGGATTTCAGAAGCGATGTTTCGTTGTAAAATACCTTCTCCGCATTCAACAAATCCATTTAGTTGGGAAACGACTAGCTGAAAGTTTTCTAATTGCGTTGCGTGACCTCTCTGTTGCGCCTCATTAATTTGACCTAACTTGGTCTTCATAGCCGCTTCATGTTCCCGCAAAGTTCTCACTAGTTCGTCCACAATTGCTGTGATTTTATTTCCAGTGGTAAGCATTTCGTGTGCCGTTTTTTTCATTACCTCGATTTGTCTGTTCATTTTTCTTTCAACGACGGCAACTTGGGCCTTTGCTTTGTCTATGACGTCTGTAATCTGAATCTTTCGTTCCTCTGCCGCTTGTTGAATATCCACAAGGGTGTGCCCATTGTGATTTACAAATCCACACTTCATGCAAATCTTGACAAAAGTATTCAAGTGCCTCGTTTTGATGATATTTCTCTGTACACATGACCGGTCGCTGGATTAATTCTTCAACGTCTTGCACTTGCAGTTTCTCGATATAAACATTGCGGTGACCACTTGTAGTCTTCAATCGCTGATGCGCTTCGAGACAAGCTGTACATAGAAAGCTCTGACAAACGAAACAGTAGCAAGTTACCGCGTTGTTCTCTTCGCAGCTATCACATCTCTGAGCCTCCGTCTTGCCATCTTTCAGGGCGAGAATATCTACCAATCGACTGAGATGAAATGATGTGGGAAAACCACGGAAGGTGCCTTTTTCCGGGATTTGAAAGAGAGTTAGACAAACCGGACATTTTATCGTCGTTTGCAGTTGTCTTCTCGCGGAGCTTGCCAGTTTGTCGAGGCACTTCAAACAGAAAGAATGCAAACACGGCAGCGTCTTGGGGTCGCTGACTTTTCCTAAGCAAAATGGACATTCAGCCTCCTTTCTGAGACTTTTAAAAAGTTGTTGTACATCCATTTCGAAATAGTAGAAGGCGGACGGAAGAAACTACTCTAGTTTCTAGTCTTTGTCTGAGCCATAGTTAATCGAGGGGACTGGTTGTGAAAGCCGGCACACATCAAAGGACCGGCCTTTTGTTTTACATTTGAGGTTCATAACCAGTCCCCTCGATTAACTATGTCTGAACGCAGTCATTTGGGTTATATGGAAGAGTGGAGACAAGTCACAAAATGCTCCCTAACTCCCTCCCTCAACGGCTGATTTGTTGTGCGAAGAGAAGGTTGCTCTAGCCGCAAGAAAGCGTCAATGATTTTAATTAAAATACTGCGTTTCACAAGAGGAAAACTATTTGTCGAAGTCAAGCAATTTCCCCATTAAATTTTTTTGTTTCACCAATCAGTGCACGATAGGGCGCTAGGGTGCAAGGGCCTCCCACCCGCTCCAAAACCGAAAATTCGGTTAGTCAATACAAAAAAGAGAGGCACGGCTTCCTCGCCTCTGGGCTTCCTCCCCACCCCCCTCACCTCCCCACCCCTCCCTCCACTAAATTCGGACCTGGCATTTGTCAGTTCGGGCGGTTCATTGACAGAATCGAGCGGATTTTTTGATTGGCTGGGACTGAGACGAGAATACAAGGTCACGCAATCACATATTTGTAGATCTCGTGATTCAAGTTGTGGTTGCCTGCCGTCCAGAAACTCATCGAAAGAGCACTGAAACCTCCTAGGCTAATAGCGGAAATGGGGCTATGTACTTCTGCAGAACAAGGAGATTATGAAATCATACACCAATACGACGGAGACAAGTTCCTTTGCTATCGACATGGAGAAGGAACATATCACTACAGCAATGGCGATAGGTACAAAGGACAGTGGAAATGGAATAAAAGGCACGGACACGGAGTTTACACGCATCTGAGCGGCGACATGTGAGTAATGTTTCGTGTGTGGCTCATTCTTGATCGGTGCACTAGAATGATTTGTATATTTCTCATTAGTTTACTCTTCAGGACTCTTTAGCAACAGTGAATCGTACAAGGCAATTCCACTATAGATAATCGTCATAATTGTCAAGAAGTAGTTGAACACATTTTTAAACCGGAATAGCTGATCAAAATAAATGTTAGTGAGCCACTGCTAATCTTGTTTTGTTGATATGTGTATCTTAGCTAATACCAAATTAGCTCGAATCGCTGAAAATATCGAGGGCAACACAAGCTTCACTTTCTATCATGGACTAACTAAACCAAGTGCTAACCCATTACATTAACGTATACATTTGTAATTTCTCTTCGACGTGAATATTCAAATAGCTTTTATTATACTCGACAGCTTATTATGAAAAGCAAACCACATGATTAGATTCCGGTCTTTCTTGGAGAAAACGACTTTCGCTTTCATTTGCGGAAGTCACTTCCAGGTCGTTATCTTTAATCTCGCACCACGGGGAAGAGAGACCCAGGGAACAAGTTATAATATTTTTGGTCCCTGCGATCCCCGTAGCTTTTCACGTCTCTTGGCAGGCAGGGCCTTGGTGCGCAAAACGAAGGGCTTTAGGGACATACGATTTTTGAATTAAACTACTTAAGGACCGTGCCTACTACAAATCGTTTGAGTTATACTTCTTCCTACACCTCCGCTTTGAAGTCACGGTCACAAACATAGTTTCCGCTCACTTATGGAACCACAGAACAACAGACTTCATCTTGTTTTTGTGTTATAATCGCAGACAACAAGGATATTTTTTTGAAGACGACTACATTGGACCAGATCCGGGTGACTTATTTGCTGCAACGTCGTGTTTTTCATGGTTTGGAAGTACTCCGGCGGAACCACTTGAAAGTGGCAAACACGAAGATTGCAGGTAAGATTTTTATCTTGAAAAAGGTCTGGAACCTAGACTGAGACAATTGATTTTCAGCAATAATCTAATGTTAACGTTTAGGTTAATAGAGTAACAGCCCCTCACTGCCAACGTTGGCATTTAATGACGGTTGTAGTTCTTCTCACAAGAGAGCTCAACTAAAAATTGCCTAGTTTATCAGGATTGGCGACTATACCGTGACCGAAAAAAATCGTAAGTGAGGGATTTGAGACCACATTTTGTCGACAATAGTATGCAAGAAAAGATTTATGAACATGCAAAATTCAGCAATATGGAGTCAGCGGTGTACGTAAAAGGCCACTAGCTCACTCATCCCCAATCCTCTGTCATGAAAAAACGTTGCTGTTTTTCCACGTCTTGCCGTATTCTCATATCAGAAGGCTGGAAATAGGTCAGAGCTTAGAGGATAGAATATTACAGAAGAATGGGTTTGTTAATGTACAAAACTCAATGACACAGAGTAACCTTTTCAAACAACAAGAACTATCTACCTAAAAGCTATAGAGGTGCTACTCTCTGGAACAGTCTACCCTGTAGTCTTAGTCTGTACCCTGTAGTCTTAGTCTGTAGTCTTAGGCAAGTGAAATCTCTAAATCATTTCAAGCAATTGATAGACCATCATTTTAGTTAATTAGATACACGGCATTCACGGAAACAGGAGTAGTTTAGTGTAATTAAGTTGTATTTTTATTGTAAGTAAACCTGATGAATTTTACCGTGTTAAAATAACTCGGATTTGACTTGACTTTGACTTTGACCTTAGTGTCCTTAGTGGTTGATTCGCTCCGACGAAGGTCGAACGCTCGAAGCGTCAGCTTTCGAATCTCTACGGTGGCCAATTCACATTTCAACCCAGTTGGTAAAACCAAATTATCTTGTAATACTCCGCACCGACGCAACACCACAGTTTCTTTAGACACCTGCTCCTTTATACGTATTCTCAAGCCCAGTCCTCTGTCATGTTGTTCCTCCACGCGAGGAGGAAGCTAAGGGTCAGAGCCTAGAGAAGAGTCGTCAGGACACAATCGATGAAGTGTGTATTGTGGGACTGAGAAAATTACTTCCATGTGATCAGCTAAGAGCCGGCAATTTTGTAATCTCATAGCCAGATCTCCCTTAGCCGACGCGGCCTTGCTAAGAGAAGCGAATACGGCCCCACTCTATTTGACGCTTGGACGTTAGAGATCTAGGTTCTAGACGAGGCAATAGGCCGCTTTATTAAATATTATAACATGGCTGCGAGTTCAGAATTTTTTTCAGTTTCTTTGTCACTCAATTCCCAAAAGAGACTTGGACACAAAGAAAACACCGCCACATATAGAGGTTTTTCCTGAAAGTCTCGAAACCATGTTAGGATATTGAGATCTCTAAGGTGGCCTATTTCATCACAGAAGAGCAGTAAAATACCTAACTGACTGGTCGGCTTTGAGGGAATTTTAGTGTAGATCTTTTCTGGCGCTCGCATTCATAAGCTCGCCTGTTTTTATCACGAGTTATCTCTTTGATGTTGCAGAAATCAAGAACAAAGCGATGACAGGAAAAAGAAGTTAGATGAACGAGCTAAGAAACGAGAGCAAAGGAAGAAAGAACGAGAGGCCATGGCGAAGAAATACAAAAAAGATCGATAAAGTGCATGACCATATCCAAGATACTATGAAATTTCTTGCAGTATTTCAAAACAAGCCTGCGGATTAGACGAAACATTTCATACTGATGAAGTAATCCTTTCACAGATATTAATTAAGCGTCTCAGATTGGCAAACCACAAAACCAACGGAACGGCAGCGGGAACGTCGCTAAACAGAATATTTAATAAGCAGGACAAAGACTGTGCACGTGCGTTTTAAATCTTGCTACATTTATTTGCCGTTCACTGCAACAACGCGAAAAAGACCAAATTCTGCATACTCTGGAGAATGGGAACCACAACTGCTAATTTCTTTAATTTAGTTTTCAAATTTAACAGTGTCATAAGAATTAAGTTTTGAGATAGCTCAGACAGTGACAGTCAAACTGAATGAATCTAGATTATCGTGAGATTCGCGGGCTAAATGTAAGTAGACGTTATCTTCGGCGTCGCCTCCTTGGTTGCCTAAACTACTAACATTTATGACCCTTAGCCAATATTTTAAAGAACCTGTACAAAAATAATAGAATACTAAGTTATTTTTCATATAACAAACTTGTATATATTAGCTTATATTTTGTCATTAAGAGGCAATTATGTTTTTTGGAAAGAATAATCCTATCGTGTAAGATTGGAAGTAGGCCTCTTGGAGTCGATCTGCAAAGCGTGAGATGATGAATATAGTAAGGAAGTCCTTACACGTTATTTCCTAAATATCGTAATTGTATTTTCACTCTGTAGATAGTAAGATGACTTTAAAACTCTTGGATCTTCCTATTATTCAACCCAAAGCAGAAGGGGTTTTCGTGTTCATTTAGCTTTAAGAAACAACTTCTTCGATAAAGTGACCTTCAAGAAATGCTGTTGTTATAATTAAACGGGGAGTTGTGGTAGAAACTAGACTATTTATAGCACAATACTTATGCTAACATACCTCGTGACGACATCATGTATGTCGTTTCGGGGAAGAGCCCTGCATGTGACCCATGGGTCACGTAATCACCGGAAGAAGTGTCGGCGCTGATTTTTCATAAATCGAATTTTTTAAGCAAACGTTGACGGTCTTAAACTGAATCAAGCTACAGATTGGCAGCACAGTCCAGCTCAGTCCATATAAATGGGGCTGTGCATTTCGCAACGACAAGACTATGAAGACATTAAGCGCTACGATGGTGGAACCTTGCTTTGTTTCAAGCACGGAGAAGGGACATACCTTTACGAAAATGGCGACGTATACAAGGGCGAATGGAAATGGAACAGAAAGCACGGGCATGGTGTTTATACGCATGTGAACGGAGAAATGTGAGTCAAATTACATTTAAGCTACAGTTAGCTTATTTTCCTCTCAGTTAACAACTACAAGGTGGAAACTGATTATGTTTGTGAAATGTACATTTCTGTATTTGGCCTTTTAACAAACAAGTGAATGATGCAATAATTCTAACGACGGGATCAGAACATAGAGCTTACATGTGTTTTGTAAGTTTCAACTTGTCTTTCCTATTACGATGAGCCATGTAAACGTTCGATAGTCAAAACCAATTTATTTGAATGAAATTTAACTTTTATGACCTTCCACAGTAACTTCCGGTAGAACGTGACGAAACAGAAACACCATGACTGTTATTGCGTAAAATGTCCTTGGTCGTCCTTATACAGTAGAACCTCGGTATAACGAAATCTGTTCGGTTCTTTCCATACATCTTACTATTGCTGGGGCGAAAAATATCGCCCGTTATACCGAAGACTTCGTTATCACAGAGAGGTTCGTGAAATCAAAGTTTCACTGTATTATGTTTTGGACAAGTCTTTTTTAAGACCTCTCCAAACAAAGCATTGTTCAGTGCGCAAAAATGCTTCGTAAAATAAGAAAGAGTAAGGGCGTTTCTCTTAAATTCACGTCACTCTTTTTAAACGAGCTATTGACTGATTTTGTGTTTGACGCTGATTTTTGTTTGTCACAAAAAATACCATTGTTGCTTTTATTTATCACGAAATGGAAATTTCATTTTCACATTACTAAATCTATTCTTATTAACGCAGAAAACGAGGCTATTTTTATCAAAATGAATATATTGGACAAGACCCAGGTAATTGGTTTGCTGCTACGTCATGTTTTGCGGGATGTTTTGGAAAAATGTCGGAAACACCACTTGCAAGTGATGAAGAAATAAGGTATGATTTATTTTCTTGGTTCCGTTTATTCATTTTCTCATTTTATTTCATTCCCTTTCTCACTCGCCCACTCGTTCTTGCAGATTCTCAGCTCACTAAAAAGAATTAGTTGATCGATAGATGAATTTAACTTACCTGCTCTCCCGCATTTTGGGGGTAGGGTAAGCAATTTCCAAAAAAAAAACGCTTGCACAGAAAAAAAAACCCAATAATATTGCAAGCGGAGCAATGGAGTAAGTGCTTTCTTGTACCATTATAATAATTCAATATATAACGCACATTCCATACTAAATGCGCTTCACAAAATAAAGTAGGGAAAAAGATAAAAATTATTTTGACTTTTTATGTCAAGAAAGATAATTGCACAAGCAATTGCCCACCAAAAATCATGCCCAACTTCAAGGTGAGGAATAAAATTCATTTCCCCAAAAAATTGATTAAATACATCCCTAGCTCCCACCTCAAAAAAATAATGGTCCGTCCCCAATCGAGCCCATTGCAAAGTCTATTCTATCGTTTGGTTGCCACATAAGTGTTGCGTGACGCGTGACAAATGGTTGACGCTAAATAATAGATCTCGCGTCATGATCCAGACACAAGAAAAAAATCAGGGGATTTGCCCAGACATTATTATGCCGAGAAATTAAAGGGCACGGCAAACATTGACAACAAAGAAATGGAAAATACTGTTATATAATAAGCTCTCTGTTGCAGGAACCAAGAACGACTAGATGCCATGAGAGAACGGGAAGAACAGAGAGCTACGAAGAGAGAGGAAAGACAAAAACGAAGAGACGAAATGCGACAAAAATATAACATCTAATGAGAATCTAGAACATTTTCAGTCCAAAATTGAAATATTTAAAATCGCCATGTAATATCTGAAAAGGAAAGAAGGATATTTTCATAAAAGACGAAAAAGGAAAACCAACGAACCTGCGATCAGGAGTTCTTCGCCAAAAGGAACGCCTGGTCGCAAGTTAAAAAACTAAGCTGTATAACTCTCGGTTAATGTTTTTCTTCGCATGAGTAGGAGTCTGTTTATGTATATCCATTTTTTGTACATAAAGCAACCTAGAACGTAAGATTGTAAAGCTTCGTCCGTGTTTTTCGCCATTTTTAATAATAGGAAATAAAAATCAATTTTTGCTAGAAAGGAAAGCAAGTATTGCATCGAACTGATAGTGGTTTTTGCAAAGTAAAGGTCTTATGCGCCCCATGGCGCGGTAAGGACTGGTGATGATGATGATGATGATGCAATAATAGCCCAGTTCGTATTCCCGGGGCGAGCGACTGACGAAGGGCTAACGCTCGAAACGTCAGCTTTATAACTCGTTACGGTGGCTAATTTACATTTTCAACTTAGTTGATATAACCAAATTACCTTCTACACCAAGTAGCCGATTGTACCCCCCCACCCCCCCTTACAGTTCCCCCTCGCTTCCGTGCCACGTTCTTTGCTCGGCCCAGGGTAACCGGGAATACATAACTCGGGCACAAGATCCTGATTTGACAAATCGCGCTACTTTAGTTAAAGCAAGACTATGCCTAATATTGTTTTGTAATTCAGTCACTGACCTTCTTTATTGCAGATTACCGCAATTTCACAATGTGGTTAAAGTACGCGCTGCTTTTTTTGTCTCTGAAAGAATGTGACAGTATTAACACGAATGTCACAGGCCAACCATAATACTGCGCATGAGCAGAGAAATCCCGACAGTTACTAGCACGTGACGTCATGGTTTCTCAGCCAGTCAAAAGAGAGGGCAAAATGAATCAAATAGCAATTTTCTTATGTTTTTCAAAATTTCATCACACATTTAAGCTTTTTGCAGGGAAAAATTCATTCATTTAGAATGACATTCATCAAGAGCTATTGCATTACAAGCAGAAATGAAATTGTCAAAACTAAATCGTCAGATGTGACGTAGAGCATGCATTGCTATCAAATCAGTGAGGGACGACTACCAAAAATAATAAAAAAAAGTACGAAATTTTTTCCAAAGAAATCTTTCTTCTGTCCATGGGACACAACGCTCCATCAAGTAAGGCAAACCCATTTTAAGACATGTCGCCCACACGCCAGAGCACTTGACTGGTTTAACGTGACATTAACGCCTAATACGACACAGCTGCAGACAGAGGGGTGGTCTCTGATGTCGAGGCTGAATCAGGGTCGTCGCTATTGATAACGTTTGGCTGTAGTTGTGAAGCCAGGACGGCATCCAAGGCAGCCTTGGCCGCGCTCAGCGTTGGCTCATGGGATTGAAGCACCCCTGTTGAAACCAAAACACGAAGTTAAACCTCAGGTCTCAGATGATTTTCTAGGCGGTGGCTACTTTTATACCCGATGTTTGTCATCTTTTATAACATTTTACATATAGTTTCGAGTCTAACTTACGTTGAAGTCCCTGAAGTCCCATGGGTAATTACCCATTATAGAGCCCTACCCTTCAACTTTATGTGCACGAAATCTGTGAAATCTCTAGAAAGACAGTACCTCCTGCATGCTAAGTCCCCATATTTTAGCCCTTGAAATCCATCAATACGACCACACATACAAAATCGGGGGCTTCTGTAAAGAGGTCACGCGTTCAGATTTAAAAAAAAAAGAAATAGTAAAATTGCCGTCAAACGAACTTGAAGCTTTTACCGTTGATCGTGTGACTACAATGTTTGGAGAAACTTTCAATTCTGTCGTACAACCAAAACCAAAGTAATCACTCCGGCCAATCACAAACGACACAGACAGTCTAGTGAACCAATCAAAACACAAGGAAAAGCCATGTAGCCGACACAAAGCGCGGGAAATCGTGTGCGAGCGACTATTGGTTTCGGATTTACTTCTGATCGGATGTAAAAGTGGCGCGAGTCTTTTAGCCACACTCTGCCGACCTTCACACCCGTAACTCAGAAACTCTTCCTACCATTGATAAGCCATCGGAGACCCCTGAGAGTTTTAGGTTTTAGATAACATCTGCACTAAACCTTTAATTACCTGAATCTTCCTCAGTGGCTTCGTGTCCATTATTCTGAGCTTCTCTCTCGCCATCTCCTCCCTGAACCTTTTCCTGCTCGCCAATCCCCAACCCTCCCCCTCGTGAAGGCACCGTCACAATAGTAAACCCGTCATGTGTCCTTCTAGCAGTAGTTGTCACGCCATCCAGGGAGGTCACGACCACAGTCTCGGATGATTGCCCTGTCCCAGCCACGGCTTCCAGTGATGTCACCACAACTGTCTGCGGGGCGGACACGACCTGCACTGTCGACATGTCCAGCTCTTGTCCCGAGCTGTCAACAAGCGTGGAAGTCAACTGCTGCACACCTTGTGACAGTGTCACGGCGTGCTCTAGGTCGCCTTGAACTTGAATGGCAGCATCAGATGCTATGGCAACGGGAATAGCGATGTGTCCAGTCACGTGGCCACTCTCTGCCATGTGGTGCTGGATATCTGCCAGGCTGCCGTCCATGGCCTGAAGCGCGGCAACCGAGGCCTCGTCTGCTATGACCACAGGCACGCCATGAGCGAAGGCTTGGTTACCTGCGATGGTCTCTGTGTAATCCAACCGCTGGCGCTTGTTTGAAGGCTCGTCCTGGCCAACATCATAGTCGCCTGAAATTTGAATCCAAACAAAAGTGGGTTAATACAGGGTTTGCATCAAAGAGCATCCGCATTGCACGTTATATTGGACCTAGTGCAGCTCCCTCGTTAAAGCACCTGTTTGCAAAACCGAAGCTGATTTTTCAGAGCAAAAAGGACACAGATAACATAGGAAAACGCGCTAAAGTCGAGTTGAAATATGGCAACCAACAATTTGTATTGGATTTTAAAGTTTTAAGTGGGAGCGATTTTTTTTAACCCAAAAACCTAACCTAAGCCATGCAATGGTTAGTTCCTTCACTTTCTTGGAAGGACTAATGGCATGTGAGCCCCCTCCTGGAAAAGAAATCCTTGGTAAGTACTCAGGGAGCTTCCGATTTTTACGATCCAGTCAAATATAAGCGCGAATACGAAGTTGTCACGAATGTGTAACATTACTGCCAAATAATTCCGAAAGACTATCGGGATTCCGACCGAGCAATTCACGACCCACGCGATTCCGAACGACCAAGCTTACTACTTTCAACCTCGTAACATACGGTACTCCTTTAGAAAGGCCCGCGCTTAAAGAAGCTCAGTAACGGTATTTGAGCTATTTCGACCACGTACATTTTAAACCAAACAAGGATGGTTAAAGAGAGAAAATTGACACGGATTAAAAACGACGTCTTTCGAAGACGCCCAAACCGTGAAGCAGCTCTTTCAACATGGCCTCCACCCACACATGCATTTAACCTAGTTCCCAGACTTCTCACCTTCTCCCAGGTTATCGACGTCGGCCATGTCACAGTGAGCAGTCCTCTTGTGATTGGCCAGCGTGGAGGTTTGTCGGTAGGTCTTGTTACAAATGTTACATGTGTAAGGCTTGTTGTGGGTGTGGACAACATGATGCTTGTATAGACTGGAGTACTCCGTGAATCGCTTGTTGCATCCAATAACTTGGCAGACGTAAGGTCGCTCTCCTGTGCAATTAAAAAAAAAACAGCACAAGAAACAATGTTACCCTTTTCCTTTTGAACATGAGCATCAAAATTCTCCCTACCGTCTTAAAAAAAAAAATCAATTTTCATTATTCCCTTTGGGAGATTTTGCTTTTGCATCAAGACACGCTAGATAAAAGTCACAGATAGTTGTGAATTGGCATTTATTCATGCATCTCTTCAACAATTATATTACGAGCTCTAGATTTTCTATTGGCTGATAGCCTACAAGTAGCTCAGCCAATCAGATTGCAGCATTTGCATTAGTATACTAGAAGAATTCTAGTAATAGAGAATATCTATTGTTTAGCGTAGCCCACGGCATTTGTGATAGAACGCTTGTAGATATTTATACTAACAACAGATAGCTAAAACAGTAACACAGAAGTAAGGCCATATACCTGTATGTATCCTTGAGTGATTCTTGTAGTTAGTAGCGCTAGCGAATGACCGTCCACAACCCTCGTGTTCACACACGTACGGTCGTTCGCCCGTGTGAGTTCTCATGTGTACTTTACGTATGTTGGAAGTAGTGAAGGAGCGACCACAGTCGGCGAATGGACACGTAAACGGTCTTTCTCCTGGAAAAAAAAAAACAGATAAAAGGCCGGTCAAAGGCAATAAAAGTCTGTTCGAAATTAAGAAGTATGCTCAGCCACATTACATGTTACTCAAAGATGCACGCAGTTACTCTGGTCATGGCGTGTGGGACTGACTAGGAGGGTCGATATTCCCTTGAAAGGGATACTAATCCATCTCAAGGACTTCACAGCTTCCTGTCAACACGCAACATTTCGCCAGCTATTTCTGGATGAAGAGGAGCACTGTGTCAATAGAAACCTTTAGATCCACCTCTACCACAAAAGTCAAATTGTGGTTCAGTTTGTGGTTAGACGTTTGCCGTTCGCGCGTAAATCAATTTAGATTGGGGTAAATTGGAAGAAATCACCCTATCAATGCCTGTACATGCGGTGTGTCGATCATGTACTTAAGATAAGATTATTCCTTCAAACATGGAGCAACTCGACTCCTAGAGGCTTTTGGACGAGAAAGAAGCTCTCGTTGCCGCGGTGATTTGCTTCAGCTCTCTAATTAGTCTTACCAGTATGAGTTCGAACATGTTTCTGCAGATCTCCTGACGTCTTGAAAGCTTTGCCGCAGTCTTCATTTAGACATTTGTATGGCTTCTCTCCTGTGTGGGTTCGAGTGTGACTTTTCAGTCCATATCCGGTAGCAAAGGCTTTATCACATCCGTCAACTCTGCATTTGAATGGTTTTTCTCCAGTGTGAGCTCGCTCATGAACCTGCAAGATGGCAAAAGACCGCAAAAGGTATTTGAGGTAACTATACATTATGAATCTCCTTTAGCTTGGTAATATGCAGAACGCTGCAATTTCCATTACACAATAAATGAACAAAAAGCCATTTTTTAGGTAAAAACTAATATGAATTTCACCTAAACGACGTGAAAAAAAGTTTGTTAACAAGGAATTTTCTTATCATGCGAATAGTTTTATAACATGCCCGCTAAGTTCAAGGCATGTAGTAAAGCTCGCGTCACTATAATCATGTTATTTCCCTGCCCGAGTTTTCGTCAAACACGAATCCAAAATAAACGGTGATCGTTGCGCTTTAAACCTCCGTGTAGTGTGCATGGAAACATTTGATGCGTCTTCAGAGTGAAACCTCCGCTATGTGTGTGGACGGGGTCCAAAATTTTACTTAAAACAAACCTTCAGATGATGTGCTGTAGTGTACACCTTTCCACACCCATCGTGGTCGCATCTGTAGGGCTTTTCCCCAGAATGAGTTCTAACGTGCTTCGTCAAGTCACTCTGAGTAATAAACGCCTTCGCACAGCCGTCCTCTTCACATCTGAAGGTGTCGCCAGTGTGGCTTCGTCCATGTGCCTTCAGTCGGTATGATGTAGAGAACTGTTTCCCACATCCATCTATACCACAATGGTAAATCTTCTTGGCTGACCCCTGATTAAGCCAAATAGAGAAATGTATTAGTAATGTAACTTGAAAGAATTTCTTCTTGCAAGCAACTATTGGGGTGTACAGCATGTTACCTTAAACCATTAAAATTTTCACCTTTTTTTCTTTGTTACATGTACCTAATAATAAATTCCACTGGTCTCCAAAAGTGTTCCTCAAACTTCCCTTTATTAGTAGAGATATCCATCCCTTTTTCCCTGAAGTTAATCCCAAAAATATCCCTTGTTCCCTTCCCCATGGCCCCCTGGGAGGCCCCCCTTAATCTCACATTGAAGAGTTTACAGTATGTCCATTCATACCTCCTGGTCCTGCCCACCAGAATCATCCTGGAGCACAAACAGCGTTGAATGCTCCTCGTGATCAACCTGATGAGTGTGATGAGTAGTAAACTGCTCCAGAGGAATTCCTGTTGTGTCCACTGTCTCGCTTGTGCTCACCATGGATGGGTTAGACTCAGATATTGTTGTCATGGAAACAGACGAGTTGGTGTCAAAAGAGGTGGGTTCAGAGGTGATAACATAACTAGTTCCATCACTGCTCTGGTGAACATAGGTTGCTGGGGCAGAAAATGGATTGCAATTTCCAAGTCAAAATTAAACTGCATTATACTATGTATCTACTAGGAAACCATCTGGGGGGGGGGGAAGACTCAAAAAAGTTTTATACGGGGAGGCACCGCCCCGAAGTCCAACCCCTTACCCTTTTATATACCATTTTTTTTTCAGAAAAGGCACACTTTCGCATACCTTTTATTGGAAAAAGGCACCCCTTTCATATACCTTCTTAACAAGACTCATCAATAAATCGTTAAAACAGGAAGTCTTCTTGACATTTTTTTCACGTAGCGCGTAATAAATTAAAATGAAACAGTCATAAGTTGCATCTGCTTGATCTGTTTTAATTCAAGGCCCTTTTTAATACCCGAATGAAGATTTTCCTACCCTCTCATATACCTAAACTTGTGAAATCCCTACCCCTTTATATACCTGAAGCCTGAAAAAGGTACCCCTTTCGGACGGAGCCTCCCCGTATAGGTCATTAGAGGGAGTAACCGGGGTAACTATACAATGTGAAAACCAAAATGTTTTTCACAAATAACCAAATGCATAATTACCCTGAGCCATCTGGATTGTTTTAAATACTGCCTTACAGGCTGGAATCCTAAAGTACTAAAAATTACCATTAGTCTTGTTGGGCTTTTATGGTGAAAAAATAAGCAAACATATAAACCCAAAATTGGTCATAAATTAGGTGTTTTGTACCATAATTTATCCTTGGTATGACTCCAAAGCGATAGTAGGAGACATATATGTGAAACCCGCACACCAATAAGGAGTGGCTTTAAGTTTCTTAGTGGGAGGCATGGTTGCTAGCAGTCTGGGTTTGAACCCTGGCCAGGGACACTGTGCTGTGTACTTGGGCAAGACACTTAACTCTCACAGTACCCCTCTCCACCCAGGAGTATAAATGGGTACCGGAAAATTGTTGGGGAAACCTAACAAATTGCAGGGGAATGGCCTGCGATGGACTAGCATCCCATCCAGAGGGAGTAGAAATTATACTCCTAGCCGCTTCATGCTACAGAAACCAGCAGCTATGATCCAGTAGGAACCCAGGCTTCATTTTCGGTTTCTGACATCAAACATCAATTTTAGTAAATTCTCATCAGCTTCTTTCCAAATAATTTTTTTTTCATCTTTAGTGCCTTGACTATACTGGTGTATAACCTTCTCCAGTCACAGTACTGCTTTTTTCAATAACAGACAGCCTCTGAAGTTCAAAACCAAACTTGTCTAATGTTTTTAAGGTTAGAACTCACATGTTATGTTATTTGCTAGACAAGTGTACCGAGAGTTAAATAAATTCACAGTACCCTCAAATGTGCTTCCAGCAGGAAGAGTCTGCACAGTACCACCAGGCAGTTCTGTCAAGGTCACAGCCTGTGGCTCAAGAAACACAGTCCCACCTGGTGTTGAACTAACCACCACAGCTGACTGGACAAGATCCCCCGGTGCCAAGGTTGTCTGCACAGGTTGAAAGGCTTCATTACCTTGAAAAACAATGAGAGAGTGTTTGAGTTATATGATAACGAAGAAGTGAGTACTGTTACAGCTATATGTGAGAGTATTAGCAAAATAATAGTTGAATTTTGGGGTATAAGGAGTTAAGTCTATCTTCAGCAGGGAGGGGTCTTTTTATTTGATTTTTTCAAGCAGGGAGGGGAGATGTTTCAAATCGTCACCCACAAAGTTTCCATTGGGAGGTCAAGTCAATCATCTTACATGTACTTCTTAAAATCCAAATCTATTCTACTGAAAGTGATAATTGTGATAATAAAGTACAGCTATGAAAACATGATTGATCATCGCAGTTATACACACAACTTAAGCAGTTGTGAACTTAAAGCCTCAAAAAAACTCAGGCCTGAAGTTGTGTGTATATCTGCGATGATCAATCAATCATGTCTTCACGTCTTTCTCCGCAAGTCCAAACATATGATCTTTCATATCTTCATTTGCAAAGTACAGCTGCCTTACGGTCACCTCGTTAATGCAGTCACTAACGGCACTTTTTTGTCCCAGCTAAACACCCAATGAATACATTTTCATGCAAGAAAACTCTGTTAATGCGACCACCCCGATATTATGGCTAATGGCTACATTCTGAAATCCCCACCTGTACAATACCTTATAATTTTTGTAACAAGTATGGGTACATGAAGTACTAGTCTAGTTCCCGCCACGTGGGTCATGTGACAGCGCTTAGTGTGGCCGGCCTTGTTGTGGTTTAGAGCAACAAATAAGTTTGTTTTACGGACTCTGTTGTCTATCTGCCTGTCATTACAATTTTACCCTTTTCTGCGGCCAATCAAACCAGATAAGGTTAATCTTTCCATTGGTAGTACTGTATGAAGTGATTGAGGTTTGAATTTTTAAAATTTATATCCTCCTCGTGCCGGATGCTGAGAGAATTTATTGTTTAGAACTCAAATTATGATATATCTGTTAGCTTGTTTTAAGACATTAGTCAATTTTGACCAGCCATGAAATTTGAGTGCAATTACCCTGTTAATATGGCCACACATTAATATGGCCAAATATTATTGGCTCATTGGGGACTGTTTTTTTACAGGATTCCACTGTATACTAGTCTATATTTAATTATTTACCGTCTTGCTGTTCTACGGTGGCCATGATGGTCGCTGTTGCAGCATCTTGTTCTCCTTGTTGAGCTACTAAAATTGAATCATCTTTGACATCAACATGGCTGTCATCACTCTGCAAAATAGCAAAGGAATCTTGCATTACAAACTACTGATCACTCATCGTGAAGTGAACGGTCAGTAAGGAGTATTGTTACATAACTCTCAGACCCAGGTTATGTGAAAGGAGGACAATGCCATCCAGCAGAAAACATAGTTTCTTTTGTTAAAAATTACCAACTGGATAATGATTTATCCTGTAGATAGAGTTATCCAGCCTTCAAACAACCAGGGCCAGTTGCTAAAATACAACTGATAATCCAGCTGCAACAGATGTAAATCACACTCCCTAGCAAAACAATTAAGGTAATACACTAATTTATAAAGCTGGGCAAAGAAGTAAATGGCTTGAATTATGAATTCAAGTGTCACCTAAAAGGACCAACACATTTCAAGGACACTGTAGGCTGTGCTCAAAATCCCATTCCTTAAAGTTTCCTAAGTTTCTCAAGCACAGCAATAAACATTATCTTCACTTAAACCACGTCTGTCAGTTGCTATTAGTGATTGTAATTGGTTTAAAAAACTCCTATTTTCCACTAATTCACTTGTCAAGTTGTTATCGGACAGTTTTTATCTGACAGCTCGTTATCGGACAGTTCAATAAGCCAATCACATTCAAAGTTGTAGTTTAAATCAACCAATCACATTTAAAGTTGTCCTTTAAATCAACCAATCACCACAGAAACAGTGTACAAACTCCTATATTGGGGTTTTCTTCCTCGGAAATTGTAATTTTTATGATTAATTGGTAATAAGACTTTGTGTCGTCCAATTCAATCTGTAATCATACTCGTCGACGTGATAAACAAATCAGACTCCCACTGTGCGGTAATCTGATTTTGTTATCACTTGTATGGTTACAGACCGAATCGGACTCCACTCAGCCCTATTACTATTACTAATCAAAACTAATAACAAAATCCTTGAACGTGATTGGTTATCACCACCCTGATTTGAGCACTAATAGGACAGTGTATGCATCATGCTTGTAATTGAAAAGTGTAAAGGACAGTTAACACGTCATGCTTGTGTACAGGGACATAATGCGTCCTGTGTGTGTGCTGTCGTCAAACATTTCACTGAGTTAGCATAGTACCTATGTTTAGGTACTATGTCCAATGTCTATGTCCAATTTTGCCATATTTTTGATTAATTGGCTAACAGGACAGTGTCATTCAGTTCTGTCGGTAATCATACTCCTGATTAACAGTTTGTTTACACTTGCATGATTACAGACCGAATTGCACTCCACTTGGTCCTTTATTAATCATAACAATTACAATTTCCTCAAATATAGTGAAGCCTTGGAGCCAACTGGCCCATAGCTGCCGGAGCTTATCCCCCAGTTTCTGTAGCATGAAGCGGCTAGGAGTATTTCTACTCCCCCTGGATGGGATGCTAGTCCATCGCAGGTCACTCCCCGGCAATTTGTTAGGTTTTCCTCTCAAACTACTCTTAACAAACCTGGCTTTATATTATAGATATCACAAGAAATCCAAGTACTGATTACACAGTCAATTTTGTTAATTTTAGTGCAAAATTTCAAACAGAGAATCTTAACGTCATATACAAATTAAATTCCTTACAACTACAGGGTAGCTCAACATTATTTAGGGGTTGATAACATGTACATGTAGGTTAACGACACACAATCTTGCTCCTTTTCAAGACAAACGGCAGTCACAAGCTTGCAGCCCTAAGGCCTACAAAAAAGATGGGTAGTGTCTACAGGTGAGGGAAAAGGGACTCCACTTGGTCCTATTACCATTATTAATCATAACAATTACAATTTCCTCAAATATAGTGAAGCCTTGGAGCCGACTGGCCCATAGCTGCCAGAGCTTATCCCCGGTTTCTGTAGCATGAAGCGGCTAGGAGTATTTCTACTCCCCCTGGATGGGATGCTAGTCCATCACAGGTCACTCCCCGGCAATTTGTTAGGTTTTCCCCAACAATTTGCCGGTACCCATTTATACTCCTGTGTGGAGAGAGGCACTGTGAGAGTTAAGTGTCTTGTCCAAGAACACAACACAGCATCCCCGGCCAGGGTTCGAACCTGGACCGCTCACTCCGGGGACGAGCGCACTGACCATGACGCCACCGTGCCTCCCTCTTCCTCAAATATGATTGGTGCATAAACTGCTCTATTTTGCACAGATTAATCTGCAAAGTTGTAATATAATCAGACAGTTGGCTGTAATCAGGCACTTCGGATAGCTAAATGAGCCAATCATTTTAAGTCCTTTCAACTAAATTAAACTATCACATCATTCATAATCGTTACAGGCAGTATAGTAAGTAATTCGAGTTAGTGACTCTGTAAAATTGAGAAGTTTCATCTCATGTTACTGTTTTCAAAGAAACTTAACAGCCATTTTTCAAGCTATTCTCCATATTTTTGATTATCATATTCAAAAATGACTATTACAGCTAGTTTTTCAAGTGAAACTTTCACTTTTTTGGACATTGTTACTAATAATTATGATTATTTGGTAACAGAACATCATGTCATCCAATTCTGTCTGTAATCATGATTGTGATTAACAAATCAGACTCCTGCATCACAGTCGTCTGATTTTGTTAATCAGTCATATGATTACAGTCATGGAATTGGACTCAGTAAAATTTATTCTGATCATAAACCCCTTTTGAACCTTGGAATTGTTACAATATTTGTGCTTTAAGTACCGTACATGCAAATCGATCTCCAAGAGAGATCATTGGATTGTCTTTTGCTAAATTCTATATTTCCAGCTCATATTACACTAGGTATGCATATCTGCTTGGTAATAACTAAAAAAATATTGACATTCCCCCCTTCACATGCTCTCTATCCTCTTCTAGGTCCACCTAAACCCCAGGGTAAGGATTTATTTTTGGCAATTTTGGTTTAGCATTAGAGGATAAAAGATGATAAGGGTTAGAATGAGGCCATGTTCTGCAATATTTTATTACAGGTGTACAGCATATGAAACAAGACTTACCATGACAATACTCTTGCCATCAGTGCCATGTGGTTGCAGCACATCGCCAGTTACCACAGCCACAGAGGTTGGAACAGAAGACTGGTTGGCATACACACTGGATGGCTCTAATTTACCTGAGTTTGTGAAGACTTGCTGTTGTGCCAACAACAGACCAATCACCTCTTGCTCTGTGGAATTGATTGGCTGGCCGGCAATGTGACTGACAGATACTGATGCCATATCATTGGGTTCTGCCAAAAAAAAAAAAAGCAACTGTTTAATATCCGATTATAAAATAATATAAATTCCAACTGATAATGAAACGCATCCTCCAAGGTCCCAAGGTCCCAAGGGTGTTAGGTCACATGAGGTTTGAATGGAGATGGAGTTATAAGATTGTTCTGTTTACAACTTGGGTTTGAGACTCCGAGTTTTCCTTAGAATGAGAAAACGTCAGGTTTGAGTACTTTTCCTCTCAAATTACTCTTAACAAACCTGGCTTTATATTATAGATATTACAAGAAATCCAAGCACTGATTACACAGTCAATTTTGTTAATTTTAGTGCAAAATTTCAAACAGAGAATCTTAACGTCATGTACAAATTAAATTCCTTACAACTACAGGGTAGCTCAACATTATTTAGGGGTTGATAACGTGTGGGTTAACGACACTCAATTTTGCTCCTTTTTAAGACAAACAGCAGTCACAAGCTTGCAGCCCTAAGGCCTACAAAAAAGATGGATAGTGTCTACAGGTGAGGGAAAAGGGATCACCTCCAAACAGGGCCATTAGCCAGAAAAAATTATGACTTAGGCAGTGTCCATGGTTAAATTCTCCTCCTGGTATTTGGTGTGTTTATGATGGCTATAAACAACAAAAATGGAAAAAAAAACTGAGGCACGTGCCTGGGTTTGCGTGTTTATAGGTATGGCGCTGCCAAAAGATGAGTAATCAAATGTGAATACGCTTAATTATAAAGTCACAGTTTCACCTTCTAACTGGACATCCTTTTCATCTTTGATCATTCCATCCAGATCAGTGTCCATAACTTTTTGTCAAACAATAGAAACTTGGAACAGAAAGAAAAGTTGAACATTACCTACAAGTACTTTTTTAGGTAAGTAAAATAACCTTTTCAATGACTTAAGAAACTCATAATGTTGACAAAAAATATCCACGCTCCCCCCATGGAAAGGGATAAAAATTTCCTGGAGGGTGAGAGATTCTGGCAGACCAAAAAATTTTAAGAAAATGTATGAAGCTTAACTGAAATTTGAGAGATACATATATTTTCTAGAACTACACTCTACCAATGACACCTAACTAAAATTCAAATCCAGGAGATCCCCAATTTTGTGCAAAGGTGGGGAGACAAAGGTCATATATAATTAATGATCTTAAACAATAATTATTGTATAGTCCCCTAAAAAAAATGCAAGCAGTCCTCTATATTCAACGTAATAGCTTCATGTGACCTTGCTTATGAAAGCCATCATTGAAATTTGGTGGCTCTAACGTAACAGGGAGAATTATACGAAAACCCAAGAATGGCTATGAAAGATGACACATGAGAACGGCAAAAAATGGTGAAACCTTACTACAGAAACAAAACAAAACAAGTCTGGTTTTCACTACGACAAGAAAGTACAAGTTTATGGTAATGGAGATTCCCACAACTTAGTAATGCTGAAAACTGAAAGGAAGATCCCAAACGGGAATGGGAACTTGAAAGGTCAGTTTCAACTGTTTCATCACCAATGAAACCGAAAGACACCCTTAACTTAATTATTATATCAAAATATTTGTAAGTTTCCACCATTTCTGGAAATTAATATAGGGTTCCATGATAATTTTCTTGATCATATCTTGTGTGATGTCTACTAAACATATTTGATGTTATCATTTTACTTTTGTAAGTTTCTATGGGTGCCAGTTTATTTTGAAGTTCATAATTAACATAGAATACACAAGAAGCAATTTTGCTCTTTTTAGCTTCTTGTAGGCTTACTCGAGACAAAATTGACTTTGTCAAAGGTAACATTTGTTAGAATTTATAGCCATATAATTTCTTGATTTTAAGCTTGTATCTTGAAATCTACAATAGCTCTGAAAGGTCCGTACGAAATATTTCAGGAATAGTTTTGATATCGTATTTGACTCAGCTTTAAAACTTATCAAAACGCCGGTCTGTCGCACTAGTTTGGTTTTTCCTCGTCAAAAATACACAGTGTAACACATTTTATCTAACTCATTTTGCAGAAGGACAGCAACTGACTTCGCTGCCTTCGAGTCACGAACCATTGCATATTTTGTTATAACAGTTGTGTTTTGTAACCACAAAGTACAAAGAGACTTCAGAAAATATAATTCTTATAATTATAGCACCGTTGTTCACGAGTCGCGCAATTCTTCATTGTCAATTCAGAAATTTCGAAACGTTCTCTTATAAATTCCTGCCAAACTAAAATCACTAAAGCAAATGGAAGTAACCCTTCCGACACATCAAGCTTCGAAGATCTTGGAATCTTTTACGGATTTAGCCGCGTTTCGAGCGAAAGGGCGCCGTCTTCGAGCGAAGACACAAGTAAAAGAACCCGTGTCCGCCATTGTTGTTCGCTTCAACGCCGTTTCGAAGAACAAGCGCTCGGACTTTTTCCATTGCAAGGGCATAACAGAGCTAAGAACAGTCACTGATGCTAAAAGAAAACTACAAATACCTGAAAGTTGAGTAAACGCAATGCACGCCGGGTTCCAAGTGTTGAACGCTGGGAAGTAAAACGCTTCCCAACAGCACCTTCATCAAACACTGATACCACGAAGGAGGGTCACTTCGGATCTCCGATAGTCTGCCGGTTGTTGCCGAAGATCGTAAATTACGTAACGAACGTTGACGATACAAGCCGAAATTTATGCTTTTCCAAATATGGTCATGACGGCCGGTAAATATGGCGGGAAAGGTGATAAAATGCACCTGCTTATGGACTGTTGCCCCTTCTAGTCCTTTTACTTCTGAAGAAAAAGGAACATTAGATTGGCTTTAAGATATCTGCTTACAAGAAATAAAACGCAAACTGCGGTGATGAACCGCAATAAAACGCATGTTGGGAAAAAAAAGTTCATTTACTTGACGTTTCGTATGTTTCGACATAAATCTTCAGAAGTGACTGCTACATTATTATTCAAGAAGGGTTATAAATTATTTAAGAGGGGTTATAAATAATCATGGGGGGTCAACATTGACTCGGACTACAGGAACTAAACGCTCGATTAAGTTGCCCTAGCGGGGGAGGGTCATAAACACGCACAGGAGCCCATGGGCCAATGGGCCTCACGCTCGGTCGATAACTTATACGCGACACGGCATTCCGGTCATACTTGCGGCAAATGCTTGTAAATCAAATAATTATAAGTTCACCAGTTTTGAAGCGAAAACTACCCCTTTCATAAGCACTTGTCTTTTACAAACATCAGCCCCTAATTGACCCAACGGAAAAGACCTCCGATGAGCACTTCCCTTCCCCGGGTATATTATTTCTATTTATAATTCCCGCACCCACCCCAGGTTATAGGGCTGGGCTCCAGCAGGTCTGGTAATGGGAACTACTTCTGGTGATATAAAGTTCCTGTGTGTGAACCCACTTCCCTCTGCCTTATCCCTCATTCCCCTCACCCCTAGGCTTCGTAGTATGTGTTCCCACATTTTGGGTACGCAGCATATTGAGGTAAAAACTACCCCCATACGTTCCAATCTGCGTTTTTGTGCTCTCGCCCTAATTTCGGCGTGGTCCATATAATGAAATGGAACGCTTTCACATGGAATTCTTATAAAAACACTATTATAGATCATTTTTTATTTCCATCAACATGCAAAGCAAGGTTTTTTTTATCTTTGGCTTAATTGTCAATCTCAGAGTCAATCCGGCTCTTATAAAATTTTCTAACCGAATAAAAAAGTCACGCGAGATGCGATCGTGTGTGCCCACGTAGTGGGTAAAAGAGAGTGTGAACAAGTTAAGGTTGCGGTCTAAGTCAGGCCACGTGACTGAGCCACGTGCGTTTCTGAATCACGTGTCGAAAAGAAGTTCTTCCTGGTCATCTGGTGACTTTCCAGATGGAACTTTACGGTAAGAGAGAGTCAGTTCTGTTTGTTTTGTAGGCCTGCAAGAAAGAAAGGGAAGAAACAATTTCTAGACTTGAGAACGTTTTTGTTTCAACGGACTTAAAAATTTAGGCTGCTCTGATTGTTTCATGACAAGCTCATAACTGCAAGTCCAGTATGTCAAAAGTACTCCGGATAAGGTTTAAATGTTCTCCTAAATTACTAACAAATGCGCAAATCAGGAGTAATGGACTTCTGCAAGGAGATTTTCTTTAACTGAACCTTGGGAGGAATATTTTGATTCTTTATTACTTTGTTGTATTCTTACTTGTTTGATTGATCTTCTTCACTTGGCGCCTCAGCGCCAGCCACATTGGCCAGAGGGGTTTCACCAACGAACTGATCGTCAACAAAATATCCCTTTAATCTGTCGGAGAAAACATCGGGCACAATTGATAATACTTCATTTAGAGGCAAATTAGGGAGTTTGAGAAAACCACAACTGCAACGGGAACGTCCCTAAATAAGAGATTTAATGAGTAGAACAATGCCTGTGCACATGCATGATAATTCGTGGTCATTTATTTGCCGTCCTCTGTAAAACGTAAACCATGAAGGATAATTTGTCCGAGAATTTTTCTGGCTTTCCCGCAAGGAAAGGCTGGGATCAACCTCGTTCTCACGTCGGTCACACTTCTCGTGTCCAATCTTCAACATAGTAACCATTTTCGTTCCCCACTTTTAACTGTTTTATTACAAAGCCATCTAGTCAGTGAAGATATCTATATCTTAAGACGGATTCCCAACATTTAATTAATACAAGCAAAGCACTCCTGAACTAGAGGTAACTTTAGAAACACGTTTGCGTGACAGCCAACATTGTAAGGGCTTTCTCGCTTCTTTTGAATGAAACTTTGTTGCTAGAAACTACTCCTGCCTAAAACAAGCTAAGCAAAATGATTTTCTTAGTTTTACCTGGTACCATCCCTGCGTACAAGCTCTCCATATCCGTGCTTTTTGTTGTTGCGCCATGCGCCTATGTATCTATCACCGCTTGGAAAAACAAAAGCGTCCTCGCGATCTTTCGAAGCTTCATTCTCTTCCACGAACGGAAAGTTATCTTCGACATCACAACAGTCGCCACAGTGACAACAAGGCTCGCAATACTGTATACAGCATGGATGGCTGCAACGAAATCTTTCCCCGCATTCACACAATTTGAAGCAGTAACATAGACAACATTTTGAGCAGGTTGCACCCATGTTTTGAACTTGTTGATGTAACCTAATACTGGAGCTCAAAGCACAGGTCAGTAACGCCTTTCTTTTTCTAGACGTGCCACGACACGTTAGTTGTCAGCTCAGGGGATAACGCTACAGTGTCATTTTAGGGCTGAAGACCATCTTTAATATTGAGTTGACGACAGACGTTAATGATGGCAACACGTACCTATATGCAGTCGATTAAAACCCACCCACGACGAAAATGAACAGCACAAAGTTAAGTTTGTTTCTGTAATAATCTTTTTTCATCTTTTATCTTCGTTGGTGCAGACGGAAATGAAAAAAATCCAAGACGTATTGTCGAAATAATAACAAAGCGGCTTTCATTTTGCATCTGTAGACTGAAATTTTCAATCGTTTTAATACACCACCTGATCCATTGTGATAGTTTGTCTTATTATCCAACTGCACTTCATAGAGTAGAAATAACGCGCAAAACGAGTACAAATATCACGCGATATTTGTACTTCAGAGGACCGGTTAGACAGGTTTTCTCGCAACGCCCAAGCGACGAATTGGATCAGACGAAAAAAGAAATTGGCGTCTTCGATAATAAATCTGTTATAAGACGTTTTGTTGTGTAGCATCGCTGAGAATTTTTCCTTGTGGTTTGTATTATGAGTCGCCCTAAGGGCTCGTCAAAATACGGCACAACTTGTACTGAATACTCAGCGATACTACACAACAAAACGTCTAATAAGATATATTTATTAATTGCCGTTCTTTTTCTTGCGATTTCGTTGTCATTTTATGGTTTTTTTCTCTATGAACGTCCCGAGGGATGGAAACCAAAATAGTTTAGGTATTTCAATAAACAGGGCACTCATCTTGCAAAAATAAAACGTTCATAATAGGTTTATCCAGTATGTGCGACGAATTGTGGAAATTTGAAACTCTCTTTTTTAATCTCTTAATTATCATTTATTTTTTCCCATTTGTATTAGATGTAAGGTCAGAGAGTTATTTAACAGAAGCTGACTAGGTTTCATTGTACTGTATTGCTGATTAATTTCAAGTAAGAGAAGAAAAACAACTGAATTAGCTAGCTTTTTACCGGTTAGTACCTTAACGTGTACAGAAAGCTAGTTTTCGTAAAATTGTACGACACGACCGTTAATTCGCGAGTCACGAGTCCACTTGACGTGTTTCTAAGCAACGACCGTTGAACACGGTCCGTCTCAGCACGAGGGCGGGAAGATTGAAAAAGTGAAAGGTAGCGAGCAGAGTAGCAGAGAAAAAGTGAATCAAATATCACAAAAAAACTTTGTAACACTTTGTCTGGAGTTTATTCACCATTAAATTCCTATACAGCACAAAGATTATTGAGCTCCAAAATTCTCTTGTTTCATACAATTCTTCATTTAGTGTAATATTTCCCTAGAAAACCAGCTTTTCCAAAAATACTGTGGTATAAGCTTTATATAGGACTTGAAAATATATAAACTGTTCCAAGCCAACTTTTTTGCATTTACTTTGCTTCACCTTACTTAAGTCATTTAAATTCATTTTTTATAGGAAACTAAAATTACTTTAACAAGGACAAACAATTTTATAGCACTAAGCAAAGTGCTCTTTTATAAAGCACACTATTAACTTACCATTATTTTGAACAACCTAAGTTAATATTGCTCGAAGGAGTTACGTTGCACCTGTGTTTATTTATGAAGATCGCTGACCTGTAGACTGAACTGTAGGCTCAATCATTATTAATTAATAAGTTGGGTGATTATTAATGAGATAAAGTGTGTGTGCCCAGACCTAACAAAATCCCGCTTGGCTTTTCTTTCTAAAACAATTGCCAGCTGAAAGATAAAAGCATAATGAAAGAGAGCCAACATCCAGCTTCGTCAATTCCTTCGAGTCAAAGCTGTTACCATGGTTATGAACCATAGAACAAACGACTGATCCCCTAAACATGGCGCCAAATATTACACTGAAACAATGGAACATTAGTTCACGAGGCGTTGCTAGGTTACCAAAACTGCGTCTGTTATTTGCAAAATTTCTCAGAGAGAATGTTGATTCGTGGCCATTGTCAAGATTGTGAGTCGCATAATTCTCTCTCAGAGCAACGTTGGGCGACGATAAACAAAAAACCTGAAAATGTCGTTCACATAATGTCCTTTTTAGCACTTTTACTGTTTAGAATGAAGTCTTTCTATGTCTTACAAATGTGTATGAGTACGCATGTTCGGCTCCTAACTTTAACAACAAAATGGAATGAAGAAGGGAGAGGAGGGGGATTGACAAAGATGCTATTCGTTGCCGTTTTTAATGGCGGAATAAGATTGACTTCCACTTGGATCTGAGTTAATCCTCTGTTTCTCCTCCTTCCATGCTAAATCAATTGCTTCTTGGTCTGCTTTCCTCAGTCCCCTAACACACAAAAAAAATCCCATTGTGAGATCATCGCACTGGTCACTGAACGTTCGGAAGACATTATTTTTAATTGGTCCTTGGTACTGCTGGTCAGCGGCAACTAGGACCTTATGCAAGCGCGTTAATGTCGCTGACCAATTAGATCGCAGAGTATTATGAACTGGACTAAAAAAACGAAAGAAAAAGCAACGAATCTGCATTCACAATCACCTAAGGGCATCTCAGAGGTTGTTTAACCCCACTTATATCCTCTTTGTAGTGGTTTACAGTAAGGGCTTCATTCAATAGCTTTGTTTGAGACAAACTATTTCCCGTTTTTATCGAGTTACGTAGAGACTTTTTTAAGATTTAAAAAACTGTTCTTTGAACTGTCGCTTACGTTTCACGTTCCCACATCATTTCTGGGTCATTTTTTCACTCTTGTAATTTGAACTTCCGCTCGTGTTTCTATTAAACAATTAGATTATGAACTCGAAATTTCTATCGAGTAATTATCACGCATAAAAATCGAGAGCGAATAATCTAACTGCTTTAGTATAAATCTACTAGTTGTTAGACTTGTCTAAACTCAGTTCACAGACACCTCGAAAACGCTAATTAAGAAGTGGCCGTTATAACGAGCGCGCACTGTTACGTTATGAACTATCGCGTGAAAGTTAACGAGGGTGCAGCCCGAGTCAAAAAAAAATAGTGAGAAGCCGGTAGCCAATCAGCGAACGGCAATGGTGATGGAACGCTAGTACATTTATACTACAACAGAATAGATAGTGAGTAGCGTAGCCAGTCGGATAACAGCATTCGTGATAGAACGCTAGTGGAATTATATTAATAAACAATTACACTCGGAGCTCGAAATTTCTATCGCGTGATAGTAGGCGAGGGCGTAGCCTGAACTGCAACTATCACGCATAGAAATTGGAACGAATAATTTAATTGTTTTCATATAAATCTACTAGTCGTTCTAAAATTTATCTCAATCCTCTTCACAGACACACTAGTACACTACAACTCGATATATCTCTGGAAAAGGCTGTTGAGTGAGGTACTAGAAGCAGTGTATGGACAGTCAAGATGGGGCTTGACGTGACGACAATTCTAATTGATAACTCAGATCCAAGATCTGCAAAATTCACTGATAACTAAGGCCGAAAGTTCTGATAGCCGTGAAAATTCGACATAAATTTAACGGATAACTGTGATTCCAGTAGCCCTGTCCCGGCAGACCCTCTGTATGCTCTATTCGCTACATCGAACCCAGTGTAGAACAGAATCACACTGAAATTGGGATTACTCACGAGGGATCATCATCAACACCTTGGCTTTTACTAAATGGGCGTGACGTCACTGGGCTCCTTCTCAGTCTATCGTCTGGCTTTTCTCCGACATAGTCATCATCGTAGAAGAATCCAACAATCCTAACGGGGAGAGGGAAGGGAAGAAAGGAGAAGTAAGTACAGGGAGCATCAAGGGAGAACTAGTCAGGAGTATACGATACCGACTGGAAATTAAGCAAAGGAGCGTGCACTGGGGCGAGTTAAGTAAAAGTTGAGTAACAGGGGTGTTATAACACCACACAGTGGTCCAAATCAAGCAATAATAAACCAAAACTGTTTAGTTCTTTTGCTGTTAGTGTACGAACCCCTCAAATTGTTCGCAACCTGTATTATATAAAGCCGCAGATAGCCGCCTAAGGACCGGTAATGGCTGTTGTAGTCGCATCAAATTTTACGAGAAATACAAATTATGTTATGTTTAGTGCCCCACAAGTACAAAGTAACTTTGGATGGTAAAATAAGAACCTCCAAATTTCCACTTACTCTTTGTGAAAATACCCCGCGCGATAGATTCCCTTCTTGTTTATTCAGGGAGAGAGGAGAGAAAATTTCCGACCTCGGTACAAAAACGTTTTCTCAATTTCATGTTTTTACCAAAGAACCAAAATGAAGCGATAAAGGCGTTCTCGAAACGACCTCGATGCTCGCTTCAGGCAAACCTATATTGCTACATTTCTACTCTCCATACAACAGATATCACTTTCAAATTTTTCCTCTTAACTCAAAATTTAATATTAACATGGAATATCATTTTACTTTTTTGACAGAAGAAATAACGTGGTAAATTGCGGTTTGAAAGAACGTTTTGTAAATTTTGGTGACGTCTCTTCGTATGCAAATACTAGCGAAGTACGTTCTACAGTTATTTGATAAACTACCAAGTCTAGACGAGACTTTGATACATATTTACGATCTAATCAAATCACACAAAGGCAACTTCTTCACAATTTTGTGGTTTCGAAACTTTTAAAGTCTTTAACAGATGAGTACAAGTTCACGTAAACAAACTAAAAGCGACCCAGAATAGCAACAAAGCGAGATGCAAAGTTCTCCTTTTAAACAAAAGATCTCCATTTGTATTTTCATAAACGAGTTGATTTGATCGATGAGAAATATAAATTGAATTGCAAATTTTATTCTTGGAGTCTAGTCTTGTTACCGGGAAGAAAATCATATTCACGGCATTGATAAGTTCTCGACGTGTCTTAGGCCTTGTGTAAATAATTGTCTCAGTGTTTTGGTTGGGTTGTCTTAGCGCGCTATAATGGTAAAAAAAAAATAATTTCTGAGTTATTCAATATGTTTATAGAGCAGAAACCTAAATATTTGCAAGTGAAATTTCCTGTCCTAACAGCTTGAATGGCCCAAACTGAACTAATTAGAAAATATCTTTTAACGACTGTTTTTTCTCTTCTTTGCTTATATCGATCAAAAAAAATTTACAAATTGTTCAGGAGTGACATTTCTCGTGCGAAATTTCATCTTCATTTCTCTATGAAACAACGTGTTCATTTCGCGGTAAAATACAGCGATATATGAACGAGAGGTATATAAAAACGATTAAATAATCTTCAAGGTAATTAAGGTATTTTCACGTGCTGATTTTAATAATCGCGCCAGGATCCATCCAACAACAGTTCATCTTCCTCAAAAAGCCACGAAGGCTTCCGAAAACCATGTTTATAAACTCAGAGTAATCCAAGTACAACTACGAAAAAAATCATTGACAGACTTATTCTTATCGTGCTGGGGGGTATAAAATGGTAATAAGCTATCGAGATGCGTCAAGGTACAGAAATGCCCAACTCATTTTGCTTTATAAACAGAAAAATTCCGATTTTTGACTTCCAGTATCTTAATTTTTTTTAAAAGATTCTACGCATTCCAACTGAGGCTTGAAACGATGTCAAGGCCCTGAATATCGATTCGATTCGTAAGTGACGTGGATGTTCGAGAATACTTGAATACAAAAAACAAAACAAAATCAAACTTTATACAGTGGACAGTAAAACAATGATTGCGAATACAGGGCTGCTGCTCTTCTCTCAACGAGAATTTATTTACTATTCACGTTCGTACCCGAACTCCGGACTGTCGCGTGACGGACCAAATTTTTGGAATTAAGTTATCAAAACAGCCCGCTGAGATCAACCAAATGATCAACTTTAGGAGCTTTTTGACAATGGGTTATTCTAGAGGAAATAAAATATTGGCAGCTTTTGACTGTTTTTAACGCTTTTGTGGGTCGACTTTTCATCGATAATAAGTTTCAAAAGGAGATTATTCTGTGATTACTCGGCATTTTACTCACTGTGTTCCGTCCTTCTTCACGAGTTCTCCGTAGCCATGCCTCTTTCCTCTTCTCCACTCGCCAACGTATATGTCTCCGTTGGGATACTTGTACATGCCCTCTCCATCGTTCGGCGGCGCTGTGTTCTCGGACTTCTTCGGATTAACCGGAGAGTATTCTTCGTCGGTAAACTCATCACAGCAGTCACTACACATCCACCAGTCGCCAAACCAACGCTTGCAACAACGACAACAAAAGCAACAAGGACCACATTCGCAGCACCTACAGAAGTGACACTGGCAGATCAAACTCATGCAAGACCCCATGTTGAACGGCCGAAATATTTTCAAGCTCCTTTGCCTAAGCTACGAGATTTTTAGCGGCGCTGCTTTGTACATCAATGGGAGTTGTCGAAGCGGTCGAGAATCAGCTAAGAAAACGCGCATTTACATAAACTTGACGCCGTCTCGAAGAGGTCAGATGCACGCGTTCCACATGAATTATTATTTAGATATGCATGAACGCCTTGAAAAACAACAAGTTGTCGGAGAATTCATAACTGACACATGGGGTTATGTATGCCCCGACACAACAAAGATTTCAATAGCCTGAAATCCAAACTAACGCTCATTTTTCAGAAGTTTCTATTTAAAGAGCGCTTGACATTATGGAGGGTTGGTGGTGGGGGGAGGGGGAAAATTAAATTTCTCGCCAATATTTCTTTTGCATACGTATAGTTTATATTACTCTTCATTAGTTTCCTTTCTTAAATTACGCACATCCGCTTCCGAGATCACGTTTTTGTTTCTACCTACCGAAAATAAACACTGTTGTTCAATAAAATCCTTGCGATAATAATAAACCTCTCCCGAGGGGGGTCAGAAGTACTCTCTTATTCTGGCCTAGACGGGATGACACGAGCTAATGGGTGTTTTTTCAGGTTCAGGTCCCGGGGGGGTACTCAAAAAAGTTTTATACGGGGAGGCTCCGCTCCGAGGTCCAACCCCTTACTCTTTTATATACCATTTTTTCAGAAAAAAGCACCCCTTTCATATACCTTCTGAAGAAGATTTAGGAATAAATCGTTAAAACAGGAAGTCTTCTTGTCATTGTTTTTCACGTAGCGCGTAATAAATTAAAGTGAAACAGTCATAAGTTACGGATGTTTGATCTGTTTTAATTCAAGGCCCTTTTTAATACCCGAATGAAGATTTTCCTACCCTTTCATATACCTAAACCTCTGAAATCCCTACCCTTTTATATACCTGAAGCCTGAAAAAGGCACCCCTTTCGGGCGGAGCCTCCCCGTAAAGGCCATTATAGGGAGTACCCCCCCCCCCAGGGTTCAGGTGTATGAAAGGTCAGGGATTTCACAAATTGACGGCGTATGAAAGGGTAGGGAAATCTGTCATTGAAGTCCAACTTGAACATAAAATGAATATAAAATACTAAATTTTCTCTTCTGCTGTAACGCTCGATGTTCTCTCGTAATATTGTTCGTTAACTTCATTCAATGCAATCACTAAATAAATACCCGAGGAAAAATATTTGTTTTATGATTTGGTTCTCCAATAACCGAATGCCCCTGGCTAAGGAATAATACTTTGCTTTTAATTACAGGAAGCTGTATCAAAAGCAGACATCATGAGCATTGAATAACAAAGAGAATTTACAAAAGTTCAGTCAGCGAAACCCATAGCAGTAGAATTGATGCCACGCAGCCTTTGTATACCCACCTACAGATGACCTACCCTCCCCCGTGTCCCCTCGGGTCCAAGAAAAATCAAAGTTTTTCTTGAGGAGAGCGGGACGTCGGAAAGAAGCCCGCGACAGTCTAGTCAAGTCAAGTACCTTGGTAAAACAGGTCACGGTTGTGCCGCGTGACTGCTCCATGACGAAATTGAGACGGTTTTGTGCTGATGGCTCCGTGTCGGACCCGAGACATGCGAGAAGTACCCGTGATGGATCAACATATCATGAGTTGATTTTTTAAGTGGATTCCGGGCTGAAGCCCTAAACTTATATATCCAGTGGTTTCTTAGCCACCAGAGGGAACTTTTTAAACGTTGCAAAGAGTTGCATCTCATCTCGCGAATCAAATTTTACGATAACCGCAGAAAACCTTGTGCTTTCATCAGCTAATTTTTATTGAATTTATGTGATGCGTCAACGCTCGAGGGTTGACAATTTGACAGTTTATTATGTTCAGTTATTGGTAGTTTTTATTATAGTCTGTGTATCCACAGCTACTTTGACAATGTTATGACGAAATTTATGATCAATAACAGGACACACGCATGAATTTATTAACTCGGTGACAAAAATCAAATTATAATCACCAAGCCCATTTCTGAGTTATTAGCAGTTAAAACTAAAATTAAAAGTGTTTTTAGGAAGTCATAATGTTGATACAGCTACATATTGAGTCTTGAAACTGGGCAGTTCTTTGATGCCCTGATAAGAGAGATTATGATGAGCCATCAAAATCAAAAACTTTGAGAAGTACTTGAAACTACTACCAACCACCTGAATTAATCACGATTGGACTGCAAGGTATTGAAATTGTATACCGCATCATTTAAAGAGTAATTTATTTACAATTACATACTCTATAGTAATTTCTCCCACGCTATCTTCGATATGTATTCCATTTCGCAACAGACATGGCCACCCGCCCTTCCTAACTGTTGGTTGCTGCTAGTTAAATGGGTTCAGTTATTACGACAAATTTGTACTTTAGATATCTGAGACACTTTCAGGTTGAAAATAGTTTATATGTACTGCTGTTGCCTAAAATGGCCCTGCATTACATTTTGTATTTGATGTTCAGGAAATATTCTAAATCTTATTCATTCATCGCCCTTGTGATAAAATGCTTGGCTTGCAGTGCATTCATAACTGGCTTTCAGTGATGTATCAAATATGCTTTTAGTGATGCATTGAACTGTTTATTATTAAACGGCCCAGAACAACGCAGCTATCTAATAGCGATCACACTGAGACCAAACAGCAGTAGAAAAATTTCTGTATTTACATTCCAATTTGTAATGATATCAGCTAGCTTCCCTTAAATCGACTTGACAGCCGGCCAGTTTGTGGAAAGCATCTCATCTGAAATGACTGTCTCATTTAATATGAAAATACGTATCAGCGCGAAATAGACTGTTATTGGCTCTTTGCATTGGAGCAGCCTGGAAATGAAAAAAATGTGCTCAGTTGTATGTTCAAGGGGGGTGGAGAGAGAAGGCATGGGGAAAAAACCGCATGTTGAGGATGAAAATAAATGATGTAAAACTCTCATAACAGTACTAACAATAATAAGTGCTTTATGAGGCACTGAACTCATCACAGGAGTAATTCTGCTGACCTATTACCGGTACTTAGGTATATCAAAACAGAACGTATTCAGCAGTTTCCGATTTTATTTGTGCATTTTCGCTCTATTCTCGGTTAAGCCGAGTTCAAAAATTTACACCCCTAAGCGAGACGACAAGCATTTCCATATGGAAGTCCCCCCCCGGTCCCCGGGTTTTGAAGACCTAAACTAGTTTCCTGGGATTCACGTCTTTCCGTGTGCAAGTAGGACGGTTGGCGAGGAAGGGGAGTGTGAGAGAGGGCTACCACGGTTTGCTGCGGAACCTGGACCCAAAGGTTTACTCCCTAAGTCTTTTAGTTTGATTCTCGTCTCTCGGAGCTTCTAAGCCCGAGCCGTTTTGGATACTAACAGCGTTCTTTTTCTGGATACTGGCAAAGATGAAAAACATTTAAAAAAGGGACATGTGTCACTCCGTGATGGAGGACGCTCCAAAAACTTTTTAATGTACAATATGACCAATTTTGTTGTACCCCTACTGACCTTGTCCTACCCGCCGGCCAGCAGGGCAAAACTACGTACATATTTACAGATTTAATAAATTGTCGACGTTTTGCATGACATCCCTACTGACGCTGCTCCACCCAAAGTTTATCCATCGAAAGACGTTCCGGTCAGCAGGGGAAGACAACATACATATTTACAAATTAACAAATTGTCGACGTTCTACATTTCCGCCACGTCAACCAGATTTACTTCGGCGTATTCATACGGATAGGAGTGGAATGAATGTCAATTTATACGATTACGAACAGCGAAGAAATATTGAACAGCAGTCTCTAGTTAAGTGGAACTACTCGTAATGTTTGTACTGTTCTCTCAAAACTTTGTAGAAAACCAAAATAGCGGCTAACTGTTCCAGTGGCGATCCTTCCACTTCCGAGTCCTCGAAATAATTGCGAGCAAACGAGCGGTGGCAGATAGAAAAGAGATCTGTACAGGCTCGCAAATGATCTACTACTCACAATAATTAAATACAGTTTGGATTATGGGGCATTGAACTCGATTACAGAAGTAATTCTACAGATTTTCTTCATTAAACAATTGGCTTCCATCCGAATAGATTTCAGTGTTCAGCTGATTATCCATTTTATTTTTCTCATCACTTTTTTATTCAATGATTTCAATTTTTCTACAGAGAATCCACTTGAAGTTTTTTCCGATGCTGAAGTCGAACGAGAGAAATCTTTATCCTTAATGACTGCATCATGTAGAAACCCGCGAAGCAGAACAGGAAATGGAAGCACAGGAAGTCTTCTTGGAACTCTCAGAGGAACTGTTAGAGGAACTGTCAGAGGAACTCTCAGAGGAACTGTCCGAGGAACTCTCAAAGGAAGGAGAGGACTTCCCTTGTTGTTTCCACATTTTTTTCTTACACCTGCAAAGATATATCATGACTTACTATTAAAGGAACAAAAATATAGCACTTGTCTACAAAACACTCTTTTTCGCTCTGAAAGAAACCTAAATGATACTTTTACAAGTGTGACTGTCTTTTTTCGTCATTATTTCATACACATTGCATGTTTTACAGTATGTATGTATGTATGCAAGTTTGTCGGTGTTAAAAGAATCCTTACTTGCGCCAAATCGCTGCTCTTGGATTCCAGGGCGGCTGGATGTTTCGTTGTTCAAGTTGTTCCCAGTTTAGTGACTGGAAGAATTTGTGCTCTCTAATCCACGGGTTTGATCCAAATTTGTAGCCAATCCTTCTCAAGGGGTTCTTTTCCAAGAGCTAGAGAGAGCAAACCAAGGTTAAGATATTTTAATTCTAAGAGGAATAATGTATGTTTAGGATAACGAAGTGTATATCATAAGTGCGAATGTTGAAAAGATAAAGAATTGTGGTAGCTAAAAAAAATGGCGCCGCTCAGTGTTTCAAGTTGTCTTTTCTACATTGAAATGAAACCGGCGTTTGTTTAAACATAAAAAATGTAGTTTAAAAGTGGCTTTCCGCAGATGGAGTGAAAGGAAGTTGTCTTTATATATCTGAACAGGGTAAATGCAGAACAGCTGTCGTAAACCGTGAGCTGTAGTATATATAATTGTTAGTTTTACAATAGAATAGATATTGTCCCTGGGACTTTTCCCTTTTCCCTGGGAACGAGGCTGGATATTTTACTCTGCCCTGTGTCTACCTACCTGTGTTAGAAAATCCCAAGCAACCTTCGACAATGCAGAACTATTTTTCACCTTTTCGAAACAAATGGCGGTATAGAGGTCTTGAAGAACTTTTTGAGGAAACGGCAGCTGTCCAAGAAAAAAAAACAACGGGCATGAAGTCAAAGTCCTTAATTCATTGTTGTCGACTTCACATAGTGGTCTATTTCAAGTCCTCCGCGTGACCACTGCAGTGTGAAAAATAATGGCGTTCATTCATCAGGACTTCAAGGGATATTGTAAAAGTAAAAACAACTAAAGAAAAAAATGCATTTCTTTTGTATCGAGTTTCTTAAAACTATAGTACGAGAGTATCGACTGGTGAAACTAAGGTCTGAGTCAGATAATCACAAGTTGAGTTGCATACCATAGATGTGAGCATGTAGTACAGCATCACTCCAAGCGACCACCAGTCGCAACAGGAGTCATATGGCTCCTCTTTAATCACCTGAAAACATTCATAATGAGAATCAAGACGTTGCTGTATCTTAGTGTAAAGTGGATACTGAGAGCGACACTTGACGGAATCAGCCAGGATCAGAGAGCTTAAAACGGACAAGCAAAGAGCTTTTAGCTCATCTTCTCTCCAACTGGAACAGAAAGTCTTTTATTTTTACTCGTGAGACGAGCACACAAACTCGCTCATGTTCTCATGTGTTTGTGTGCTCGTTTCAGTGCTCGTGTGCTCGTGTTGAAGAAGTTCATATTTTTTAGCTCCTATCATCCGAAAACCTGAGCTAGATACTATAATTTCAATTAATTTGTAGTATAATAATAATTTGCCATTTTAGAGTCTTGAAATTTAACATACTTCTGGCGCCATGTACGAAGGTGTCCCGCAATGTTCTTCGATTGTTTCTCCAGGCCAAATGTTATCGGCTGCCAGACCAAAGTCGGCGAGTTTGAGGTGTCCCTCCTCATCCATAAGGACGTTCGCAAGCTTCAAGTCTCTGTTGTTATAACATAAAAGATAGAAACAGTTACAATAATTATCTCCTTGAGGTGACTTCCATACAAACTAGTATATATCAGTGCATGCTCAAAGCATGAGCGGCGTGGGTACAAGTCATTAAATCTCCAAAGCCTAATATATCCTGACAGAAGTTATTTTTAACTCCAAAAATGCTCGGCAAGAAGAAAGTCATAGTTTTCACTCTTTTGGATAACCGTTGCGGATTTCTTTTTCTGATTAACTTGAGTCTCTAACTGAGTGACTAATTTATAAAAGTTATATGCCATCGTATTGTGCTTGTAAATGTCTAGTAATGATGAAAAAGTGCTGTAAAATGAAGCAAATGTCATCTTACCTATGGACCACGAATTGCATGTGCAAATATTGCAAGCCACAGATGATTTCCCCTACGTAAAATCTAAATCAAAAGAATGAAAATATTAGAAAAATGCGACTTTTGATTTAATTACAGTTATTTCGCTCGTATATTATGCCAGAAAGGCTAAAAGTTTTAAATTGAGCTAATCAGCAATCTGCACACATTACGAGCCTATGAAATAGTCGTTCTCTCTGCACGTAATAATTGCGTGCCTGTGAACTCTAGATTGACTGACTCGATGACCGCACGGCCACAAACGTGTTACATTTTCAATATTCAACCTACCTGGCTTGCATTTCGCTGAAGATATTCTTGTGCAACTTAAAGACTTGCTTCAAATCCCCAGCAAACATAAACTCCAGTATCAAATAACGGCAGCCCTGAAGTATGAATAAATTAGAAGGAAATCGATCATAAGATTCAAACAAACCCCTTGGGGGACACGGCAGCTCTTATTGCTACAGTTATAACACTAGGCAAGTTTTAATCCTAACTTACGCGTTCCATTACTTTTTTGCTCGTCTTAAAATGCTGGGGTAGTTAAAACCCTAGGAATCTCTGAGCTAATTGATCAAGTGGTATTCAATTTTCACAGACCTCATAAAAGAACTCTCCATACAGTGCTGCCAGAAAATGATTCCACGTGGTCCGCCCGAGGGCCAAGATTTTTCTTTCGATCGCGTAACTGTATGGATCAAATGTCTTGATCATCTTGACGGCAAACTCCTGTTTGGTGTTGTCGTGACGATATAGGCTAACCTAAACAACAAGAGCAATGTGTTACTGTATCGCATGGTCCACCATTGAGGTGCTTATATCACCAACCCACATATACAGTAATTGTTCTCTGAAACGTCTAATTTTCACATAATGATCGCTAGAAATAAGATTAGAACTGTCAGAAGCGAGGCTTTTCCGAGGACTCGACGAAAAAACAGAAAAAATTATAAATTTTGTGGACTTAAGATAAGCTAAAGATTGGAATTACTGAAGAATAGTTATCGTTAGTTTTAAATTTTCCTACTTTTCCGAAAGTTCCTTCTCCAAGGACTTTGACCTCCGTGAAATTATATAAATTGTTGAGCCATTGAGTATTCTCTTCTTCTCTACGAACTTTAGCTTGCCCACAGTGCTCCTGTGGTTCTGTATTCTTTCTTTTTCCTTGCCTCTTCTGAACAAACAAGAGAAAAATATACCTTAACATTTAACGCTAAATAATAAAACAAAATAAAATATGCTGTATTATTATACGAGTAGCCCCGCCAGCGGGCAAGATGAACCGAATCTCGCGCTGTGATTGGCTACCCGAGCGGGCAAGATGGAGCTATCTTGCCCGCTCGGGAAACGGGTTGTGTCCCGCAAGGAACATTTATCATGTTACGGTGTTTTATCCCGTATAATAAATCCTTTATTGACCAAGTTTGTTCGGTCAAAATGGCTGGATATTGGCCTCGTTCTTTTTTTGCGTGTTTATGGACCGAGACGAAGTCGAGGTCCATAAACACGCAAAAAAAGAACTTGGCCAATATCCAGCCATCTTGACC
>Ga0126337_10000024_pt1 | contig 43605 bp, 15 predicted proteins | sample DipCmetagenome_FD_92527 | JGI IMG/M metagenome (GOLD analysis project Ga0126337, IMG submission 92527) | Coral microbial communities from La Bocana,Puerto Morelos, Mexico - Diploria C A metagenome | ecosystem: Host-associated > Invertebrates > Cnidaria > Coral | place: La Bocana,Puerto Morelos...
TAATGTACACACAAGGAAACACTCTGACCAAGATCTTCGAAGTTAAATACCGGTAAAACAAGGCTAACTGGTGATATCCCTACATTCTAACCAGGCTTGTAGACTTGTGTACAAAAAACAGTAGAGAATTGACCAAAACTAGTTTCCTATAAGAACCATATTGCCATTCAAATAATGTTTTTGAGGATAATAATTGGTATTTATTTGTAATGTTATTAAAGTACTGTCAAAATTATAAGAATTAACACAAATACATTATGATACTGAAATAATTTTACACCTAAGCTGCATGTAAGAAATTATTTCACTTGACTGCATAAACACCCCAAAGAGTAACTTAAATGTGGGAGGAAGAAAGATCAAGGACTACAAACTTCAGTAACACTAGTACAAAGTCACAATTTGATGACTAAAAAATCAATTTTTTAAACGATACACATCTTGTAAATTCTTTCCACTCTGATAAATTCATTTTTTCAAGGTTACAAAAACCACTATGCTATTCTTACTTAAAGTAACGTTATCCATGCATCCTTTCCTTTTCAAAGTGAAAGCCATTACGATGTCAAGTCAACACACAAAATAAATCTCCATAGAGAAATTGTTTACTTAGGTACAGTTTATAACATATTTTCAAATGTAATACTATATAAACAATACACTTGATATTCTTTTCCCATTACGTACAAACAGTGCTACATTCTAATAGCAAGTGATTGAACGGGTAAAACATACCCAATAAAAATTTGATAAAAATATTTAGAGTTTTCTCAAGGCCTACACGACCCACACTTGTGAGTTCAAAGTTATCAAAATCAAACTTCTTGAGTTGGAATAATTTAACCATGCGTACGCCCAAATAATTAAAATACATTTTGAATAGTATTAAAATGTTGTAAAACACTGGAAATCTTTAACAAGCAGCTCTGAAACTGTACAAATAAAAACTAGTTAGAACTGCTTTACTTCCGACCATATACATATATATACATTGGTAAGCTACATGTTTGCACATATTTTCATAAAAATCTTTACATTTAAAATTGTGTTTGCTAAAATTGTGGTTTACAACGATTCCAACGTGGAATACTCCAACATGCAAGAAAGATTTCGTCAGTTCTTCATCTATACACGAATCATGGTTGCTATATATAAAAACATTTTAAGAAAGCTCTTAAATGTGTTTAATCTGATATCTATCTCGCCTATCATAGCGGTGTCATACTGTATATATATAACATGACACTCAATATTTTTGATACTCCTAAAAATCTTTCACTCCTGAAGTTCATCACGATGATAAAATTGCGATCCCTCCATTGAAAAGATAAAAATATGTAAAAAAAAAAAAAAAGACGTCCTTACGAGACTAGAAATTTCGAAAACCACTGAAAGGTTCAAGGCTGTTTGAGACAAGTTTTTTTTTTTTATGGACACACTAAATTCTCAGATGTGTTTAAAATCCACGTTTAAAATCCATCACCTAAACCCTGCTAGTTCATGCATCCTGAATCTGTCTCTAATATGGGGCCTTACGTCGTCTTTACGTGTTGCAATCATCTCCAAGAATGGCAGAAGTTCGAGCAGCTCTCGATCAGCTTGATCCACAAACCAGCTTTCAATAGGAATGCCGTTGAATATCTGGTAAGCGAATGCTTGAGGTGAATTATCCACTATCATTGTTTTAGATAAGTCCCTACCGAGAATATTCAAATCTTTAATGTAGTTCCCCTGTACACAAACACAGTGCTCGCGGAAAAGACGATGTCGGAAAAATTTTCGTCCAGGGTCCAAGATATTCAATAACTTGTCCGCGTAGACTTTCTTCGAGGCAGTGAAAAGGATCACCTCGAACATGCTGGCCACTCGCTCTAGAAACCGCTTTAAATGCGGCCTTGTTCTGACGAACACTTGGTAGCAGATATCTTGGTAGAGAACAGGAAACGACAAATTGGCATCTTCTAGTTTGTTAAGACTGCAGTGAACAAGTGTCTCGTCCAAATCGAGCACGAGGCAAAATTCCGGTGTGCTTCGTGTTTGTAAAGGTAAAACAGGGCCGCGACTCTTTCCATCTTCGCCTTCCCCTGGTGGAGGAAGGTTCCTAATGAAATAAAACGGATCATCAACTTCCCACTCACACTCAGAATATGAAGATTCCGGAATATCATCACCAACATTCCCGTTTACGTCGCCGTTCGGTGCGGCTAAAGCGCCCTTATTCACGGTCGATGAACTCTGCTGCCAATGAGTGTTTTCCTCGCCATAAGTCGCGCCACAAATCCGCGATCCACTTGTTGTCGAATTAGCTAAAACTAGTTGTCCTTCCTTTCCGACGGGTTGGATATGACCATTCTTTCCGAAGAAAGTAAAAACCGGCGAGAACAACGTTCCAAGAAGCGATTTGCGCTTTGAGGGTTCCCCGTTGGTAATGGACTTCGTAGTAACAGAGTTCACAACCGTTGTCTCGGTAGTAAATTTTCGTTTCTTGAGGAGATTTGAAGTGATTATCGCGTCTTCTTCGTCCTCGCTATCAGAGTCGGACCGTTTGCGTTTCACAGGGCGATCTTTCTCGTTATCTTTCGACGGCGACCAAAGGAAAGTTTTGATTGAACTCAACAAATTCCTTCCTGAAGAAATCGCGGGGCTTTCACTGCACTGAAGGTTCGCCGCTTCGCCGTTCGTCGCGGCGTCGTCCATCTCTCGTGGATCACTTTTCAAACTGTCTCTCTGTGATGGCATACTCACGCGCGATTAGATCTTAGAAAACGCCGGAACTTCAGGAGAAGTCTCCCAAAATATATACCCAAACAAAAACTGTAAAACAGCCAAGTGGTAAAAGCCCCAAACGTTCTATTTGCTATGCGCTCACTCTGTAAACTTCATACAGACTGTGTGCATGGCATCGTAAACGAATCTGCCTCAATGACAACCTCTGACACTGTGTTCTGGTTGGATGGCTGAATGCACATTTCATGCAAATATCCCTGAAAACAACTACGATATTTGCATACAACCCAGTTTCGCGCGCTGAACAAAGCTTACTAACACAAGGCTTGGTGTAAAAATATTTGCACCTGAAAAACAACTGAATAGGCTTAAGTAACTTTCGCTTATTGAAAATCTGTTTTTCTGTCATATTTTCAGTACTCGACGGAAAGGCAAATCCACCGGAAGTGAGAAAAAAACGTCGAATTGCAATTTGGATTTTTGACACCTCAAAAATTACTACAATGTGGTTTTATAATTACACCTCTTGGAATCCTTTAATTCATAAATGGATTAGAAAAGTGGATTTGATATTTTTATGTCTTTGGTATGTTTGTAAACCAATTAAGTACAATTTACATACATTTATTAAAGCCATTTTGAAATCACTGGTTATCCTTGCAATCTGATTGGCTCTCAGCGGTGCGATTTGTATCGGTAATCGAATGACAAGTAAATTTTGCGAAGACTATAAAAGATCTCACGTAGGGCGAGTGAAATTTGTATTACGAGTGCTTATTTATTCCAAATTGCACGAGAATAATCATTTGATTACTTGTTAATAATATACAAGCGACAATTTCTGTCACGCTTTAGCACTTGAAAAAAGCGTGAAAAATAAAGCGTCAAGCATCTTCAACTTAAGAAAATTTGACATGTGAATTCAAGCGTAAAAATTCATTCACTCCCTCCATGTATGAAAACGGACAGTTTCTTTTACTGTGAAAAGCAGCCTTTATTCACAGTTGAATTGAAGAACTTGACCACAAAGCAAAAGAAAACCACCCTGCGGCTTTCTTTACAACTTTTTTACGAAAATCTGCCGTGTTCAAGCTTATCTTCGCCGAGAAGAGACTCTTCAACCCAAAATGCCGAGAAACGAAACTAAAATCTACCAATAAACGGATTTTTTTCTCCGCGGCTCCGTAGAACTGACGGAATTTCAAAATTTACTTTTTCAACTCGGATTTTGTCATGCCGTCGTGATCGACTCCGGCACATTTCGATTCAGTCAAGCTCAAGTTTATGTTTCTCTCCTCGCGGCTCTTGTGTATTTTTCTTATCTTACACACTTCGCGATAACTAGTTTAGTAATTTTTGCTGAGTTAAGTATTTTATTTTGTTGTGAAGTCTTTGTATTTAAAGATTTAGGTAAGGAGTTTCAATCTTCGACTAATTTTTGTCCGCCATTTTGATTGTCCCAGCTCAATTTTGTCGGAGCTGAGCTGTCGATCGTTTTTAATTTTACCGTTTTGCATGCAATCTCACTTTTTTTGCACTGGTGAAAATTGCACTGTTCACTGATTTGGGATTAATTGGCATGTTCTCAGCCAATCAGAAATTTTTGCTTGTATATTATTAATTCACAAATCGCACTATTTTTTACTCTAAATCGCATCTTGTACTAAGCCAATGAGAACAATCTTTTAGCACTTGTATTTAGGCTTTTAAATTGTGCGATTTCAAAATGAATGCAATAAAGTGGTAATTGCGATTTCAAATCGAACTCGCGCTGCGTGCTCGTTCGCTCGTTCGATTTTGAAATCATACTCCACTCAGTTCAATTACTATTATTTATATTGCTCACTCTTTATTTATTAGGTTTTAGTGCTGACCAAACCGTGACAAGAAGTACAGATTTCTAGGCGTTCTAGGTGTCCATAAAACATGATTTCTACCCGATGGCCAGCCTGTTATCGACCTATCCCAGCTGTCCGACAATTGATCTGGCATGGAATATAGTGCTACTTGGAGTAATTCTGAACAAATAAAGGTTTGACTTATTTCTTTTGTGTGTACTCAAAGGAAAGGCGGGAAAGAGGCAAGTAAAATCTAGCGTAAAATAAGGGGCTTGTTTTTAAGACCCTGGGGAGCGTCCGTGGACAGAAATTTCGGTTTTAGCTCGGTGCACTGGGCTCGTTTAAAAAATGGGCTAAAAAAAGAGACCCCAGACGGACAAAACGGGGCCCAGTATGGCAGGGACAAAGCGACCGAGAGGCCCTTAGCCGTAGAATAGACACTGCTAATGCAAAACATTCTAACATTACTTGGTATGGAGGAGTTACCATACCACGCAAAATTAAAGGGTAAACTGATAGAACGGAGCAGGCAAAAAGACAGATTTTGGACGGTAAAGAAGAAGAGAAGGTAAACTAAGAGGAATGGTGAAAATGCCCACTAGAATGTCTCATAGTGGGCATAGCAGGGTCTTAATCTTTTATGTCCGAAAAAGAAGCGATAACTTTTGTAATCTTGGAATCAAAAGAAGTTTCATGAAATTTTAAGGGAACAAGGGATATTCTAGGGATTAATTTGAAGTAAAAAGGGATATCTCTACTAGGGGATAGTGAACAAGCTCTTTGAAAGACCAAAGTAAATGCGTTGTACCTCCCATTTAAAATAACAAAGACTCTTGCTTGGGATTAAAAGGGGGAAACAAGAGAAATCATCTTAGCTGACACAACGACTGTCAAAGATTTGCAGAAGCCTGGGACTAAGTAATGACGTCACTCCAGCTTCATTTCGTCCGCGACATTTGAGTTGGATATGAAAGCAGGAATGAGTCGGGTACTTTTCAAGTAAAGATTTCTTTACAAATATTACTTGTTGAGGTAAATATTTAATACAAAAGGTAAACTTTTTCAATGTTCTTCTTTATTAACTTAAAATAATCCCCCCGAAACGCTTCTGTTGTCGCATTCTTTCATCAGAAGATAGACCCACGAGGCGCTTTTGTCTGCCTTCTTCATTTACGAACGCTAGAAACAACGCAAAAAATGTAATAAGATAAACCCAAATTCTACAAATCTAACAACCGAAACTGATAAAAATATTATTTTTTTCCCTTGCACGAGCGGTCGGGCTGAAAACAAAATCGATTTTCATAAAAATTCATAGGTAGCTGTTCCAGACTTAAATAATGTTATACTTCAATTGTCATATTGCCTAAATAAGGAGGAATTAAGGCCAGGTATTTACCCGTAACCAGCTAGCCCAATATTAACTATCGCACTGATGTCCATACCTCCAAGTCCTCTGGAATATCGAGTAAGAGATTTCTTAGAAAGGAATTAGGATCAAGGATCACTGACATAAGGCTTGAATTGTTTTTTTTATTAAAACGGTGTAAATTCTTGGTGAAATAAAATTAATGCTTGTTATAAATTACAAATACTTGGTGATAATTTGAATCCAATGTCTAGATATACTATTAATGCTATTTCTCGCTACATGAAAACAAAACGGAAAATCTTTTGTACAGTTCAGTGGGCGAAACTGGGCGTTCTACTTCACTGGCCTTTATAGGAATTGTCTGAAACGAAAAAGAAAGGGAAACATTAGTTTTGGATGAGCCACAAAATTCATCTACAATTTAAGTCTAAGTGTATTAAAGAACCTCTTGTGTCCTTCACTGCACTAGCAGAGAAGGTAATGACATGCAACAACCCAGCAAATAAAAAGCGCGGGAAAACTTGCAACGGGTGACAAGCACGGGATAACGCGCAATGGACAACAAGCGCGGAAAAAACCTGCAGCGGGTGGCGCAAGTTAGAAAACTTAACCTATCGTACGCAGGGGACTTAGTTAAGACTGACTGGCATTAGCCGATGAGTACAACGTCCTCGCTCTGATTAGCTTTTGAGCTAATAATGCATTAAATTCAGCATCTGGAGTTAACACTCATTTTATCTCCCCCGTTTCAACATTAAAAATTTCGGTGCGTTATATATGTCGCTCGATACTCACCATCCCTGTTTTCCTCAGCACTTTTCGTGGAACGAGTTCTTCTTGCAGATGGTCTTGCCTTGACCGGCGTCGCCACGTGCACAGAAACACTCCTTGCATACGTATTGGTCACGCTTGATTTGTTCTCTCCACGCGCTTGCACTGGCCTGTTGTAAAGCTCCAAATTTATTCTTATTTTCTGAACCCAAGAATGGTAAGCCAAAGACAGATCCCTTAGTAGCTTTCATCAGGGATACATATTCGCCTTCTGGTAGGGGGGCTGCGCCGCTTCCTACTTCAGGCTTCTTTCTGTAGAACACGTTTCCTCTGAAGTTTTGTCCCATAACCTCACCACGGAATTTTCTGTACTTGCCGATAACGTTGAGAATAATGTCCTTGCTTTCTAGCATGTTGCTGATACTCTCAAGGGAAGTGAAATCCGCTAATGGATTGCGGTCAGTGCTGGTCAGCAGAAGGAAGATCTTGGTAGCACCTAGTTAAAGAAACACAAAAGTTGCTAAGCATAATTTCCAGTAAGGTATTTTTTTTTGTCGTGTGTATTTTCTAAGTTGAAGTTTTAGTTTGTTAACAGTGAGAAATGAAGTGACAAACAAAAAGGAGAATAACTATCCTCAAGTCACACATTAAACTTTACAAGTAAATTGTAGTCAATTGTGTGTTGGATTCAAAAGAGTTAATGGAGATAAAATATTCCTTGAACCACTCCTATTCCAATAACGCGCCCCCTTAAAACGAGAAAACGTCGCGTATCTTAGTAACACTTACCGGGTCTGAATGGATATCTGTATGCAGCGGCCGCCATGGCTTCCAAAGCATCACCAGTGTCATTCTCAGAGTTCTGGCTGGCGAATTTGAGATGCTCGAACGCAAGCTCCACACTGGCTAAGTCGTTCATCAGCTGACCGTTAAGTGTAATGGCATGCGGGCGCTCATGTAACACGCGGCCACCAAATCCCATGACGCCGAAGCGGAAGGAGAACTTGGGATCAAGAGATTGTGTTAAACTGGTCAGGAACGTTGGAAGTTTCTCTGCATAGCTCTTCAAGATCGAGGTCTCGTGCACCAGAATGACAACATCCACAGCTTTCTCTGCCTTTTGGAACCATCTTTGGCCGATCTGTTTATCACCGCAGCGACCTACAGACAATTATCAAAGGGAGACTGTTAGTGGCTTTCGAACTCTTCCTACTTTTGTTGTTGTCGTTATTGCTGTTGTAGTTGTTGTGAAACTGCATTATGATTGACGGCACGTTCCTCATACACGTTTTGTTAACGCATCAGCTGCCAGCCATTCACCTGATTGTTTCGCTACTCGCGCACAGGTTTTTCTTAACTTCAATATTTGAAAGCCTACCAGGTTTACTTGAGGACGTCTTCTTCCTTCAAACTAAATTTTTTGTGGTTAAATCTCAACATTACGTCTTCACAAGTAGAGTTAATAATTAAGATTACAATATGTACCACTTACCACACTCGGGCAGATACTCGGCCCATACTCCTTGAAGTCTGACGAGCTCGATGTAAGCAGCAGTAGTGTTACAATGCTTCATGTCTTTAGGTGTGCTAGTGTCGCATTCCTTGTAATCAAGCTCACAGGCCTTGACGAAGGGCTCGGGGTCAACGACTGAAGAGAAGTGACTGAGTGGAGAATTCTTGTCTTTGAACAACTCTCGGCAGCGCTGGATGTAGGTACTCTCCTTGCACTTGGGCTTCTCCTTTTCAAGTGTAGAGACTTTGCATTCTGGATCGCGAGTGACTTCCCAAGAGTTTACAAAGTCGGTCAGTTTGGAGGTTGGGGTGTTGTAGCTCGTCATCATCTCATCATGGAACTCATTGTTGTTGGTTCCGAGAAGACCTGCCGGAGAAAAAACGTACAATACAATTTAGGAGTTATGCGGAATTTGTTTTAGGTTGTCTTCCAAGGAACAAGTTAACGAAGTTCATAGGACGTAACTCCTACAAGGCCTGATGTCAATAGCAAATTCTCCTTACTTGTCAAAACACCTTTTTTGTATTGCAAGTTGGGAGAATTGATGATGTAGGATGCATTATCCCCATGAGCCTTGGTATCAACATGCAATTTCTCCATACTCCAACCAACGTGTAATATTCACTGGTCATACTTTTGTATAGCACTAGTTGATAGACCTTTATGGGCCATGATGTTTAACAATAATTTGCGTTTTCTTCACTGATTTCTCGTTACACAGAAACGGCTAGTTCTACACTTCTTTCGAACGGTCACCTATTCTTCACTTAAAATGTCATCAATTTTCAAGTCTTACCTGCCATTCTTCCATGGTACCACTTGGCAATGTTGAAAGTACACAAGAAATGTTCGACATCGCAGATGATTTCCAAGCCCAAATCGTGTCGAAGCACTATGAAGGAACCCTCTCGTTGGATCGTGGTGTTAAACGTCTCCACTGGAAGCTCACTGTGGTAACCGTCGGAGACCTTCTTTCCAGACGAAGTAACCTTCACGATTGTCTCTACTCTGCCGTCTTCATGGATTTTCACGCTCGAGTCTTCCGTGACTACGATGATGGCGGTCTCCTGGCTCAGGATGGTGAACTTGTTGTCACGTACATCTCTAGCTAGGACGTACATGCATCCGGGCTTTTTATAACCAGGGAAGGTGTAGTACGTTCCATCAAAGGTGTACACGTGAGGTCCGCCAAAGATCATGGCCGTGCCTGTAGAAGATGAAAACATTTGTAAACGTAGTCGACGCGATTTAGTGCACTCTTTTAACACTGTCAATTGCAATGAACATGCTATAGTCGATTCAGCGCCCCTTTTTTAATTGGTGAGGAAATTGGACAAATTTATTTTCCAATTTCATGTGGTCAGTGTGTTAATTTGCATTTGTAAATAGCAAATGAAATGCACGGCTCTGCAGAGTTCGACAATGTGCCAAAAGTATTGTTACAACATCCTATAAACTACTGGGCGGCTAAAGAATGTATTTTTTACTACGAGTTTTACCATACATTACAAGAATCGGTTTTAGAAAGATTTTTAGGATAAACTTACTGTTGAATGGTGGAATCCAATTGATTGGGTTCAGCAAGTGGGACACTCGTGACACTTGGTGATTAATTCTCTTTTGCATGTACCGTTTAGCTCCATGCAGGTTTCGAACTCGCATTTTCATCATCTTCTTGGAGTGCTCAAGATAGGAGCGAGCATGGCTCATGTACTTCACAGTTGTTTCGTGTTCACGAATCTTGTTGTACAGCGCTAGTGAGTAACTACGAAGCTCAACGCATCTCTGCAAAGTCATATTGTAGACTCCACGATACAGCTTAAGGCAGATATTCATGGTCTGATTGAAGGCAATTCTTGAGTAGTTTCTGGTCTTACCCAAAGCTTGTGACAGACTGGTGGAATTGCAGATATCAAGAGTGATATTCAGAGCGACTTCATACACGTGAACAGTGAAGTTTCGCGTGGCGTTGAATCCAACACTGCACCATTGACGAGAAAAGTTCAAAGCCATTGGGATATATTTCTTGACCACGGAACTATTGTAAACCATCGTCATGGCCTGACGAGAGACGTTCAGAGCCAGTGGAAGATATTTCTTAGTAGTACAATTGTAAACCATTCCGATGGCCTGACGAGAGAAGTTCAAAGCCATTGGGAGGTATTTCTTGGTGGTACAGTTGTAAACCATCTCGATGGTCTTACGAGAGTAGTTCAAAGCCATTGGAAGATATTTCTTGGCAGTGCAGTTGTAAACCAACTCTATGGTCTGACGAGAGATGTTCAAAGCCATTGGAAGATACTTCTTGAAAATAGTACAATTATAAACTCTTTTTATGGTCTGACGAGAGAAGTTCAAAGCCATCGGAAGATATTTCTTGAGTACTGTACGGTTGTAAACTCTACTTATGGCCTGACGAGAGACGTTTAAAGCCATCGGAAGATATTTCTTGACCATAGTACTGTTGTAAACCATCCTTATGGTCTGACGAGAGACGTTTAAAGCCATTGGAAGGCATTTCCTGACTAGGGTAGAGTTGTAAACAATACTCAGTGTCCTATTCTGTAGGCGTTGACAAAGCTCGATGGTCCTGTTGAAAGCGATCATCGAGTAGTTCCTGGCCTGAACTAAGGCATTTCGGTAACAATGGACAGTCTTGTTGAAAGCAGCTATCGTGAAGTTCTCGGCTAGATTCAATGCTTTCTCGCACAGTTTAAGGGTCTCGTTGAAAGCTATCTTCGAGTAGTTTCTGGTCTTACCAAAGACCTCGCGTAGACAGGTCGAGTTGTAGATATCAAGACTACCATTCACAGCAACCTCGTATGCTTTCACAGTGAAGTTCCTTGAGATGTTTAAGCCAAAAACGCACCACTGACGGACTAATGGAAGATACTTCTTTACCATGGTCGTGTTGTTAACAATGAACATGGTTTTGTTGTAAAGATGACGGCAAAGCCTGAAGGTCTTGTTAAAGGCAATCATCGAGTAGTTCCTTGTCTTACCCAAGGCTTCTCCAAGACAGGTTGAGTTGTAGATATCCAGAGTGACATTAGCAACTGCTTTGTACGCCTTAACGGTGAAGTTCCGTGTGGCATTGAAGCCAACAACGCACCATTGGCGGGCCATTGGTAAATACTTATTCGCCATCTTGTACGCCTGAACGGTGAAATTCCTTGTGGTATTAAAACCAAAAACGCACCACTGACGGGCGATTGGAAGATACTTCTTCACCACGGTCGTGTTCTTAATTATCAACATAGTTTTGTTGTAAAGATGACGGCAAAGCCTGAAGGTCTTGTTAAAGGCAATCATTGAGTAGCTCCTGCTTTTACCCAGCGCTTCTGTAAGACAGGTTGAGTTGTAGATATCCAGAGTAACGTTAGCAACTCCCTTGAATGCCTGAACGGTTAAGTTCCTTGTGGTATTAAAACCAAAAACGCACCACTGGCGAGCTATTGGAAGATACTCCTTCGCCACTTTGTACGCCTGAACTGTGTAGTTCCTTGTTGTATTAAAGCCAAAAACGCACCATTGGCGGGCTATTGGAAGATACACGTTTACCATGGTCGTGTTCTTAACAATCAACATGGTTTTGTTGTAAAGATGATGGCCGAGCCTGAAGCTCTTGTTAAAGGCAATACGGCAGAGCTTGAAGGTCTTGTTAAAAGCAATCATTGAGAAGTTTCTGGTTTTACCCAGGGCCTCTCCCAGACAGGTTGAGTTGTAGATGTCAAGAGTAACGTTCGCAGCTACGTTGAGCGCCTGAACGGTGAAGTTCCTGGTGACATTAATACCAAAACCGCACCACTCACGAGAAAGATTTAAAGCCATTGGAAGATACTTTTTCACCATGGTAGTGTTGTAAACAACCAGAACGGTTTTGTTGTACAGATGTTTGAAGAGCTCGAGGGTCCTGTTCAAAGCGATGGTTGTGTAGTTCCTGGATTTGAGCAACGCATGTCGATATAGTCCGAGGGTCTTGTTCAAAGCTATCGTTGAAACGTTCCTGCCGTGACTTAATGCCTTTAGATAGAGTTTCATGGTGACGTTGATAGCAATCTTGGAATAGTTCTTGGTTTTACCCATCGCCTCTCCTAGACAGCTTGAGTTGTAAATATCCAGTGAGACATTCTCGGCGACTTTGTACACTTCAATAGAGATATTGAGTGTTTTGTTCACACAAACGCTGTACCAGTGACGAGACAGGTTCAAAGCATGGGACAGGTATCGTTTGGTGACATTGGAATAGTGACGTGACAGGTTCAATGCACGAGATAGATACCTGTTGGTAACGTTGTAGCAGTGACGTGATAGGTTCAAAGCACGAGATAGATATCTATTGGTAACGTTGAAGCAGTGGCTTGACAGGTTTAAAGCTCGAGACAGGTATCTGTTGGTAACGTTGTAACAGTGACGAGACAAGTTCAGCGCCCGAGACAGGTATTTGTCGGTGACGTTCTTTACTTGCGTCATGTTCAAACCTTTAACAAAGTTCTTGGTGACGTTGAAGTAATGGACAGTCATGTTGACATACCGTACAACAACGGGGTGGTTTTTGATATGTCTGTAACCACGTCTTACGAATCTTACGAACCTACCAGTCTTCTGCCGATAGGAAATGGCGAGGTCCTTCGTCATATTCAAGTAATGAAGAGTGATGTTGACATACTTCTTGGTAAGAGGGTGGTTCTTCGTCAGGTTGTATGCGTTTATCAGGAATCCTTGTGTCTGGTTGCGGTAGAAGACAATTAAGTCCTTGGTGATGTTCAAGTAATGGAGAGTTTTGTTAATGTACCTTCCAGTGAGATGGTGATTTCTTGTCGCGTTGTAAAACTTCATTACGAAACCGTACGTCTTCTGGCGATAGAAAACTGTTTTGTTTACGGCGACTGCAACCCACGCTTTGCCGATAGTCCTGACGCGGATAGACATCTGCTTTGCTTTGGTCTTAACTTCATCAAATGTCTCCATTGCTTTTGCCTTAACTTCATCAAATTTCTCGATTGCATTCTGTTTCAATGTCTCCATCCTGACCATCCTGACTCGCTGTTTCAGCAACTTCATCATCTTCAGAGCTTCCTTTTTCAACTTTTCCATCTTCTCTAAAACTTTAGCTTTTAACTCTTCCATCTTCTCCAAAGCGTTAGCTTTCAACGATTCAATCTTCTCCAAAGCTCTGGCTTTCAACGTTTCCATCTTTTCTAGGGCTTCCCGTTTCATGGACTTAAACTTGATTACAGCCTCGTGTTTTAGAGACTTCATCTTGATCACAGCTTCCTGCTTCAAAGACTCCATCTTCTCAAGAGCCTCTTGCTTGAGGTTTTTCACTCTTTCCACCGAGGCTAAGGCAAACGACTTTATGCTTCCCTCAAAGGGTCTTGGGTGTGGGAAAACAACAGTAATGCCCTCATCTGTCACTTGGATGTACTTGGGAATGGCAGCACGGAGATCAGTGATGGTTTTCTTGACAACAATACGAGCATTGCGAATTGTGATACTAACATTGCGGATTGAGATAAGAGCTTTATTGATGGTTTTGTTGACGGCAACGCGGACATCTTGGAATGTTTTGTTGACAGCAATGCGAACAGTTTGGATTGTTGTGTTGACAGCAACGCGGACAGTTTGGATTGTCTTGTTGACAGCAATGCGGACAGTTTGGATAGTTCTGTTCATTGCATCACGGGCGTCCAAGAACTTTTTGTTGATGACCAAACGGACACTGTGGATGGTCTTGTTGAATCTGTGTGTAACCTTGCGAAGGGTGACGTTAAGGTATCCAACGGTGCGATTTACATATCCAAAGGTAGTGTTGACGAATCCCGAAGTCTTCATTGCCAGTTCTTTGAGCAACCGAGGACCATGGTTATTGATAACTGCCCTTGTCATGTTCCTAGTGATGTCAAAACCTCTGCGCACTCGCTCTTTGACAGCATCCTCTAATCCATAGTACTTACTGATGAAGACTACCGTCTTGATCACCTCCACACGCGTTGCGTTCAAGAAGCTAATGACGGGTTTGGAATTGTCCAGGGTTGCATTTAAAGCCAGTAGAGTTGTATTCAAGGCACGGATTAGCTGCAGCTTAGTGTTGTTTAACTTCTCCAGCGTCACGTTCATAGCCAGGCGAGTCATGTTGGACGTGAAGTTGTAGGCACGGATGCATAAAGCACGTCCCTCAAGGATGGACTCGCGGATTGTCATTTTGCCGAACTTGCGAAACATGGCATATGGCTCGCTGTCAAGTGTTATTTGGACTGCTTGTCGTGACATGTCGATCACATGGACTTTCAGGTCATTTGCACGCTCGAGTGCCTTCTCTTTCAGCTCGAGTGCCTTCTCTTTGAACACGAGTACCTTCTCTTTCAACTCGAGTGCCTTCTCCGTGATGTTCTTCCTCAGTGCGTTTACTACCTTGCTGCAGTTGTGGTACATCGGTACAATAGTGTTCTTATAAAAGGGTAGGACTTTGCTGTAGTACAAAGGCTTCAGTTCTTCTCTATAGTACTTCTTGCATCTTTCCAACTCGTTTCTGCAATACTTCATACCGCGTTCCAAAGTCCTGTTTATCCACACACGGGTAAGATTCACTTTTTCTATTGTCCAGTTACGAGCAATGGCAATAATCTCTTTCAAGGTCGCATTCTTATAACTATTGATATAGTGCTCGGCTATGGCCCTGTACTTTTTAACCAGCGTGGTGTAATTCTTGTAAAATGGGGCGAGGTGACTCTTGTAGATGCGTTCGTAGTGGCCTCCCAGAATCAAGGTGTAGTTCTTCACTGCCACTATAATAATCTTCGAATAATTCTGGGCTGTCGCATTCAGGACCTTTGTATACTTCTGGAGTGTCACATTAAAAATCTTTGTGTAATTCTGGATTGTCGCATTCAGGATCTTTGTGTAGTTCTGAAGAATGGCTTTCACTACGTTAGTGTAATTCTGAACTTTGACTTTCAGAAAAATGGTATAATTCTGAACCTGTGCTTTGAGCAAGTTTGTGAAGTTCTGCACTCTCGCGTTCAGAATGGTTGTGTAATTCTGGACTTTCGCTTTTAGAATGGTTGTGTAATTCTGGACTTTAGCCTTCAGAATCGTGGTGTAGTTCTTAACTTTCGAAGTGATGTTCTTGTAGTAGATCTGTCCAATGGCCACAAATTTACGCGTTAGGTTCTTTGCTTCTAACGTGATGTTCCTGACTTTGAGAGGGATGTTTCTTGCCAAGTCAATAGTCTTCAACACATACTCGTGCTCCACTACTTCGCGGAGTTTCATCGCCTTTAAATGGTCAAACTTTACAAGTAACGTCTCGAGAATTACCTCCACCTTCGTCTTTATCTTCCCTGCCATCAACTCACTCCTGTCTCTGAGTTTCTCGACGATCAGTTCACCTTTCTTCAGTGCCACCTCAAAGGCCACCCTCAGCTTACCAGAGCTATACTTAACGACACTTTGTCCACCTTCGACCAGTTCATGTTGACGAACCTCTTCAATAAGGTCGGTCCACATTTCATGATATATGACTGTCTCGATTGGCGTATCCTTGATGGCGGCTTTGATCTTCCTCAGAACCTTCTTGAACAGTCTCTCGATGAATGTCTTCGGGTCAGCCACGATTGTTTGGATCTTCTTCTCGATGAAATCATACCTTTCCTTAAGCGAAGCATATCTTTGCTTTATATGGGCTGGGAGTGTTACTTTGAAGTGGGAAATAGCTTCTTTAACCTTAGCCTCTACTTTGGGTTTCATCTGCTCGACATATTCCACCATCTCGTTGTACCTCTCAGCAATGAATTGTTCGGCCTTAGCGTAACGCTCCCTCAGCTGGTGTTTTTGGATGAACTCCTGAATGTCTCTACGGGCCATAAACCTCTTAATGCTGTCGTTCAACAACTTTCTGGTTTCATTCAGTTTCAACAGTGTCATGTTCCTTGCTTTTTCCAGAAGTGGCAGAGAGATGTTTCTGGCTTTTTCCAGGAGTGACAGAGAGATGTTTTTGGCTTGGACGAGGTGAAAGATGGTCTGGTTGTGCATCAACTTTACATAAGGATGGAAGATAGCAGCAAGGTCCTTGGCAGCGATACAAGTGATGTTGGCAGTTTGGTTGTACAGAGAGATGGCCTCTCCTGCGATGATCATCGCGGTCTTGTTCAGAGTTTTCAGCTCCGTTTTCCATCCTTCTAGTTTAACCTCCAACTTTGCTTTGGCGTCCTTGATGGTTTCTTCGATTTTCTTCTCAATTATCTCTCTGTTCTCATAATACTTTTTCTCTACGAGTGCTCTGATCTCGATGTACTTGCTTTCTGCCAGTTCATAAGCTTCGTAGGACAACTCTTCTATGGTCTTCTCTTTGTTCTCGTCGTACCACACTTTAAGAACCTGAGCGTTCTGTTTCACAAACATGACAGTCCTGTCAGCATATCTCAGTACCAAAACTTTTCCTTTGAGGTAGGTTTCATTTACCAAAGGCACAACAGTCGTGTTTACGTAACGGATTCCTTGAAGCACCAGAGTACGGGTCTTGTTGTAGGCGCCAAGAGTAATATTTCGTGTCACGTTGTAGATGAACAGCGTGTAGTTGTGGCTAAGGTTGTAGAACTTGTGGTAGTATTGAAGAGTCAAGTTGCGAGTTAAGTTGTAGTATTGAAGGGAGTACTTGCGGGTGAGATTGTAGTAGTGCAGTGTTAAATTACGAGTCGCGTTGTAATACTGAAGGGCCATTAGCTTGGTGCGATTCACCAGGACAAGGGTCAAGTTGTACGCCCTCAGCGTCGCGTTCTTGGTATCGTTGAAAAGTTTAACTGCAGTTGAGGTGACATTCTCGTAGAGTTTCACAGCGTGGAAGGAAACGTTCTTGTAAAGTCTGAGTACATGGAAGGAGACATTCTTGTAGAGCTTAATTGCTTGTAAGGTAAAATTCTTGTACAATTTCACTGCTTGGAAGGTGATGTTATTGTAGAATTTCACTGCTTGGACGGTCACATTCTTGTACAGTTTCACTGCTTGGAAGGTGATGTTATTGCACAGCTTCACTGCTTGGACGCTCACATTCTTGTACAGTTTCATCGCACGAAGGGTGACATTCTTGTAAAGAGCCAGTCCGTGCTTGCTTGAAAATTCATAAGCTTTGATAACAATCTCCTCGTACGTCATGTCCTCGAACTGTCGCAGCTTTGCAATCAATGCATTCACGTTGTTTGTCAGCTTTTCGCGATAGACGTTGAATTTTTCTAAGGCCTTTTCTTTGGTGTCTTCATAGATCTTCATCAGCATTTCCTTGTACAGGTTGTACATCTTAAGTCCTTCTTCTTTGTGCTCGTTGTAACACGCCAACGCAAACGTCTTCGCTATGTTGTAAGCTTCAACGGTTTTGTTGACAGTGACGTTTTTGTAAAAGCCAGCCATTTCGTACGAAACATTTCTCAACTTCCTTTGGCAGTCGAAGCTGATGTTCTTAGCCAATATTCCATACTTGACGAAAACGCGACTTGTTTCGCTTCCAATGGCGAGGAATTCCTTCACAAAAGCCTCTTTGGATACCTTCATGAGGACGACATTACTTGTCAGGTTCAAGACACGCTGTGTAAGGTTGGTTATGTCCTGTATTTCTTTCAGTACGTTCAGTGTGACATTTCCAATGCGGTATTTCACAAGAAGTGCTCTCTCCTTAATGTTGAATGCTCGTACGCGCTCCAGGACTTTTTCCCACTTAGCCTTAAGTTCTAAGGCTTCGAGTTTACCTTTCAGGTCCATCTCTTTCCACGCTTCTTTGACGGGACGAATGAGATCAAGGGCTTGTAGTTGTTTTGTAACATTGAAGGCCTCTGCAGTGACATTTTTGGCAATTACTTGGATTTTCCTGATGGAAATGTCCATGATCTCTCTAGGGTGCAAATTCAGAAGCTTTTGGAGAGTCCTGTTTATGGATATTAAGGACTTGTTGTATATCAGAGGGGCGCGTTGGCTCAGGTTGTATCCAAGTTCAATTGACTGATTCAAGATCTTCTTGGAGAGGTCAAAGAACTCTAAGCTCTTTCCAATGGTGAAATCTACGATCTCGTCTGGTGTCTTCTGTGAGTGGTCGCTGATAAATGTAATGACGGCGGAGATGTTGCTGTAAAGAGTGTGGTTGAGTGATGTGAGCGTCTTCGATGCGATCTCCAAGGAATGAAGAAGAGCCTTATCCAGCGCGTGGCCAATTGGAACACGGCGAATCGTGATGTTTCGTATTTGGTACATGACATCCAATGCCATGGGAACAAGCGGCTTGACAATGGGCTTCAAACATTTTGTGACATCGCTCGTCAAATCCGCGGCAAACTTGTGAATGGGAGTGACAGCCTTAAGGACCAAAAGATTTGCTTTCTCCTTCACTGATATGAAAACGTTTCTGCCAAATTTAATGAGAGGGCGGTGAGTCTTCATCAGCTTTCTATAAGAAACCAAAGTCACCTTCCTGACACGGATGTAAATGGTCCTGATTTGCTGAGTCACGTTCCGAGCCAAATGCATGACTTGAATGGTAGCATTTCGCATGAGCTTGGGAAGAACTTTGGTCAAATTCTTTGTGAAATTCAACGCTGTTTGATGCATCAGACTGGCCTTCTTCCTGAGAGACCTGATATTCCTCCAGGCAGTCCTGTTAAGCAACTCTAACTTCTCGTGGAAGGTCCTATTCAGCCGCTTGAAGTGCTCCTGAAGAGTCTTGTTTAGTACAGTGATGTTACGAACGCTCAAGAGATGCTCTTCAAGGGTCTTGTTTAGAACAGTTATATTACGAACAATCAACGTCAAGTTCTTGGCAATGAGGGTCACATTCTTCAGGGTGCAAGAAGCATTAAAGTTGCATGTAAATGTCTTTACCTCAAGCATGTACTTATCAAACAGAGGGCCTACTTTCTGCCCGCGAATCTCAATTTCTCGGATCTTGCTGATTAGCTGGCGTGTATTCACCTTCATTTTCTCGACAAGGTCTGTGGTAGTAACTTCAACCTTTCTGGAAACGCGCTTGGCGATATCCCCAAGTTTTTCTCCACGAACCGTTACGGCGTTCACCATAATGGACACGTTATTGGCCCAGCGTTTTACATCTCGGCTGATGTTCTTTAGATGGAGGGTGATATTTCCAATTATGGGTGGAAGCACCTCTGTGCGGAACCTTTTGTAGGCTATTGTGGCGTTCAGACGAATTCTCTTGTAAAGTTCGGTGACGTTACGCATCATCTTTGGAAGCCTGTTGATGGTGTCATTGAGTGTCTGGATTGTGACGTTAAAAAGACGTTGCGTCAAGTTCTGAGCCTTGTTTGAGACATTCTGGAGCAGTCCCGTGTAGTTGTAATTCTGGACTTGAGCGTACAGCTTCAGAGCGACGGGTTTGATCTTGGCTTCAAGTTTTTTGACAAGCACTTGGACCTCTTTGGTAAGGTTTTTCCCCTTAAGGATTGTCAGATTGTAGTACCTCAAGGTTACATTCCTGATTAATGTCTTCAGGAATTTAACACGATTCATCAGTGTGGTTATGGTCGAGGTGTTCCAAGTCAGCGAAACGCGGCTTGCCTCGGCGTTCAAGAGGTACATCAGGCGTGACTCGTTCACCACATTCTCACCAAACTTGCGTTGGATGGTCACCTGGAGACGATAATCATCTGGCATCTCCCCGACAACCTGCCCTGAGATTCTTGGAGTGACGGTTACATTGAAAACAATGCTTCTTGAAGAGGGGTTAAATCTCAAGAACCAGCCCGCTTTGTGATTTTGATACCTGACGAAGGCGCTAACGACATAGTTCTTCCAGTCGAACCTCCCAGTGAAACCAACGATACGATTCAATGCTGAGAATGTCAAGAAGAGTGTCTTGGTTTCCATATCCAATTTCTCAGTTAAAGTCAGTGTTCGCTTGAAGATCGTTATGCCAGAAGTGAAGGACCTCGTTAACTTGTCATACTCCCAGACCAGCGAAAGAGACTTCTTGAACCCTTTCAAATCCATGGCTATTGCCATGCCTTCAGTATTGTCCCAACTAGCGTCAAGAATCACTGGTGCGTTAGGCAATACGTTAACAGAAATATGAAGTTTATGTTCATCCCTCTTAAAGTCGATCTTGTGATTCCATGTTCTCTTGAAGGCTTCAATCTCCGTCGTGAAAAGTAGACCACCTTCTCTACTCAACACTCCTCTAACTTCCAAAGGAAAAACGGGGCAGATCTCAAAGTGGCCTTCGTATTCCCCTGTGCTCTTGCTGTATTGAAGCCAATTTTCAATCTTCTTATCAAAAGCTGAGACGACACTACTGACTGATAGGCCATCGTTAGTGTTCCAGCTAGTCGTCCATGTCAGTGGATTTCTTGGAATTAATTCGACTCTGACATCAACGGACTTGCGTTCCTTGTACCAGATTAAAGACTGTGTCATCGTTTTTTCTGGCAGGTACTCCACGATAAGAGTATTGGAGAGTTCCTCGGAGGTGTTTCTATAAATACCTGTCAATGAAACCTTCTTGTCCTCGGTGTAAAGCAGCGATACCTTGGCTTCATGATACGAATCCTCGGCATTGGAATAGTTGTTGTAAGATGCATCCCAGCCATACTCGAAGGAGCGGCCCATCATTTTAACAATGTACTGATAGCCAAGTTCATGACTCTTCTCCCGTCTGAAGTATGTGAGTTTGGAGCTATCAGAGAAGAGACTTTGACTTCCATTTCGAAGCATGCGGAGCATGACCAGTTCTTTCAGGCCCGTTTCCTTGGAGATAAGGGTGTTCTGCCATTCAGCAGCGAAGCGACCAATGTGGACGCGATATTCGAGCATCTTGCGGTGAGTGTTGTTCAAAAACATAACAGTTGATTTGGCTGCAACAGTTTTGTTCCAGAATAGGACAACAGCAGCTTCTTTCAAGGTCTTGCCGTTTAGCCAGACGCCCTCCATACCAATCTGCTTCTTCAAAAAGGTGGCGTTAAATCCGATTGCTTTATCAGTGTCGTTGCGGAGGTAGAGTGAGGCACCGACTGACTTGTTCACCACTGTTGCATTAAAATGCAGGCTCTTCAACTCATCGGTGTGAAAGAAGCTCACCCAAGATTCGAAGAAGATTGTCTTGTTAAACTTGGCAGTTAGACGTGTACCACACCTGATGGGATCTGTAAACCTCTCTGTCTTCAATTCACCAGTTCGGTTAAGGACGGTTAAGTTGAGGGCCATGCTCCTCTCGGCCGAGCTATTTGTGAAAATAGCACAGAGTTTACCGTGCGACTGACCGAGGTATTCAGGGTAGATGCATGCAATTTTCTGCGACTTTGAGTTCTGGGAGAGTCCAACAAGAGCGACGGTGACATTCTGATATGCAGCCCTAACGATAACCTTGCTCTCTTTCTCATGGAAGACGATTTTGCTTAATAAGTCAAACGATTTGTTGCAGCATGTCATGTTTAGGTATAAGCCTGTGCTAGCTAAATTACGGAAAAATACTAAAGAAGTATTCATGGTCTTGTTCATAACTGCAAGATTGAACTTGAGTCCCTTCTCGGCGTCGAGGTTAATCAGGGTCCAGACAGCTTCCAAAGTCTTGTTCAAAGCGGAAGCATTGAACTTAATGGATCTTTCATTCTCGCTCTTGATGTAACTCCAGACAGCTTCAACTGATTTGTTAAAGGCGGAAGCATGGAACTTGATGGCTCTCTCATCCGTATTCTTCAAATACGTCCAGAAGGCTTCTACAGTTTTGTTCAAGGCTGAAGCATTAAACTTGATGGATCTTTCATTGCCACTCTTCGAATAACTCCAAACTGCTTCAAGAGTTTTGTTTACGACTGAACCGTAGAACTTGATAGCTCTTTCGTCTCCCCTCATTGCATAGCTCCAGACAGCCTCGATAGTTTTGTTCATGGCTGAAGCATTGAACTTGATAGCTCTCTCGTCCTTGATCACATAACTCCAGACAGCGTCAATAGTTTTGTTCATGGTTGAAGCATGGAACTTGATTGCTCTCTCATTTCCGCTCATTGCATAACTCCAAACTGCTTCAATGGTTTTGTTCATGGCTGAAGCATTGAACTTGATAGCTTTCTCATTTTCGCTCATTTCATAACTCCAAACAGCTTCAATGGTTTTGTTCATGGCTGAAGCATTGAACTTGATGGCTCTTTGGTCGTCGCTCCTCTCATAACTCCAGACAGCCTCGATAGTTTTGTTCACGGCTGAAGCATGGAACTTGATTGCTTTCTCATTTTCGCTCATTTCATAACTCCAAACAGCTTCAATGGTTTTGTTCATGGCTGACGCATTGAACTTGATAGCTCTTTGGTCGTCGCTCCTCTCATAACTCCAGACAGCCTCGATAGTTTTGTTCACGGCTGAAGCATGGAACTTGATTGCTTTCTCACTTTCGCTCGTTGCATAACTCCAAACTGCTTCAATGGTTTTGTTCATGGCTGAAGCATTAAACTTAATAGCTCTTTGGTCGTCGCTCCTCTCATAACTCCAGACAGCCTCGATAGTTTTGTTCACGGCTGAAGCATGGAACTTGATTGCTTTCTCATTTTCGCTCATTGCATAACTCCAGACAGCTTCAATGGTTTTGTTCATGGCTGAAGCGTTAAACTTAATAGCCTTCTCATTCTCGCTGTTCAAGAAAGTCCAGGCAGCTTCTACAGATTTGTTCGAGACAGAAGCATTTAATCTGATAGCTCTCTCGTTTCCAGTGTTCACGTAACTCAAGATAGCTTCAGCAGTCCTTTTCATAGAAGAAGCATTAAATTTAATGGATCTTTCATTTTCCTTCTTCAAGTAACTCCAGAAGGCCACGGCACTTCGGTTGAACCCAGTGGCGTTGAATTTGATCAGCTTCTCGTTGTTGAAATTAATGAAGGTCCATATGGCCTCTATCGTCTTGTTCAAGGCCGATGCGTTTAACTTGATGCTCTTCTCAGTAGCAGAATTCAGGAAAGATAGGGTCGTTTCGATGGACTTGTTTACAAGGTTAGCCTTGAACTTCAAACCCTTCTCGCTCGTGAAGTTAAAGAAGGTCCAAGTGGCTTCAGTTGTCCTGTTTAGAACGCTAGCCTTGAACTTCAAACTTTTCTCGTTTCTTAAATTAAGAAGAGTCCACATGGCTTCTATGGTCTTGTTTAGAGCGCTGGCCTCAAACTTCACACTGTTCTGGTTGTCCGATTTAAGCAGGGTCCAAGTAGCATTGACGGTTTTGTTAACTGCACTTGCCTCGAACTGCAAACCTTTCTCGTTTTCCAGGTTAAAGAACGTCCAACTGACGTTAACGGTCTTCTTTAAAGCAGTTGCCTTGAATTTCAAGCTCTTCTCATTTTCCAAGTTAAAGAAGGTCCACGAGGCGTTGAGAGTCTTGTTTCCAGCACTTGCCTTGAATTTCAAGCTCTTCTCGTTTTCCAAGTTCAGGAAGCTCCAAGTGGCATCAACGGTTTTGTTCACAGCACTTGCTTTGAAGTTCAAGCTCTTCTTGTTTTCCATGTTTAGGAATGACCAGGTGGCATTGATGCTCTTGTTTCCAGCACTAGCATTGAAAATTAGACTCTTCTCGTTTGGCAAGTTAAGGACACTCCATGTGGAATGGATGGTCTTGTTTAGAGCGATGGCCTTGAACACCAAACTCTTCTCGGTATTCAGGTCCATGAAGGTCCACGTAGCGTCGATGGTTTTGTTTAAGGCAGACGCATTTAAACGAAGTCCTTTCTGGCTTTCAAGGTTGAAGTAGGACCACATGATCTCAGCCGTCTTGTTCAAGGCAGTGACATTAAACAGCAGTCCTTTCTCCTTTCCAGCGTTGACATACGACCACACAGCCTCCAAGGTCTTATTTAAAACGGTTGCATTTAGTTTGATATTCTTTGCGTGTGAGAAATTGCGGAAGGTAAGAGCACTTTCGATGGTGTGGTTTAAGACCATGGCATCGAATCGCAGTCCTTTCTCTTTGCCTACGTTGACATACGACCAGAATGCCTCGATGGTCTTATTGATGGCACTTGCATTGAACTTGAAGCTTTTTCTGCTTGTTAGGTTAACCAGTGTCCAAGCTGCTTCTATGGTCTTGTTAAAGCCTGTTCCATTGAACCTCAGTCCTTTCTCTTGACCGATGTTGACGTACGACCAAACAGCCTCCATGGACTGGTTCAGGAGCAGTCCGTGGAACTTGATTCCTTTATTCTGCGTGAGGTTGAAATACGTCCAAACAGCTTCTGCTTTGCTACCAATCACAGTGGCGTTTGTCTTTAAGGACTTCTCGTTGGTCGCGTTGACAATGCCTGTGTACCATCTAATGACACGGTTCTTGTTGTCATGGCTAGCCGTAAAACGGATTCCTTTTTCATCTCCGGCCTTGGCGTAGGATCCACGAAGGGTAAAAGACTGCTCAAATGGATGAGTAAACAAGCGGAGAACTCCTTCTTTCTGAGCCTTGAGAAGTCTGCCTGTTAATTCAATTCCAGCCTTCGTTGGTTCGTTGCTGAAGCTTAAAACGAAGTTGTCCTCCTCCTCTCCAAGATTGCCATTGAAGGTGACCTCTGTCTTTGTGCAGGTATGATTCGCCACTAACCTGATACTCTTCTTGGGGATGTTCAATTCTCCAGAGGAGTACAGGTACCTGCCCGTCCAGTACGTCATATTGCTCACGTAGCCATACACACCTGACCTTTTGTAGAGTTTTGTGAGCTGCTTGATGGTGTAGTTTTTGTACGATGCAGACAGTTGAAAGCCAAGCTCTCGGGAGAGGTCACTCAATTCCGTGTTATTGAAAAAGTGACCATTTAGGACGATAGGGTGGCCATAAACTACGTCTTTGGCGGAGTACGTCAGATTCACAGCGTGAGTTACGTTGTTGTAAGTCGCCTCAAACTTGCCAAAATTTAAGCCAACAGCACCGGCAGACACGCTGAAAAGTTTGCCGTCTTTCTTGAACCACAGCGTACTGTTAGCTTCAAGATTCCGCTCCCACATTGCTCCAGGAGTGGACATTTTGGCGATAACATCGTATTTGTTCTCATCCTCGGTTTCCAGGCGTTCTGCTATCAACTGATATTTCGTAAGCTTAGGATCCGTTCTTTGCATCGACAGACTGAAGGAAACTGGACCAGACAATGGGAAGAATGGCGACTCGTAGTCACGATAACCCAACGGCAGAGAGAGCTGACCGCAGAATGTGACTCCAAGAACACGTGTCATGTTCAGGCAAGGTGTTGGCTGTAAGAAACAATCAAATGGTTTATGCTTACCAAGGTTACTAAAAGAGGCAATACATTACCGTTCTTGTCTAAATACGTACATAACGATAGCCTCGAGGCAGACATTTCAATTCACTCAAATCAAAATATGTATATCAAAAATAAACTCCATGTGAGGAACGGAGCTAAGCATTTGACATGGTGGGTTCGAGTATCTTTACCCTGTTATTTTCATTGTATTTTCGTTGGTTTAAGGGCAACCATCAACCCTTACATTTCGCTAGCAAATAGAGCTGACAATACGTCGACAAATCGGAGACAGTGTCATACCACATAATTATTAACTTACCTCGATTCTTATTGGTGTTCCTTCAATGGCCAATTTCTCGTCGTTGAGAGTGGTGAAAAGAGACGAACTGAAAGAAAAGTTGAGCTACGTTTAAGTTTGCACATCTAGTAAAGTTTAGCCTACATTTTTCAAATTTGTTGTCTGTAATCCTATTAATCTTCTCCATCCTTGTTCCTTTGTGCTTTATTATTATATCTTTCATTATCTCTTTTATGTCTTAGTAAACTATTCTTTGCAGGCTTTTTTCAGTTTTAACGTAATTATGCACGTAGACTAAATAACTCAAAATAGACTGAGCTCCTTTGAACATCACTTAATTACACCAAGTACGTTAACTTTTAATAAGCCCACCATACACTGGACAAGTTCTCCCTTAAAGAGTCAATCAATCAATCGATGAAATCATTAGAAGTTAAAGGAAGAAAAGGCACACTTAATTTCCCTAACTGATTTTCATAAACTCATTTAACTTGAAGCATTAAACAGGATATACTGATAATACATGTAAGAAAAAATAAGGCGTTTACCATAAACTCTTGGGACGACCTTAGCGAGGCTAACAGAAAAAAATCACTAATACTTACGATACGTTGACAAATTGAACTGGTTCCTCAGGCACGCCTACTTCAAACTTCAAGGTTTCTCCTTGAGTGTAAGTGGCATTTCCTTTAATCTGAGTAACAGTGTACAAAGATGAGTTGACAAGGACGCCAGCCTCCGCGTACAAGGTGCTGACTCCCATGCGACCAGCGATGTCAACAACGGCACTAAAAAAAGCATCAAGAAAATTAAAACTGGAGTTGAACACCAGCGAACATTATTAGGAAGTCATTAGTGACTGGATGAGTTTTGGGTCAAGTCAACGAGATAGTGTAATAAGGATGTGGTCATCTGTTCAAGGTTCCACCATAACTGACGATTTTAGTGCATTAAGGGGCTTCAGCCTCATGGGCGAAAAATTAACTCTCCTCAGTGACTGTCACACGCCTCTTTGATGTCAGTTGTGAGAATTTGGTAGTACGTCATTTAAGTATTTCGGCTGTTAGCAGCAACCTTTCAAGGACATACCTTGGCTTGACATAGCCTCGTACATCAAATTTCATTTTTCCCCAGAACATGTTCCTGATGTCAAATTTACCGGCGAGTTCTATCGCGGCTACAGTAGTTCCCTTGGCACTCAGTTTCAGTGGTAGACCAAGGATGGTGGGGACAGTAGTCTCGGCGTCCAGAAACATCATGCTCTTACTAAAACTCTTCTTGCCTCCCTTGGCCAATGCGATCATGATATCTATCATATTGATTTTGTCCACCTCGTCATTCAACCAGCTGATGTCGTCGAAACTGGCAAGCCTCATTTCGTTACCAAACATCTTCACAGAAACGGCTCCTGATGGATGATGCTTTCGCGTGTCCATCTAAGAAGGACAAAGGAAGTCCAGGTCACTCTAAATTAAGTTATATCATGGCGATTCTTGCATTCCTTCCAAGATCAGTATTTTTTAACAAAAACACTTTAATTACGAAAACAGCTACATAGTGATAAAAGATGATTGAAAAACATAGATTCAAGCAACCCAATCAATCCTGTTGAACTGCTGTAGGGACTAAATTACGATATTACGATATTCCAAGAAATGTGTTGCAAAGTTTAGATAACCTTTTCGTATTTACCCAGTATTCCCCAGTTCCGGAGGCGTATACCCGGACTTACCGTTCGGTGCAGTTTGTTCAAATGTTTCTCTACTTTGTTGATGTCGTCATGAATGCTCCTCTTCCCCCTGAGTTTCAGATATTTCACTGTTTTCTCCTCATTATCCCTCTCCTCGTGGGGCTTCAGGTTGAACATCTTCATGATGCGGTCGTCAGGGTAGTAGCCATCTTCTCCAAACATCTGCTCAATGAGAATCTCGAATCCTTCAAATCGTGCTGCGGCCTCGAGGACATTGATTGATGCACCCAGGACATCAACTGTCACGTTGACCATGGCACTACGTGGGAAGAAACTGTTTGGATGGTAGATAAGATGACTCTGCGCTGAACCACCGAATCTCAGGACATCTGTAAGAATGCAGAATAAACATCAATTTTGTGAGACGGGCAGACAATATCTGGGTTACCATGTTTCCTAGATTAACGTATTACGAAATCTTAACTCGTTTTTTTAAGTTAAAATTCCCGACCGGCCAAATTGAGTTCGTTTACATCACGTTAAACTTGGCCCTAGGTTAAAACCTGAGTTACGTCAGACATTTGTTCGTACGCTACATAAATCCGTTTAATAATGAGCCCTGTTCTGAAAAATATACCCTCTGTATTACACCGTTTCCTTGGCTTTAAACACATTGCCTATTTACAGCACTCCTCCTCCACGGGAATGTGGTTTGCATCCAAACAACAAGATGAACACGTCCTACATTCTCATAACCTGAATGTCTGGTTTAGTTGGGGTTGTGTAATAGGACGTTAGTGAAACCATCTTACCACTATAAAATGATCCTTCCCATGCACGTGAGAATCGCAGCCTGTTTAGATTGAATTCGCGCAGCTTCATTCCATTAAGAGCATCTTTCATCATTTCGGCCTGAGGCAAACCATGCACTGGTTCGGTTGAATCCATCGCATTCGTCATGTGCGACCACACGAATGATCCCACTTGATTGTTCACTTCGTTCTTGAGGATGTCGGCAACGCGTTTAAAGACCTCTGGGCTTGGACACTTCATCAGTGCCAAGTATGCTGCGATACGGATCTCAACATCTAGATTGTGCTCGCCATAGATCTGCAAAATCTGATCCGTCACTTCTCCATTGCAGGGCATGCGTCGGAAGGCCTCCAAAGCTGCGATGCTCATGTTAACTGGCGCATCTAGATTAAGGGCGCATTTCAAAAGGACATCTTCAGCAGCAACAGGGCGACCCGCGTTTCCAATGGCCTTTAGGGTGATAAGAATGTTTTCGAATTCTTCTGGAGTTTTGCCTTTGCATCCTATGTTCAAGCGAGACAGGAAGAAATTTTCTGCCTTGGTGATAGGGTTTTCTTCATCCTAGCGGAGAAAAGAGAGAACAAACTTTATTTCGGCATTCAACGCTGCTAGATACGTATTTTCTTGTGACCAGCAAAGACGCGTTCATAGCCGTCAAGACTATACCTCATCGTTGCATTCCTGAGGGCTGCTCTCACAGACTTTGTGGATGAGTGTTCCGAGAGTCAACATGGCGGTTCTGCCAGGATGCACTTCACACAGCTCCAGTACATACCCAACAGTCTCCTTTGAAGGATTTGCCGCCATGGCTAAGCCTGCCAAGAACATGTTTCCACGCTCATGACTGACCAAATTGTTACTAACAGCGTGGCTCATGACTTTGGCACATCCAGCACTGCCACAGTGAGGCAGAGCGTCGTAGAAATACTCGCTGAAAGAAAACGTAAACCAGAAACGGGAGGTTAGCATTTGAAACCTTTAAACTGGTTGTGCAAGGTGATTCTGTGGATATTCATTACGCTGCACAAGGTAGTTCTAACTTGAGATGATGATGAAGGCCTAGTTTGTGACCAAAGGTATTGAGCAGTAGTTTCATGTGTTAGTGTCTATTGTGCTGTTCAAGGTGATTCTAACTTGGAAATGAAGATGAAAGCCAAGTGCATGATCATTCAAATTAAAGCTATTGAGTAATTCTTTTATGTAGTACTGTTTATTGTGTTGCACAAGGTGGTTCTAACTTTTAAGTCTGTGGATAAAGCCCTAGTGTGTGACCATTCAATTGAAAGCTATTGAACGGTACTTTCATGTGGTACTGTTTATTATGCTGCATAAGGTGGTTCTAACTTTTAAGTCTGTGTATAAAGCCCTAGTGTGTGACCATTCAATTGAAAGCTATTGCGCGGGTCTTTTACGTGGCACTATGTTTTGTGTTGCACAAGGTGGTGCTTACTTTGAAGTCTGAAGATGGCAGTGTTCAGTGCACAGTGTACGGTGTAACCATTGAAATGAAAACTATTGAGCAGTAGATCCATGTGGCACTGTTTATTGTATTGTACAAATGTGGATCAAACCCTCATGTGTGACCAAATGAAATCTAATGAACAGTACATTCGTGTGGTAGTCTATTCAAGAATGAAACCTAGTGTGTGACCATACAAACTAAAACTATTGAGCTTAGCTTACTTAGTTAGCTTGTATAACTGTTATCCTACTTACTGCATTTTGTTGTCTTCCTCGTAATGGACTTTCTGCCACAATGACTCCATTGCTGCAACGGTAAGCTTGCGGATCTTGAACACGAGGTCAGAGAAGTGCTGGGCTGAGTCAGGTTTGGTTGACTGTTTCGAGTCTTGGCTCAGACGGGTTATTAAGTAGAAAGCATCGTTGATGGCTTTCTGGTTAGATTGGGGCTGAGCGTGTTCGTACTTCAATGAGATAGGCCTCAATTCCGCTGCGAACAAATATAAACTCCATCAATGGTACTACAGGCATTTGCAACAGAAACAGTGTCAAAACCCAAAAAGTTACTGAATGGGCAGAAATTAAAGACGTTATGTCCAAAGTAAACCGAGTGACTACGAAATTAACTCTGATCAAGGTCACATGTCACGTGATTTCCTTAGCCAGTCGTATCACTATGTGAACAAAACTGATAAACCTTGCCATTTTAAACTTCCAATATAGTCAGAGATGTCAGATAAAGAAAAATATATTTCTTAAAGGCGCAGACAAAACGATTGTAATAACTTAGCAACTTTAACTTGTAATGTCTGGACAAGCTCTTCTCGGATTAACCAGAGGAAAATCCGTGAGCATTTCGAACAAAGTTATATATTGATGACAAAGGAGAGACTAGAAGGAGTTAAGAAAGCTTGAATGCCCAAAGCATTCCAAAGAGCGTGATTTCAAACACATACCTGCAACAACAGGTTTGCTTTCAGATTTCGTGATAGACTGCAGTTCTAACACTTGCCTAAGGAAAAAAAAATGAGAAATGAGAAACGTGAAGAAAAGGATGAACTTGTCAAATTAAAGCATGAAATTGATAGGTAATCAAGATGTCCTTTCAAGCAAGCGTTGTCTCTTTGATTGAAATCACACGCCAGGCAATTGAGCCAGGTAGTGAGCACCTGTTAGGGGTTTGTGCCTTATGGGATATTAAGTAAAAAAATTAACGGGATACAGGACATTTTGGTAGAAAAATAATGGGATGTAGGACCTTTAGAACAGATAGCTTGGGATATGAGTAAGAGAATTGATACTGTTTGAAACTGGATTGAATGCGGGATATTTAGGCTGAAAGGAATATGGGATACACAGCCCCACACCCTCCCCCATGAAAGGGACCCTATAGTTCCTACCTTGTCTTGGTGATTGCTCCAGACTTGTTCTTGTACCCCGCTGAAAAAGGTCTGAAAACATGTTCTTCCCGACACACAACCTGCTGGGTGCGCCTCTTGGCGGTCAGAACAAGCCTACATGTACTGTGGGAATTCAACAGGCTCAAAGGCTATGAACAGAAACAGATTCCAAAGTCAAGCAACTATGACGTGTGGTCTCCTAGGTTTGATATTGTTATTTTCTAATAGTATTTTTGAAAATGACTTGTTCATGTACAATCAAGCTCGCCGTTTTCATTCAAATTAACAAAGCCATTTCTGGAAACTATTTCACCCTTGCGTGCCATCCAAAGAGATATTGCACATTGTGTGACATCAAACTTTCAAATACAACTATTTACATTGGCATAAATAGTGATTTTGAAGACGTTATTCGTTGTTGTTGTAGTAAGAACTGTATGAAAAGTAAAAAGACTCTTCTTTTCCACTGTTGCTGAACCTGTCCTTTACCCTCTTACCCGCTCTTGTTATCTCCAACCCCACCCCACTCATTAATATACATTACTTTTATCGCCTCCTACCTTCTCTTCATAAGAATGAACATGAATGCCGATATCTGACTGAACCCGGTCTGTGCACTCGGTCAGATTCCTGGTCTTGTAGACAACCTTTGGACGAGGGGCGACGACAGGTGACGAGCGGTGACGAGATTTAACCTCATAATGCACCTTACATTTGCCAACAACATCGTCCTGCAAATCACGACAGATAACAAGAGTCAAAAAACTAATTTTCCTTACGGTTGAGCTGCTTTTCACCCTTGCTAGTTATGAGAATTTAATGCCGGGAAGATCAAGAGAATTGGTTTTACGTTAGTGAATATACGCCTTTGGGTCGTCACGCTACGTGGCAAGAAGTGTTGCGGTACAGCCCAAATCACCGTTGCTAGGAGACTATGTTTACACAGTCCCATGCAAATAATTAGCCTATGTTTATGATTTCGTGTTAATTCCAAAGCAAAACAACTTCCCGACCAATCACAGCGCGAGTATTATAATGTTCGTTCTATATACAAAGATGTTCTAACAAAACAATAATTCTGGACATTGACCCTATCGTCTTTTAAATCTAGTGCTTTTTGTTTACTTTCAAAGCTTTTAAGAGAAGGATATCTTGGCGAAAGTGTATAGGCACCCTGCCTACACAAGTCGTGGTAAGTACACTTCTGTGAGTGTACATGTTTAGTGTTCACAAAATTTCACTTTTCCTTCAGTTTGCAGATTCTGTTTGCAACCTCACAAGGTTAGAATGAAAGTGGAAAAATAAAAAAAAAACAGAACTGTATGAAGATCTTACCTCATCCAAGGTGGCAGGCTCGTCAACAAACTGCACTTGCAGCGCGCTAAGGATGCCCCTCTTGATGTTCAAGACGTGAGATGGATCCTCGGGATGGGCGAGAATGTCGGTGATAAGTCCACCGTTTGTTCTGAAAACAAGATCTTGAGCTTGAAGCTCTTCAGCAAATGCTGTGGTTCCCTGGGAAAGTTGATATCCCAAGGGACCGGGGTTCTTGCTCTGGGCCTCCCAGAGCTCAACTTGGTCGATCTGCAAGACAAACGGGTATTCAAGTTAATATAACTGGTAAAATAAACCGGTTTTCCTTCGCGACCATATGTTGCAACAGCGTAACAACGGACGAAAGCTTGAACGGGTTAAACTGTAAAACAGCAACTAACAGTCGAGAAATTATTGAGCTACCCACTAAATGTGCTTTTCTATGATTACTTTACAGCCTAGAAAAAAAATTGTGCACGGATGAATCTGTTTTGCAAACTAAAACAAGGCCGGAACCTAGGGGAAAACGATTGTAATAATCCTTTGATATACCGCCTGCAGATAGCTATGGTTCTTTCCTTTCAATTCAAATTTATACGAATTATTTTACTTCAATAATAATTTCTGACTGTGCAAGGCAATAAAAAGACCCAAGCTTGACTGACAAACGAGTTGTGTGTTTTGCTAGTGTGTTGGGGAGGGGAATTGGCAAAAAAGCGCCTGTCGTGAACAGATTCTCTTTTATATTCAGTCTTCTTTTGACTGCTTTTCTCAAATTTCGGCATGTTTTTGGTGTGAATACTCTTGAAAAACATGTATTAACAGAGCAAGGAAACATTTCCAAGCTGAATTGCTCAATGAAAACGTGTGAAATAACCGTCTCAAAACAAGAATTATTTCCTTGCTCGCTTCAGAGTTTGAACACATTTCTACGCAAAATTCAGAGTATTTCCATCCTTTTACCAAGCGAAAAGAGAAATGTATCATGAAATTTGACAAGCTAAGCCTGAAGGATTTCGTTTCAGCAATCGAAGACCTTACAACTTGGAATAAAACCCTAGAATTTTTGTCCGTCCACTTTTTACAGACTTAACATACCCAAGTTAAAAAAAAATAATTTTGCGATTATCACAGCTCCAGTCTGAGCAAAGAGGTGCATGAAGGGTAAAATGGGAACTGGATTTTCCTATTTTTCCACAAGAAAACAGGATTTGGGTCACATGGCTGGGATTTAGACAAAACAAACAGACTGGGGAATGGGATTTGGGAAGAATTTGGGCTAGGAAATGCGATTTACATCTTCCAGACCCTGTTCCACAGAAGCCTGAAAGAAACCAGACATTTTTTTTTTATTTTGGGAAGTCCTCGAACAATTTATTCCTTACACTCCACTTTTCCAGCTGTACTTGAGTTGTTTTTCCTTACTAGACGAATCCCTTTGAGGTGGTCTTATGTGTACATATTACAAATGGCATCGATTGTACGTTGACTTTTTCGCCACGTTTTCGACGGGTTTCGTGCTGCGGTGAGACGCAGCAAGCATTTTCCATTTGGCTTTGTGATTTTCCGAGGTCAAAACACAGACGTGCAGAAAACCGTTTTCAGTAGATTCAGTTGCATGCAAAGGACTTCCCATTCGTCGGATAAAACCACGAAAGAGGTCCTGACCTTATTTTGAAAGAAATTGGAGATAGCCCACTAACAATGAGGTTTTCATTGCGAAAAGCTTTTTTTGGAAAAACAGGAAATCATTGGAACCAGGCACAGCTGACCTGCTGGGTTAGTCCGCTATTAAAGCCAAGTCGCTTTCGCGGGTGCACGTTTACGTTCAATTTTAGCTTAAAGAAAGTAAAACGAAGTCCTTAAATTAAAATGAAATATTCCCTTTTCGTAAAGCGTTTTAAGGCATCGCTGTTTACAGTTGTGTTTTAAAACACCCCTCCCACAAAACCTCCCATCTAAGGTAACCTCAATCGAGTATAAAGAAAAACACGAGAATTGTCTTAAATGGCTATAACTTAAATAACAACAAAATTCGAACTACGCTGTGTGTTACTGACTTTCTGTCCCAAGCAATTGTTATATTTGAAGAGAACCGTGGAGGAACATTCCAAGTTTAACATGATTTGTATCGGCCTTTTAATCAATAGCAAATTGTTCCATGTTTGATTACGTAACCATTGGACTACCTTGGCTTAAAAGGATTTACATCGGTTGTTCGTTCAGTAGCAAAGACCGAATGCTCCAAGTTTATTTATGTAACCTTTGGACTAACCCGATACGGTGGAATGTTTGTCTCACGGGAGATAAATGCTTTCAACTCCTCTGTTATTTTTGTGTTAATGGGAAATGGACGGGGAAGGATTTGGGGACCGGAATTTAACAGAAAAAGGGCAAGAAACTGAAGGGAAATGGATCAAACAAGGGTTTGGCACATTGTGAGAATAAAGTATTTGAGCTTAGTCCTGTAGTTGCCATAACTGTTTGTGTCTGAGGCGCTAAATATCTTAGCCTGTATTCGAGTTTCTGAGGGAGGGTCGAGGGAGGGGCGGGGGAAGGTGAGGGGGAGGATAGTGGGGTCGAAAAAGATATCCCACGGGAAGAATGTGAAGAGAAAAAGAGCTAACGCAAGTGTTAGTGTTGAAACTTCGTTCTGGAGATACCGTAAAGATGATTTAGATTGTTTTATGCAAATACATCAGTATAAACAATTCATAGGAAATTATTAATACAACGAAAGTATTTCAGTCTACTCAATCAGTTGTATTATCCGGGCTGTTGTAAATCGGGAAATAACGAAAGAACAGTTCCCTCGGGTTGCCCTTCAGTCTGGCCTAGAATATATCGGTTTTGAGTGCCTAGAGCAGAGGTAATAGCTTGGATAGAAATCGAAAAAAAATCAATAGAACGAAAGTGAAGGTTTTGAAATTTTGTTAGCCGTACTGACGTGTTGGTAAACTCAAACGGAAGGAAATGCACTAAGCTCGGTTGACATGATAAGGGGATATTCTACCCAGTGGCTGGATTAGTCTAATTGCAGCTCTACACACGAAACCAAAACAAAACGAAATATTTACAAAGCCCACGCGAAAAAAACCCAAATATTTCAAGCGGTCAAGTATGGTGGTCGTAATTTGTCGCGGAAAGATTTTATACGAGGTAATATTTTACCAAACATAAAAAATTGAAAGTCGCAACATGTAACTCGATATCAAAGTTTCCCGGAGTCCATATGAAATTTGTCTTACCTTCAAGACATGCTGACATTGTCCAACAGCCTTGACGACACAACGAGCACGGATTCTCAGCCCTGAACGGGCCGACGATGCTCCGGCTACACTACTAACTGTTTCTCCTTCGTAATTGTAGGTGAAGTCTTTCGAATGGTGAAATCTATTCAACTCTGCGAACACAATTAAGAGGAAAAAATGTTAACTGTGTTACACACGACACGTGTTTCCATGACTGTTGCCACTATCGCGCGTGTGCACCCCGCGCTTTTTAAACAAATCAACCCGCACGCGCGTGGATTTGGTTGTCAGCAAGTCCCTCGGAAATTTGAGGTCAGTTCCTGAATTTGCTTTTACTTGCGCGATGTGAATTGTGAAGAGGAACTTGTGCAATACGGAAACGCAAAGCGACGAAAAAAAAAAACATCAGAGGGGTGGTTATTTCAAAGCCAGGAGTAACAACAAATTAATTACACCTTTTCACTGTCGAGAAAAGTATAATCAAAGATTCACTCGTGGCAATGCGCCAGTTTCAAATGAGGCATTACTATATCATGGGGGGTCGCAATCTCCGGTCCAAAAAAATTCTATAGTAATCCTTCCAAACAAATCCTCCTAACGAAAGATAAATAATGACTTGTTTATGGAATAAACATTATTACGATATAGTGAAAGATAAAATTACTTCATGGCCAACGTGTTTTGTTGATCGAGGTTACGTCTTTTATAGACGTGTTTCAAGTGCTTTACATCAATAATATCATGACCGCACCAACCGAAAATAAGTTTGATACTTACTTGTGTCACATTTGGGCGGCCTAGGTCTCTCTTTTGACACGGGCGCTGCAGAAAGAATAAAAATTCAAACGATTAGTACAATACCCTCACATTCTGCAACCAGCAAAGAAATATTGATCTCTGATATAATTGAAAACACACTGAACAATGGACAATAACGTACGTGTAACACCAAGATCAACTAAAGATAAACTCGGTTATCAGGAATATTTTTTTCGAATTCCGTACGAAAAGCTACTACAACTTAACGTCAATCAGTTCGCGTGAACACTTCTTCCCGTTACAATAACCTTCAAGAAAATTGCTCAAGGTAAGAAGTTATCGTCTGACGTCGTAAAACGCTGAAGGAAAAAATCTACCCGAGATATTACGAACTCGACTTTAATGTTAAAATACTGACAGTGTTCTATTTTGGAGGCCAGTTTGACCAATCGGCACAGAATTGCTTTAGATGCTCTTGTGAAAGCTGGCCCCGGCAGATTTCCTGAATAGATGAACTTGTCTCAGCATAACGATAGTTTCTGACAATTTGACAGCATGGAAACGTTTGCAATCCGTGGCTAGTTGTCTGGTCTGGAAGACAGCAGAGACTAGGTGGCGAACGGCGATTTTATCTTCGCAAAAGGTAAAATTTTCAAATTTAACGCAATCGCGCCTGAAAATGCTGAAACCGGACATTACAAAAATATTCTGAAATGGACTAGAGTTTATTAAGTGAAATACTGACATCATTGCGATTGAAAGCGCTTTTAGGGAGAAAAGACCGATAATACGTACCCGCTAATGTCCCAGTGGCCAACAACACGAAAATTAAGGATCTCATTTCGCGTTGTAGATCCGAGATGCGACTGGAGATGTTGCAGTTAGAAAACTTCTTTTGTAGCAAGCCACTCCTTTTGTCCTGGGGAGAACAAAAGGTCAACTTACCATATCAATTAACTCCGACCGACATGAATGACAGCCGGAAAAGAACCGACCAATTGCAGTCCAGGTTAGAATGGAACTTATAAAACCTGTCCAATCTGAGACAAGATACTACAAATGTGAGGCAAAGTTCGATAGTGCTTACAGCAAATGGGCCAATAGCAAGAAGTTTACACTGAGGCTGACAATGTTAGACAACAATTAAATGATATTGCTATGTCAACACCCAGGGTCCAAAATCCGCGCAGAAGACACGATATCTTACTTCCAGTATCTGGAGAACATGCCAAAAGAAAAGCGAAAGAGAAACCACCCACAGCTGCTAAGAGAGAATATTTTGACTACAAATCTCTTAAACCATCAACAAGATGGCATGTTAGGAGAATGCTGTCTGGTTTTGTTCCCATGGTGTGTTTAAGCAACGCCAAATTTCAAAAACAAGTTTCGTCGTAGTGTTTCATTGATAGGGGACTGTAAACCGAGTTTTTTTAATAACGGTACAAAGATCACTGATTCGGACTAGATTAGGGCGGGCTGTCTCGCGGTGAAATGGAAAGGAAGATCATTCCCGCGAGGTCACCTGGTCAAACGGTTACTCGATATTTTTAGCTCGTGTGTGTGACGGAAACCTGAGCTTATTGTATGCACTGACCTTAAAATAAAAAACAATGCATTTGAAAGGATCAAAAGTATTTCTAAGATCTAACAAATTCTCACAGTTGATAGGATCTTCTCTTTAGCGAAGGTATCTTGGTCAAAAAAAATAACAATCCTTCTTCCTGGAAAACCCTGTTGATGATGGCGGGGGTATGATTGCGCAACCAAACGGTGCTGTCCACGTGTAAGGTAGACAAGTTCTTGTTAGTTTTTTTTTTTCTAGAATTGCCTCAAATACGAAACAATACAGAGTAACGGATTCCTCCTGTGGTGCTAACAGCATGCAGTTTGTACTTGGTAGGGGGGAGGTGACTCTCTCAAACTAAACTAAATCCTTCAGGATCGTGAGCAGCGCAAATTTTTATTGTGTTTGTGTAACGTTACAAGTCAACCTTATGTTAAAAAAAGCCGGGAAATGACCCTATTTCCGTAGCTTCTTTTTCCCATTGAAACACCATTGATGTTTAAGGAATCATAATTCACTCAAAGTACCAAAACACTGTACATCCCTCCATCCCCCCCCGGTTAATCTCATTGGCTTGATATTTTCTTCCCTTTTCCATCATTAACATCGATGCGAACATGAAACTGCTCTTATTCTAGTGAATCCTCTGAAAGCAGGCGAAGAAAAACACGCATCCTTTGAAAGCAAACAAGGAAAAACACGCGTCCCTCACGAAAGAGACAAACGTGACGATAGGGCTTTTTCAGTGATGAAAAACAAATTTCGCCGCGGTGGTCAAACGCGAGAACACGAGTTTGCTTGCGTCATATATTTTCATTGAGGATTTACCCGGAAATTCGTCTGATTATAGGCTTAGTGTCCTGTGACTTCCTATCTGCTCTTGCTTTGTTTTCTCACACAACCTTGATATGTTTTCCTTCGCCTTTCGAGCGCTTCTTACTTTTAATAGCTGGATCAGATCAATCGGCTTGGTTTCAAAATTTTCCCCGCGGCTGTGGAAATCCCGGCAAGAAAAGCATTTCTAAGGTACCCCGAATTCCAGTCTTCCTCAGAAATGGTTGTAGATTTCCATGCGTGTTTCTTACACTGAGTGCATCACATGAAAATTGCATAATATGAGTCGAGAGTGGGGCATAACTTTGATAAATGAGATAATCGGGTTATAAAATCGTAAAAATTCGTATTTCCGGGGATCTCGAGTAAATACGTATTTGTATATCCTTTCTCGCCAAGCATGGGACACCATTTTTGTAATTCAAGAAGTTTGATTGAATGAAAATCAGAAATGACAACAACCATTGGACTGAGAACCTGAGAGTGTCGATTATTGAAAAGTCAACCACAGGAATTTCAAAGCCGCTTGGTTAAAAGCTTTTTCATAATGCTGATATCAGCGAAAAAAACGGGTTCTCAAACAACTTGTTGAAAATTTGCGACAATGCCAAAACATCATCGTTTATTTTGGCATGTTGCTTTGGGCATTCGTAACCTATGAACTCCTCGAAAAAAAAATCAAGATCACATGAAAGCAGAGAAGAAAATCTTTACCAAACCGATTGCTCGACATTTTTTGATAAATTTAACATCTTGAAGGTAACACTAGGTTTTAATAGTAATACTAGTTTAACTCAACGCCGTAAAATGCATTGCTAAACTCCGAGTTTGTAAGGTAGAACAGTGCGCTACCAAATTTGTAAGGGTTTGAAAATTTTTTATTCAATAATCTCCCACGCTGCAATATGACAGTTGGTGGCGGTGCTTTATTTCCGACCAAGTATAAGTCTGTCCAAACTTCACTGAAACTCCAGACTTCAGTCCGGGAGGCATGCAGTCAGGATTTTATCTGGGACCTATGAGGTCGAATGAGTCAGCAGTTCTTCGAGGTGTTAGCATGCCGCCGAGCGCTAATTTCCCTCAAGGAAGTGACCCAAAAATTAGTCCCAAGTTCTCTGGCTGCTCTTATGTAAACGCTAGTTTAGTGTTACAGCGGAACTGTACAAGTGTTATCCAGGGAGTGTGATAAGTTCAATTCATGAACTAATTTTGACGTAACCAACTTCCCGGTCCATTTTGCCTAACGTTTGTTCACGGTACTGCCAGTTTTAAGCTCATTACAAAGAATCACACCTCGTATTTTAGTAAAGGATGTGGTTAAATTCGGAAGTCACCCTGTATGCTGAAGACATCTGTATGCTGAGTGTCGAGAATCGAATTTTAAGGAGTTCTCGTTTCACTCTAGTATAATGCTACAATCTGCAAGTAACCTCCAAATGCGTTAATGATAGTCTTATAATGTATAAAAACACAAACGAAGTACTAATTAGTCGAAAATAAATAAGAATGGCTACAAATAGGGAAGATTAGAGCGGATTACGAACGACTAACTTGAAATTTTCGCCGTCGGCAGCGACGCTGCACCTCTTACAAGGAAAAAATAAACTTGATTTGTAGTTTCCGGTTTTATAAACTGGACCGGCTCAGTTGGCTCAGTCACGGACGATTTTATTTCGACCAAATTTAAATACTAACTGTAGTAGCTATCAAAGCTTTCATTGGGTTGTAGAATAAAATACTAGCAAAAATACCAGCCGAATTACGAATGTACAGCCGGGGGATAGTAACCAACTCTTTGAGTCCCATATATTCGCAAAACCGGCTGAGATCAGCCATAAAATCAACGAACTGACTACGTATAAAGTTACTAATAATCGCATGCCTCTGGTTTTAAACTACTGATCAAAGGAAGGAATACTGACAATTATGATACAGCAACTGTAACTGAATTATCGTGACTAGCCTTTTTCAAGTTATCAAGTGGGTCGGCACGACGCATAAAGACCAAACAGTTTACAGTTTTACCTCTAAGGTCAAATCTTGAAAGGATCTGAAACTAAACAATTTACTCTCCGCTATCCTCTGCTGGTGGGCGGTAATGCACGGTTAAAACATGTGATGAAGTATTGTTTGGTCTCCATTTCTAAAACTATAATCTTTGTTGTAAATGGTACAACGAGTCCCTCAGTCTAGACAAGGGCGTTTTGTTTTCGCTTTTTTTTTTCTCTCTTTTCTTCTATTGCAAAAAAGGTCCATTTGAACGAGTTTTAGTGTTTTTAAGGCCACTCTTTCCGTCTTCCATCTCTTTCAAGCACACGGCTTGCAATTCGTCGCCGGGAAAGGAGTTTTCTCTCATTAGTTACAGACGGCGCTATCTGTAAAGCAACCATCTTCGCTTATCATGCCAACACTTTATGCGATGTAACGAAAATCGTTTTCTTACAGGAGAAGTGTCCTGATCGACTTCCACTTACAGAAAGGTTTACAGTTATTAATAAGGAGAATTAAAATCTCGACACGACTTGACACGATTAGCGACGTTTGAAACTCTGCAGCGTCACCTCGCCACTGGATTTAACATGATACACTCACTTCTTCAGTTTTTTTATGAGAAGATTTTTCTTCCAGTCGAGGCTGAATATTCTTATCTTCGAATTTTAGGTTGAAAGTATTCTTATGGATATAATATGTTCATATCTGGATGGTGTTAAAGCCATTTTGGAGACAGCCTGCGGGCGATTAAGCCTGATAACAAGCACGTAACTCCTCACAAAAATGTTATACAGACTAAGGCCGTTTTGTTGCTTTTTGTTTGCCGTTTTTTGCGGTTCAGTTAAAAACTTATCATAACTGAATTTCATTTACATATTTTCAACGCACAAAATCGTATTCTTTTCACAATCTTAGCTTTGGGGTTATTCTTAAAAAAAATTCTTAAAATGTCGCAAATTTCAATTTCTTATAGAACTGTACTGAAAGTTCGGCGTTGATAGGTTTTATTGCTTTCCGTTTTTTTGCGTGCGAAAATGACAGGATTAATTTCGTTGACAGGATTTTATCAGTCGTAAGAACATGTTGTAAACTGGGCTAAGCACACGCAATGGGCTAAAATATGTTTAGATATATGCAGCCTCGTTTATGTTCGTCTAAATGTGTACCTCTATGTGCCCATCGGCAGATTTAAACAAGTCATATACTTATAAAAAGATTTGGGGAAACACCGAGGTTTTGCTTAAGTAAAGAAGCAAAACATGACATGCGCTTGTGACCAATTTTGCGGTTGTAACGGCGGAGGATGCAGGTTATCCAATCATGCACTGGCAAAAATACAAGACAAGTTTTTCTCACCCTGTCAACATTTCTCGCGTTTCATAAGCTGGGTGACCCATCTAATGAATGGGAGCGTGCGTGAGTCCTCGTAAGCCCTCTTTCTTTTGCATAGTTTTGTTATCACTCAGTTGTACAGAAAATAAAATGTGTTTTATAAACTTTCCAATTTAGATGTACACAGTATATTGTACGAGCTCGGTACATATTGCTTAAAGTTTTGTGTTGAGTTGGTTCGGAAACTCTTATCTTAATAACGTGAAGATCAACATTTCCGGTAATGTTGTCACTAACGAAGTGATAGAGTACGCCTAAATCACGAGATGCTTAAGAGAATCACGTTCGAGCGAGCCTTGGATTAATCAAGTGATAGACTGTGTGCAGACAAGTTACAAGAAAAAAAAAAGACGAGATAATGCTAACAAGATTAACAAGATATAGCAACTTCAATTTTCTCCTTTCAGTTCCAATACATTGCGAACCAGATAAGTGATGAGAGTTTGAAAATTCGTCAGCTTAAAAGACAGATAACTGAACTGCCTTTGTATTACCATGTTATTAACCGAAGTTTCTTTAAATCCTGCGAAGAAGATTTCGTAACTCAATTCAACACAAATACGGAGTGCGTCACAGGAAAAACCAGCCCAGGAAACATTTTCGAAACTAGTCAACTTCAGTGACCTGTTAACCGTTTACTGTATTTCAACAACACCAAACGATTTCTCGATCACACTCGCGCGTAGACGGTTATCAGCCGCTGTTCAAGGACGGCGCCCGCGCTCCTCGCTTCTGGGAGGTCGAAAATTGAGAGAGCGTTGAAAACGTGCTGATCGTGCAGTGTTTACAAAACCTTATGCAACCACTTGGAGGTTGCGAGAACTGTGGGAACTCACACGTGCTGTTCTCCCAAACTGGCCAATGTAAGCAGTAGGTCATTTTTTTCAAAATTACATTCTTACGCTGTTGACCCATACCATAAACACTTCGCCAGGCAATGATCTCGCCTTTGTATAACCTCAATTGTATGTTATTATCGACATGGGTGATTACAATTCCTGAACATTAGCAGGGCTTTTTAGTAAACAAAAAAAGAATACACTATTTATTACGTAGCTAAGTACAATAAAAGTGTTGTTTTCTTTTTTTTTCTTTTCACTAGATACCATTCATTGTTTTTTATAAGGAGCACTCAATTTGTTTCGGATGACTGGCCATTCTTACAATGTACCTTGGTCCTGGTATGTCGCAACCCATGGTGTACTCCTTACATAAGCAACGTGAGATGTGCTTCTCCAGGGGTTTGTTTAGAGAGAGAGTTTGAAGAAAGTTTCGCCTTTTTGGCCCCAGCAAGTTTATGATTTCGACTAAAACATTTCTTTACGCTTATAGGTCATTCATCTTCAAATTGAAATAGCATCAATAATAAAACGAAAACACACTGACAGGGATTTTGCATTTGA
>Ga0126337_10000026_pt1 | contig 42753 bp, 13 predicted proteins | sample DipCmetagenome_FD_92527 | JGI IMG/M metagenome (GOLD analysis project Ga0126337, IMG submission 92527) | Coral microbial communities from La Bocana,Puerto Morelos, Mexico - Diploria C A metagenome | ecosystem: Host-associated > Invertebrates > Cnidaria > Coral | place: La Bocana,Puerto Morelos...
GACGAACGACGTTTTTTCACTAGTGAGTTTTCATCGTTCGCGTTTCCTATTGGCTGATGCATTTTACGTATCATTTTTACGTAATCTTTTTTTCGTGAGGAAATCTCAGTATCTATGATATAAAAAGGATTTCAAATTTAAGGTATCAACCAACCCAAAATTGACCATTTTGCATAATTCTGGATTTTTATTTTATTGAATATTAAAAATGGCTTTCGTTTAAAAAAATCCACAAAAAATGTTATTCGTACTGGAAGTTATTGAACGAAAACAATTTTGCCATCTTAGTTATTCTAATTAGCCGCTGACGACTCTTGTCATCCCGCTTTCAAATAAGAGAGGTCACTTGACAGCTAGGCACATGTGTGTGTTTGTGTTTCACAAAACTCACGCGATTCGCAATCTTGGAAGCTCTCAAAGTTGTCGTCTTATGAAATCTATGTATGTCTTCGAAAAGAAACAAAAATCGTGTCCCATTTCTTCGTCAAAGCCGAGACCAAAGAAAGGGAAAAAAGCATTTAGCTGTGAAGCGGCAGCAGACCTCGCTATGAGCAGCAAAGGTTCTTTCTTCAACCAAGACGAATGGCTACAAGAAGTCGAAGAACATGAACGGAAACCGGATACGAGTGAAAAGCAGTCGGATTTCGCCGGCATCTTTACTGGCCTGGGAGCAACTGTAGAATACCCTGCCTGATTCTACCGTCTTGCGCACATATTTTTAAACAACGAGACATGTGCAGGAATAAATTAACTCAAGTGGCAGGGTATTCTGCAGTTAAGCTGAATAACAGTTGCGAGTTCAAAAACCTTCCGTTTGCATAGTCGCCGATGTCCGCCGGCGGCGGACTGTTAGCTGCTGCTATCGATCGCTTTCTTGTCTTTGGCATCTTTATAAACTAGCTATAAACAACTATTTGAAAAGTCAGTCAAATGATTCGGCGTTTACTAACCTCAAGGAATAAATTGTTGAACCGGTCTTGGAAGCGGCATTTTTTCAACGAGATAGTTTTCCATCGCTGCGAAAATTTGTCTGTTTCTTGTTACCTGTCAAACTACTATTGTTCAAGAAACTGATACTTTCTTTTATCGATTAACACTTCATTTAATTGACGCCTAGGTGTCGCTAATCTCATTACGGTCGACTTTTAGCGAGTTGTGCATGCATTTTGAACTCCAAGTCGGCAGCCCTTGGACCAATTTGGCTGAAATTTGGCCAAACTCTTGTCAGATAGCTTACCTATAAGGATGCAGTCATGGTCACAATACATCGGTCACAACTGAACAAGTAGTCTTTTTGCATCATCGTCTAAACATCGTTATGTATATTATCATTATAATTTTTACTGAACAGGGTTATCAAGCCTAGAATCGTTATCATTTTGTGTTGTTCGACACTTGCAAGCCAGTACATCTCAAGTTGTCTGAGCCTGATTGACCTAGCATTGGACCCTGGTATCAGTGAAAATGTAAATTATTTATTAACCAGCGGAAATATTGCTGAGCAGAGATACATTTAATTGCACTCTGATGTTATTTGGATATTCTAAAATTGTAATGTATTCGAAGGAATATTCTGATAAACCAAACGTTAACTTTATATTAACTACTTCTTTTAAACGAGAATGAGGTCTTGCAAGAAAATAAATGTCTTGTGCAAGATGAACAAAAGGATACGATCCCAACTGACATATGCACGTAAATGACTGGAAATTGTTCCAATTCCATAATTCTTTTTTACAGAAACCTGGGTTAAACGGTATGATTAACTTTTGGAATCAGTTAGCATTTTCAAAGAAGTATGGAGCACTGTCAAGAGGTTTGAACTGATAAGACTTTTGGTGGAAAATTGGTTGAAATAGTGCTGCAGCCTTCCAGAAGTCTTGCTTTCCGCGCTCAAACAATAGCAAATTTCAGATGGTGTCGATACAAATGTTTTGGAAAGTGGTTCAGTCCCGAAATTCTGGTTTCCTAGATACCAAATTCTTGATAATCCATGATAACATTAGCTTGTCGTTCCCGATCATTCCTCGTCACTCGTATCTTCCAACAGATGTATATGGGAAGGCACAATCAGTTGTAACCTATTTAAGTACCTGAAGGGTGCATTCCGCATCAGATGGTCTCAATACGTTGATTTTACGATTAGCAATACTAGTAAATGAAGCGCGAGGTCAAGATTTGATTCATCCTGCCCGCTCACGGATGACGCCATAATGAAAGGAACTTTACTACAAGGAATTACTTTATACGATCGATCTTTCAGAAGCAGAATTATAGTATCTTTAAAAAGGTATGTCAAGCCGCCAATCACCCCCTATTGCTTTTTATTCCGCGTGTAAAGGTCTACTGCTACAATTTACGGACGAGGTCAAGAAAATCACATGAGTATGGTAACATCATCGTTTTAGGAGAGCTCCGTTTTCAAAATGTTTGCAACCACACTTAAACGCAAAGCCGTCATTTTTCAAATTCCTCCAGTTTGAAGAGTGTTTTCAGCTCCGTTTTCGCGACGGAGTAGTGTAGACAGTAGGCCTAATCGTAGAGCTAAGTGCTTTTTCACATTTCTCCGGCATAGTAAGGTCTGGGCCTAAAAATAAAAATTTACATCCGGAAAGCGTACGTACAGGCAGTGCGGAGTTTATGAGTTCTCATGTCGTTAGAGAGCGCAGTTCTGTATTTTTTCAATTGACTTTTGAATTCTTTTTTTCTCTCTTTTACTCAGAAAGACGTTTCCAGATTAACATAACCAGCCAAATACAAATAATGCAACAGTCAAAACTTTATTCACCAACATAACAACCGAGAAAACAATAAGCTAACCAAATTAATAATACCCCAGATTTAACATCTATCATCGCTGACTGATGGCCTTTTTGATAAACAGAACCGTTTCTCATTTTTGCGGCAAAGGAGGAAGAGGTGGAGGAGCAGCACTTTCTGGGATCTCTGGAAGAGATGGCGGAAGCGAAGCGCTTGCTGTGGGCAAATTAGCACTTCCTTCTCCTCCATCATAATTACCAATGAGAAAGTTGACCCATGGCAGATACCTCTTAAGGTTTGCGTAGACGCCGTACTTCAGAGCTCTAGCGCATCCTTTACCCCAGGAGGTAGCGCCGACTTGAATCCACTGCCGAGGGTTCACTGGGTTCTTACATACGAGTGGTCCCCCGGAGTCACCTTGACAGCTGTCTACGCCACCCTGACGCAGCCCTGCGCAGATCATATTCTCAGTAATTTTTTCTCCATATGATTGGATGTGACTGCATGCCTCGCGATCCACTATAGGCACCTTAGCCTGCATGAGTACAGAGGAGGATTTGCCTCCTTCCTGAGTGGTGCCCCAGCCGGTAATTGTACATTCTGTTCCGGGAGGAAACTGATACTCGGCCTCGGGTAAACAGATCGTGTTCACGCGACCATTGAGTGTGGCAGGACGGTCGAGGCGTATCAACGCCAGATCGTTGTCAGTCGTGTGGTGATCCCAATTTGGATGAATGAAGAGATCTTGAATTGCGAAATCTTGCTCTGTTCCCTCCGTCTTATTCAAGAAGTGCTCCCCTGTGATTACAAACATACATTACGAGAGGGTCGATTCAATTAAGAATACCTATCCGACTTTGAGTTGTAGTTTACCGGCTGCACGTTAAAACGTCCAGTACCCAACTCCTCCCATGAACTACCTTTTGTACTTTAAACCAACACGAAGAGCGAGCGTTCTGGAAATGTCACTGGCTTGAAATTGGAAAATCGTGCTCGTACAATGTAACTAGTACTATGGTAGTAATCGCGTCATGAATGTTCAACTTTAAATCTAGCGTTATTGATTTTAAAGCGGCTGTGTCGCGGCCGCGCATACCCGTTTCTCTCTGTGATTTACTATTATTTCTATTACGGCAACTGAGGACTGTTCGTTTTGTGAGCTTCCAATAAACCCGTGGCTGGTGAAGGATGCAAGTGAGCATATCGTAAAAGATCAAATGTTAGCTGCAAAGTAAGATGTAAAGGAATGATGAAAATAATTCGCAGTCAGTGTTAGCATAACCTATAGTTGCAATAAACTAATATCATATTATTCCCAGATACCTACCAAGTCTGACGAACATCATTCTCTTATCATTGGTGATTTCAAAACAATGAGCTGCCGTTAGAACCCATTGAGGATCCACCAAAGAGCCACCGCAGAACTGTTTGCCCTTGTCGTAACCCATTGCCCACAACATAGCAGCCTGCCATGGCCAAGCCCCTGGTTTGGCGACGATTCCTCCAACAATTCGTGTGCCCGTTTTGCTTGTACCACATAGCTGCACACCTAACATAGAGCAAAGGAGATTGCTAAGATTCAACAAGTTTTCGAGTTATTCAAAATTTATGAGAAATGGCATTTGTAAGCTATTAAGATCAATCACGTTATAACGAGAGAAATCATCATAGTGTTGGTGTTTGTGTATCTGATCTTAATTAAATAACAGAAGAATGAGATGAAGACATCCTATCTTCTATTCACGTCCTATAATAGAACATATTATTATTCCAACACATTGCTGGCCTCGGGGAGTCAAATTTCCTGAAGTAATTCTTCTTTTTCTTTTTAGTTTTAGTTTCGATCAGAGTATTCGGAAATATACCTATCGGTGAATCAGTTGGTGTGATGTCTTACGATTTTACCGACTTATACCTTGAAAATAAATGTAAATATAAGAAAATGCTCAAGAAAGACCATTTTATACTAGAGATGAATTATGCGTCTGGACGAACTTAGGCAAACGTCTGTAGTTCGTCTAGTTTTGCGTCTTTAGTAATTCTATAAAGACGGTAACAAGACGTATTATGCGTCTATGCATCTCTCGCAGCGCTTCGTTCAAGGCGCACTTCAAAGGAAAGCTCGCTTTGACGTATAATGCGTCTTATTCCCGTCTTTATACTAGAGATCCATAACGCATATTCCCGTGAACGCCTGCCGTTCGCTGACACCGCTAAACGAAACACTGCCGAATTTTTTAGCCGATTTGGACTATTTTAAAACACCCTTAAAATTAGGCTTTCTCCAATTGATATTTAATCAGTAGTGTAAGTTTTTCGAACAATCATATTAGAGTACAGACTGAAAACAGGGATGCGTTTTTGTTTCGTTCAGTTTGAAATAATTTTTAAAATTTCGTATCGTCAAAACAACTTCACCTCGTCTTTGCATCACTTGAGGAACTTGGGTAACTAAGTCATATGGTGTCCAATGTCTAATTAAGCCATTCTTACATCAATATACGTACACTATTTAAAATTACTTGTGATTTTCTCCCAGAATTGCAAGACACGAGGTCTAATTACAATAAATATCAGCTCTACACCCTTTTAATACAGTTCGAATTGCATATTACTGCACATAGACCTGATCGAATATAAAACCCGGCAACAAAACCAGGCTATGGAGTTGCCCTACCTGAATTTCCCCCTAAATGCTGGCTTGTCCAAGATGCTTTGAAACCTGCTCCTGTGTCGGACTCGTCTGAAAAAAGTTTGATGTAAAGAGAGGTACCCTGGGCAGTCACTTCAGCCGGGGGAGTTGACCCACAGAAACGACCTGAAAATAAAATGGAAGACGAGTAGTGTGGAACATTTATAATTTAAATACGGCCTACTAAGTGACAGAGCTATCTTTGAGTCACAAAGTGCCCATAGAAGTTTTGAAGTCCAACGTGTATAGTCAAATGGTGAACATCTGACTTTGATCGTGTTGTTTAGTCTCCTGGATTCAAAATGCATGCCTGCGAAAAGTCTGTGACTTTTTAGAAATAATTTTTAATTATTGGCAAAACGCTTGGGTGCATTATTGTGAGGTAATTCAATTAATCACACGGAAACTAACCAATCAGAGTTGAAGACTCCTTGGGGCCATCTCTGATTTCTACATAGTCGTACTTGCATTTGGAACTTTCCTCCACCCCAAACGCGTCAAACGTCAAAGTGAGAGAGTGAGTTACTGGGACGGTTATAACCCATTCGCATTCGATATTGGCCGGGTATGGCTCAGGATATCTGGGAGTCTGGAAACTACCTTCTTCGTCAGTGAACGTTCCCCCGCATTCTGTATACAAGAGGAAAAAAATCAATCGCCATATTATTGTACAAGAGGTAGGCCTACAGGACTCTCAGAACTTGTGAAATAACTTAATTGACATTTGTTGTTCATTTTATATTGAAATGTGGAAACTTTATATACATTTAATATAGGGCGTTTCTTATGTGCGCTCTGATTGGCTAATACTAATGCATTATTCTCCCGAAATGCCCACGGGCCGATTCCGGGCCTGCAGAAGCCTGGCAAAACCCATAAATAAACGACTTAAATTCTTGAACGTTCAGTCTTGCGGGAAAATCTCAAACCGCAGCCTTCAGCGAGGTTAATACGGCAAGGGGTTGCTCTGAGACTTTCGCGTTTAGACATCTCTCTCGGTTAATAAGAAATTATGCCTATATGGCTTGTGTACGTTTGTAGCCGATATAATGTGCGCGGTGATTGGCTAATTCTAGGGTATTGTTCTCCCATAATGCCCATGGACCGATTACCGGCCTACAAAAGCAAAGCAAAATTAAAGCCATAAAATAAGCAACTTATAAACCTCGATAGTTTGATCTATACGGGAAAATAGCAAACCTCTGCCTTTTTCAAGGTTTGCAATTTTCCCGTAAAGACCGAACGTCCTAGGTTAATAAGTTGTTTATCAAGACCTAGGGCTTGGCTAATAAGTAGTCATTATCACTTTGAATCAAATCCTCCAAAGTCTAAAAGTGCAAGAAAAAGTAGGAACGATTTTGATTTTGAACTTGGAAACTTGTGCCATAAGAAATCACTTTTCTTGACATAAAGTTTGTGCGGATTCTTTCTTATGAGATTTTTATATTAACTGTAATAGGTTGCAGTTCATCAACGGAAGGACTGTAAACTAGGATGACTTGAAGACTGATAAAGAAGCCATTACGGAAAGCCACCTTTTATTCAAATTCAAAGTACTTACAATTGCGTGTCTGCACTTACGTATATCATTAGACACCGCTCGCCAAATTGCTTGGAATCCTTTTCCGGTATCGCCATCATCTGATGTCAGAGTTAAATATAGTGAGTTCCCGGATGAGCGAATAACAGATGGAATTGTGGAACCACAGAAAGTTGCCAGCTCAGGAGACTTGGACTGAAAAGAAAAAAAGTACGATCAATTCATTATTCGGGCTACAGTCCACAATATGAAGGTTAAAACTGTTTAATTACGGTTTCTTCCTAAGGCTTATTCAATTCAAAGTTCTCAAAATTAAACCCTTCTTATTCAAGAGCTTAAAATTTCTGGTAAGCTGTTTTGCTTTCTGTTTTGTTCTAAATGTACGTCTTTGACCTGACCGAATTACAGCTTAAAAGAGAACAAAGAACACCTCTTACGCAGTCTCAGTAAAGTAGAGTGGCAAAGGAACCAGTAAGATTGACATTATTTGGCAGCTGAAAACCATTCTCATCAAAGCTTTTTTTTTCAACCTCCGTTAAGAAAGGAAATTGTTCAAACGATATGAACAAATTGTTTTGGTCACCGTCTTATAGGCATCTAATTTCTTTTTGTCAATAACAAGATTTTGGGATAAATTTACTTTTCTTTGATAAACTAAGACATGAGTGAATGAGTGAGATATAGTGTCTTTCGATTATTCAATGTTGTTGGCATACATGTTTTGTTTCAGTAGGTGACATGTAACACACACAAGTTTCTTTCATTCATTCATTCGTGCAACAAAAATTACCGTAGATCCGTCTAAAATCTCCAGGCTGTCATATTTGCATTTGTTGCTTTGTTCGATGTCAAGGGATTTAAATTCCAGCTCAATTACTTGTGACGACTTCACTGAGATCACCCACACACATGTCACGTCAGTAGGATATTGCTCTGGATAATTAGGTGACGACACTGTCCCATTTGAGCCAGTAAGCGCAATGCCACAGTCTTGTTATGGAGAGAGATTACAGAGTACAGTTAGTGATTCAGTATTATGGTAATTTTTTAGCTAAATTACCCACACCTAATATCACAAAATGATACTTTTCTATGATTGTTATCATCTGTAATTTTTCTACTTTTACTCTCGTTTGAATTTTTAATATTCATTTCAAGAGTCATCAACAGTGGAGAATGTTTCTTATTGTCCATCCTAAATCGGCATATACCAAAAAAAGGGGTGAAGGGGAGGGGGGGAGGGGGGTGGGGGTGAAAGTTTGTAAAGAAACTCTGGTGCTACCAATTTAAAACTAATATTGTTATTTTTGCTGAATTTTTCTAGGATAGGACTACTGGAAAAAACGATGTTGGGGCTGGGAACACATTGAGCTAAACTGTAACTGCACTTCGGCAAAAAAACAAACTGGTACAAACAGAAGTTAATTTTTATTGATCGCGCACGTCTAGTTATGTTCTTTTTATGACGCATATAAATAAACCAAACACATTTATAACACTGTCAAACACCACTCTGATTGTTTGAGAACACTAGAGATTCATAGAAAACTCATGTTCAAGCCTACACAGGCTTGTCATGTTTGATGGCTGTGTATAGTATATTGTCCACTCTATGGCTTTGACTTCGATTATTTTTCAAATAAAATTAACGCCCTTCTATTTATGTAGCAAATGGAAGAAGGTAAAAGTATTACTTCAGCTGTGCATATGAAATGAACAAGTACAGATTGCTATTTAAATAGCTGTCTCTGCATAATTATTATTTATTCAAAGTTATTAAAGCAAACGCTTTTTCAAACAAACTATTTAGAAATCATACCCGCTTTCTTCTCTTTAGGCGCTCTTGGTTCTCGTATTAAAAGATCCTAAAAGAAACAAATCCGAGTAAGAAGTTTTTGAGCGAGATATTATAACTTCTAGAGTATAATGACAAAATGTTATGCTTCGAAATTATTAATATAGTCCATTGTCACACTTAGTAACCGACTAATCATTCAGCAATGGGTATATCGTTATGGCCAATCCCTGCATTATGTTTCAACCGATCATCATGTCTCGTCGCGCCAGTAGGCGCATAAGGCGGGCTGTTTTGCTGAAACTTATTGAAAAGAGAATTTGAAAAATATGTAAAAGAACGAGCAGTTCCCATCAGAAATAGAGAAAGACAGAAAAGACGGCTCCCTAAAAACTTAGAAAAAAAAAAAAATTTTTTTAATTAAACTTGTATCTTATCATCAACATCATCATTTCCTCTCGTTATAAGGTCGTCATGTTCTATTTCTGGAGCCACCGCCCTCGCTACATTCCAACTTTTCCATCCTGTCTCTCAGTGTTTCTTTCTTTCTCAAATCTTTTTCAAAAGCCCTTCTTCCGGTGGTCGTCAATGCTGTTATTAAATTTACGGACTTTAAGTTCTGAGTTTTCAGTGAAGCTTACCTGCCAACTCTCGAGGAAATTACAAAAAAGACCATTTACTTTCATTTGTGGATACAAGGAAACGTTGTACATACCTCGTTGTCTTCCTGGACTGGTTTGCCATGAACAGAGAGAAGGAAACACAAAAGAACACGAATCGACATAACGACAAACATTTTGGGACTTTTGTTCGGTTTTAAGTCCAATATTTGATTGCCTTGCCTTGGAGTTTAATATAGCTTGTCTAACCGACAGGTCGAAGTAATACCTAAATAAGCTGTTGTGAAAAGAAGTTGCAGGCTTGTGAAGTACAGATTGACTCAGCTGTAAATTTGCATAAAACAACCTACGGGTACTTACTTCAACGACAATAAGGAATGTAAAATGAATAGTTTAAAACGATAGCGATATCACAGGCAACAGGAGAATTTTGATAAAAATTTTTCTGTGGCGTGTGTTACACGTACATACCCCAAAAAACTGGCCAAAAAATTGCGACTATACAAAAACGGATAGTAATCACTTAAAATTAAACTGCAATAGGCACTACAAGACGGTGAGGCTTCTGTTCAGAGGTTCTGTGAATAAACATTCGTTTCTTTTTCCCAAACTCAATAATTAGTTCTGGAGAGAACTTGTAGATATAGCTCTTGTTTCTTGTTTCTTTTTCACCATTCTTTTGCGCAAGGAAATTCAATTCGCTCTGAATTGGAAGCCGGAATTCAGCGGAAAGAGAAAAATGGTTTTTATTTACTGAGTAAGCGAAATATCTTAAACCAAAGGCCTCATTGCATAAAAGAAAAATAAAACAGGGAATGACCACTGGTTGATACCAGTAACGCGTGGATTCCAGTTTTTCAAGCAATTAAGCAATTAGGAAGTAAAAATTATTTTCATTGTCAAATGAGGCTTGCGTTCTGATTCAATGCCCAATGGATTCGGAACCCCGATTTCTCAAACCCCAACCTCGTTCCCAGGTCTTTTCCCTTCAAGGGAAAAGCCCTGGGAACGCGATTGCTCAAATTAAACCCTCCATTTTTGTAACTTCCCGATAATTCGTACCGAAAGTCGTCTCGTTCCCCTTAATTGAACACTGTAATTTTTCACCCATTTCCCGAACTACCCGATGTTTCAAACCAATTTTCGTTTCCCTTTAAGGAATCGAACAATTGAGATTCCACTGGCATTTTCTTAAATTTGCAGGACCTGGGATGGCACGGAAGATACTTCCTTACATTGGCCGTACATATAGGTACATGTTGCTCTAGAGGGTATGATTTTTGAGTGATTATGGTCTGAAATAGAATGTGTTTTGCACTCAGGCTTGGCACTGGGCATTTTGTTTAAAACGGACTACATTTTCCGCACCAACATTGGTGTATTTGCAGCCCTCCATATTTTAACCACTTCAGGCTAGCTGCGGTCATATGTGAAGTGATTTTAGAAGTCTAAAAGGTGTATCGATTCTTAGTTCAGGTCTGGAACTGAGTGCGGAAAATAGCAGATTTTGGTCGAAACAGGTTTCCAGGTTGGGGTCGCACAACCCCACCGAAAACTTTGAGGGTACCCCTAATGGTAACTCTGTCTATGCCAATAATATATTTCTGATACAGCAGTGTGTGGTTCCATCATGCTATTTAATTTAATTTATTCGTTGTCGTGATCGGAGCGAGCAGTATGTGATGTAATATTGAAATCACAATGAGACGATTTGATACACCATGTCAAGCGACACAAAAGCCAAGCACGACATTATATCTAAGTTTAGCTAAACGATAATTCATGTTGATTTGGCATTGTACGATATGCATTCTTTTCAATGTGTAAAACAAAGGCAGTCTAGGATCACTAGCTAAGTCGATTAAATCAGTAAGCTTCTTAGAATAAGAGAAAGACTCAAAAGAAATGCCAAGGAGCCACTGAAAGCAAGGTGAATAATCAAGCTGACAGAATATGTTAAAATTGAAATGACTGTGGACCTCCGATTAAAACATGGACTGAATGTTTCAGTCGGACTTTCTTGCCCATGGAACAAAGGAAAGAATGCCACAATCGTCAAAAATAGATTTACCCAGACATTTTTTAGACGTTTGCTTAAAAGGAAGTTAATGTTATTAAGTTCAATTGCGAGACTATGCATAAAATTTAATCATGGATTAAAAGTCTTGACTTTTTAGGATTTACACCAGACAACAAAAGAAATTAGAAAAAGATTGCTATATATAGACTGGTCTGGCAGCCATTAAATATTTGCTCTATTAACTTCGTTTGCTTCAATAGAAAGTTATTTTTGTGTGATATATATATAGATATATATATTAGAATGTTAGCGCAGTGGAATGATCTGGAGCCTGAAAAGAGTTACTATAATGCGTATCTCTAATGCCATGTTATTCAATTACATGAACAAGAAATTGTGAGAGCCACTAGTGATCTTTGAATTATGTTGTTAAGTGTAACTGAACCGAGACAAGTGACATATAACTCGTGCATACGTGCGCACACATATTTTAATCTTCGCCGGTACAGAACATGTCATACTTGCTCCCATCTTCTACGGTCTGGTTGATTTATTTTGTCATGGTTTGCAGTTCCAAAGTAATTGTTATAGCTTACGAGATAAAATTATCCTCTTAGGATACCAGGGCTTATTGAAAAATACTAACGTTTAAGACTACCGGCCAAGTTTACAAAATAAGGCGCCCACAGAGAGAATAGACACTTTGACAATGAAAGTTAAATAGTTGACATAAGGCCAGACACACTCTTAATAGACGTAAACCGTTTATCATGGGTCTCCAAATGTTAACAACAGCTTGATGTTCAAGCTTTTATGACTTAAATTACTCTCTCTCTCTCTCTCACAGCAGTTCTTTTATTATAGAACAGCACACTACTAATCTTACAAGCATTTCCATTTTAACTGCCTCTTCACCTTGGCCTGTTAATTGCCGTTAATTTGCTCACATCCGTGGCAAATATTGCCTGCTGTCACAAAATTCTAACGCTCAGTCATCAAAGCCTCCATCAATAAGGTTGTTCAGCGCTGTAGTTCGGAGAAGCACGGCAGAAAATAAAATCATGCACCATATGAGTAGAAAAATTCTTAAGTTAACTATTTGTGTGGTTCATAAACCCTGAAGTATTTAAAGGCAATGCAATGAGTGAAACCACTCAAGTTTGCATGGCTGAAGGATTCAAGCAGCGAACTTATAAAAGTGGCCGAGCGTATTTTCTGAAAAAAATGATATGAGCCACTGTATCAGAGTTTGACTAATTAACTTCTCATTATTATATATAGCAGATTAGGCAAAGCAGAGAGTGGCTACTAACTTGTGACTGAAGTATTTTGGTGTGATCAAAAGTGGTTTTCCGTTGATAGTAGATACATACCGTATGCGAACGAACAAAACAGTATGCGATCACGTTTTGCAATTGCATTTGCTCACGCACGGTAACAAAATCAACAGCTGAACTTCCAGTTGAAACTAAAAACGACTGCCGCGTTCCCTGTCAGATTCTGGTCCTTCCTACACAAAGTAACACAGTTGGTTGTAGATATTAAAGGTCTCATTTGTACTCAACCTCACCGCCATTGGTCGAACCGTCGGCTAAAATTAGACTTATTTATTGGGCTTGCATGCTCTTCTTTCGTTTCTCCGCCAAAAAAAAAAAGAAAAAAGCAACGCTCCCAGTAAAATCACGTAAACGAATGTTTTGATCGCCTTTGATTCTCTTTATCTTTACCATATCATAAATAAGTCACTTGAGGGTTGTAAGGATTAAAGCCGAATAGTTGATTTATATCACTCCCAAAACTAACCGACTTAGTAATCAATGTTCCCGAAATAATTGTTCACCATTGTTCTTTGAGTAAGCACGTTTTCAAACCAGGACTCCCGTTTTAAGAGTTGTTAGTGCAGTAACTTTATATCTGAAAAAAAGAAAACTCCATTTCATGATTCGTGACTCGGCTTAGGCTAGTGTTGCTTTACTCAAGCATCTTTTTCGAGTAATAATGTAATGCATATTGCAGTCTAAACTGCAACACGAACTGAAGATAGGCAATTCCAAGCACCATGTTCCTGCTAGTTCCCACTGCATCTTCCGTTCTGGCGACCACAACTATATACAGGCCATCCGGTCGCTAGGGCAACAAACGGATGATTCTGCTGAGTAATGATAAGCCTTCTGGTTCTTAATAAATGCTTTTATTGATATATCTGGCTGTAGGAAGCATGAAAGCATGAAACCGAGTTCGGCCGATGTCTTATCATGGACTAATAAAGATTCATAAACCAAGACGTTATTGTGTCCTTAATATGTGAAAACTCAACGACTGGATTACTCGTCGATTAACAAAGTAGAACAAATGTGTCCTTAGTCATATCTTATGAATGAAATATTTTAAGCTCAGTCCGACTTAATATTATTTACAAAGGATGGACAAAGAAAAACCTTGTTGTCCGAAAAATGATTTAGCGGCTTGCTTTGAGCTCCATGATCTTATTATCGAGATGATATTTGGGTTATAAAACACTTGTACTGGGTATTCATGCTGAGAAAAGCTGTTCTCCGTGTTCATGGGCCGTGAGATTAGAACTAAACTGCCGCCAATTGTCCGTGTGCCTGCTGGGGTCTTTCTACTAATCTCACCGCGAATAAATCCATGTTTCTGAGCTCACATTGTTAAGATCAGAAAAGTTCGGAGCTCTGTTGATTTCAGCTCTTATCTCTTCCTGATTCCCATCAACGTGCTCATCTGACAGATTCGTCTCACTAACTGCATAGCGCTGTAAGACATTGTTAGAGAATGCCGAATTAAAAGAATTTAAACGAGCCCTTTTACAAGGTGCAAGTCCTTTAGGGTCTTTTTTGACAGGGCATGAATTTTTCCTTGTTAGTTTGGCCGGTTCCTCAGGTGCACCACCAGTTAATTCCGCACTATTGTCATCACTTTCGTTCAAGTTGAATTTCTCATCCAAATAAGCACTAAAGCTCTGTGCCAAAAACTGCTGACTCGCTCGCAAAATTTCCTCTGACATGGCTCCCTTTATTGGACTCATCTTCTGGCATTCCTCGGCAATGGATTGCAAACTCTCCAAGCTTGACGTCGATTCGTCCATGTAACGGAGAAGCAAATGTTCTTTTCCAGCTCTTAGAATCGCCGAGGCCAAGAGAAAGACGATCCCTTCCCCTTTGGCCACGTCAATTGCGAGTTTTCCTTCGTGCGAGGTCGCTGTGACATCCACGCAAGAGTCGATTAGAAGGTTGATGACGTCGACGTCGCCACCATACGCTGCGTAGTGTAGGGAACTCCATCCTTGATCATCCCGCAACTCCAGATCGGCACCATTTTCCACCATCAACCTTACGGCTTCCAGTTGTCCAGAGAGGCAACTTCGGTGCAAGACTGTGATTCCTTTGTTGTCCTGTTCATTGATTCTCGCTCTGTGATACTTTAAAGCAAACTTGAGCTGCGCTAGGTCGTTGGCCTCGATCGCTTGTTTGAATAAGTCTGCCACACCGCTTGTTCTCCTTTGGCGATGTGCCATTGCAGTACCTTTGAGATATGGCTAGCAAAAAGAATAGCAGATCAATTTCATTGCGTTCGAATTCACTGTTCAGAATTTATCACTTCTTGTCAAGTGTATATAGAGACGCAAATGATTTACAACTGTTTCATTCGCTTCAACGAATCTATTATCATGGAAATCATAAAGGGCCCCGGATATAATAGGCTTCAGTTAATTGTATTTCTGTCAAGAAATCAGTAATTGAATAAGACGGGGGTTTATTTGTTAAGACAGTTCAAGTAGAATTAGGCTTTAACAATTTTCGTCTTGAGTTCTTTACTGAATCGAAAGCCGACGAGCACGTGCTCAACAAAACTGGGCAGGAGTCATCATTTAGACAGTTAATTGACCATTTGCCAAAGCCTAATTCACTGTGGCTTTTGCTGATTATTAAAATGAACTTCCCAGGCTTCCACCACTAGAAGAAAATCCGGCTCGGAAATTTCGAATTTAAGCTGAGCGAGTATGTAAATCGCTGTGACGCCCTTGATTACCGAGGTCATTAGTGTTTTAGTAAATAAACTGCGGTTTAACACCAGCATGTGACAAACCACCAAGGAAATAACTAGAATATAAATGAAACATCAATAACTCCAAATTACTATGTAGCGATTGCTAAATGATTCTATTCTGATGGCGTTAGGTAGTACATCTAGAAATCAAACCACAAAGTCAGTCGTCTTTTATTGGGTTTGCAGGAAGTTGATTTTTTTAATACCTTTTTCTTCTCATGTAAATGTTGTTCAAAGAGATATTGGTTTTTGATTGTGTCAATCACTTTTCATTAACATGAGGGCACAATAAAAGCTAATAAAGGTCGAAGTTACAAGATTATTCTTATCAGCAAGCACATTTTTTGGTTGGGAAGGTATGAATTGTTTTCAGATTTATAAAAAGGACCAATTGAAAGGAATTCAGGGACAATAAAACATATCTACCGGATATACCTGCCTATAGATTTACTCCAGGTAAAAGTCAAACAAAATCGAAAATTCCGCTCTTCGGCTTCACTATGGCCTTGATTCTTATCAAACAAACGCGAGAGATCAAATAAAAAATCAATGATGGCTACAAGGGAATTTTCATTTACAATATACTAGGCGTGAACCGGCGACGAACTCACGAAGGTTAACCTATACAGTTGGCAGCTGTCCATAGCTTAAATAAACTTAAACAACAACACAAAAAGCTTACATTTCTTTCTTTGGGAGTCAATAATCATTCTTGTCCCCTGTGTTACTTCCTCCTTTTGGCCAGTGGAGCCTTGGCACCAGGAAAAAGTGCTGCTCGAGAGACTCATAATCTGATTGGCTAGATTTTTGAAAAGCCAATTTCTTCGATGAGATGCGACTGCAGGGAATCATGGTATTTGTATTAATCAAGCAACCTTACATACGGTGCCTGAGCCCGCACCACGAGTAGCAGTCAAAAACCGAACTCTCTTTTCCAAACATAACGATGTCTTTTCTTGGCAGCTAACAAAGTAAAGACATTGCTGAATCGAAGCTGTTTTGAACTCTTTTTACACTTATCTCGAAAATTCTGGGTCTAATTTGCGAGGAACAATATGTTTTGTCAAAACAACGCAACTATTCTCTACCTGGCGACATCGAAAAGCGACCATCGAGTCGTCGGACACGGGCGAACCAGTTTTAGCGCTAAGTTAATAGTTTGAAATGTTTCAATATTTTCACTTGTTAAGTCGTTCATTTCATTCACCACTTATAGCGGTCAGGAATGAAATTGGGAAAAATGTTCCTGGCAATTGGGTTCGCTCATGCATTGAAAACTCTTGCATGGTTTTCGTTGCTGCTGGGTGAAAGACAGATTATTCGTTCCGTTACATTCGGGGGTGCTCTTTATGCAAGTGTTTTACCCTCTGTCGCATACCACACACATACACATCGTCGCCTTAAAGTTTTAGGCACAAGGGTATACTCTCGGGGGTATAATCAAGTCTTAGATGAAGCTTGACAAAATGTTTTTTGCAGGCGCATCTCAAAGATGGTATATATTGGCAATTACGATTTTCATGATTCAACGTAGGTTTACTTCCCTAAAATATTCAGTTTTTTATCTCTAACCAGAGATGTTAACATATTTCTACAAAAGAAATTTAAAACCGAAGTAAATTCTGACCGGAGATGGAATTCATATGTTTCGTTAGGGAAGAACATTATTAGAAAATAACTACTTAATCCAAGTGTCCCGAGCTCTACTTTTCCTCGTGCCAAGACCTCGCAGGCTGCAGAGGGACAGGTGGTCCTGGAGATGAGACTGCTTTAAGGATATCAAAATTAGCCCATAATCACTTTAGAAAATTATAAAATAAAATAAAAAATAATTAAAACATTGCTACTCTGATGCCAAAACTACAGACAAACAATTTCGTATTGTGGGAATTCAATACGTTTATAACCATAATATTGTACATTTTAAAAAGGTGAGGAGCAATCTCTCTCCTCGTATTTAAAAACTCACTTTATTGAGAAACAAAGCCGATATCACAAAGGCATAGTAATTATTTCGAAAGGAAGACTCGAAACCACAGCGAAAGTACAGTTCAGCGTTTGCCCTGTCTTGTATTGTCTTGCATTATAAGTGACAATTCTTCATTCAGCCATGCAATTGCAATCTGTTTTTACAAATCAAAGTGGACGTTTTTCGTTCAAATTTTAGCATATTCATTTCTTTCACCCAAATCAAATCATATCTTTAATAGGTTTGCCGCTCTATAATTATATAAACAGGAATGAAAATATAAGGTCGATAGATGGCCCATGCTGAGTTTCAGAAATGTTTGTTTACAGTTCCGTTAATCAAACTAACTGCAATTAAATTTCTTCTTTTTGAAAACATGGTAGATTATTCTTAATAACAAAAGTTTCATCCTACCCAAGAGATTATTTAAAAAAGATCACTCGTTTGGAATCACTTTTCGCTGCGTTGTTATTCGGTAAGCCTATTTTAATTTTTAACTACTATCAATGCACTAGACATTTTTTATCTGAGTTATGGTTCCATTCTGGTTAATGATTTTTCAAAATGTTATTAAGCATGATACATCACAACTGCAATATTTATGCAAATATTCACCGATCGCATCGCATCGCATCTATGGTTTAAGCTTGTAAATCTGCTTTACTAGATGAGCGGAAAATTGGACAAATTTTAAAATACTTATGAGCTGCTAACATTTGAAAGGGAAAAAATTAAACAATGGGGTAGCTCGTGCGACACACAGGCCTAAGCTACCTTTTAGAAATTCTCGTCGTTGTAACCATTCAGCTCTCGACAACACATAATACATCTCCTGTATAATCAATGAATTTTTGAATTTAAGGCTATTTGAAGCTAAGTTTTTCGGAAAAACGTTCGTAAAAAAAAATGTAGTAGCAGAAAATGTTTTCTTTGTTTCGTTTTTTTTTTATTTTTTGTTGTTGTTTTGCCTTGTGCGTATGCCAAAATAAGATGTCTTATGTTGTGTTGTGGTATGATTTTAGTTTCTTTGATGTTTAAGAGGAATTTAGTTTTTTGTAATTTAGAAAAAAAAATGTGGCTCTTGCATGTGAGAACGTAACTTAATGTCCGTGACAGAAATCAAATTTCATTCACTTCAAGTCAGTTTATTTCATTCACAAAATGAAAAAGTCAACATCGATGAGATGCAGCTCAAAAGCGTAGTTTTTTTTCTAAAATAATATCTCTTTGCTCTGACATTTCTACGGTTCCTTCGCTACAGTAGATCATCTTTTCTTTCTATCACGGGTCCTGCTTATGAAACACCTTTTACATCTTCGAGTGGTTGGTCGGATCTTAAGACAGTTCCTTTCGGGTTACACGCAGTCAAACGTCACGAGAAACAAAATATTCCTACCGGTAATAAACGATTCCCAAAACCAGGCATAAACCAAGAATTGCTTTGCATGCAACGGAACCGGTAATATTCTGACAGCTCAATAGTTCCTCTTTGAGCGAATATGACGGCATAATTTTTGGCTCATTAGTCTGGTGTCAGTGTTTGGAGAACAAACCTGAAGTGTTAATTTGAGATCTAATTACATTATCTTTATAGCTGTATCCATTTTCTACTTTTCTTGCAAAAGAGCCTACTTTACTCAGCCTGGCGTTTTATCTGTCACTTAGTGCTTCCCTTTCGCATTCAATTCAGCAAACGAACTTTTTTTTTAAATACGTCAAAGCAGAGTGATTTTATTCCCATAATGGCGTCCAATCTGTTTACTGTATGTAGAGTGGTCAGCTTTAACAACGTTTCTCGAAATTTCTTTTTTCTACAATTAGCACGAAATATTTTACTTTATATCTTTTTAGAATATAATGTTATCCAATACAGTTCTGAATTTCTTATGTATATTCTCAACCCAAGCTAAGAATTTTCAGGAACCCTAATAGCATTGACATCAGTAAACAGTACAAAAGAGTCGATCATTTTCGTAAACAAAAAAATGAAATGTTTGCCTTTAGACGTTTCAAAAGTCCTTCGACTGAATTCGAAGTTGGCTAGTGTCTGTAAGTTAACCAAATGTCATAGTAAACCGCAACAAGATAAATTTTTCGTTGTTTTTATTTTTAGGATATTGCATTCCACATTTTCAGCTGTCAAATTCGGCTTTGTATTCCTCTCAATAGCTTCAGTGTGTTTTCTCTTATTTCCTTTGTTCCTTTTAAAATCCGTGGAAAATAATTAATAAAAGCGAGAAGCTAATAGACTCGAACGTTCATTAATTTGCATAACCTTTCAAGTCACTGAGTTTATATGGAGCTGAGCCTCACGAGTTCCACTCACTGAGTTATGTCAACAAACATCGACTAACAATGCCTGATATATAAACTTCTTATACACAAATAATTTATTCGTGCCTAAAATAGCGGAAAGGTTGTTTATCATTGGCTAGAAACAAAACTCTTGAATATTTGCTGAAGTAACCACACTATTAACAAAATTGGCGCACCTGCTGCAACTGACGTGATGACTATTCAACATGACTGACACGAGCTCTCCGTGTGCAACATTGAATAGGTTTTCTCTTACCGAGGTGCCAAATAGATCCATTCCGTTTGACAGTGGAAGTTTTTAAGCATTGAAAGCAAAGTATGTTCCAATAGTGTGCATTATATACAAGACGAAATGCTTTATAAAAATGTTAGCATAGACAAATGAGAAACACGTAGCGTGTTGTTACTAATGGACACGAAATTCATGCCTTAGGGGTTTTCAGGATACGTAGCTGGAAGAAGGACAGCATTTTAAAGAAATGTCGAAGCAAGCGGAAAAAGGGATGACTGTGTCAGAAAATTCAACATCCAGCGCAAAGTGGGCACCAAAGAGGACAAAAAAAACGGAAAGTAAAAGCAAGAAAACCTTTAGCAGATTAACCTTAGCGCACAAAGAAAGGAATAAATTTAAATATGCAACAGAAAGTGAAGAAGGAACAACGATACAAAGAACGGGTTCTGGAATTCGTGAGTTGCCGGAGGAAAGAGCTTTCGATGGAAACAAATTTGATAGCGTAGAAGCCATTCATGAATTTGAAATGCGGAACCTATGTTACGAGGACGGCAATGATGACTCTCTCGGCATGATTTCCATGAATTCTCGGTCATCCTCGGCTGCTACGGATTTTCCAGAAGAAGTTAAACTTGGAGATGATGATGAGCTTTTAAGCTTGGAGGACTTAAATATTGACAAGGTCGGTTGGATGAGAACAGCTGCGGCTGAAAGTAGCCAAAGTAATTTAACTCTAGACGAAATTCCAGTTAACCATGGATCTCCAAGGCTACAAGCTACTCAACTACATGCTGAAAATGTTAACAGGGATGAAAAAGCTACGAAAGGTCATTTTGACTCATCGAGTGTCCACGCACACAAGGAGGCAGAGGGATCGAGAAAGGAACTGCAAAATAAGAGCGCTAAACTAAAAAATGCTTGGCAGTTAAATGAAAAATTCCTCCTTACCGCAGATTTTCCAGCAGACGTTTGGGAAGAAAAATTAAACAGAAAAGCAGCAAATGCAAGAATAAAATCTCCTGATTTGTTAAACGCAAGTTTTCCACCATTATCTCTAGTCCCTGGATTATTAAGAAGAAGTTCATTTCCTAATTCAACTCCCAGCTCTTTGATATTTTCAACTGCAACTCGCGAACCCCCTTCGCTGTCCGGAAGACAGTGTAAAGTACAACTTCCCTCAAGTTTTCCTGGTGTAGCGCCTCCTGCAAGCGCAAGCGATTCTGAAAGCGAATCTTCAGCTGAGGAAAAATTTAATCATTTGTTCCGTGATAAAGATCAAGACCAAAATATGCGAAAAAACTATTTAAGTGTTCCTATCAAACGGACGAAAACTTTGACAAATTTCGCTACAAAATCATCTCCTGTTTCAAGTACGCCGCAGTCACCAGTGGCATCCACGGAGACACTAGCGATGAGGGCCGCATCCACGGAATACCTCGCCGCTCGAGTTGTCACGCAACTAAATTCCGCTTTCAAAGAAACTACCAATGAAAGCAACGACCAAGTCACGGCCCGCGAAAATTGCGTCACGCCAAATCTGATGCCGCGCAGATACAGTGCTCTATCATTTCGTCCAAGCATCAGCGGTTGCCTCGACGAACGAAGAAACTCGCTTATTTTACCGTCCGTACACAGCCAATGTAGCAAGAGCTTACCAAATTTAACCGACGACAAAAGTAAGCGAATGTTTGTAACATTTGACCAAAATCTTCCACAGGCTAGCGTTGTGGATTTAAAAGGAAAAGGTGATTTAGCTCAAAGATGTCGACTGATCAATCGCAGGTTATCCAGTGAAGACGCCACAGTGAAGGCAATACTTGACACGAAAATTAAGAAGAAGTCGATGGTAAAGAAATGGGTAATTTCCTCTGCACAATGTACATAAACTGTAGAATTTCCCCAGGCTGCAAATGCTTTTTTAAAATTCCTACTGCAATATGTTTTAAATACGTAAAAAGAAATGACTACAATGTTTTTAACTCTCAGAAACGGCATACATTTGTGGAGTTATATAGTTACAACTGAGAGGAATAACACTCATCCGTGAAGTTTTAGGTTGTGTTCCCACTTGGTGCCCGAGTACGATACTCACTGAACACTAGTCTAAACACACTTTCTTTGGATTCGAAGCTCGTGCCAGAGTACAAGGTCTCGACCCTTTATCTGGGCACTAAATCGTATTTAGGTACTTAGTGCACCAGTGCGGTCTCAATGCAACTAATTACTTTGATCCGGTACCCAGGAAGCAGTGAAATTGAAAGGAGTTTTCTCTTCAATCAACCTATGCGATTTACTGCTCGAAAAGGTCCTAAGGAATATTCCCCTGCTGGTTACAGGAGTCTGGGAAATTTTCAAGGCATTGATGTCGTATATAATTAACATCTCCTGTTATAATTAAGAGGAGAGTCAGCAATTAGGATAACGGATGGCCCTAGAAGAAGATTTGTAAATGATTATTCCATGCATGGCGTCCTTCCACTGAGAAATTTACGCCGAAAATTTAGAAAACGCTTTTTCTCAGTGAAATAACAGAAAAAAAAATGAAATAACAAAATCCTTTGTACCGGATCATGTTTGAACCAGCAGATACGCATAGAGAACCGTTGCTTAATTTTTCATGCATCAGCTATGAGCATTTCAATTCAAAAACAAAAAAATAGTTACAGATTTGATACAGAGATGATGTCTGTTAAAATTTAAAATCTATTGTTCCAACATTCATCTAGCTGCAAGAATGATTTGTAAATGATTTGAGAGCATGAATGGGAACGTTATCAGTTGACCAAGAGTGTTCGGGATCGTTCCACATTATTGCTAATTTCTCTAATAATATTTAACTAAACCAATAAAAGAATTGCCGTTTTAATGACAAGAAATCATACAAGAAAACATTTCACCACTGAGTATCACTAAAAAAAAGTCTTTATTCGAGCTGTACGAATCATGTTAAATTATTTAATTTTAACTATTTTATATCTTGTTTGTGTAACTATCTAGTAGTATATTTATATTTTCTCTACACAAAATCATGACATTTATAGAATACTAACAAACAGGAACCAACAGAAGAAGGGAAATAATGAGGGTGTTTTTTAGGGCCATTCATCGAAACAGGATATCATCCCAATCATACATTCTCTGAATTCAGTTTCAGGTCTTTCTTGCCTTTTATCCTCTTCCCGTTCCGTTTAGATCCCGGATCGCATAATGCTAGTGCAAGCCGTCACTTCCATTCCAAGTTTTTATTTTATCTCATTTAAGACCACTAGGAACCAGTGAGATCTCGAAATCGTCAGTTCCCTTATACATTTTAACCCAGTACAGTGCTACGACCACTCATAGGCCTTATAAGACAGTTCTCAGATAAAAGATAACAAAACGAAATGAAAATCAAATGAAATTGGTGTTCACCTACACTACGTTAGTTAGAGTTGGAAGAGACTTGTATCACAATTTCGAACGAATCGAACCAATAAAGAACTACCGCTTCGTTAATCAAAGCATGAGAGTAATGCCGCCGTAGTCTTCTCTTCCTGTCGTTGTGATTGCCATGTTGAAAGGCACAATGGGTGGCAATAATTACATGGTATGTTAGTCAAGATAGAAAATAATCATTTTTTCCAAACCGTTGTTGTATGTATAAACGGGGTTACCCTGCACTCTCGACAAAGTATAGTTCGGAACTCTCAGCCCCTTCGGTACTACCAAGATTAGTATTTAAAAAAATATTATATTTTCCAACCCGATCTCGTTACGGTTCCTATTAGACTAGTAAAACTCACGACAAAGATCACGAAGTTTAAATGTGTAAAATGAAAACAATAACGGTATGTTTACGAGAAAAAAAAATTGGGGCTTTCAGAAGGATTGTTATTCGTTTTTATTCCTGTTTAGCTTTTAAAACAATTGCCAAAAACGTGTTCTTTTAATTTTTGTATACTTCTATCAGAGAAAATATAAACTAAGAAAAAATGTATTGGAAAGTTTGAAACTTTGGTGAATGTTCCAATGAAATAAAATTGTCGTCTTTTATTATAGGTTTATTTAAGTTTGACAAATTTAACGAATTAATTGTTAAGGTAACTTAAAATTGTTAGAGCACTTTGATCATGCCATAATTAAATTAAGAATCCAAAATCTCCATCTCCGATTCACACCGAAATTATTTGACCGTTCTCCCTTTGGCTCCCTGCAAAGCAAATTATGAAAGAAGTGTTAATAATAAGGAGATGGCAAAACATAGCTTTATTTGCAACTGAAAATTCCCGCTTCTGTCAATTATTCGAATTTACAAATTTGTGTACACCCACCGGCCATGAGAACAATATTGGGCACTAGCAATACTCGCTAGAAGTCAAACTCAGAGTACTTCTGACAAGGGATCCTGAGCGCACTTCTATAATCACCGTATAAATGCCATCCTTTGCCAGCTAATGTTTATGCAGGACGTAATAATCAACAAATGGTAACAACTTTACAGAGGCGGCTCGATGTGTTCTAACCAAGAGAATATCAAGTGGTATTCTCTTGGTTCTAACTGATAGCTAACAACTGGTGAAAACTGCTCACGGTCAGCTGAGAAATTGCGCGCTTCTAACTTATGGCTGAGGTCTGACATCTGCAGAATTGACTGCTAAGAAGTAGGCTGGCATTTTAGTTGGTAGCTGTGAAATCACCACAAATTTAACAGACAAGTGAAATTTCAACAACGCTTTTTGGCAACTTTCTTATGGCTCTAGTTTCAATGGCTATAATCAAAGTGGTTAAATTGAGAGCTTGAGTCATCAAGCCTCATATATTCTTGTCAAGGTTTGGCAGTTGCATCCTTTCCTCCCACAGATCTTCAGCTTCCCTGATCCATCAGATATGCCAAAGATAAGTCAGAGTAATGATAAAAGTGGACAAGAAGTAGCGGTACAGTGGTCTTGACTGTAGTTCACTTCCACTAGCTCTGCAAACATTCAACAATTATTGGACGAGGTTGAACAAAATATCGTGATTTGTCAGTGACGAGCAGAACAATTATTTGCCGAGGGTGGAGAAATAACTGATCTGTGAGACTGACTAATCACGATATTTTACGATAATCGAGCTGGATAATTGTTACATCATTCGGTCGCCAAGTTTGTTTTCGCATATTTAAATCACTCTCTCGACAGCTCAGGGATCCCAAGGGAGTGGTTTCTATTGCGCAAGAGCAGATTTTATTTGGGGAACAGACCATTACTTGAGGAAACCTATTTGCGGCCACGTGGTGGGCTCTTGGCTAATGAAATGAGGAAAAATACATCGAATGACAGCTGACAAATTCCAAATTACCTTGACACAAAATTGGACTGCATCTTTAATCCTTGGAGTTTTTCCTGGCCAGTTCAGTTTTCCATGTCTTTAATTTGTCCATGAGATGTTTATCTTGTGGCAGCGTCAAAGCCCAGCCTACCGTCAATCCCCTTGAAGGATTTTTATGGCCAAGAATGACATATTCCTTGCCAATCTCGAAGCACGTGTATATTCTTCCGTTTTCATAAGTGCAGTTACTTTGTGACCAGATCTGAGCCACGTGTGACCGAAACGAATAACCCTTTTTCAAGATGACTCGCGATACGTTGAACCATATGGTATAACCGCTGGGAACTTGATTCATGGACGCAACACTCCCTTTTATCGCTAGAATGAATTAAATGGACCGTGAAAAAAGTATATCTATTGTAGAACTTTATTCGCCCATGGCATAGACACTTTTACAAATGCTTAGGAAATGTTTAGGAACTCCTGCGATAGTAAAACAAGTTTTTACAAGGAGCAAATTTTATATATTGCATACATTCCTCTATTTTCCTATCTTCTGGACAATATGTGTGTGTAAGCCTAAACCTAATTACCCGTTGGTTTCTCCTGATTAATTTAACACTACATTCACCCTCGGCATAAGAGAAAGCATGGCGACCCTGCCAAACGTTTGTCTTTGTAAGCGATATCTACAAACTTTCTTATATAAGCACATGCTGTGATTTTGTGATTTTGCCTCTACAATCAGGTTTTCTGTAACGTGCTCCTTCCTGTCGTCCCGATCTCAAGTCTCAAACACGCGCTGACTGAAGAGTACGTTTTTACACTCATTTGAAAACTTGCTAAACCACACAAGAGAGGCCGACTTATTTGAGAAATAATCAAATCAGGTGCTTGAAAAATTAGCGAGAAGCTCCATCCATGCAGATGATCTGCCACTTTCAATAAAGTTTTTAAATACGTTTTCCAATACACTTTTCTAGATAGATGAAGGGTGTTTTGTCCTCAGAGGGTCCAGACCTTATATGTTTTCTGGTTTTGAGTTTAACGCTGTAAAAGTTACTCCTAGAATTATTTATCAAAACGATTAAAAATAACTTTGGGTTCTAGATGATGAATGGACGAAACCAATAAGAACTTACCGAAGTCAAAGTTGGCCTTTAAGAAATCTTCTTTGTTTATATCCCGTTCGACTACAGAAAAATAAATTAACACAAAGTATTTTGCTTATGTAAAACAAAACATTTAATACATGCCAAGCTAATGGAGGCGGCGTGACCTAGTGGTTAGTGCGCTGGATTTGTAATTCTGAAGTCCCCAGTTCAAGTCCTCCTCCTTGTCATTGCATGGACCGAATCTTTGTTTGGTGATCCCAAATTCCATCCTGTTTAGTTTTGTAACTAACCAACCTGTCAAGCTCCCACCAGTTGAGTAATCCTGTACCTCTCCAGACCTGTATTTTGATTCGTTCTATTATTCCGTAGCTGCTACTGTTTTCGGTGACATAGCTATTGTGTCATTATTTCTTCTATTGTTTTTTCAGCCAATCCCAGATCCTGTCTAGAGAGGTACAAGCTTGTTCCACCAGTTGGTAGTTTTAACAAGTTTCTTTTTATTTATAATATTTGCTTGCTTGTTTCAGTGCCCTCATTGAGTACAGTGGTGCTAAATACTTCGATACTTAAAAAAAAGTGTTATGTTTTTTATTTATTTCTTTTATTTATTTATTTCTTTATTTAGTAAACTTCAATGCAGTTAGATAGCTCATCAGGCCTACTCACCGTTGGTGGTTGCTGTAGGATTCGGCTCTAATTGATAGAAAAGTAAACGACGTTACGAGAAGGTAAAACAAAGAACTTCACAGGGCCTCAGCAATACAATGTAATTATTTGTTAATCCTAATTTGCCTTGGCAGGGTTGGGGGTACTTTAAGTGTCCGCGGTCATTAAAAAAAATCACTATTCGAAGGACAGAGGACCATTTTTGCGATTTTCTTTACAATTTTCTTGGAATATTTTGGTATGTCGTCACGTTTTCAAAAGGGTTTAAACAAATTTATTTTTTTGTTTATGTACAGGCAGTTTTTTTTCTTAACATCTTTTACTCAATTTCGGAGTAGCCCCAACCTATGGGAAAACGTCTTGACATTCAAGACAGCGAAGGAAAGATGGAGAAATATTTTTAAATATGTGAAGTCATTTTAGCGTTGGCGTTGGCGCGTGATAATCACTATAGCAAACAAGTTGGGATGTGTTTTACATAACACAAAAGTTTTTTCGGCGGAGGTGGGCGATCTACCTACCAAAAAGTATATATATATTTTTTTCGTTTGAGAAGCATGGTGAAATGGGTTCATAAAACCACTTTCAACGAGAGAACAGCTTGCTCAGACAGAACCTGTGTCTGAGCTCACGTCAGAGTGAGTAGACAAAAGGTCGTCAGGAAAAGCGCGAGGTTTAACGGCTAGTCGGGTTGTTAATCATTTCAACAGAACCTCATCCAGCATTAATCTGGCTGGACATAAAGGTTCGCCCATAACATAAATGCAACGTCAAGTATCTTTGTTTAAACTTAAGTGCTATAATCTTTTGATATTTATTTATTTGATAATGCATATACGTGTGCGTGCATAATCTGTTAAAAAACGTTTGCCTAGAGGATATATTTCTAATTCACGCGCCAAGTATATTTTTTTAAATAGGTCTCATAGCCTTTTAGTGATGTATTCGCGTGCAGGAATTTCTAAAGCAGCTTGTGTTTTTTAATCTTTGCGTCTTAGTACAATTTAAAATTTCACCCCAGCCGATTAAGCAGGGCCCAAACAAATAGCAATATGCTGTACTGCATTAACAATCCTTGATAAATATCCTAACAATACGAAACCTTTTTTTACAGTTTTAGGCCAGTGCTTAAAAGGATGTATTGCATGCTAAATTGAGAAGACTCTCTAAGGCTTCAGCAACTGAACTAATTTTCTTTTAATCTTCTCCTGGTAGTATGTCTGCAATATGTTCGGCTAAACAGGTACCTGACAGTTCCAATGTTGATGTCCCTGATAGTTGCCCAGGAAATTGTAAGTTCTGAAACTTGGAAATTACATTTTGGAGCCCAAATATCAAATTGAGGGGAAATATTGGCCCATAGATCTTCGACGGATTTTGATATGATCGAGGATCACTGGAAGAAACACGAGGTTTTTACTTGCAGTTTGAACTGGGCTTGGTTTATTCTGCACTAACTGACATTAATAAACGATCTTTCAGAAGGCAATTTCCTCTTGAACTAATGATACAAACGCGTGCAGGAATTCCTAAAGTAGCTTGTTATTAATGCTTATGCGTTTGGCTCATTGTTCAATTCAATTTAATCCTCACGGATTTAATTGAGCAAACAAACAAGAATGTAATAATGTTAGCTATTCCGTGAAGGACATCTTACCGAAATAGTAAATGTTCTTATGGCAAATTCCGGGATTAGTTAGACTGAAAACTACGCCGCGCTGCGAAATAGCCAAACTGCTTCGAAATTAAACTCACTTACTGAAATAACAGTATCTATTATATGGCTTTCGGGCAATATTAACCATATACAAATCCTGCGTTGTGATTGGATAGCACCATAGTGCCCGCTCGGGATTACTCGCTGTTCCTCACCAAAATAGCGTTCTTAGTGCAATGTAATAAATACTTTATTAAACAAGTTGGGCATATTGGCTTGGTTCAATTTTATGAGTTTATGGACTTTGACTCGTTCTCGAACCATAAACATGTAAAAAGAACTTGGCCAATACCCAGCAGTCTTGACCTCAAGTTTGGCCAATAACCTAAAGGCATATATGTCGTCAAAAATATTAAAATGGTCTTTTTAAAAAAAATTCGTATTATTTAAAAAAAGCCGCGGAATTGTAAAAATTCCAAGGGTTTCTGGATATACAAGCAAAAATCATATTGTTCCAACGCAAATTCGTCTTACACGTCTTGGATGGGTCAAGCCGATTAAAAGTTAGTCTAAAAAATGTTATTTTTCAGGACCATATTGTTCTATGTGTGATGCATTGCCCGGGCATCCTAACAAATAGTTTAATTCCCCATTTAATTAAATAGAAACAAGTGAAAATATTGAAGGGAACATTCAAATTAAAGGTTATCGGCTTATCATAAGGTATTAAAAGTGAAGCATGTACATAGAACTCACTTGTAGGATGGATGAAAGCTCTTGGAGTCAAACAGATGCCCTTGTCGTAAACCTCAAGCTTTTCGCACTCAAACTCAGGAAAGGCCTTGAACGGAGACTCTAATCCAGTAATGGACTGCACAGCTGCTTTGCAGTCACTCCTCACTTTCTCACAAACTGAGCGGCAAGGGTTTATGGGTTTCTTAATTTCCTGGTTCTCGACACATATGGGAAGATAGAGGGAGCAGACAAAGAAGACTAAATCTTCTGAGCAAACAACTTCGTTGAACCGCTGCGCCAAATCCCACAACGTGCGATTCACCGACGATTGAGTGTCCTGCTCAAAGTTGTTTGGCAAACGAGTGCGATTATAGGGCAGAGATTTGCACAGGGCGATCTGGATTTCTTCACATTGATGTCCATTGGAAGAAACTGGATTTCCATCGCTGTAAAATGGAGCAACGCACAGCACCAAATATACCACGAAAGCTTTCATTTTTGACTCATTATGTCTCATGAATGCCGTCCCTTGTCACGAGGGACGCGGGTATAGCCTTTAAGGTCACGATTAAGTATTATTTTCCTCAGTTATTTGGTGTCATCTAATCGTCGAAACGAATCGAATTGCCAACGTAAACATTCACTTTTCACAAGTCTGCGTTAGAACCAGTAAACAGAATTAACTAATTTGGTACAGGTCTTAGAGAAATTTCTTGAAACTTTTGCCAGTTTGAGTTATGGAATAAGAAATCTAACCAGGAAAAGTTATCTATGATTGACTTAACCCGTTCTTTTAGCAAACTCTAATACCCCCCCAGACAGGTGAGAAGTAATTAAGAGCCAGGCAAGAGGCTGACAATCTCGGGGCGGCAAAGATTTTGTCCTTTTCGAACTAAAATTATATCGTATTTTTCCATTAGCGGATTTCTCATCAAACAGTAACGAAGCACAGAAGATCGAACCTATATCGCAGCAGTTAGGTAATTAGAGATTTGAGGTACGGGTCACGAAATTCACATCAACAATACAATAAAGGACTCTCAAACGACTGCACCGTGCAGGTGTCATTTTAAATGGACGAAATTCATAAATAGTTTTCTTTCTTTTTTTTCTGTCAATTTGTATTTTCTCAGTTTTTTTTCCCAAAAATTGAAAATACATGTGGTTTTATTGTATTCCATGTCTCATGGCACGAAAATAGATATTTCTAGAAAATTAAAGTTGGTTTTAATCTCCTTAAATTTGGTTATCCAATTTTACCTACAAAGCCGACATTTGACATTTCCGTCAGTGTGCGTAAATATTTAAGTAACTTGATGTAAGGTCAGCATGTATTAATAAACCTTAAGCAGCAACGTACCTACAATTCCCTTGTCTCTTAAGAAAGCTTTTAAACTTAAGCGCATAGCTAATCTAAAGTTCATCATAAAGTAAGGACAGCATGTTTGACTAACAGCAGAGCTCGAAAGTCTTTTCAAGGGTCCATGGAATCCACTTTTTGTTTTTCTCTTGTTCACTGATATAAAATATAGACAAAAGTAAATACTTGACAGATGCTCACTACACGAGAAAACAGGTGATGTGTTTCCGTTTCTTTTCTTGCTTGTATTATCCCCAGCTTTTGACGAGAAAATTGACACACGAGAAGATGATGGGAAGCAACCCCCTTCCCAGGGCTTCTTTCCAAGAGAAAAGATCGAGGTTGGATGGGAGCCATCATCGAGAAGACTGGAGACGAGTCATATGTCCTGCGCAAATGCGCAGAGTCTTACTGGAAAGACCAACCGATAACTAGGTCTTTTTATTTTTCTATAAATATCGATGGTGGCAATCTTCCTAGAGATTACAGCAGTACTATTAACATTAAAATTAGATTAATTAGCAACTAATAGACAAATGGCTTGCAATGTTGACTAGCGAACATCCTGTTAATCTAGCTATGTTATTAATTGTCTAAACTATGTATTATTGTGCATTTAAGAATTCTATCTTCTAATGTTCACAACTTATTGATCAATTTAGAAACTGCTAAAGTATAAACTTGATTGTACATGATATCCAAGCTAAATATACGTATATTGGGCATTTTAAAACTATTTATTTGGCACAAGCAAATTAAATACACACGCCAATTTACATGCATATGAAAGTAATTCTTATCTTAACAATCGACATTTTTCGTTTCTTTCTCGTTTGAATTTCACTCTGAATTGTCTACAAAACTACTTGACAGTAATACGGCGACAGATAGAACAACCAAAAACTGTACTGTCCGACTTAGGTATGGAACTTATGATCAGATTCTGAAATCATGGAAAGACAAATATAGCTTAGCACGACCCTCTTAATTACCTGTAATTGTCGGCAAATCATGACTATTTCATCTCATTATTCATGACGGAAATAATAAATTTTAATAATATTTGGATACTACTGGCTATTTAAAGTTTTGACAGAGCAGTCCAGTAGAAGTTCTCTTTGCTACATAGAAGATGTGTTTCAAATGTTGCCCTATTTTCGTGGCTGCCCTTTCTTTCCTCTTTCTCCATCTTCACGTATCCAAGGTGATTATTTTCCTAACTAATCTTCTTATCCGTGAGTATTCCGAAGAAGCGGCCTCTCGAAAACCGCTTTTGACTTCAGGTGGAATTCATGTACTTGATCTTTCTAATTCTACGAAGATACTTGTTGTTATAGCAACCGTCGTCCATTATTGGTCACGTTCAGGCGAATAAAAAGGAACTAACGAGATAGAAAAGAAAATCAGTTTGCCAGTGAAATAGTTATTAAAATAATTTACAACGTACCATTGCAAGTTACAGAATAAACTAAACTATTTATCTTGTGTTAGCTTAGACCGCCGAATCAGAACTCTGTTGCGGTTCTGTTATTCCGCGACGGTTCTCGTCTGATCTGGTCGTGGGAGTGATTAGCTCTTGGCCTGAGGCTTGATGTCTGATCTTGTCTTAGGTTTATCTCATTGACGCCCTGGCCGCAACTCTCACATGTGGGTTTAGATTAAAAGCTATAGATTGTAATTTGTTACTTAAGACATGAAGTTTTTACAGTATTTCTTACTTTAACAATTCGGGCTTAAACTGAGATCTTTCACAGGAGTTGATCTAATTTTGAACTTGGCTAAGTTCCATTCTTAGCTTATTTTACAATTCGAGAACGTCCGGAGGCAAACATATTGATTGGTGTTATGGAAATTTGGCAGGTCATTTCAATCAGTCGAGGAATCGGACATTTGACAGTCCGCATATGTAGAACTGAACGCTCCAAAAATAAAGATAAAATTCTAAAAAAATATGTACGCCACCTTTTCTTCGTCGTTTTCTATTCTTTCTGTTATTATTCCTTCCAAGACGCTTTGACTCAAGCCGCTTTTCCCACTTTCTAAATTTACCAACCCAAGCTCGTTCCCAGGCCTCCACTACACCATTGGTAGAAAACAGGTATAGTCTACTCTGCCTCTGCCTCATGTCCTCGTGACCAGCCACTAAGTAATCCATGTCCAGCCGGTTAACCTGTGGACAATTGCACGTGGTATTGCTGTACAGTGAAATCGTGTCGCCCTTTTTTAAGTCGACGAAACCTTTTTGCAGGACGCGTTGTATTCTTCCCCTGAGCACACGTTCACGTCCTTCCGTGCGAGACGAAGTGATACGCACTTTAAGAACTGCAAAGAAAATGGAAAAAGCTAAAAATAAGCTTCCAATATGAACTTTTATGAATGTTAATGAACGTTTTTATCTTCACACTTACACAGTAACTTACATTAACAAGGTAGGTAGTTTTAGTGTTCATATGAGTCAAGTGGCCCGTTAGGCCGGCGCTTATCTCCGATTTCTGTAGTATGAAGCGACTAGGAGTTTTTCTACTTTATCCTTTATCCTGATGGGCGTGTGCTAGTCCATCGCACTTAAACAAGGTAGCTCGTGCTTTACTAACTGTAACCTGAAACGAGTGTTTCGAAAAATGCGATTCCAAGCAATGAAGACTCTATTAGTCTCTTATTCCAAGAGTTATATAAGTTGCTCCCACCTTTTCGTATTTAGCTAAATTTCAAGCAATGTTTTTCTGCGCGAATAACTTTTTGCATTCTGAGAGACGTTCTATCCAATCTGAGAAATGAGAGCGGCCTTTACTGATTTCCTTGATCGTAACACATTCTTAAAATTTCCGAAGTTTCTGCGAGTTTCCCGAAGGCTATACATTCAAACCTTTTTAAATATTTTGGAAGACTCGCCGCAGACGTTTGGGGAGGTATCCCCAATTTTTGGTATAGTTCAGTATGAAAGTATAACAACCTCTTCAGCAAATGTCGATATCTTAACACAGATATTTTATCTTTTACTGCGTATACTAAGACACAACACCATTTTTTCACAAATGTAAAACTTGCTTATAGACTTAATTCCATTGACGAAATCCGGTTGTAGTGAAATAGCATCAGACGTGCAATAAAAGGTTGGGAGAGTTCATTTTAATTAGGCAATTAGCATAGCTACGCTGAATGCCAAATGACATCAAGCAGAACCTTTGGTAAAAAGAAACGACCACATGAATTTTTCGAGCATTTTTGAAGGCATTTTGCGCGACGTTTGGATCAGAGAAATCTTGATCAACCGTATGGAAATCTAGAGCGCTTCCGTAGACGGTACAAAAGACTGCAAGTCATGAACAGACTTGACTAAAACGAAAACTTACCGAAATTGTAAGCATTTCTTTGATACCAGTGGAAGTTCAAGCGGGGTTTGGTACAATGGCAGGTTGACACTGCAAAATAAGAAGAGCTGATAAGGAGACTGTCATTCTGTAACTGCCTGTTCTGTAAAAGCCTGCCAAATCGCAAAACAAATTAGCAACATCGCAATGTTGGGTCTTAGGGTCTTAGCCATGTATTTTAGATCAAAACTGACAAACAAATACATCTACAAATAATTTGTATCAATCTAAAGAACTTTGGCAAATATTAGCCAGAGGTTTGTGCGTGGGTGTGCGAGAGGGGGGTTGATATTAACATATCAATGAAATAGTATCACCTGATAGTTTCCATAACCCTGATCACGCAAACGCAATCAGTGTTCAATGCGTTTCGATCAATGCGTTTAATTCAGTTGTAAATTGATCAATTTGCATCACGATTTCATCACGAAAAGCTAGCTATATTAGCCTGCACTGACACCTGCTAAACAAGGTGTGAGCATGTTAAGTCGGGCCAAATAAGAAACTGGCAATCAGGTACAATATGAAAACGAAAACAAACGCGTGGTGGTGTGATAGATCTCGTGACAACTTGAGCAATGCCAATGTAATGCCTCAATGAATATATCTTAAACATTATTAGTCTTATTTCAGAAAGGAGGGAGCAGTTACTCAACAATTGGGCATAACTGTTTAACCTAAGGACTTCTGTGGTCGATTGCTTAGATCCAACTAGCATCAATGTTTCTTTCAAAGTCGGAGCTGCGAACAATTGAAGGTCACAAAAGCTCATTCAGAGAAGAGTAAATACATTTTCATAAAAAATGTTGGGAATGTATACAGGGGGTTTAATAGTGATAGTGCAGAGACGTTCAAAACAATATTTTAAATTTTACACTATACGCTAAGTGGCCTCTACTTTCTCCGGCTGATTAAACTCAATATCATGTCAAAGGCTAAACTCAAGGGGGCCGAAATCAACTGCATAGCAAAATTGGCGGCAAAATGAAAGCGAACGATTGTTATCGATGCTTCGCGTTATTTATGGTTTCTAAATAATTGTGTGTCTTGTGCAAGGAGGGAGAAGGTCAGTGACTCTGAGTCTACCAGTAACATACCTCAGCATGATGTTGGCCAGAGGAAATTTAATAGTCGAAGTTTTGGAGGCGGAGACTGAATTAATGAAAAACCCATTTGTCCGCCGAAACACTCGTGGAATCCATTGAAGTCACGATGTAACTCACAAGAATTCAACACCCTACGTTACTTTCGGAAGTACTAAAAGGTATATTAGAAAAAAAACGCGAAATTCTTGTCAACATCTGGCGACAAAAAGCATTGGACGAACAACTCAGTTTCTGAGTTCGGTAAGGCCAATTAGTGGTTTTAAAATCTATAGACGCTATTTTGCAAGGACGATGCAGTTATTTTATTGTTGAACAACCCCGAAATGAACCACAGAAAACGGCGAAAACTAGATTTTTCGTGCATGCATAGAGAGTTCTGTTGAAAAGAAAAGAAAACATGCTTTTGCTTTAATTTCCAAACTTAGCTGTAATTGCTAGCAACATTCCGATCTAATTTCCTTAAAGTGACTTCCGCTCAGAGTCTTTTATGCGAATACAGCTCATTGTTCTAAATCAGGTACATCTTACCGCAACTCCGGGCACCAACTTCGACAATAGCCAGTCAACTTCTGCTTAAGTTCACTCTAACGTTATCACAAAATCAAATTTAAGTCGAGACCCATCTTGCTAACCTGCGGCTTGCTAATGAATCAAAACCGGTACAGAGCTGACAAGCTGACGCTATATATAAATATATTTACGGAAAGCCCTTAACCTTAACCTTTTCCTTTTGTGGACTTTTCATGACTTTTAAAGAAACTGTTTTCACACTCGAGCACAACAAATGTTACCTCTCAGAAGCATTAGGTTTGATTCTTATAGACTGGCATACAACATTTCTGCAATATTTGATATAAAAAATAAAGTAGGGAAAAAAACAACCCAAGAAACATCCATGCATGTTCATAACGTTTCTACTGTACACCAAATTCTGTGAACAAACAGGAAAATTTATGGACGCAGTTCATACGTCGAGAAAGGGATTCAATCTAGGATTAAAAATAAGCTGGCAGATCTTGGTGAATCAACTGCAATCCACAACAAATGGGTTCACTACCGCAAAATCCATTCGTTCTTTCGTTAATTTAAGGAAAGGGAGAATTTAATTTCCTGTCATCTAATTGGAAAGTTTGGTCTCTTTACACAGGATTAAGTGGTGTAGATGATTCCAATTGATTGAGGTTTTTGGTTATCCGCTAAATCGAGTTAAAAAATAAACCGAGAATTACTTTTCTCCGTGGCGTTGCATATGTGAGACGCCTAGATCATTCGTAGTTCCATACAACCCTGAAACGCTTGCCAATCTAGAAATAGCTAGAAATTAAACATCCCACCAGCCAAGACAGATAGTACTCAGTGGAGATAGCTGTTAACCGAATGAGAGGTTTAGTTTGCACTCCCAGTTTGTAGCTAAGTGCATGCTAGCACGCTACCGACAATTGCAATTTTTTTTTTAATGATTAGGTAAAAGTATACCGATTGTATTTCGTAATGAGATCAGCTCTGTTGGAGTGAATGCTGAAAACAAATCATTTAAATTTGTCCTAGACAAGAACCTGGCATAAAGCTGCTAAAGGTCATTAGCTATCGCAAATCCCAAAGAAACGTGATGTTATGAGAATGACTTATCTACTTGAAAAAAAAGCTTAGTTTATCTAAAGAATCTCTACGAAACGGTTTTAGAAACTAATTCTTACAACTATAGGCAAACAAAATAAAATATAAAAGCTCTATTTGGCTTACCAGAATTGACGAAAGATGCAGGTGTCACGCAAACGTCGCTTTCGTAAGAAGGCAGGTCTTTGCAGACGACGTCTTCTGGCCATTTTCGCTTGTACCTGCGAATGGTGGCTAAACAGTCCGCCATGACTTTTTCACAAACCGACCTGCAAGGTCGGATTGGCTTGGATTTAAACTCGGGAGCACAAATTGGCAAATGATAAGAGCAAAGAAAGAAGCCAGCCTCTTTGGAACAGTTAATGGCGACGATTGCACGAAATAGGTCGATCTTTTGTCGGGCATACTGTTGTGAGAGTTGCTCGAGGGCATTTGGAAACATTGTCATGTTGTATGGCAAGTGCTTTTCACAAAGTGGGATCTTGATCGGCTCACATGTTTGGCTGGCAAATGTGCCAGCGACGCCAAGGCAAAATACAAGCAGAGTCCTCAGATGCATCATGTTTGATAAATTAACAACCAATGTTATCTGTCGTGCACTTTGTACTGGCCTCGTCTTAACCTAAATGATAGCAGAGTACGTGCCGTTTAATAAAGGGCTTGAGCTATATATATTTATATTGTTCAAGTGTTGACCACTCCTTATTTAGAGTAAGCGTAAAGAACTGTTTATTATTTTCGCGACAGCTGAGCTGAGCGCAGATGGGCTTTTAAACTGACTATTGGACAAAGCAATTAATAAAGCATATTGTTTGACTCCCGTGCTCTGATTACCGGCATTTTACACTTCCTGACGTTAATAAACAAGCAGGTTGACCACCGTTATGATCTGGCTTGGCAAAACTCGATTTCATGATCAGCTAATATGAAGTGACGGCGTTCACCTTTGATAAACCCTTGTAGGTTCGCTTCGTTTGAAGTGCAAAGTTATTAGAGGACAACTCAACTATATTTGATGTATTTGACCTTGCCCATGGCCTAGTGCCGCGCAATTATGAAAAGTTTGTAATTGACTCTTTACGGAGCCGCCACCGAAAATGGCAACACCGACTGTAATGTAAACGAGGCAAAGATGCTAAGCAACCTAACCTCTCCGGCGTTGCGTCCACCCTCTTTTGTGATAGAAATCTCAAGTACAACAGGAAAGTTCGCTGTCTCTCCGAGCAGTGCACTGAGGTATTCGGAAGTGTTCAAAGAGCCAAGTTATCAATATATCGGATGATTAAATATAGTATTTGAATTGGCGGGAACGTCAAGGGATCCCTCGTTCCTCCTCGCAGTTCGTCAAATCCTAAATGGCGAGAAATAAGCGGCCTCCTTTTTTTCGCTTCCTGAATATTCTGAATTGATTCTCCAAATAGGATAGCAAAAATAGCCACTTTCATACTCTAGCTAAAGTAGATGTGAAATTTCCGGTTGTGCTTCCGAAAATGCGAAGCATTCCGAAAAGAATAAACACTTTAATCTACCCATTTAGGCAACTTTATTAATTTCAAGTTGTTAAATCGTATAAATGGTTTATGACGTCACGGGGGAAGTAATCTAGATTAAAAGCGACATTTTTGCACGCTACTTTAATACCATTTAGTCTGCGAATTGTTTCTTTTAAGGGCTTGGAAATTGGTAAACATTGCGAGAAAACCCCGAAAATAGAACGTCCTTGATTTAGGGGGTCCTCAAAAGACAAAAGAAGCAGACCAATTCGAAGAGAACAAAACTTTCCACTTCGCCTGGATAAACACCTCTATAGCTATTCTGAAAAAAATCTGTTCTAAGCAATTTAACAAGCAATTGACCCTTACTTTCTCTTGTTACCAATTGCATACCTGCATGCAATGACTTTGGATGAAGATTGCAAAAGAAGGATATTTTCTGTTCAGCATTTGTACGAATGCAAAGATGACCTGAAGCCATAAGACGAGAAACCGCGAGTACGTGTTTAACAATCAAATGCCAAGCAGACATCAGACTAGAGGGTGCAATTTTATGTGAGTGATGTCTCCCTTAAAACCGGTCAGCTATTTTTGGTACTGTATGAAATATGGGCTATATACTAATTAGAGTTTCGAGAGCCTTTTATTTCATTAGGAAGTGTAAGATTTCTTAAAATAGTGCGGTTAGTAAGTTTGACCAGTATTCCGATGCGAGTGTCATTGTTGAATCGGATGTCATCCTTTCATTTTGATCATAAAACAAGCACTCTAGTTCGCGAACTTGAGAACAAATGGTAATTGATGGGCAATAAATTAAATTTAACAACTGATCAAATCACCAATAATTGCGTACTGCAGTGTGGGCTATGTTTTCATAAGGGAAATTGCTTAAATTTCGCCCTCACGGAAAATAAGCGTCCATTTACATACTGTTGTAATGAGGTTACGCACCAGTCGAAGTTTAAAGATTTTTATGGAAAAAAAACTGTTCTTAAGTTTGAAAAAAGGATGAAGGATTACGGAAAATAACCACCTCGATTTAATTTAAGTGTTTGTTTCCTTATTTCTTGAGGTTTCTGGGCTGATTTTATACTCATTTAATCCTAATGGAACTTAAGACCACCTTATTGGTCATAAATATCCCTCAGTAGAAACCTCAGGAGAAACAAGGAAACACACCCCCGAAGTAAGGTGGGCTTGTTTTAATTTATGTCCGTCTGTCTTTTTAGGCTTAAGAACAGAACCGTTTTTCCCATACAAATCCTTTTCTTTCTGCTGTTGCGTAACCTCAGTAAACTGCTTGTATCATACGAACGCCCATTTTCCGAGCTGTGACTGAACTGAAAACATGCGTGTACTGCTGAACGAAATCGAATGTATACTGAACCCAGCGTTGGAAGCTCTTATAAATTTAGAAATGAGAAATGGAAAGTCCCATTAGATTCAAAAGCGTGAATTCCGATTGAGACAAATATAATCAAATCCCAGGGCGCCAAGAAATAGTGTAAACAGTTCTTCAGACGTCGCGGGTTATGACAACAGGAAGAGGGATAATTCATTTCATTATACCGATCGCAAACTTATCATAGTGGTGTGCATGGAACAATGGAAAATCATCCGAGTCTGGCCCAATTGCCAGATACCCAGACGCCGAGACGGTGTTATGTTTGCCAGAATGCAAGGCAAGGATCGATCGTTTTGATCAAATCATTTTTGAAGATTTGTTGACTTATGATTTAATACTAATGGCAGTTGCAATAAAAAAAATGAACTTTATAGAAACTGGATAAGTCATCCTATTAGGGGTACACTATAGGGTGAACTTCACACGGTTTCAATTGATTAGCAACTCAGCCCGAAAATTCTTGTAAACAATTGATTGTTTACGAAACTCGATAAACTGGTAGTCAATAGGCGAGAAGCGGATTTCTTTTTAGTTTTATCACGAATCGAAACTATTCGATAATGCTGAAAGCTCAATGCAGGAATGTCGCTAAATCCCTCAACGGATACTGCGAGGCGCACGCAGTCCAAGAAAACCCTGATTAAAACTTCATTTAACACCAAAGCAACACTCGGGCAAGTTGCTCACGATAGAGAGATCCTTCGTTTATTTTGATCAAGTACTAAAAGAATTTTAGTCTTCTTTTAGTCGGCTGCCTGTACCTAACGAGAGAGAGAGATTCCCTTTCCTTGAGGGAATCTCTAGCTGTTTTGCGACGTGGCTAGTCGGTCCATTGTATTTGACAGAAAAATGACGTTATCGCCAAGGCCGTTGTTATTATGAAAGAGGGTACCAAAAGACAACTAGTTTTACTGTGAAAAACCTTGACAGCTCTTCAAATCAAAAACTCAACCAGCTTGGCCTAACGCTAGATTTAACCTATGACAGTAATAATTAAAATAATTTACTGTCGAGTTGTTTCTGGATGCCTCCACAATTATTTCCTTTGCGCTTACTTTCCTTACCTGTCTGGTTTTACTCCCGGTCCTCAATCCACGTTCGGCAAGTCATTCAATGTAAGAGTGTGGCTTTCAGGTTTGAGTCAATTCATATATTCCTGTTGAATGCGATAAATCGCAACTAATTCCAATCCTATTTCAAACCCTACTATGCTAAAGCTTACCCTTGAAAATGTTTGTTTTCGTTTGCTGTTTGTTTTTCAGTTTAATTCAGTTATGCAGCGTTCACACTATGCCTGAGAAATTTGAATTGAAAACGAAGCTCTATGGTTAGGCCTACTGTCCACACGAACCGTCACGAAAACGGACCATTTTGGAAACGCTCTACAAAACAAAGGAATTTGAAAACGCAGCTTTGTTTCTACAGTTAGGCCTACCTTCCACACGAATCCGTCTCGAAAACGGAACTTTTCTAAAACGCTCTTCAAACCGGAGGAATTTTGAAAACGTCGCGATTTGTTTTAGAATCAGAACGGAAACATTTTTAAAACGGAGCTTATAGAAAACGATGGCGTCGCGGTAATCACTGAAATTTCCTTCAGTTTTCGTCAAACACAATCTAAAATCATACCCGTGATTGTTGCGTTTTTAAATTCCTACGGCGAAGCGTAGACGGATTATCAGAGTGAAACCTCTGTTTTCAAAGTGTTGAGCGGGCCTTGAATGATTTTGTCAGTCATTCAAAAGTGCACAAAGGAAGGACACATCCCTAATTTTAAAAAAACTCAACATGGGAAGCATACTTTAGTTACGTAATCATTGTTCATTCGTTTTTACGACTATTTTGGAGAATGCGAAATAGGAGTTTAGTGACCTCTTTTTTCAAAGTGTGGAGCGGGCCTTGAATTTTGTCACATCCCCGAATTTTAAAACAACTCAACATGCGAAGCATACTTTTGTTATGTAATCATTGTTCATTCTTTTTTGCAGTCATGCCAGACACGCGAGACTATATACAATTAATCTCTTTCTAGATATAACCGTTCGTTGTTATAGCGTGGGTTACAGCCGATTTGAGGCTGGTAAAATTTCAAATCCTGGTATCGTAGGGAGTTTTAAGTCAGGTGAATTCAAATAGTTTAATCAAAACCAGCTGGCGTTACTTTAATTCCTAGCCGTCAATCCCGGGCCGTCAATATTATGGCAACTAGTCGTATCTACAAAAGAAAACACTGAAATGGTGCGAATTAGGCTGTAGACAACTTAGCAGGCTAATGTGCAGTTGCGAAAGAACAAATGAATTATCGACCTCAGACGAAGGATGACATGAGAAATGTTTTAATCACTACGAACAAATGAAACTTATAAGTTAACTTTCAAGACATAACTAAAAGCTTATTAAGTACATCGAATAAGATTACCCTCACCCTCACCGCTAGATGGTCGTGCCTAAGAATCTCGTAAATGCTCCTACACCAGGATCCCTTGTTTCTAAAAACTAGGGTATTCTGAAAGTCATGTAACGTTGGATTATTCCAGAATATCAACATGCAGTTCGACAAGACTGGTATTTAATAGCGCAATATCTTGTCCTGATAACTGCATCTACATCTACATCTTTCTTAATACTCGTCAACACTTTTCGTATCAAGACGAGAATAATTAAAATAACAACGATAAGAAAAATGAAGTGAATAAAATTACAGGTTTGACAAAAGATACAAAATAAGTATTATATGAATATATTAGTTTATCTAGGTATAATTTAAGAATCCTAACTACTTAAGGTGGCCGAACACAGTTTTTGCGCGCGCTTTTGCTGATGTGATTCAGCGCGCGCACAAGGATTGCAAAAACAAAAATGTCGTCAATAGAGCGATCATTTTATTTATTCAAAACCCGCACTTTCTGCGCTATTTTTCTCTATTA